>Ga0209578_10000210_pt1 | contig 102953 bp, 82 predicted proteins | sample tdAd472_FD_187127 | JGI IMG/M metagenome (GOLD analysis project Ga0209578, IMG submission 187127) | Marine sediment microbial communities from the Atlantic coast under amendment with organic carbon and nitrate - tdAd47.2 (SPAdes)... | ecosystem: Environmental > Aquatic > Marine > Coastal >...
CGAACGATCCGCCTCCTGTGATGTCGGACTGGTTGATGAGTTGGCCCGACACATCGAGCGTACCGCCACCTGTGACATCGATGGTTCCCCGATTGGCATTCGTCAGCGTTGCGGACGATCCAATGGATACCGTTCCCGAGCCGTCGACGGCCAGATCAGTCTCCAATGTCATGGCTGCATTGCCTTCAAGCGCCAGGGAGGCGTTGTTTCGAACCTGCACATCGCCTCTGCGGCCCACATCAACGGTGGTATTCGAGTCAAATGTCATTGACGCCGTGTCAAACAATGCGAGGTCTCCATCGACCTGGAAAGAAGCCGTATCGGTGAATTGAACCGAAGACCCGTCAGCGACTTCGAATGCGTTTCTGCGCTCCAGGACCGCCGTTGCCGTGCCGTCAAAGACAACCGTAGCGCCGCCTTCAATGATCACGTCGTCTTCCATCAGCATCGTGCCGGAAACGGCCAGATCGACGCCTGGACCGTCAACAATGCCGAACACATCGGTCACGGTCAATGTAGCCCCTGACTCCACGAGCACCTCGTCATACTGGCCTCCGTCATTGGCCTGGACAGTGTGCCCCGATCGGATGGTGATGGTGCCATCCCGGAAGTCAGGTGGATTGTTGGGACGGTTCCAGGATGAACCGTTGAACTCTTCCCAGGTGTTGGTGCGATCCCAACGACCGCTACGGTCGGAACGGAAATCGCCGGCAGACTGGGCGAGCAGAGTAGAGGGGAAACTGAAGAACAGCACGAACAGGAGCAGCAAGGCATGGCGCGGCAGGGGCCTGTTGCTCCGGCTCGAAGGCTGGTCGGAATGTGAGGGGCGGAATGTCATGGCGGTGACGATCGGTTGGTTTGTCCTTGTGGCTCACGGCACTGTCCGAATGGTCCGGACCGTTTGAAAAGCGTGCGCCTACACGTGAGGAATCGTCGTCAAATGCCATTACTCAAGCCGCCATGAATAGAAAAAGCGCTCAAGAACCTGGTTCTTGAGCGCCTATCCAAGCAAATGTAACACAATCAGTTACATTTGAATACCTGAAGTCAATTATCAGGACATTGTATCGACTTTCTTGCGATCAGTTGCTGCTGGCTGCCATGAGGGTGTTCTGCAACAGCACCGCAATCGTCATGGGACCAACACCGCCGGGGACCGGGGTGATGTGGCTGGCAATGGGTTCGACAGCTTCGAAATCCACGTCGCCTACGAGGCGATATCCCCGCTCCCGGGTTGCGTCGTCCACCCGGTTGATGCCTACGTCGATGACCACCGCACCGGGTTTGACCATGTCGGCGGTAACGAAGTTGGCGCGACCGATGGCGGCAACCAGGATGTCGGCCTGCCGGGCGATGGCCGGAAGGTCCTTGGTCCGGCTGTGGCAGACCGTAACCGTCGAGTCGAGGCCCTTCTTCAGCATCAGGTTGGCCAGAGGCTTGCCCACGATGTTCGATCGACCGATGATGACGCAATGGGCACCGCTCGTTTCGATGCCGGAACGCTGGATGAGCTCCACGATTCCCGCCGGGGTGGCTGGTTTGAAGCCATCCAGCCCGATCACCAGATTACCTACACTGGCGGGGTGGAAGCAGTCCACATCCTTGGCCGGATTGATGGCATCGATGACCTTGCGGTCGTCAATGTGATCGGGGAGCGGCAGTTGAACGAGGATCCCGTCGACGCTGTCGTCCTCGTTCAGGCGGTGTACGATGTCGAGCACTTCCTGCTCGGAGATCGATGCGTCGTAGGTCAGCGTATCGCTTTCGATGCCGACTTCTGCGGAAGCCTTTGCTTTGCCGCGAACGTACGAGGCAGAGGCAGGATCGTCGCCCACCAGGACAACTGCCAGATAGGGAGGACGATGACCAGCCGCCGTTCGTTCGGCTACCGCCTGCTTGACTTCTTCCCGCACCTGTGCGGAAATGGCTTTTCCATCAATGAGCTGAGCCATGTCGGATAAGGAATGGTGATTCAAAACTGGAAACAGCCCTTTGAGGCGGCCTGACCTGCTCTTCCAAAATAGGCCCTGAGAAGGCAAGAGGGCGAATTCTGTGGACAACCTGCGATCAACTTTGGATGAAGCAGAGGGCGGCCGCAGGGGAGACGCATTCGACTGGCAGAAAAGTCTGTGATCTTCATGTAAAGGCGAACGACGTGCTTGATCCGTGTAGGGTGATCGCCTTATTATTGCGAGCTCTGACCCGCGGGTGTAGCTCAGTGGTAGAGCATCACGTTGCCAACGTGAGGGTCGTGAGTTCGAATCTCATCACCCGCTCCAGATTGCCCCTCGAGGGGACACGAAAAAGGCGCCGACTTCAAGTTGGCGCCTTTTTTTGTTGGTCGCCTTTTTCTTTTCAGGGAAGTTCGCACGGCAGGTGGTCACGAAGACCACCTCGCCGCCCGGTAGGTTGCGCGTTGTTGCCCTCAGGGAAGTTTGAACGGGACAAGATCCACCACGACCGGCAGGTGGTCCGAGGGGTAGGCGCCTGCGCGCACCGGATCAAGCACGCGATACGATGCCGTTTGCCAGGCTGGTGAGTGGAACACGTAGTCAATCCTGACCGAGGTGTCCGAAGCCGGATCGAACGTCCGGAACGTACCGGCTTCATCGTCCGGATCGGAAGCCGAAAGGCCGGCATCCACGAGTCCACTTGTGACGATGGCCTGCCAGGGTCCGGTCTCCGGTTCGAAATTGAAATCGCCCATGGCTATACCGCCGGAAGCGGCCCATTCGGCAATCAGCCGCGCGCTCTCCAATCTTGCCTGCTCACCCCGATGATCGAAGTGCGTATTGATGACGTGCAGTGTATCACCGGTGGTTCGATCCTTCAACACGGCACGGGTCGCTATCCGGGGCAGGGCGGCGTCCCAGCCCACGCTGCCAACGGAGTCGGGTGCTGTGGACAGCCATTTTGTATCCCACTCAATGAGCATGAAACGCTGCGTATCGAACAGGATCGGCGAATATTCTCCATTCTGGGCACCATCATCACGCCCAACGCCGACGTGCTCGAACCGGGTCTGTCCGCCCATGATGTCCAGCAGTTGTCCATGGGTGACTTCTTGCAATCCAACCAGATCCGCTCCGGAGGAATCGATGATGGATGAAACCCATTCCGAGCGGTTCTCCCAGATATTGTCGCCGTCACCCGGACTGGCCCATCGGATATTGAACGTCATCACGCGGTAGGTGTCATCCGAGGGGGCATTGTCCAGGAGGCAACCCGAAGAGAATACCATCAGGACTGCCAGAAGCAGGGCTGCAAGGCCGGAAGAACGGGTGGAAAACAAGGCAGTCCGGGTCATATCAGTTTCTCCCGATGCATGACGATGGCTAAGAAAACGAGCCCGCCCAGCGCCCCGGCAGCGGTTGTCAGGAGCGGGATACCGGCAAGGGATGAAGCCCAGACGGCACCCAGCAGCGGCGCGCCGATCAATAGATAGCGCACGTAGGGTCTGATCATCGTGGAGGGCGAACAGCCGGCCAGGGAAAGCAGCCAACCAATCTGGCCGAGGCGCACCAGGGCGCCACCAATTCCCAGATACAGCAGGAGGACGTGAATGTCATCACCTCGTCCACCCATCCACAGGGCTGCGCTGATGACGATGAGCGACAGGAGGGTGATGAGGAGCTCGAGCCGCTGCCGCTCCAACACATCGAACAGCCGGGTCAATGGAGAAGCAACCGCCGTGAGCAGGATCCAGGGTGCCACGTAAAGGACGTAGGAGGCGCCTTCGCGCCATGCTTCCCCGAACAGGGTGGCAAAGATGTCGCCGCCGGCAACCATCAGCACCGCCGTGGGCCAGAATGCCATGAGGACCAGTCTGGAGTGGACATTGCCCGAAAAGTCGGCCAGATTGCCCGCCCTGTTGGCTTCCACTGCCCGGACGTAGAAGACCTGCGCGATGGATGCCGCCAGCAGGCTGAGGGGCACGAACAGGATGCTGAACCCACGCGAATACTGCCCCAACACCGCCATGCCGAAGAACTCCGGAATGAACAGGATGGGCAAACGCGTGATCAGTCCGCTGATCATGGCGGCGGGCATCGTGAACTGGGGAAAACGACGATACCGCCGTGCGATGGCACCCATTTCCCTGAGACTTGGCCGGCCCTGAAGCGAGGCACGCAGCGTCTGCACCACGCGCCCCATCATGGACGCGGCAGACAGCCCGAATCCCGCCACATAACCCCATACCAGGCCACCGGGACCAGGATTCACCAGCCCTGAACCGATTCGGACACTCACCATGGATCCGGCTTGAACCACCTGGGCAATCGATATGCGCCCGAAGGACTCCTGGCGGCTCAACCACAATTCCGAGATCTTGGCCAGCCTGTTGGCCAGGATGGCCATGGGCAGGATGAGCATCCAGCGGCCGCCTTTGTCCTCGAAATACCCCATGATGGTATCCGAGAGGCTCAGGAGCAGCAGAAGCAGCGTACAGAAAAGGATGACCGACGTCACAGCCAGCAGGTAGGCATGTGCGCTCTTACGTCGATCCTCGGGCAACATGAGGGCGTCTTCGTACCGCAAGGATGCCACCGGTGCCAGAATGGAAACCCACGCGGTCACGTAGTCCGCAATGCCCCAGTACTCGTCCGGAAAAAGACGCAGCAGGGCGATCTGGGCCAGGTATGCGATGACGAATGCCACGCCGGTGCCGGAAAGCAGCTTCAGCACGGGCGCCCGAAAGGCGGAATCCTCGAACAGGGCGAGTATGCGTTGCTTCAGGGTCACGGGCTGGCGGGTCGAACAGGTTGCGTCAGGATACGACCGGCCCAGTAGACACACCACCGATCCGAGCACCACTCGGCGGTTTCGGTATCCTGCCACGCCGCCGGGTCAGGCTGGGGCCGCACGATGTAGTCCACATCGTGTGTTGCCACGAACGGGCGTAGGTCCGCAAGGCGCATATGGGCATAGCTGCTGTCCAGGCGCGCGAGCAGGGCGGTGCCGCCCGGTTCGACTTGTTCGATCGGTGCAACCTGCTGCAGGCGATTCCACCACTCCAACGTGGGCTCCGCAGCAAAGGGGAACGACTTGAATGAGACATACTGCGCCCGGTTCGAACCGTACTGGAAGCCGGTCATGGACGGTGGAATGACGAAAATGGCGTCGGAGGCACTGTTTTCCTGTGCCCAGCGATGCAAGTCGCGGTCGGGGTTGGAAGCGCCCTGAATGCTTCCCTGGTTGATGTAGAGGCTGACCAGGAGAACCATGACCCCAGCGACAGGCAAAACGCCATCAAGGAAGACCCCACTGCGCCCTTCCTGCGCAGGCCTGAACCATCTGGCATGAAACCGGGTGGTGACGAAGCCTGCCAGGGTGAGGGTTGCCAGCACCCTGACCAGGGGAGAGGCGGCCCATGGCTGCAAGCGGATGGCCAGGGGCCACTCCAACGGCCACGAGGTGAGGAAGAGGGAAGCGATCAGTACGATAGAAGGAATGAACAGCATTCGGATCAGGAAGGAACGATCCCAGCGGGTAACAGCCGGTATCAGGCCATGCCCAGTCTGACTCGTGAACCGGTCTGATGTGGATCGATCGCCTGTGAGAAAAACAGCAGCCGGAGCCAGCAATGCACCAAAAAGCAGCCATGACGAGACCGGGAACGTACCTGGCAGGTAATGATGCGGTGCCCTGATGGTCGTGAGGATGGTTGTGGCTTCTGCTGACGCCGTTCCCACCGAGGCGAGCAAGGCAACGATGGGCAGGAGCACCAGCAGGAAAGGCAAAGCCAACCGGATCCTTTCCCGGGTTGCTATCTCGCCCCAGGTAAGCACCACCAGCAGCATGAGGCCACCTGCCTGCATGCCCAGAAGGGGATGAAACAGGGTCGCTGCGGCCAACAGTACACCCGCGGCCAGAAAACGTTGGCCATGCATTCGATCGATGGCCGTCAGGATGAGGCACCAGGCTACACTGCTTGGGACCAGCATGCCGTGCAGGATATCGTTGCCGCCCGGGTTCCAGCGCGTTGTGACGGTCATGACGGCCACGGTGGCGACAAGCGTGGCCCAACGGGAGTGGAAGATGCGATGCGTCAAGCGAGCAACGGCGGTCGCACTGATGAACGTGGTGCCCACATGCAACAGGAAGACGACGCTCCAAACCGGCAGGAATGTGGATGGCAACGCCACCAGCATGGCCATGGGCCACCGGATGCTGAAGCCCTCGAATTGCATCGAGACAAACCAGTCCACCAGGAACAGATCCTTGTCCAGGATGCGGGCCACCAGCGGCAGGAATTCGTCCTGGTCACTGATTCCGAAGGCATACCCGTACCGGAGCATGAACAGCCCTGCTCCGATCAGGGCTGCACCCAATATCCAACCGGGCTGGCGTATCGAGGGTGAGTCCGTCATGCGCATCAGGAGCGAGCGCGATGGAATGCTCGCGCCGCTTTTTCTGCCATACGGCCGGCCAGGGAGGCGGTGCGAACATGCAGATAGGACTTCAATTCACCGCCGAATCGACGCTTGAATTCAGCAATACCCGGTGTATTGGCTCCCATCAGGTCCAGAACGGGAACGCCAGCCGTGTGCAGCGCATCCTGGAGATGTCCCAGCAGCACTGTCATGACGGGACCCGGTTCACTGCCGGCCAGCCAGTACCACGCCATACGCTTGTTGGCAAGGGCCACTACGCCGGCCACCGTATCGCCTTTCGAATCCTTCAGCACGTGCAATCGGCCCAAACCTGACCGGATCATGTCCTCGGAAAGGCTCACGAGGCCGCCTTGCCCCAATGGGAGTCGGGCGCCGTGACGGGCGTAGCCAGCCGCTGCAAGCGCAGCAACGGCTACCAGGTCGGAGCGAACAGCACCAGCAGAGTGACCCAGCGCATCCTGATCCTGGACCACATACAGGTAGTCATCCGCATGCTTGCGGAAAGAGCGACGCTGCGAAGATGACCAACCTTCAATGGCCTTCTCCGGGGAGGCCGATGGGAGGTGGTACGTGAATCGTTCCTTGATCTCGGCGCGGGTAGTGACACCCAGAGCCGCGGCTTCCACGCCGGGGGGCAGGGAAAACAGTCTGGTTGGTGGCAAAAGGGGAGATGCAGCCAGAAGACTCCCAGAAGCATGGGCCGATTCGTCCGGGATCACCGCGCTGAACGGACAGAATGGCGGCAACACGATGTCGCGCACCGGGCCGCGGTGTCGCAGGAAAACACTTGCTGAGCCCACACCGGGCGCGTGCAGGAAAAGCCGTTTCCACGGCACGATGCGCTCCAGTCCGTCAAGAAAGGTCGGATGCTGGAAAGGCGTCAGATCGTTCTGCCCGACGACATCATCCCGACCGGCAATAGTATTCCGCGAGGCGACAGCACTCCGGAAGGCCTCCCGCCAGGCTTCACGACCCCTTTCGGGATCCTGAATGACGGTCAGGTAGGATGAGGCGGGGGTATGGGAATCGGACACCGGACTTCCTCCCGATCAGAGGATGTACTGGCTCAGGTCGCGGTTCTGAACGACTCCGGACAGTTTCTTGTGGACCATGTCACGATCAATCACGAAGGAGTCTTCCCGCATGGCATCCGGCACGTCGAAGAGCAGGTCCTCCAGAAGTGTCGTAAGGATGGTATGCAAACGTCTGGCACCGATGTTTTCCACCTCCTCGTTGACGGCGGCTGCCATGCTGGCCACCTCCCGGACGGCTTCTTCCTTGAAATCCACCGTAACGCCCTCGGAGGCCATCAAGGAGATGTACTGTTTCAAGAGCGCGTTGCGGGGCACGGTCAGGATCTGGAAGAAGTCCTCCTCGGTCAGGTTGTCCAACTCCACGCGGATGGGGAATCGGCCCTGCAATTCAGGAATCAGGTCGGAAGGTTTGGCAACGTGGAAAGCGCCACTGGCAATGAACAGGATATGATCGGTCTTGACCATGCCGTACTTCGTCATCACGCTGGATCCCTCGACGATGGGCAGCAGGTCGCGCTGTACACCCTCTCGGGATACATCCGGACCGCTTTTGCCACCGCCCGAGCGCGCGGCCACCTTGTCGATCTCATCGATGAACACGATTCCCGACTGCTGAACGCGTTCCAGGGCCTGCCTGGTCACTTTGTCCATGTCGATCAGCTTCTGCGCTTCCTCTGCCGTCAGGATCTCACGAGCCTCCGCCACGGAAACACGTCGTTTCTTGCGCTGCTTGCCACCGCCCATGTTGCCGAACAGGTCCTGAAGGTTGACGCCCATCTCCTCCATGCCCATCGGTCCGAAGACCTGAAGCATGGAAGACTGATCCGAGGCCACCTCGATTTCGACTTCCCGTTTGTCCAGGTCGCCACTCTCCAGCATCCGCTTGAATTTCTCCCGGGTGCGCTGGCGCAAAGCGTCTTCGTCGGATGCGCTCTCGACGGGCGCAGGCTTGTCTTTGGACGACACGGAAGACTGAAGACCGGGCGCAGGTACACTCGTGGGCCCCATCATGGGGCGGACTGCCGGCTTGGAGGGTGCAGGCGGGATCAGGATATCCAGAATGCGTTCATCGGCCAATTGCTGGGCACGTTCCTGAACAGACGAGGTCTGTTCTTCCCGCACGATGTTGATAGCGATGTCACAAAGGTCCCGGATCATTGAATCCACATCCCTGCCGACATAACCCACTTCGGTGAACTTGGTGGCCTCCACCTTGATGAAAGGCGCACCGGAGAGTTTGGCCAGACGGCGGGCAATCTCCGTCTTGCCGACTCCCGTGGGCCCGATCATGATGATGTTGTTGGGGACAATCTCCTCCCGCATGTCGGCCGACGCGTTGAGGCGACGCCAGCGGTTGCGCAGGGCAATGGCCACGCTCTTCTTGGCTTCCTTCTGGCCGATGACGTATCGGTCCAGTTCTGCCACGATCTCGTGGGGGGTCAGTTCGTTCTTGATGGACATGGGGGCAGGTTCAATATCGCGCGCTTTGGAGAGATCCGGTCTCCGGCGTCGTGTGGCTTGATGTCAGCGGGTGGGGTATGCGTCATCCTCGTCATCATCGGAATCATCATCATCGATGTCGTCTCCGTCGATGTCATCATAGTCCCCGTCGTCATCGTAATAGTCATCCTCATCCCGGTCTTCCTCTTCGTCGTCGTAAGAATCGAATCCCTCCGATTCGGTCAGGGAAGACTCCTTTATCTCGGCTACGTCGGGGTGCTCCAGATTCATCAGGAGGACGGTGTAGTTGTGCGGGAATCCCCGTCGTTTTTCGAGCCAGACGGCACCCGCCTGCTCGAGGTCATTGATGAGCACCTTGGGCTCCTCGTCCGGATCCTCGAATACCTCGGAAAGCTTCCGCAGCAACGGCGTCAGGTAGATCTCCTCATACTGACCGAAATAGGACTCGATGATGCCCAGCGTCTTGAGGACAGCGGTATCCGTGATGGCAACGATCTCTGTCGGTCGCTTGCTTGCTGCGTCTTCTTCCTCGTCAGCGGAGGAGGACAGGTCCAGCTTGCGCCCGGGACCTCCCAGCAGGAATTCGGCATTCAGATACAGGTCCTGGCAGTCGGCTGGCAGGTCGTCCGGCTCGGAGGGGCTCTCGAGGGTGGACATCAGCACGAAATGACCGGCACGGAACAGCCGCTGCACCAGCGGAACGAACCACTGGTTGCCGGACAGGATGACAAATGCAGTTCCTGGTCCCAACTCACGGGATAACGCCATGGCTTCCATGGCCAGTTCGATGGCCGCGGCTTCATCGCGCGAACGGGCAAAACAGAATCGGGGCTCGATACCCTGGGACAACCAGGCCCCGGTGGCCCGGTGACCGCGGTGGTTGCCCGGAGGCAGATTGGCAAACGCCAGCGAGCGGATGGGCTTCAGTTTCAGGTGGTCGCTGACGTGCCGTTTCAGCGATGTTACCAGGTCCAATACAACCGCATCGGGCTGGTCGTTGTCGATGCGTTCGGAAATCACACCGAACACATTGGTGTAATCAATCAGGAGGACGGCATTGCGGGTACGCGAACGGTAGGATGACTTGCGTGCCATGGGTCCGTGGGATCAGTTGAACAAAAAAAGAACGCCGAAGCGTGGGTCCGCTCCTTACTCGAGTTCGAGAATGGTCAACGTATCGTTTGAATAGATGCAGATTTCCGATGCGATGGTCAGGGATTGCTCGACGATGGTCCGCGCATCCATTTCCGGTGCGTGCCGCACCATGGCGCGGGCAGCGGCAAGAGCATACGGCCCGCCGGAACCGATGGACAGGATCTCGTCATCCGGTTCAATGACATCGCCCGTGCCACTGATGACAAGGAGCCGGTCCTTGGCAGCGACAGCCAGGAGAGCCTCCAGGCGGCGCAGATACCGGTCGGTTCGCCAGTCCTTGGCCAGTTCGACGGCCGAACGCGTGACGTTGCCACCGAACTGCTGGAGCTTTTCCTCGAAACGCTCGAAAAGCGTGAACGCATCGGCCGTGGCGCCTGCAAAACCGGCGAGGATGGCTCCGTCATAGAGCGAACGCACCTTGCGGGCGGAACGCTTCATGACCGTATTGCCCATGGTGGCCTGGCCGTCAGAGCCCAGAACCACTTTTCCATTGTGCCGGATACCGACAACCGTAGTGCTGCGAATGCGCTGGGAGGAGCGGGAAGTGTCTTGCTCACTCATGCAGTGGAAACCCGATAAAACAAATCAAACAATACAGCGAATCAATGCAGGGAATACCAACCGGGGTCATTCTTGTTTCGACCCGGAAGGCCCGTGTGCTCATCGCTCGGGCCGTATCAGAAACTTCCGATGAGGTGATTGTCAGTTGGCATGGCGGGCCAGAATGTCCATGACCTGATCCTGGACGAGGCGAGGCCTTCGGGAGGATTCCGTGTGATGATTGGCCATCATGGATGCGATGAGGGTACGTCCTCCCGCCGTCGTCACGAATCCGCTGAGGGCGGCTACGCTCCCCAGGGTGCCGGTCTTTGCACGGGCGTTGCCCTCAGCGGCCATACCGCGCATGCGGGAGGACAGCGTTCCATCCACACCCGCAATCGGGAGCGATTCCAGGAATGCCTCTTTCGTGGCCTCGTCATCGTGATGCCACATGTAGGACAGGAGGCGCGCTGTCATGGTGGATGTCACGAGATTCTGGCGGGCGAGTCCTGAACCGTCCACCAGTTGCAGCCGGAGCGTGTCCAGCCCGGCGGGGCCGAAGGTCTGCTTTCTGGCCCGATCAATGGCCAGACGGGCCGATCCGGCCGCAGGCTCTGTTTCACTCGGCAACCGGTCTGCGGCAATGGCCCGGAGCACCTGTTCTGCGTAGAGATTATGACTGCGTTTGTTGAGTGGGTAGACGATCTCGGCCAGGGTAGGACTGAAATGACTGAACAGATGCGTCTGTCCGTCGCGTACCGGTTTGACAGCGAGGTCATCGATGTCAATCGAACGTCCCCGAACCGCAATGCCCTCGGCGAGCAGGACTTCCCTCAGGACGTGCACGAAAAAAGCCGTCGGATTGGACACCGAGAGGGATTCGACCTCCACGCGGCCTTCCGGCACGCTGGATCGCAGCACAAAATCATTGGTGCCCTGAACGCGGAAGTAGTCTTCATCGATGGACCCGTCCGCGTCGATGGTGATGGATTCATTGCGTGCGGTGACATAGGAGGTCATCATGGGCTCCCAGGACAGCACGGCAGGCATACCTTCGCTCGCGCCTTCCAGGCGGAAATCAATGCAGTTGTCGTTGAAACTCAATGCGCTCAGTTCGGCAGCGTACCACCAGGGCAGATCGTCAAACTGCCAACCGTAGCCGAGATATTCCTCATCGAAGGCGTCATCATCCCCGATGATGTGACCGTCGATGGTGCGGATCCCCTGCGCTTTGAGCGAATCTGCCCAGGCACGGAAATACGCGGTGATGTCGCCGTCGGTGAAACGGCCTCCGATGACCGGATCGCCGGATCCGACAACAGTAAGATTGCCCTTCAGAACCCCGTCTTCGACGGTACCGTCCGTGACAAGCCGCGTTTCGAAGCGATAGTCCGGACCCAGGATATCCAGCGCGGCGGCCGTGGTGTACAGTTTGGTGTTCGATGCAGGGACGAAGCTGCGTCCTGTATCCTTCTCATACAACGAAGCGCCGGTTTCAGCATCCCAGACCAGGATGGTCCACCAGGCGTTGGGAATGCCACCCTCGGCCACGGCCTGATCGATGGCAGCGCGGAGTTCTGCGTTCGTTTGGGTCTGGGCGGTGGCCGGCAGTACGGCAACCAGGAACAGGGCCAGGAAGAGGGCCAGGAAGAGGGTGGTGCGCATTCTCATGATGGGGTCGGGTGCAAAGTGGACAGGCCCGCCGGGTCATGGAGCATCGTCCGGCAGCAGGTCCGTTTCCACGGCATTCGGGGGTTTGGTAGCGACGACAAACACATGGCTGAGGTTGTCCAATCGCGCGCTGGGGCGGACGTGAATGGTCCAGGTACTTGTTCCCGGCTCGGCGTACAGCGAGTCCACGACGCCGATCGGATATCCGGGCTGAAAGACGGTTGAAAACCCGTTGGTCACCACCAGGTCTCCCTTGGTGACGGCGGCCGACCGGACGACATGTTCTAGAAGTAAGCGGTCGAATCTCCTGCCATCCCACCGCAGACTGCCGTCGGTCATGGACGGCAACACGCTGGCCGGCACGAAGAAGTCGGCATTCAGGTAGGTCATGACCCGCGAATACTCTTCGCCGACGAGAACGACCTTGCCGATGATGCCGGCAGGGTCAATGACCGCCATTTCTTCCTCGATTCCGTCCACGCGGCCCACATCGATGGTCACGAAGTTGCGTTCCGAGGTGATGTCCTTCGATGTCACCCTCGCCGCCACGACCCCATAATCCAGGGAGTCAGCCAGCCCCAGCAGGGCTTCCAGGCGTTGGTTCTCCGCCTCGGCGCTGCGCATCAGGGCCACCTGGTTGGACAGGTCGATGTTATGGGTTCGCAGGACCTCGTTCTCGTCCAGGGCGCGCACGTACCGGCCCAACCCGGCAAACAGGCTTTCGATGGACGCGGTGGCCTCAAGGGAACGCGCACGCAAGCCGCGCAGCATGTCTTCGTTGACGGTAAGCATGACCACCAACGACGATAGGATGAGCACACTGAGCAGGACCCAGTCCCTGGTACGTTCCCAAATGCGATTCATGGCGTGCGTTTGTTTGACGCAATATCGTCAACAGGCACTAGTGGCGGAAGTGCCTGTTTCCGGTGAACACCATGGCGATCCCGTTCTCGTCGGCGGCGGCAATGACTTCCTCGTCACGAACCGATCCACCGGGCTGGATGGCAGCGGTGGCGCCGTTCTTGGCGGCCTCCAGAAGGCCATCGGCAAACGGGAAGAAGGCATCCGAAGCCACCACGCATCCGTCGAAGTCGAGCTCCGACTTGCGGCCCTTCGAGACGGCAATCTCGGAGGCGTCGATGCGGCTCATCTGGCCGGCACCCACGCCAATCGTCTGGCCATCCCTGGCATACACGATGGCATTGCTCTTTACATTCTTGGCCACGCGCCAGGCAAAGTCGAGATTCTTCCATTCCTCCTCGGTCGGCTGCCGCTTCGTCGGCACGGTGCAGCGGGCCTTGAGTTCTTCGGCCGATGGCAGCACCGCATCGCGGTCCTGAACCAGCATGCCACCTACCACGGACCGGATATCCATGCCGCCGGCGTCCGACGCCCAGGTCAGCATCCTGATCAGGCGCCGGTTCTTCTTCTGCATCAGGAAATCCAGCACACCGTCCTCGAAGTCGGGTGCGATGATGATCTCGGTGAACACCTTGTCGATGGCTTCGGCTGTAGCCAGGTCCAGGGTCCTGTTCACGACCACGATGCCGCCGAACGGGGACTGGCGGTCTGTCGAAAAGGCCTTGTGATAGGCCGTTTCCAGATCGGAGGCGGTTCCGACTCCACAGGGGTTGGTGTGCTTCAGGATGCAGACCGTCGGGTCGGAAGTCCGGAATTCGTCGATCAGCGTCAGGGCTGCGCTCAGGTCCAGCAGGTTGTTGAACGAAAGGTCCTTGCCGTGCAGTTTTTTGAAGAGTCGGGAGGAATCCCCGTAGAGGCCGGCCTGCTGGTGCGGGTTTTCGCCGTAGCGCAGGGTTTGCTGCAGTGGCAGATCCGAGGTGAAGCGCGCCTCAGCGCCCTGGAAGTACGCGGAAACGGCCGCGTCGTAGGCGGCCGTATGTTCGAAGACCTGGGCTGCCAACTCGCGACGCGTGGCCATGGAGAGCGCACCGTCGTTGGCATCCATTTCGGCGATCAATCCGGAATAGGACGCGGGCGAACAGGAGACGGCAACAAAGAAGAAGTTCTTGGCTGCCGCGCGGAGCATGGTCGGACCTCCGATGTCGATATTCTCGATGGCAACGGCATCGGTCACATCGTCGCCGGCGGTGGCCTCGGCGAAGGGGTACAGGTTGACGACCACCAGGTCGATTTCCTGGATGTCCTGCTCCTTGAGTTCGCTCTGATCTTCCGGGTCCGTGCGGCGGGACAGGAGCCCACCGTGTACGGCCGGGTGCAGCGTCTTGACGCGTCCGCCCAGGATTTCAGGATACCCCGTCAATGAATCCACGGAAGTAACAGGCAGGCCGGCTTCAGCCAGGGCACGCGCGGTGCCTCCCGTCGAGATCAGCTCCACACCATGTCGGTGCAGTGCCTTGCCGAGGTCCACGACACCGGTCTTGTCGAATACGGAGAGCAAGGCGCGGCGGATGGGATAGTAATCAGCGGGTGCGGGCAGGTCTTTGACGTGGATCATTGGCGTATTTCAGACAGGAAAGGCGTCCCTTTTCAGGAAGGATCGGGATGGATGGTTACGTGGCGGCCGTCCAGTTCGACACGGCCTTCGGCAAAAGCTTGTACGACGGCGGGGTAGAGTTCGTGCTCGACCCGCAACACGCGTGCTGCGACGTCCTCGGGCGTATCCGTCGGATACACGGGAACGGATTCCTGGGCGACGATCGGGCCGGTGTCGTAGTCTTCATCCACCAGGTGTACAGTGGCGCCGGATGCCGTCTGTCCGGCTTCCACAACGGCCCGGTGCACGTTCATGCCGTACATGCCCTTGCCACCGAACCGCGGAAGCAGGGCAGGGTGGATATTCACGATGCGACCCGGATATCGCTGGATCAATTCCGTCGGGACCATCTTCATGAATCCGGCGAGGGCGATGAAGTCCACCGCGTGGCGCTCCAACTCGTCCAGGACCGAGGACGTCCACTCTGCTGTCGTTCCTTCCAGGACGACATGAGGAATCTCGAGGCGGGAGGCTCTTCCGATGACGCCCGCGTCCGCCCGGCTGGCCACGCACAGGACCACCCTGGCGGGCATGGTTCCGGAGGCACAGGCATCGGCAATGGCCTGGAAATTGGAACCACCTCCGGAGGCGAAAATCGCGATGTTCATGCGTCGCGCGGGGCCGGGTCAGTGGAAGGAGTCAAGGTCAGCACGACAACCTACAAAGGCCACGTGGCGAAGGCACGTTCCTATGGTGAAATGTGCATGCTTTTGACACCATAGTCTGCCACCGGCAGAAGCGCTGCAGACGGAACGTCAACGGGTAGGCTGCTCAAGGAGTGTCACCACGGCCCCACCATTGGCATCGGCCTCCAGGCGGGCCCGAACCCCGATCGGGACGGCCACTTTTTCAGGAAAGTGGCCATATCGAAGGCCGGTGGCAACAGGGATGCCCAGATCGCCAAACCAGTCCTCAAAAACTTCGGTCATGGACAGGGTCGGTTTGCCTTCGGCCACGTCGGCACCGGTAAAGCCGCCCAGGATGATTCCTGCCACTTCGTCCAGAATGCCGCTCAGGCCAAGTTGCGCCAGCAGTCCATCCACACGGTAGGGCGTTTCGCCGACCTCCTCCAGAAAGAGAAGGGCCCCCTTCATGTCCGGCATGTGGCGTGATCCGATGAGCTTCGTGACCAATGACAGATTGCCACCCAGCAATACACCCTCGGCCTTGCCGGCTACCAGGGTTTTCTGATCTTGATCCGGATCCAGCGGTCCGGGCTTCCAGTCGGGAGATACCAGATCCATGAAATGACGGCAATTGACCCCGTCCGGGTCGGACCATTCCACCGCCACCATCGGGCCGGAAACGCTTGTCATTCCGGTGTGCCTGTACAGGGCCAGTTGCAGGGCCGTGATATCCGAGTAGCCCACGAAGATCTTCGGATGCTCCTGCAGCAGGTTGAAATCAATCTGATCCAGAATGCGAAGGACACCATATCCACCCCGAACGCAGATGATGGCGTCGATGTCCGGGCGCTCCATCATCGCGTGCAATTCCTGGAGCCGTTCCTGGTCGGTGCCGGCCAGGTACCCGACGGCCTCAATGGACTCGCGACCCAATACGGTTTCAATACCTGCTTCCCGCAGGCCCTTCAGACCATCGGGGAGGGACGTTCCATCACGCGGCGCTGAAGCCGGAGCCACGATGCCGGCTCGAAACGGCTTGGAAAGAGAAGGGGGAAAGATGCGCTCGGGGGCCACAGCAAGGAGGATGTGATTCGTACTTTCGGGAATATAGGAATGCTTGCGCCATGGACATCACCCCCGAATACCTGCCCCGACTCGAGACGCTCTTGCCCATCCTGAGGACGGACCGGGCCGTCTGGCGCGCGGACAGGCCGTTTTCGCGTCAGGGATGGCAGAATCGGACGCGGCTCCGCAATCCGGACGGGTGGCAATGGATTACCGTACCCGTAGAGCATGGCCAGTTCGGGCAGCCGATCTCGGACACTCGGATTGCCTATCACGATGGTTGGCGCAAGCGCCACCTGAAGGCCTTCAAGTACAACTACAGCACATCGCCTTTCTACGAGCACTATGCAGCGGATCTGGATGCATTGCTCGCCGATCGCTACGAAACGCTGCATGATCTCAACAAGGCAGCCCTGGATCTGGTTCTTGGTTGGTTGCGGCATGATGTCGCATGGGAGGTGCGGATGGATCCGGACGATGAGCTGGCTGATGTCGAGCCGCCGATGGACATTGTGTTCGAACACCCCCGCTATCGTCAGAATTACAATGGCTTCATTCCGGACATGAGTTGTCTGGATATATTGTTCACCAACGGCCCCTCCGCGATCCACCAACTCGTTGCCAACCCATGAGTCGTCTTCTTCCGTTCATCGTCGCCCTGTTCATCCTGACCGGCTGCCAGTCCACGCCGCAGACGCAGTGGTACAAAGGCAACCTGCATACGCATACCTTCTGGAGCGATGGGGATGATTTTCCCGAACAGGTCACGCAGTGGTATGTCGACAACGGGTATGCCTTTCTGGCCATCTCGGACCACAACACCATTGCGGACAGCGAACGGTGGCTGACCATTCCGGAATCGCACGCGCGCTTTGCCACCTTTCAGCAGTATCTGGAAGACAGTCCGGAAGGCTGGGCTGAATGGGAGCAGGGGACAGACACCGTCCGTGTTCGACTCAAGACCTGGGAGGAGTATTCGGCACGATTCCAGGACGAGGGGCACTTCCTGATGATGCGTGCCGAGGAAGTCAGTGATGGCTATGACGGCAAGCCCATACACATCAATGCCACCAACATTGCCGAGTACGTTGAGCCGCAGCACGGCAATAGTGTCGTCGAGGTCATGCAGAACAACGTCAACGCCATTCTATCCCAGGGCGAACGGCTGCAGCGCCGGGTCATGCCTCATATCAACCATCCAAACTTCATCTGGGCCATCCGGGCAGACGAACTGGCCATGGTGGACGGCGAGCGCTTTTTCGAGGTCTTCAACGGACACCCATCCGTGTACAACTACGGGGATTCCCTGCGACACGGAATGGAGAAGATGTGGGACGTGGTCAACACCATCCGGCTGCGTGATGGTCGCCCGCTCATGTTCGGCATCGGTACGGATGATTCCCATCACTACCAGGAGTTGGCACCCGGTCGTGCGAACGTGGGACGGGGATGGGTCATGGTGAATGCCAACGTGCTGGACTCCGACAGCATCCTCGAGGCGATGGACGAGGGACACTTCTACGCTTCCTCCGGCGTGACGCTTTCGGAGGTCCTGTTTGATGGCTCGAAATACCGCGTGGCCGTCGAACCCGAAGAGGGAGTGACCTATACGATCGAATTCTACGGGACTGATGCCGACCATGACCCGGCACCCGTGGCCGTCAATGATCCGGAAACGGGCGACCTGGTTACCTACCGCTACAGCGATGAAGTGGGGCGTTTGCTTCAGCGCACGACAGGCACCGAGGCCTCGTTTTCGGTGACCGACGACCTGCTCTATGTCAGGGCGAGGGTCGTTTCCGACAAGGTCATGGACAACCCGGTAGTGGACGGCGAACAGGAAAAAGCCTGGACGCAGCCGGTCCTTCCGAGGTAATGTTCATCCACCGGACGATGTCGGCAGGATGGCATCGCCAGACGGGCGATCGGGAATGAAATTCCACCGGTCCAGGTGGGAAGGCGATCGCGCATCCATGACCTCCCGGATTTGGGCTACGACGTCCGGATGATTGGCGGACACATCGGTGGATTCCGTCGGATCCGATTCCAGATTGTAGAGCAAGACAGGGGAGTCTTCCTGTCGTCGGATTTCAAGACGCACCCCTTTCCAGGGTCCCATTCGCACCGCTTGCATGCCGCCAAACGCGTGGTATTCCCAGTACAGTGGATCGTCAGCGGCCTGATCTTCTCCTTTCAGAGCTGGAAGGAAGGATTGCCCGTCGACCCCTTCAGGGACCGTGGTGCCGGTAATTTCGGCTATGGTCGGCAGTACGTCCCAGAAGGCAGATACATGGTCTGTGGTGGACCCAGCTTCGATGTGGCCTGGCCACTTGGCAATCATGGGGACCCGAATGCCTCCCTCGAACACGCTGCCTTTCAAGCCGCGGAAATCGCCTACCGAATTGAAATAGTCCGCGTATGAGCCCTTTACGTACGTCGTGCCGTTGTCCGAGGAGAACATCACGATGGTATTCTCATCGATCCCGTGATCTTCAAGGCGGGAGAGGATCGAGCCGATATCCCGATCCATGCGGGTGATCATGGCGGCGTAGGCCGCTTTTGGACGCGGATGCGGCAAGTAGGGCCCCCCCAGGAATGGCTCCGTGTCCATGCTGTCCGGGTATTCGTCCACGGATTCGCGCGGGACCTGCAGGGCCAGGTGGGGAACGGGGGTGGCAAAAACCAGGAAGAACGGGTTCTCGGCATTGGAATCGATGAAGTCCAGAGCAGCGTCCAGCATCAGGTCGGGTGCGTAGTCATTGCCGCCGAAACGCTCGTAGTACTCGTCCTCTGTTGTCAGCGGCTCGTCCAAGGTCTGATGCGCCGCATACCACTCTCCGTTGTCCAGGGAATCGGCCTCCGAATCACTCCACAGGTGGGTCGGGTAATAATTGTGGGCCACACGCTGGCAGAGATAGCCGTAGAAACGGTCGAAGCCCTGGTTGTTCGGGTGGCCTTCTGAGTCCGGACCACCAAGGCCCCATTTGCCGACAAATCCGGTGGTGTATCCGGCCGGTTTGAGCATCTCGGCAATGGTGATTTCCGAGTCCTTCAGCGGCAACTGACCTTCAGGCTCGTCCGGGCCCCAGCCGCCCATCTCGAAGTTGTCCCTGACGTACGCGTTGCCGGTGTGTTTTCCTGTCAGCAGGGTACCACGCGATGGTGCACAAACAGGAGACCCTGAGTAGTGCTGGGTGAACCGGATGCCGTCGGCGGCCAGACGATCGAGGTTGGGTGTGCGGATGATGTCCTGCCCGTAGGATCCCAGTTCGTTGTATCCCAGATCGTCGGCGAGGATGTAGATGATGTTGGGAGCGCGTTCTTCGGAGGCACATCCTCCGAGCAGGACACCGGCGAGCAGCAGGGGGAGGAGACGATTCATGAGCCGTAGGTGGTTTTCAGATGATCGCATGAGGCGGCGATGAGTTCTCGGAGGACGGATTCATCCACATCGGACAGTTTCTTCAGGTACAGACAGGATTTTCCGGTCTTGTGGGGTCCAAGCCGGGACATGAGATCGTCGTACCGGCTGAAGCCGGACATGATGTACACCGTCAGGTTCTGTTTGCGGGGGGAAAAGCCGGTCTGCATCCAGTCGCCCTCCCGGCCCGAAGCATACACGTAGTGGTAGGAGCCGAAGCCCACAATGGAAGGGCCCCACATGACTCCTTTCTCGCCTGTCACCTCTTCCATGATCTTGAGCAGTTCTAGGCTGTCCTCCCGGCGCTGGTCGTGTTCGACGGCATTCAGGAAATCCAGGACGGAGGCGTCGTTCTTCTTCGTTTTCGGTTCGGACATGGTTCGTGTCGGAATGGTTCGACCGGAATCTAACGAACCTGATCGGAGACAAAAGCCCCGAAAACCAAAAAACCCCGACCCACTTTCGTGGATCGGGGTGCGTTTGGCGGTCCGGACGAGACTCGAACTCGCGACCTCCTGCGTGACAGGCAGGCGTTCTAACCAAACTGAACTACCGGACCGTTTGCTTCCGAAGAAGAGCCGAAAAGATACGGTTGTCTTCGAGCGGCAAGCAACTCCCGGATTTTGAGGAATCCGTGGAGGACTCCGGCGATGAACGGGTTGGGGATTCAACGCCGGGGTGTGGTCAGGGAGGGAATTGAACCCCCGACACATGGATTTTCAGTCCATTGCTCTACCAACTGAGCTACCTGACCGAGCGAGCCGACAAATATACGGTGGCCTTCAAAGCCGATGCAACAAAGCGCGCTACGGTTCTGCAGTTTCATCGGACGTTTACAATCGGGAGGCTTTGATGGACGATCGAAAACCGCCGTGCACCGGATCAGTGGGCCTTCCGTGCGCCCCACATGAGCTTTGCCCTGAGCGTGGAGAAGTAGTCCTGATCCTTGAAGCGGATCAGCTTGACACGGTGTGCAGCACGGCTGATCCGGATCGGGCCGGGATGACTCGTACCCTCGGCGCTGATTCCGTCGGAAGTGACGATGTGCGGTCGGTCGGCATCTAGGACTTCCAGTTCGATGACGGCCGTCTCGGGCAGAACTACCGGTCGGACGGTCAGTGAGTGGGGAGCGATCGGGGTGATCAGGATGGATCCGCAACCAGGCGCCATGATCGGACCCCCGAGCGCCAGGGAATACGCGGTGGACCCGGTGGGTGTCGAGATGATGAGGCCGTCTGCCCAGTAGGTATTCATCTCCACATCATCGACACGGACGCGGATGGTCAGCAGACCGGCCGCTCCGGATCGCTGGATCGTGAACTCGTTGACGGCACAGGGGACGGGCAGGGCCGGGCCGGATGCCCTCCGTGCTTCCAGAACCAACCGCTCTTCCACCACGAAGTCGCCCTCGTCCAGCTGCTTGAGCCTTTCCTCAAGACCCGCACCTTCCACGTTGGCCAGAAACCCGAGCCGGCCGTGATTGACACCGAGAATGGGTTTGGAAGCCCCGCCGAAAGCGGCCACGGTGTTCAGAAGCGTTCCGTCGCCGCCGAAGGAGAGAAGGATATCAGCCGAGTCAATGAAGGCCTGATCGCTTTCAGCAACATTTCCGGGCGAAGGCAGCAGGTCATGACGATGAAGGACCGCCGCCATGTCCGGATGCAGGACATAGGAATAGCCCGACTGATCAAAGGTCTGGATCAAGTCGGCAAGGGGCTTCCAGAGACTGTCTTTGCCGGGGTTGCCGGTAATTCCGAAACGCATGGGATGTGGGGTTGTCTGTACCAAACTACGGGTTGGCGGTCCGCTGTTCCACCAGGTTACGTTCATCTCCAAGCGGAGTCATCATGACAGCCCCGACCCGACATGAGATGACGAAACGAATACGATACTTCAGGATCCGCAGTGCCAATCCGACGAGCCTTCACGCGCCTCGGGTTACAGTGGAGATCGTCATTTCTCCCGGCATCCCCCGACATACCGTGGTGGGGCTGGCCCAGGGCGCGGTCAAGGAATCCTTGGACCGGATCCGGGCTGCTGTCGGGGCGGCGGGCTACACGTTTCCGCGTGGTGCCATCACCATCAACCTGGCGCCTGCGGATACCCGGAAAGAAGGTTCGGCATTCGATTTGCCGATCGCCCTCGGGATTCTGGCTGCCGATGGTCAGATGGATACGGCTTCGCTGAACCGCTCCTCATGGCTCATCATGGGTGAACTGACCCTGGACGCCAGGGTCCAGCCCGTGGAAGGAGTCATGCCCGGTATTCTGGACGCCCGCAAGGATGGTGTGAACGATGTCATTCTCCCGAGAGGCAATCTGCCCGAGGCCATGGCATTTCCAGGATTGCAAGTGGGTGCTGTCCGTCACCTGAAGGAGGCGGTGGAGGTGTTGGAGGGTAAGGCAACGACATTGTGCGTGCACGCTTCGGAAGGTGTGAAGGCGGCATCTTCTGCGCCTGACTTCTCGATGGTGGTTGGACAGGATGGTTGCGTCCGCACCCTGGCCATTGCGGCTGCGGGAGGGCACAACGTCCTCATGACCGGACCACCGGGTTGCGGGAAGACGCTGATGGCCCGGTGCATGGAAGGGATCCTGCCCTCGTGGCCCCGACCGCTGGCACTCGAGGCCACGTGCCTTCACTCGTTGCGCAAACCCGGGATGTCTCTGCTGCAGCGAAGGCCCTTTCGTCGCCCCCACCACTCGGTCTCAGCTGCCGGATTGTTGGGAGGGGGCACTCCGCTTCGGCCGGGCGAAGTTTCCCTGGCCCATGGTGGGGTCCTGTTTCTGGACGAGCTCCCTGAATTCAATCCCCGCGTACTGGAAGGTCTGCGGGAGCCTCTGGAAGAGGGGAAGGTGACCTTGTCGCGTGCCCATGGTGTGGAAGAGTATCCTTCCGACTTCCAGTTGGTGGCTGCCATGAATCCCTGCCCGTGCGGGTTCTCCGGGAGTCGGGAGAAGCGATGCGTCTGTTCGGAAGGGCGCAGGAAGCAATACAAGGCGCGGGTAAGCGGGCCACTCCTGGATCGTATTGACATCCATATACCCGTTGCCCAGGTAGATCCGATGAAGCATCTGGGGAGCGCTTCGGTGTCGTCCGGGGAGTGGCTTGAGCAGGTCGAGAAAGCGCGTCAGCGGTTGGACACGGCCCCGCCCGTCCTGCATTCCGAAGAGGATCAGATCCTGGTCAAAGCTGTGGCTGCCCTGGGCGTTTCCATGCGGACGGTGGCAGGCATCCGACGGATTGCACGGACCATTGCCGCATTTGAAGGAGCCGATCGGGTGGATCGTGACCACGTTTCAGAAGCCATCCGAATCGGCGGTCACAGCCGACGAAATGCCGTGCCGTAAGTGAGGACCCAACCTACGGCCTGCGCGAGGTCGCTTCCTGATCCGTGGCCATCAGCAACCGGAGATTCAATGCTCGGGCCGCGTTTGACACCACGGCAAAGTGCTTGACCAGGGCATTTTCATCGGCTCTGAGCACCAGTGCTGTGCGACCGTTCAGAGCATCCTGAATGGCCGGAATGAGCGCATCGGCCGATACCCGCTGCTGCTCCACATAGAAGGTGCCATCGGAAGTCACCGCAACGGATACATACTGGGCGGCCGTCGGAGTAGCCGCCTGCGTCCGTGGCAAGTTGACCTGGATGCCGAACTGGGGAATGAAGTTGCTCGTCAGCAGGAAGAAGACCAGCAGCAGCAACACGATGTCAGCCAGGCCAGCCTGACTGAAGCTCATGAGGGGTTTTCGTTCTGTCGAAAAATTGAGCGACATGCGGTTGGGTCAGAAGCTGGACGTGTAGTCGGACGAAGAGGACGAACTGCTCCCGGGAGCAGGCGTCTGAAGCAGGTCGATGAATTCGGTCGCCGACTGCTCCATGTCGTTGACGAGTCGCTTGATGAGACCCAGCAGATAGTTGTAGAAAAAGTAGGCCAGGATACCCACAACGAGGCCTGCTGCCGTCGAGATGAGCGCTTCCCAGATGCCTCCGGCCAGCACACTCGGGTTGACGTTGCCCTGCAGATTCTGGATCTCCTGGAAGGCATCGATCATCCCCGTAACCGTTCCGAGGAAACCGAGCATGGGGGCGATACCGGCAATGGATGCGAGTACATCCATCCGCTTCTCCAACTCGAAGGCCTCATGCTTGCCAGCAGCGTTCACGGCGTCCTGGATTTCGGCAATCGGACGACCAAGTCGTTCCAATCCATGCTTCAGGATGCGGGTCAGCGGTTTGTCCTGTACCTCGCAGAAGGCCTGAGCCCCGTTGATGTTGCCGGCGGCAACGTACTCCCGGATGCGGCCCATGATCTCCTGCTTGTCGGTAGCTGATTTCCGGATCGTCATCAGACGTTCGACCAGCAAGTAGATGGTCAACAGGGAAAGCAGCAGGATGGGAATCATGATCCAGCCTGCCTGGAAAATGATGTCCAACTGACTGACGGATGAGGGGTCGGTCATGGCCTGCAGCGAATCTGCAGCCACGCCGTCTACTTCCTGAAGGGCCTGGAGCCGCATGGAGATGGTTTCGGTTGAGGGTTTGTGGAATGGCTTGCGCCTTTAGCGAACTGAAAGGACCCAGGTTCCTTCCGGAAGGTTGTCAGCGAATTGATTTCTGGCTGCATCGGCTTCGGCCGCCGTGCTGTAATGACCGACGGCAATCCGGTAACGCGTCAGGTCCTCGGTTTCGTACGCCAAAACACCCATGGGCCAGCCCAGAGCCGCATAGTTGTTCAACTCGGCACGAGCCGTTGATTCATTCAGCGTGGAACTGACCACAAGCGTGTAGCCACCCATGCCTTTGGTGATGGCATCGACGGTCGAAACCGGAGCGGTGGCGGTCGGAGGTTCTTGTGCGGGCGTCATGGTGGAGTCCGATGTGGACGCGTTCATCGGGCCCATGGTGGAGTCGGATGCTGCAGGATCTCCCGCTGCAGCCATGGCATCCGTGGAGTCATCACTGGCGGTCTGGACGTCCTCCTGCGCCGCGGCCATGGCGGGCTCGTCTTCCGGCGGAGCAACGACGAATCGGTAGATCAACGCGCTGGCCACGATCAGAACGACGATGGCGATGGCCAGCAGTGCGGTGCGGGACGAACCGGATTGGGAGCGTTCGTAGCGCCGAGGCGAGCGGGAATGCGCCGGTGCAGGCACTGCTTTGGCCCCGGATTCCTCGCTGGATTCGGTTGCTACGGCAGTCGGTTCATCATCCTGACCTTCGGGCGGGCGATGAATGGCTGCGGCGCCGGGCGACGGCTCCGAGGTGTCCGAAGGCTCGTCGACATTGCTTGGTGCTTCCTCGCGGGTGAAAACCGGCCCGTCTGGATCCGCAGATCCTCCGTCCGCCTCGATCCGGCTGTCAGCCTGCTCGATGGCTTGTTCGATGCCGCTGGCCCAGGCATCACCCTGCGGGGAATCCGTATCGTCGGCAGACTCATCGGCCTGAGGCTCATCATGATGATCGTCCGGTTCCGATAGGTCTGTTGACTCCTGCGCTGCGTCGTCCTCTTGGTCCGCAGTGGCATCATGCGTCGGGTCGTCCTTCCGATTGTCGGCGTCAACATCCGCCGCGCTGTCCATCGACTCTTCGCCGGGCGTGCCTGCCGACGGTTCGGAATGCTCTTCCGGGCCGGCCCCGACCAGGAAGTCCGCGTGCTCATCAGTCACATCGTCCCTCTGAACACTGGTTGTGTCGCCGGAAACAACGTCGGAGGTGGTTCCGTGGCTCTCGGTGGAAGGCCCGGTGCCATCGCTTGCCGAAGGGACGACGGTTGCGGCACTCGCCAGAGCAGCAGAATATCCTTCCACAGCAGGGAAATCGGAAAGCGATGGGAAGTCATCGTCCTGTTCGAACCGGAGGCCAGCCTCGGTCATCGTGAACGTGCCCAGCCCCCGGATCACGCTGATACCGGACGTTTGCAACTCGGCCAGGACGTCGGCCATCCAGGCGTCCGCCAGTCGTGCAGACTCGCGTGCGTCGAGGCCGGATTCCTGTTGAATCAGGCCTGCAAGGGTCATGGGAGTGGTACCGTCCTTACGCATGAGACCCTCGCACCTGTGCATCATCGCCCGGCCCGTTCTCTACCCGGAAATCGATGACCGGCCGGGGGGGCGTCCAGATACGGTGCTGTTCGTGATCGTGGACAGCGGCTGGCGGTGCTTCCCGAACGAAGGTGCCGAAGCCTTCCACGTGAACGTCATCTCCTTCCAACAGGGCCTTGGCGATGAGCCTCCCTATGGCCATGCGTTGTTTCACGAGCGGGTGCGGGTGTGTTCCGGGTAGCAGAGTCGGGAAGATAAGGGCCGATGCCAGAGGGTTACCAACGATACCTCAGTCCGAGGAAGAAGACGTTGGATTCGTATGTGTAATACCGCCAGAATTGTGGGTCGCCACCGAGGTCTCGTACACCGGTCGTCAGACCGTAATTCTGATGGAAGAACCACGAAACCATGGCACTGACCGTCGTGAAAGACGGAATGTCGACGGCACCGGCCAGATCGGCGGTACGACTGGATTCGTGTTTGACAGACAAACGGGACTCCAGGTCACCATTGAGCAGGCTCAGGGAAACGAAGCCTCCGAACACCAGCGGAGATACGTACGGTGCCTGCTCATCGGTAGCGGCCAAAGTGGCCTGCTGCCAGAGGGCGTCCAATCCGACCTGCAGACCCTGGAACGGGATGACGGATACATCAACCGAAGAGAAAACGACATTGGCTGAGCGGTAGTCCAAAGCCGGATATCCGGAAGCGTATCCCCGAATGGCAACGGCCGGCTCATAGGCAATGCGGCGGAAGGGTTGATCCCGCCACCCGCCTGCGACAGCAGCAGTGAACATTTCGGACTGCACGTGGACACCGAGGCGGGCATCCATGGTCGCAATCGATGGGAGCACGATCGGCTCGTCCATCATGACCGGGGAATCCGTCATGGCCTCACGCAACAGGCCGGTCGACATGAGGGGCCGGACGGAGGCCTCGACGCTGACGGCTTCGGACACCAGATACTCAGCGTTGGCAATCGGCGCGATGTAGGAAAGCGAACGGCCGGGATCCGTCCCGGTCTGTGACGCACTGTCAAATCCAAGGAATGCCGCGCCGGCACCGAGGAACAGCCGTGAGGAATACTGCCAGGCAACCTCGGAGGAGACCAACCCCGAACGCACGGTGCCGCCCGGGAATCCAGAGGTATCAAGACCCATGCTGGAACCGTCGGCATTGAATCGGATTTCGCCGTCGCGTATCGGGAAAGCGGTATCGAGGTCCATTCGTACATACCCTGCTTCGCGTTCCGTGGCAGGGTCCAGTCGTACGGCTGGATCAAACAGATCCGAATCCACGCGGGTCATGCCCGTTGTTGTTTCGAGACGCATCTGGTTGCGGGCACCGGCGCGGGTGCCAAAGGACAATGCCCCCTCGAAGCCTCCGACCCTTCTGGACGGGTCGGGTTGAGCCACGGTCCCGGCTGCTGGAATGGCGCCGAACAGATCGTAGGAAGACCGGAACCCGCTACCGCCGATTCCGATGGCAAGCGGGCCGGTTCTATGTTCCAGCTCGACGCCGCCGCTGAATGCATCCCGTCCGGTGGTCACATTCGTGCCGGAAACAACCAGATCCTGTCCATCGGTGCCGAAATAATCCACATCCAGGAGAGCGGTCGTGCTTTCCGATTGCATCAGCGTGACATCGGCTGAGAGGCTTCGATCCAGATACGCGCCGATTCGCGCGTCAATGAGTCCATCGGCCGCAATCCGTCGTTCGATAGCCGATACCTGCGGTGGCTCGGGCGGCTGGAGCGGAGACGGTGGAAGATCGGCGCTGCGCTGAGCGTAGGCTTCCGTGAATGGCACCCTGTTCGACGGAATGTCCGGTACGCGAGGCGGGGGATTGAATCCGACAATCGGCTGACGCCTCAGGGCCGGGAAGGAGATTGTCAGATCGCCCGTGATTTCCACCTCACGCGGAGCCAGATCCGGCAAGGCTGCATCCTGGCGAGCGAGGACGGGGAGGCTGGTCAATGCCAGCAGCAGAAGGAGGGACAATGCTTTCATCGTGTTCATCCGTTCAATACCTCCAGGCGCTCACCCGCCTTGGTTGCCTCTTCAGTATCCGGGTACATGGACCGGATGGTTTCGTACAGACGGACCGCCTGTCCCACATTTCCTTGCTGTTCGAAAGCCATTCCCTGGACATACAGGCTTCGGGCCAGCCATTCCGGATAGCCGGCAAAAAGGGCCTGCATACGGGACAGGGTTTCAATTCCTTCATTCAGACGACCCTGGCGGACCTGCATGTCTCCTAGGAGGAAGAGGGCCTCGGCGCCGGACTCGTCGCGTGCCTGCGAGGCTACCATGTCATACAACCTCTCGGCCTCCACGGTATCCCCATTGGACTCTGCGATCCGGGCCAGGCCAAGCCAGGCCGGATAGGTGGCGTCACTGGGAGGTGCATTGGAAACGGCTTCCCGCAACAATTCCTCAGCTTCGGCCGAGCGCCCCTGCATTCCCAGCGCCAGTGACAACCCGTAGAGTGCCTGTGCTTTCATCCGGGCATCGTTCCCGGCGGATGCGTCCATCAGCCGGAAGAGCCGCTCGGCCTCCTGAGCATTGCCGGCATTCAGCAGCAGATGTCCCAGGGCACCTGCGGACGGCGCCATGCGGGGGCTTTCCGGATATTCCTCAACGACGGCCCGGTAGGCATTCATGGCTTGGTCCAGCACTCCCTTAGACTCGTAGGCTTCGCCGAGGTAGTAATTGGCGTCCGCCATCAGCATGGGATCGGATGCACGATCAAGGAAGAAAACGAAATCCGAAATGGCTTCATCCACGAGGCCGGCCTGGTACTTGGCCTCCGCCTGACGGAAGCGCAACTGGTCGGAAGCCGGACTGCCTTCGAGGGCGTTGGCCAAGGAGTCCACCAGGACATCTGCCCGATCATCCTGGCCTGCAGCCATCAACGCAAACTGGATTCCTGCAGCAGCATCCGCCACGAACGGGCTGTCCGTGTAGTCGGTCAGGACCAGCTGGTATTCCCGGATGGCCGCATCCACGTCTCCGGCGTTGAAGTAGGCGTCTCCCTTTCCGTACTGCGCTTTTGCGGCCAGGGCATCCAGCGGATAGGAGTCGATCAGGGTATCGTACTCGAGTATCGCCTGCTCGTACTCCTGGTTCAGGAAGAACAGATAGCCAAGCTGGTATCGGGCTTCCTCCCGCCATTCGCTGGCCGGATAATCGGCGAGCAGGTTCCGGAATGTCGACATGGCCTCGAAGGCGTCGCCCGCATTCGAATAGGCCTGACCGATCTGGTAGAGCGAATAATCGTCGCCTGTAGCCGCCATCTGCCCATACACACGCACAGCCTCCGGATAGCGTTTCAGTGCGAAGTAGCTGTCCGCCAGACGCAGTCTGGCATCGGAGCGGTACGGAACCGTCCCGCTGTCATCACGGAACGAGTTCAGGAACTGTTCGAATCGTGGGATGGCGCTTCCGTAGTTGCCCTGCCGGAAATAGGTCCACCCCAGCGCGTACTGTGCGGCGTCGGCGTGCTGTCCAGCCGGGTAGTCACGGATGTAGCGGTTGAAGAGGCTTTCGGCGAGCGGGTAATTGCCCCGCTGAAAATTGCTTTCCGCTGCCCAGAAAAGGGCATCACCCGCGCCGGCAGCACTCGGGTTGGAGGTGAACAGGTTCATGAACTGCTCGGCGGCGTCATCATAATTCCTGTTGCGGTAGTTCAGCCATGCCTTCTGGAAAATGATCTCGGATGCTAGAGAGGGATCAACGGTGCCCTCGGCAATGGCGGCATCGAAGGCTTCATGTGCTCCCTCGAAATTGCCCAGGGCCACTTCCGTGTTGCCAAGGTGCTTCCATGCTTCCCCGGCAATTTCCGAGTCAGGATACCGGTCCACGAGATGGGCGAAAGCATCCCGGGATTCTTCCCATCGACGGAGTTCGTACAGGGTGATGCCCAGTTCCAGCCAGCCACGGTCAGCCAGACGATGCCGGGGGTGCCGATCCACGAAAGCGCGGTAGGCGGTCACCGCACCCGGGAGGTTCTCGGTGAGACGCAGGTTGACGCCGACGTAGTAGGCCGATTCGGCTTCCAGCGGTGCATACCCGGAATCGACCACGCGCTGGAAGTTGTCGGCAGCCCACTGCCAGGCACCTTCGTGGTGGTAGTTCCACGCAAGGCCATACAGAGCCCTCTCGAAGTACGGAGAGTCGGAATTGCCCTCGGTGAAATGGCGGTAATTGACGATGGCCTGCTCACTGTTGCGGGTCTGGTTCTGACTTTCGGCCAGCAGGAAAATGGCGCGCTCCCGCGCTTCGCCGCCCAGGTTGGGGAGTCGGCGCTCGATCTCATCGGCTGCTCGGGCAAAATCCTCGATTTCGTAATAGACCTCGGCCAGAGCGAGGCCCATGTTGCTCGCAAACGGAGAGGAAGCGAACTGGCGGTCGAGTCGCTCGAAGGAGGCCGCCGCCTGATCGTAACGGCCCATCTGTACCTGGTTGAAAGCAATGGCATAGGCCGCACGTGGGGCGACCTCCGACTGGGGATACGTCCGGACAATGCGCTCGAGATAGGAAATGGCTTCATCCGGTCGGCCAAGTTGATAGGCGGACTCGCCCATCCAGTACAAGGCGATGGATGCCTGTTCCGGCGTCGGGGATCCCTCAAGAACCTGCTCAAGCGTCAGGATGGCCCTGTCATAGTCCCCTTCCTCGAAGAAATACTTGCCCAGGGCCAGTCTGGTGCCAAACGCATAGGGGTGACGGGGATAACGATCCTCGAACGCCCTCAGGAGCCGTATGGCATCGTCCTCCCGATCAAGGGCGAGGTAGGATTCGGCCTCGTGATACATGGCATCCGGCGAACGCGGATGATCGGGCCAGGCAGCACGGAACGTATGGAACGTCCGGGCGGCGTTGGCAAAGAGGTTGTTGTTGAACTGATGCAGTCCTTCCTGGAACGTCTCCGTGGCGTTGCGGTCCGCAGGCTGCGCATGCGCGGCAGGGACCAGCAGAAGGAGCAGAAGGATCAGCCCGGTCACTGGGAGGGAGGCCGCCCGGGATGAATCTGATGCATGGGGACTGGTTGGCTTCAGTCCGCGCGAATGAGTCATGGTGTGCCGGCTGATTCGGATTGGATCGGAGTGCGTATGTATGTGCGCCTGCCAGAATGGATTCCTGAGACCATGGGGTGAACCCCGGATGGAGGTCGCTGCCCGGTTGCGGCCCGAACCGGACAGGCCACTGTACCCGTTTCGCTTGTCTACGTTTCCTGTGGCCCTTGCGCGAGGCTGATTGAATACCGGGTAAAGCCCTCATGGATGCCGCCCGCGTGGCGGCAACTACGTATCCCTGATGGTATCTTTGTCAGGTTTTGCGGATTTCACGCCGCTCCACTCTTCGCCAGACCACGAATATCCGGTATTCCATGAGCCTTCTTGCCGTTGGAACGGTCGCATTCGACCAGATTGAAACCCCCTTCGGGAAGCGTGACCGTGCTCTCGGAGGCAGCGCCACCTACCTGACCCTTGCCGCCCGTTTCATGACGGACGACATCAACCTGGTTGCAGTCGTTGGCAGCGACTTTCCGGAGGAGTACGTGGATGTCCTGAGGACACGCAACATCAATCTGGACGGTCTGGAGCATCGAACGGATCAGAAAACGTTCGCGTGGGGAGGCCGGTATCACTACGACCTGAACAATCGGGATACCCTTTTCACGGATCTGAATGTACTGTCGGATTTCAATCCCACGCTGCCCGAGCATTACACGGGAGCCCGGATCGTGTGTCTCGGCAACCTGGACCCGGGGGTGCAGGCGAGCGTGATGGATCAGACGCCATCCGCGGATCTGGTCCTGTGTGATACCATGAATTTCTGGATCGAGCACACGCCTGATGCGCTGGAAGCGTTGCTTGGTCGCGTGGATTGCCTCGTCATCAACGATTCGGAGGCCCGTGAGCTGGCGGATGAGCCGAACCTGATCGTGGCAGCCCGCAAGATTCGTGAGCGGGGCCCGGAAATCCTCATCATCAAGAAGGGCGAACACGGAGCCCTGATGTTTGCCGGCGATACCGTTTTTTCCGTCCCTGCCTATCCGCTGGAAGATATCCAGGATCCGACGGGAGCCGGAGATGCCTTCATGGGTGGTTTTGCCGGCTACCTGTCCGGTTGCAGCAGCATCACGGTCGACGCCCTGAAACACGCTCTCGTGTACGGGTCGGTCGTGGCATCCTTTACCGTGGAGAAATTCGGTCCCGAAGGGCTCTACGATCTTACCAGGGCACAGATTCTGGATCGGATCGATGCATTCCGGGATCTTACGACCATTCCGCTCGAATCGGTTGGATGATTCGGGTGCCCTTCAGGCCTCTTGAATCCTGGCAGCAACCGATCAGGAATCGGACGCGGACTGCAGGTTGAGATGGGCCTTTGCTGTCGGCTTCCAGTCCTGCTCCACCCGATCCACGGAAATGCGGAATACGGCTGCCAATCGACGCATTTCTGAGGGGGAGAGCTGGGCAAGGCGATTCAGGTTGGCGTATCCGAGGTCCTGAAGCAGGGAAAAGGAATCCCCATCGAGGCCGACAATGGATCGAACCAGATCCGACCCGGCCGGCTCATGTCCGGTAGAAGGACCGGAGGGGGGCAAAGCGGGAGCGGTTTCGTCCGGTGATGGTAGATCCACACCGCTCGCAACCAGCATGTCATGAAGCGAGCGAAAGACCGGAATTTCCGGCTCGGACGTTTCAGAAACCTTGTCCGCGCCATCGGTTCGTTCTTCCTGACGTGGAGAACGTCCAGGCCGGTCGGACTGCCAGTGAATGGCAAAGTCGCCAGCGGGTGATGGGGTTGAACCAGCAGCCGTTGGCACATCCACTTCCCGGTCAGCGCTTTCGTCGTCCTCATCGACAGCATCCGTCAGATTCGAATCAATGGAAGACTCTTCCATGACCGTCTCCTCGTGTTCACGATCTGTTTCAACCGGTTCTTCTGGATCCACGGCCGCCATGTCGGTCTCCTCGCGGTCGCGATCTGCTGATGCAGTTATTTCTACTGCATCAACAGTCGGCTCCCCGGGGATTATCCCGTCCTCTTCGTCGGTATCGACATCCGATGGCACGCTGGCAACGGGCCGGGTGTCCGCCGTTTCCTGCACGTCCGGATCCGGGTCGGAGGATCTATGCACTTCCGTCGCCTCGGTACCGTCTGAAAACAGCGATTCAATATCGGAAGGCACCGAGAAAACATCCGGTTCGGCTGGTTGCTTCGTTTCTGGTGGAGAAACACTCTCGATCGGTGCGTCCTCTCGCGGCTGAGCAACCTGGGGGCCCGGGACGAGTGGGGAACTGAAGACTTCGTCCAGAAAATCCTCTTCGGCCGTGGCAATCTGGTCTGTCTCCGCATCGGGATCAACCTGCGGCAACGCTTCAAGAGTTTCCTCCACGTCAGGCTCATCCTGTTCCAGGATGACAGCTTCCGTTTCTTCAATATCGCCCTCGAACACCGTGGCTCGACCGGAGCCCAGTTGGGCTTTCTCCTCCTCCCAGAGCTGCCGTTCCAGTCGGTGGTCTTCTTTCAGCAGCATCATCTCCAGCCGGACCTGTTCCAGTTCCTCCTGCATTTCCGCATCCTGCTTGGAGACGTCTTCGGCGGGCTTGTGGATCCGGGCCGTGGAGTGCTGGAACCGTTCGCGATGCATCTCCATTCGTTGACGGCGCAGAGACTGACGGGTCTCCTCCATCTCAAGCAATCGGTCCTGCCACACATAGCGCGCCCACAGGTAGCCGCATGCGGCACCGGCCAGGGCACTGATGGATATGGTCAGGATGACGGTGGTCATGAAGTCGGATTATACTTCAAAACAAAGAGCGGATTGGCATGTCAGAACCCAAACGGCCCATTGACGTAGGTCTGGTCCCGACCCCTTGCTTTGCAGGCACTTACGCCGGAAACGCATGATCCAGTACGAAAAAGGATTCCTTCTCATTACCGTCCTGTTGACCGTTCTGGTTTCTGCGTGTGCAACCGGAAACGAGGACACTCCCGGAAGGGATTCCAATGATCCGGGCGACGATGTGGTCCGGATTGAAGCGGATGATGACGATTCCGGAAGATTGTTGAGGTTCTATTTCGGCAGTTTTCTTGGAGGCAGTACGTCGGACTCCTCGGATCCCGTGGAGGCCGGTATCCTGGAAAAACGGGAAAATTCGTGGTATTTGCGTGCGCCGGTCCCCGATGAACTGGATTCATCAGGTTTACTGACCAACCTGTTCTCGACGGCCATGGAGGAAGGATTGCTGACGGAGGATCTGTTGGGGGAATTCGTCCAGCGCCACTATTACGACGCCCGGGGTTTTCCGGAAACCCTTGCTGAATGGACGTCCCGCAATGAGGAGTGGAGCGAACCGGAGTGGTTCCGGATTGAGGTCCAGGGCAGCATGGTGCCGCAACGACGCATTACCTGGGTAAATCGCTCCAACATCGAGTATGCGCTCGATTCCATGCAGTCCCTGGATGATCCCGTGCTCTACCCCGGAGGTACGGTATTCGTTGGCGAACATCTTCGGGACGGTGTTGTCGAGGAGACGACCCTGATGCGCAAGCGCTCCGACGGGTTCTGGGACTACTGGGCCTATGATGCCGAGGGCAAACTGACGGATGTCATCCGCAAGGAGCCCCGAGACATGCTCATTCCGACCCGCTGTACGGGCTGTCACTACGGAGATCGTCAATTCGAACCCGAACGCAGTTTCCCTGCCACGGCGCAACCTGGGCCATCGGGCGAACGCGCTCTGTATATCCCCGAGTCATGGCGACGCTCAGATGTGGCATCTGCACTGCAAGAACATGCACGTCGAAGCGACACCATCCTGGGACTATATGCCACGCTGTACCTGGCCGAAGCGGCCGCGGGATCGTCGCCAACGCCGGAAACCGGCCGTCGCTTCCTGGAACGGTTCGGAATTGAAACCTCCCCACAGTAGATTCACGCCTCACCCAGCCAAACCATGCCGTCAGGAACCGTACGTCTCAATAATGCCGTCTTTTACGCCCACCACGGCGTAATGCAGGAGGAGCATCGTATCGGCGGGAGATACGAAGTGGACATCGCCATGGATGTCAACTTCAAGGATGCGGCAGAGGAGGACGACCTGACGAAAACGGTTGATTACGAGCGGGTCTACGGGGAAGTCCGGGACATCATAACCGGCAACAAGTTTTTTCTGATTGAACGACTGGCCTACATGATTGCACATCGCATCCTCGAGAAGGAGTCCATGGCTCTTTCCGTGGAGGTGACCGTTCGCAAGGCAAATCCACCGGTGGGTGGACCCTGCGACTGTGCCGAGGCGGTCTACAAAGTCCATCGCACGTGAGAAACCTGTATCTGATACGCCACGGCAAATCCGACTGGAACGCCGACTACGACAAGGATCAAAACAGGCCCCTCAACAAACGCGGACAGAGGGATGCCGAGAAGATCGGAACCTACATGAAAAGGGCCTCCATTCATCCGGATCGCGTCCTGTGTTCACCGGCGTTGCGGACCCGCCAGACGCTGGATCTCGTTACCGAGGCAGCCGGGTGGCGGACGGAGGTGTTCGTGGAGAACACCCTTTATCTGGCCGATCCCGAAGAGGTGTACCGGCTGATCACCTCAACACCCGATCCCATCCAGACGCTGGTCATTGTGGGGCACCAGCCCTTCACGGGAGAAGTTGCCAGTCGGTTTCTGGGCGGACGCCATCTTGAAGTCCCGACGGCCTGTGTCATCGGGATGGAGTTCGATGCGCCCTCGTGGTCCAATGTCATGACCGAACAGGGACGTCTGTTGATGCATCTCTTGCCCAGACGCCTTGACTGAGATGGCCAGGGATTCCCATACCGGGGTAGGAATGAGGGTGTTGGTCCTCGGAGGTGGAAAAGACGCCGAAACACTCATCGGCCGGCTTTCCGCCATGAAAGACTGGCAGGTCGCGGATCGATCGGAGCCGGGAGATTCCTTCGAAGTCGTGGTCCTTACCGGCACCGTGGAACTGGATGCGGCCTGGCTCGGCACGTTCAAGGAGGAGCATCAGGAGTCGCTCATCATGTGCTCCCGCTCCCTGACGGAGGAAGTCGAGGTCTGGTCGCGGATCGATGCACACGTAGACGACCTGTTCGATTCACCGAATGAACTGCTGGAGCGTTTGCCCTTCATCACAAAGCGTCTTTCGGTCAGGGATGCGCGCCGTCAGCAGTTCGAGGCCATATTCGACAACGCGGTCGACGCCATCATCATCATCAACCGCTCCGGACAGATCACCCGGTTCAATCGGGCAGCCGAAGCGACTTTCGGGTATGCGACTCAGGAAGTCAGGGGCCAGAACGTCTCCATCCTGATGCCGATGAGCTATGCAAGGAATCACGATCGATACATGAATAACTATCTCCGCACCGGCGTCCGGAAGGTGATGGGGCTGGGTAGGGAAGTAGAGGGACAACGCAAGAATGGCGAAATATTCCCCATGGAACTGGCGCTGAGCGAATTCCGCTCAGAGGGAGAATTGTTCTTTGCCGGTTTCGTGCGGGATATCACGGAGCGACGGAAGCTCGAACACGAAATCCTCCGCACTTCAGAACACGAACGACGACGCGTGGGACAGGACCTGCACGATGGCCTGGGCCAGATGCTGACGGGTATCAGCCTGATTGCCGGCAACTTGGCACGGCAACTCACCATGCAGGATCACGACCTTGCCGACGACATGTCCGAGGTGGTGGAGTTGATGCGCGATGCCGATCGCATGAGCCGGAATATTGCCCGGGGTCTCGTTCCGGTGGAACTGGACGGAGAAGGATTGGCGGCCGCCATCGAGGGGCTGTGTGCCAATGCCCGCAAGTTCTTCTCGGTTGAATGCCACTTTTCAGAAGAGGGAAAACCGAATATCCGGGATTCCGGGGCCGTGTCGAATCTGTACCGGATTGCCCAAGAGTGCATCAGCAATGCGGTCAAGCATGGAAGGGCAACCCGGATCGATGTCGCTTTGCGTACCGAAGGCAATGACCTGGTCCTGGAGGTCAAGGACAACGGCATCGGTTTCCCCGAAACCCTGAGTGAAGACCGCGGAATGGGCGTTGACATCATGGGATACCGGGCGCGCGTCATCAATGCCCGATTGACCATCGAACGAAGGGACGAAGGGGGCACAATCATTACCTGTGTCCTATCTTCCCCCGATCCGTGATTCCAATCCTTCCTTTCCTGTCATGATCCGAATCGTTGTCGTTGACGATCACCCCCTAATGCGAAAGGGACTGGTTATGTCCCTGGAGGCAGAATCCGATCTGTCCGTTGTCGCGCAGGCCTCGAATGCAGAGGATGCCATCGGCATGATCGAGGCCGAAGATCCTGATCTGGTCGTTGTGGACATTTCCCTGCCAGGAATGAGCGGATTGGAATTGATCAAGCAGATCCATGCCATCCGACCGAACATGAAAACGCTCGTGGTCAGTCGGCATGATGAGGCCTTGTACGCCGAGCGGGCCATTCGCGCAGGTGCCAAGGGGTACGTGATGAAACTGGAGGCACCGGACGTCATGATCAAGGCGGTCCGTCGGGTCATGAACGGGGGCATCTACGTCTCCGACAAGATCAACGAACGCCTCCTGATGGGCATCGCATCCGGTCACGAGATGCTGTCCCAGTCTCCCCTCGATGTGTTGAGCGACAGGGAGCTTGAAGTTTTCGAGCTCACCGGCAAAGGTTTCGGAACCCGGGACATTGCCGAGCGCCTTCATCTGTCCGTCAAAACGGTCGAGTCCTATCGCGCCAGGATCAAGACCAAACTGAACCTCTCGAACGCTGCGGAACTGATGCAGCATGCGGTACAGTGGGTGGAAGGGGAAAAGGCTGATTAAGGCCTTCAGAAGGCGATTCTGTGGTGGTGAATTCGTGTAGGGGAGAACCCCTCACGGGTGTGGGGTCCCGGCATTACAGGTGGCCCATACCTGTTACTACAATGGCAGGGCTCCTTTCCTGATGACCGGCGGAATGGGGCGTGGTACACTGGTGTTGAATCCAGCACATACCACGCAAGCATCCTGCGAGGTCACCATGAAAACCAACAACACAACCCACGCCCGGGATGGCGCTGGCGCCTCCCGCAATGCTCGCTCGGCAGATGACAGCTCCATGCTGAGCATCCTCATCGACAATCCTCGCCGCCCAAAGAAAATGGCGGGGAAAGACGTCAAGAAGTCCTATCGCATGACCCTCATGTTCGGCCTCATCCTGAGCCTGAGCACCATGACAGGATTGATGCGGGCCGATTTCAGGGGATCGGAAGATGGTCTCAATATCCAGTTGGCCCAACAGGAAGTGGTCCAGATGGAAGAGATCGAACAGACCACACAGGAAATGAAGGCGCCGCCGCCGCCCCGTCCTCCGGTTCCTGTTGAAGTCCCCAACGATGTGATCTTCGAGGACATCGAACTGGACCTGGACGTCACGCTTGATCTGGACGCGGAAATCCTTGACATCCCGCCGCCACCTCCGGCTCCGGCACTTGACGAAGAGGAAGAACCCGAGCCCGAGATCTTCGTCGTCGTGGAGAACATGCCGACCATCATCGGCGGCAACTCCCGGATCTACGAACTCCTCGAATATCCTGAAATTGCACGCCAGGCCGGCATCGAGGGTATGGTTGTCGTGCAGGTCGTCATCCGCCCTGATGGCAAGCCCGCCGATCCTTTCGTTGCCCGCAGCGCTGGCGACGTGCTCGACCAGGCCGCTGTGAATGCCGTCATGAAACTGACGTTCGAACCCGGCAAGCAGCGCGGAAAAGCGGTCTCCGTCCGGATGGCCATCCCGATCCGGTTCCGCTTGAAAGAAGCCAAGAAATAGGCAGGGTTCTGCACAGAAGCATCCACAAGAACAGACACTGAATCGTTGACCCGCCCGATGGATGCTGCCGCACGTAGCTGGATCGCGGTGCGGACGGATCAATGCCGCGCGGGGCCCGGAACGGGCCCCGCGCTTTTTCATGCCGGGGGTCCTGCCTGGACGACGACCTGACAGCCGTTGCAGGGGCAGCGCAGGGAATCCCCTACACGCTCGGTGTACGGGATACTGTCATTGGTGGGGCGATGGATTGCGTTTTTTCGTTCCAACCATACACAAAGGGCTCTTGATACCTACGCCAGTGGCCGTTTCCGTAAAACGAGGACGATCAGCGCAGAATCCCCGGGAGGTTCGCTCCGGGGATTTTCCCGTTGGTGCGTCTGTTGAGGAGCAACTGAAGTTTCTCGTCAACTATGCCGTGTTGGCGCCATCGGTGCACAACACGCAACCCTGGCTGTTCAGGATCCTGGATCACACCATCGAAATCCACGCTGACCGCAGTCGTGCCCTGGCTGTCCTCGATCCGGAAGACCGATCGCTCATCATCAGCTGTGGCTCGGCCCTCAGCCTGTTCGAGATCACCCTGAAGGCCTTCGGATTCGGTTTCACGACGTCCGTATTCCCGGATCTCAACGATGCGGATCTGCTGGCCCGCATCACCATCACGTCCGAGCCATCGGGTCAGGTGGCAGATGAAGCCGTATTGAGGGCCATCGTCAAGCGCAATACCATCCGGCGTGGATTCCAATCGTTGCCGTTGCCGGCGGCTTTCGTGGACAAATACCACGATGCCGGTACGGTGCTGCCCGATTTCCTGTGTGTCGTGGATGAGAAAGAGGCGGAAACGCTGATTCTCAACCAATTGAAGGAAACGGAACGTCTGCACCAGGAAGACATCCACTATCGTCGTGAAACGGATTCCTGGATGCATCCCATGCGCGAACGCAGCCGGGACGGCATCCCCATGCGACCCGAGGAGCCCAATCCTTCCGCTTCATGCTGGAGTGTGGATGACGTACCCGATCATGCGACGCTCATGATGGTTCTAACCGAGCCAGCCGACTCTCCACGGGCATGGCTCGAAACAGGTCAGCACCTGATGGAACTGCTTTTTGATGCGTCACTCCATGGTGTGAATGCTGCCATCATGAATCTGCCCCCGTCGTCGGCGGAACTTCGACGTGTCATCAAACCCCTGACAGGCTGCTCGGGTGATCCGATCCTGCTTCTTCGTTTCGGTCGACCGAAGCGGAAACTGATTACGCCGCGCCGTGCACCCGTCGATGTCATGCTGCATCCGGGATTCCGGAAATGACCGGCGCCTGCCCGCGTCAATCCACAGCGAAGCGCAGCAGGAAATCGTACATCAGATGGTCGACTTCGGTCGTTTCCTGCAGGGATTCCATCACGTCACGGAACGTTTCTTCCGAATTGAGCTGATCGAGATAGTACTTGCGGTACTTGATCAAACGTTCCGCTTCACGTCGTTTGTCCAGTTCCGAGTGGAACTGCGTGCCGTACATGGGCTTGTCGGCAATCCTGAATGCCTCGTTCGGCTGGAAGTGATTGTCTGCCAGCTCGATGGCACCGGGGGGCAACACGGTCACGCGGTCGTGGTGCCCCATGTTGGCCAGAAAAGAATCCGGGAATGGTGCGAACAGGGGGTCGTGTTTCCCGGCCTCGGTCAGATTGATGTTGTGGCACCCCAGTTCGGCCCGGTCGGGGTCGTGTTCAACTTTTCCGCCCAGGGCACGGGCGATGAGTTGATGTCCCCAACAGGAGCCGAATGTCGGCAGAGCCGTGTCGTGGGCACGACGAATCATGTCCAGCGCAAAAGGCATCCACGGGTAATCCTGGGTGGCCGAGTATTCTCCGGCACCACCGATGAAGAAAGCATCGTATCCATCCAGCACATCAACACCGGGCAATGCGTCCGTCCGTGGCAGGTTGAGGGAATCCAGCTGATGATCGGCAATCCGGCAGCGCTCCAGGAAACACTCTTGCTCCTGCTGCTCCATGTCCTGTGTGTTGCGGGCTTGCAGGAGCAGGACCTTGATGGATGAAAGGGATTCGGACATGCGTTTCGGGTGCAGCAATAGGTTCAATCGTTGACCAGATCAGGAAATTCCCGTCTGGCCATCCGGTACAGGAGGTTGAGGGGGAGGCCCATAACCGTGTAGTAGTCGCCGGAGATGTGACGCACGAAAAAGGCACCTTGGTCATCCTGGATGCCGTAGGCTCCCGCCTTGTCCATGGGTGAACCACCCTCGACGTACCGCTCTATCTGGCGATCGGTCAGTTCATCGAATGTGACATCCGTTACCTGGGCATCCACGATCCGCCGGTCAGACGCCTCATGAATGAGTCCCACGGAACTGATGACCTGATGCGTGCGGCCACTCAGGCGTCGGAGCATGGCAATGGCGTCCTGTTCAGACGCCGGTTTTCCCAGCACCGCCCCGTCCAGCACCACCGTGGTATCCGATCCAAGCACGAGAGCATCAGGGAATTCCGGGGCAACCGCGCCGGCTTTGGCCAACGCCAATCGCTTGACCATCTCCTCAGGCGACTCACCGTCCAGCATGTCCTCGTCCACATCAGCCGGACGGATGACGGGGTCGAAGCCCATCGCCGCCAGGAGATGCTGTCGTCGCGGAGAGGCGGAGGCGAGTACAATGGAAGTGGAAAGGCGCATCCGGATTCAGGAGTGGTGCCGAACAGTCGGCGAAGTGGCCTTGGCGTTTCGGACCTGCAGGCCCAGGAAAATGGCAAGGGCCGCGAAAATAGCAAAAAAGGGCCGGTTTCCCACCTTCATGAACAGGGTATCCCGCGTATCAATGGACAATACGCCCGAGTAGAGGCGGGCATGATTCTGACGCATCGGGAGAAGGCGGCCACCCGCATCGACCAGTCCCGACACACCATCCACCGTGGCGTGAACAAGCGGGTGGCCGGTACTCGCCGCCAGCATCCGGCTGAATGCCAGATGCTGGCGGCGGGGTATGTTTGAACCCCACCAGCCATCCTGGGTCGTCACCACAAGCACCGATCCTTCCCTGAGCAGCGCAGCGCGGGCATCCCGATCGAACAGACTCTCGAAGCAAATCAAAGGAACGACGGACTGCCCACCCACCTGGATGGCGGCTGCCACGGACCCCTTCTCGTACCCCGCGACGCCTCCCGAGGGCACGGCAAAGCGGTTGAATCCGGGGATCCACTCCGAGAAAGGCACGTGTTCTGCAAACGGCACGAGTCTGCGCTTGGCATAGGACTGGTCATCGTCACCAGACGCAATGACCACATTGAAGGCGCGCTCCGGAGATTCAGGTCGCATGCTTTCGATGCCACCGCTCAGGACGGGCGATCCGGCGATGCCGGACAATCGGGCGATCCACGACCTGAGGGAATCGACAGGGCCCAGGGGAAGGGCGGTTTCAGGCAGAATGGTGATGTCAGGATCGGAATGGCCATCCATGGACAACAGGGAAGCAAAGGTGTCAACGCGGGCGACATCATCCACTGCAGACCATTCCTCCGGAGACAGGCCAGGCTCGAGAAGGCGTACGTGCCACCCATCCGAAGCCGATGACTCGATGTCTGTGGAAAGCACGGCCGGTACGATCAAGAGGATCACTACACACCCACTTGTCAGGCCGGCTTTCCAGCGACGGGAGGGCCAGTGAAGACAGGCCAGGACGATCAACGCTGCCATCGCCAGCAAAACGAGCCCCGTGCCCTGTGACCCCAGCCATGACCCCATGCTCAGTGACCAGGACGAGGGAGCGGTACTCCACCCAATGGACAGCCACGGCATGGCAAAAGGCCCATATTGCAGTGCCAGTTCAAAGGTCAGGGTTGTCAGGATAGCAGCCGGCAAGACGGCTGTCGACCCCGGACGGAATGCGGTCGTGCCCCAGGAGGTCAAGGCGGCAAACAGGGTGGCATAGGCAAGGAGGGCCACTCCAGAGGTCATGGCTGCCACGGCCACGGGATGCATCATCACCCAATGGAATCCCACGATCCAGGCCGTCAGGACGAACAGGAGGGAGTGCAGGAAGACAGCGGTACGATCACGACCCGCATCGCGGATAGGGAGTCCCCACATCCAGCCGGCCCAGCCGACGAGGGCCAACGGCCAGAATCCAAACGGCTCCCATGCCAGACCGTACATCAGGCCGGATGCCACGGAAAGCCAACTTTGTTTTACGAGGTTCCTCATTAACTTTGGTCATCCGATCACGGAAGACACCCCACATGTTCATACTGACTGTCTGCAACCACAAAGGAGGGACCGGGAAGACCACCACGTCGATAAACCTGTCTGCGGCCCTGTCGCTGAGTGGCAAAAAGGTCCTCGTGATCGATCTGGATCCGCAGGGATTCCTGACCCGGATGATGGGCCTCTCGGAGCCTGCGCCTCAGGCATCGTCGCTGGTACTCTTTGATCAGGATACCGACGCGCCTGCACCGATCCAAGAACTGCCCGCGTTCGACCTGATTCCATCTTCGCCGGCGCTTTCCGCGGCCATGCGCAAGCTGACAAAGCCGACGGACGTGTTGTGGGCCAAAGAGTACTTGCAGCAGGCTGTTGCAGGGTATGACGTGGTCCTGATCGATACGGCGGCCGCCGTCACGGTGTACAGTCTGAATGCCCTTGTGGCATCCGATGCCGTCCTGATTCCTGTATTGCCGGAGTACCAGCCGGTGGTCGGCGCGGAGCAGACTTTCCAGACCGTATCGATGGTCAAGAAACGCCTCAATCCGGGCCTGGAACACCAGCGCTTCCTGTTCACCATGGTGGATGGGCGAAAGAAGAATCACCGCGCCTACCGCGAATACATGCGTGGCAAGTACGGCACCACCGTCATGGGCTCCATCGTGCGGACATGTACAACGCTTTCGGTCTCTGCCCGCAATGGCACGACGGTCTATGACAAGGATGTGTTGGCCCGCGGTGCCACGGATTATGCCAACGTAGCCGACGAGTGGCTCGGGATCATGGCAGCGCACGAAGCGCCCTCGCACATGGAAACAGCCGATACCGCGTCCAACGAGACACCGGTTCAACCGGCCGCCGCCACGCCCTCGCCTGCTTCAACTCCGCTTCCCGCTTCGACCCCGAATCCTGTTCCATCTCCGGCACCTGTTTCAGGCCCGTCGCCCGCACCTTCGGATGGCCCGAAGAAGGAGTCGTTTTTTCGCCCCATGAATCCTTTCCGGAAGCAGTAGATGCTACGAATTGCCACGCCGGCCGTATTGCTGGCGGCCCTCCTGTACGGATTGCATGTCCCTGTCTCGGGTTCCTTCAAGGCTGGTCCCATGCTGGAGCCCGTGAACGGACTCTGGAGCACGGCGCGTGCAGCCAAGCCCTGGCCCTCGGAAACCATCAAACTGGACGGGATGCAGGATTCAGTCCGTGTGACGATGGACAGTCGCGGAGTGCCGCACATCAATGCATCATCCGATCTGGATGCGATGGCCGCCCTGGGCTATGTGGTTGTGCGCGATCGTTTATTTGAAACCGACTTCATCCATCGCGTGAGCACGGGACGTCTGGCAGAACTGCTGGGCGATGGGGCCTTGAGTGTCGATCGGCACTTCTACAGCAACGGGATCGTTCATGCTGTTCGGCGGAATACGGAACTGTTGGCGGACCGCATGCCGCGGGAATCCGAAGCCATGGAAGCCTATGTCCGCGGCGCGAACGCCTGGGTGTCCGGACTCCAGCCACGGGATTACCCACTGGAGTACCGACTGCTGGGCGCCGAGCCTCCGGAGGCCATCACGCCGGAATACACCATGGCCCTGTACGCCTACATGGCCTATGACCTGAGTTTCCGGAGCTCGGATCGCCGACACGCCCTGGCGCGTGCTTCGCTGGGTGAGGAAATGTATCAGCGCATCTACCCGGAGTATTCCACCTGGGAGAAACCGATCATACAGGAAGGCGAAGGATGGTGGGCAGCAGCAGGCGACGATGGTCGAGCCGAAACCCGTGCATCGCAGCCCATCGTGGTATCGCGCAAAGAAACGATGGCCCGGGCTGAGCCAAGCGCATCGGAATCCTGGCTGCCACCGGCTGCTGAAGGCTTCATCGAAGGCAAGGGTTCCAACAACTGGGCCGTTGCTGGCAGCCGCTCCGAGACAGGAATGCCCATTCTGGCAGGAGACATGCACCTGTCCCTGACCCTTCCGGCCATCTGGTACGAAGCGCACCTGATCACCCCGACGACCAATGTGTATGGCGTCACCTTTCCCGCCGTACCGGGCATTGTGGAGGGCATCACGCCCACAACGGCGTGGGCCTTCACCAATACCGGGTCTGACCAGCTGGATACCTACCGGGTGCAACTCAACGCCGAACGTACGCAGTACCTGTTTGATGGCGAATGGCGGGATCTGGTGATCGAGACCGACACGATCCACGTCAAGGGTGAGGAGCCTCAGGTCATCGAAGTGCCCTTCACGCACTTCGGTCCGGTTCTGCAGGAAGATGATGGCGATTTCGTCATCCGCTGGGTAGGTCACGAGTTCGGGACGACGTTTGCGGCCGTATGGGACATGAATCGTGCCCGCAACTATACTGAGTTCGAGCGCGCCATCAGGCAATGGGACTATCCCATGCAGAATATCCTGTATGCAGGAACGGACTCGACCATCGCCATCCGCAGCACGGGCTACCTGCCGGTTCGGGGTCAAGGCAATGCCTTCGGGGTCGTTGACGGGACGACCTCCGACACGGAATGGATCGGCAGGGTGCCCTTCGATGAGCTGCCGTTTTCCATCGAGCCGTCCAAAGGGTACCTGGCCAGTACGAACCAGCGACCGGCTGCCGGCGGGTATCCGCATTATCTGGGGCAGAACTGGTACTCCATCCACCGTTCGGTGCGGATCGATCAGCTGCTCTCTGGGAAATCAAGGCACACGGTCGACGATCTGGCCTCGTACCAGGCAGACCAGGTGGCCTTGCAGGTGCGCCTGTTCACGGCTCCAGTGGACAGCCTGGATGGCCTATCGGAAGACGGAGAACGCGTACGCAGGCGCCTTCAGGCATTTGATGGCAACATGAGCACGGATGCCGTGGATGCCCGCCTGTTCGACTGGTATTTCGGCGCCTTGCGTCGTCTCGTATGGGATGAGACCGTCTTTGCAGATGGCGTCGAACCGCAGGCCGTGCGCATCCTGGAGCTCCTCGAAGAAGATCCTGCCCATGCCTGGTTCGATCTGGATACGACGCCGGAAAAGGAAACCGCCCCGGATATCTTCCGGCTGGCCCTTGAAGAGGCCGCGTCAGCGTGGGCCGCAGATGATTACGCGGATGTCCCTTGGGGTGACGTGCAGACACTGCAGCTCCGCCACATTACCGGTGCAGAACCCCTCAGAGCGCTGTGGCGCGAAGGATTCCCATTCGGCGGGTACCGGGAGACACTTTCCCCATCACGTACCAATCCGGTGCGCTTCAGCGCCTCGTGGCGGGTCGTTGTGGACCTGTCCTCTTCACCTCCCAAAGCCCGAGGCATTTATCCCGGGGGGCAGAGTGGCAACCCATTTTCGACGCAGTACGATGCCCACCTCCGGAAATTCGTCGATTTTGACTACTATCCGATCGACTTGAACGTGGGGCAGTGAAGCCCGCCGGCTGCTGTGCGGCCGACACGAATACCCATCCAGAACCCAACCACCCAGATTTCAACATTACCATGGCCGATCAAGACCAACGGTTTTCCAGCAGGCTGGGCCTGCTCCTGAGTGTTCTAGGTATCGCCGTCGGAACCGGCAACATCTGGCGCTTTCCTCGCATTGCGGCCACCAACTCCGGCGATGCAGGTGCAGGTGCGTTCCTGTTTGCGTGGTTCATTTTCCTGCTGATCTGGTCGGTACCGCTGATCATTGCGGAATATGCCCTGGGCCGAAAAGGCCGCATGGGTGTCGTGGGCACGATTGCCAAGATTGCCGGGCCCAACAAGGGTTGGATGGGAGCATTCATCGCCTTCGTGGCCACGGCCATCATGTTCTACTACTCGGTCGTCGCCGGGTGGTGCGTGTACTACTTCACGCAGATGGTTGCCAATCCGCTTCCCATCGACGTGGCCTCGTCCACGGCCATCTGGGAAGGATTCCAGGGGTCGATGCTCCCCATCGTATTCCACGCGCTGGCCATGGGTGTGGGCGCCATCATCGTCATCAATGGGATCAAGTCGATCGAAAGGGCCAACAAGATCCTGATTCCCTCCTTGCTGGTCATCGTCCTGATCTCGCTGGTCCGGGCCGTCACACTGGATGGTTCAGGTGAGGGCATTTCCTTCCTGTTCACACCGGACTGGGCCACGCTGAGTAATCCGCGCGTCTGGCTCGAGGCGCTGACGCAGAACGCCTGGGACACGGGCGCAGGTTGGGGCATGATCCTGACCTACGGGGCCTACATGCACGCCAAGCATGGCGTCGTCAAGAATTCGGTCATCACCGGTTTCGGCAACAACCTGGTGTCGCTGCTTGCCGCCATCACCATATTCGGGACGGTCTTTGCCGTACTGGGCGCCGAAATGTCCCGCCCGGAAGTACTCGAGATCATGCGTACGAGTGGTCCGGCCGCCACGGGATTGACGTTCATCTGGATGCCGCAGCTCTTTGCCAAGATGGCCTTCGGCAACCCATTGGCCATCATCTTCTTCCTGGGGCTGGCCTTTGCCGCTTTCTCCTCGCTCATCTCCATGATCGAGCTGTCGACGCGCATCCTGGTAGACATGGGTATCACGCGTCGCAAGGCGGTTGTCTACATCTGTGGCATCTCATTTTTGATGGGCGTGCCGTCCGCTGTCAACCTGACCTTCTTCGGCAACCAGGACTTCGTCTGGGGCGTGGCCCTTATGATTTCCGGCGCCTTCATGGCGTACGCGGTCAACAAGTACGGCGCGAGCGTATTCCGCAAGGAAGCGATTGATGATATTGAAGGCGACTGGAAGGCAGGCGCCAAGTGGGACTTCATCATGCGTTGGCTCGTGCCGGCACAGGCCGTCGTTCTGCTGGTCTGGTGGTTCTGGCTTTCGGCAACCGACTACGCACCGGATACCTGGTTCAACCCGCTCGATCCGTATTCGGTAGCCACGGTCACCCTGCAGTGGGCCGTTGTGCTGGGGCTCTTCTACTGGGGCAACAAGTGGATGGTCAAACGAACCCTGGGTGATGGAGCGTTCGGATGAGCAGACCCGTGCGTGTGCTCTTTGTCTGCCTGGGCAACATCTGTCGCAGTCCGTTGGCGGAAGGCGTCTTTCGTGACAAGGTGCGGGAGGCCGGTCTGGAAGACGCCTTCGAGATCGATTCAGCCGGTACCGGCGCATGGCATGTCGGGAATCCACCTGACAGGCGCATGATGGCTACCGCCCGCCGTCACGGGGTGGACATCTCCGCGCAGCGGGCACGGAAGTTTGTCCGCACGGACCTGTCCAGGTTCAACCACATTCTGGCCATGGACAAGTCCAACCTGCACGACATCCTGCACATGGATTCGGGCGATGACTTCGGCCAACGTGTCACGCTCTTTCGGCAATGGGACCCGGAGCCGGGCGATTACGAGGTGCCTGATCCGTACTACGGTGGGGACGCCGGTTTCGAGAATGTCTACGAGATTGTGGACCGGACCGCAGATGCTCTATTGAGGGGCCTGGCAACGCGGCACGGACTGGACGCAGACTGATGCCCGGGAGCAGGTCAGCGCGCTGCGACCTCGTCCAGGAAACGCAATATCTCGTCGTGCACAGACAGATCCTTCAGCAGGAGGTCCGGCGCGTGGCTGTCCAGCGTTTCGTAGGGGATCTTGCCGGTAGCCACGGCCACGACTGATATCCCTGCATGCCGGGAGCATCCGATATCGTGCTCGGTGTCTCCGATGACGACGGTTCGTTCCGCACGTAACGGATCGTGACCATGGGCGCGGGCGCGCTCCATGGCGAGCGCTGGCAACTGATTGCGGTCCTCATGGTCGCTGCCGTAGGCGCCGAAGGAAAAATATCCGTCCAGCCCGCCCGCGCGCAGTTTGGCTTCGGCCGTCACATCCAGGTTGCCCGTAACTAGGCCCAGTTTCCGGTCGTAGCGCTCCACGATGGTGTCCAAGAGTTCCACAACGCCCGGCAATACGGTCATGTGGCTGGGCTGAACCCGATCCCTGAAGATGGCCGCGAAGGTCTGGAGGCAGACTGGAAGCAGTTCCTCTGCCTCTTCCGGCGAGCAACCGGACTCGAGCAGCACGTCCCGCATGATGGCCGGGTCGGTGCGTCCAGAAAACGATACCGTGTCCGAGGACACCGGTCGACCCACGATGTCGGACAGGGCTTCGCGGATGGTGCGTCGTCCCACGCCGTCGGAAAGGAGCAGCGTGCCGTCAATGTCAAACAGGAGAAGGGGCATCAGATCTGGAAAGGGGAATCAGGATCGTCTTCGTGACGAATCTCATCGACCGGCTCCTTCTTGCCTTCGCCGGCGTAGAGGCGATCGGGAAAGTTGAGGACATAGGCATCTGTCTCGCCCACATTCCGATAGGCGTGCACGACGCCCGGTGGGATCACCACAACCGCCGCCTTCTCTTCGCCGACCTGCAGTTCCTGGCGCACTCCGAACGTCCTGGATTTCGGCCGGGCATCCCACATCACGACTTTGTACGTGCCATGAAAGAACGCAAACCGGTCCGTCTGGTCCTCGTGCTCATGCGGACCGCGGGCCACGCCTGGTTTGGTCGAGGACAGGTACCCCATGGCGGGATAGTCTTCCGGGGGCAGTTCATCCCGCCGAAACAATTCCGACAGCCAGCCGCGCTCATCGGAAAAGACTTTGAACGGCTCGACAGTCACACCGTCGATGGACCCTTCGGTCCAGGAGGATGGCACGCTCATTCGTCCGCCACTCCCGGGAGCTCCTCATAGACGAGGTCCCGCGCCAGACGGTTGGCTTCTTCCAGTCCTTCAAACGTGCCGGCATCACCCCACCAACTGGACAGGATGCCGTGACTCAGCGCGCCCTGCTCAGCGTAACGGTTGCTGACGTCGGATATCTCCAGTTCGCCGCGTTGGGATGGCGTCAGCGTCCGGATGTAGTCGAACACCGACGGGTCGTAGAAATAGATTCCGATGACCGAGTAGGAGGAGGGTGGGTCGGACGGCTTTTCGATGACCCGAACGATGCGGTCCCCGTCGAATTCAGGGACGCCGTAGCGCTCGGGGTCATGGACCTCCTTGAGCAGCACGCGTGCGCCCCGGTTGTTGCTCGCCTGTTCCTGGAATGCTTTCACATCGTCCCCGATGTCCTCGCCGAGGATGTTGTCGCCCAGCACGACCACGAAAGGGTCGTCGCCGACGTAGGACTCACAGAGTCCGAGCGCTTGGGCAATGCCACCCGGTTCGTCCTGCACGCGGTACGTCAGGTCGATGCCCAGACGCGAACCACTGCCCAGCAGGTTGACCACATCGCCCATGTGCTCGGGGCTGGTCACCAGGCAAATGTCCGTCACGCCGGCCCGACGAAGCCGTAGCAGCGGGTGATAGATCATCGGGTAGCGCCCTACAGGAAGCAGGTGCTTGTTGGTTACCCGCGTGAGGGGATAGAGACGACTTCCGGTGCCGCCGGCCAGAACAACTCCTTTCATGCGATGACGGAGAGTGGATGCGATGTATTCGGATCAAACATACAACGCCCGGGCGCGGTCCTCAGTTCATTCCCCGTGAACCGTACTGCGAAGCGTAGTAGTCCCGGTAGGCGCCGTCCAGGATGGCATCCATCCAGGCCATGTTGGCCAGGTACCACCCCACGGTCTGACGGATGCCGCTGACCAGGTCATGTTCGGGCTCCCAGCCCAGTTCCTCCTGGATGGGCGAACTGTCCAATGCGTACCGGAAATCGTGGCCGGGCCGATCCGTGACAAAGCGGATGAGGGCACGTCGCGTACCGACTTCCTTACCAGTGACGCGGTCCACCTCGTCGAGCAGCATCTGGACGAGCTCCAGGTTGCTGATCTCCTGATCGCCGCCGATGAGCCATGTCGAGCCCGTTTCGGCCTGGCGAAGGACGGTATCCAGTGCGCGGACGTGGTCTTCCACATGGAGCCAGTCGCGCACGTTCTCGCCTTTGCCGTATATCGGGATCGGGTCTCCGACCACGGCATTGCGGATGACCAATGGAATGAGCTTTTCCGGGAATTGGAAAGGACCGTAGTTGTTGGACGTGTTCGTGATGACCGTGGGCAGGCCGTAGGTCGTAGCGAAAGCACGCACCAGATGGTCCGCCGAGGCCTTGGAGGCCGCATACGGCGAGCGAGGGGCGTAGGGCGTGTCGGCCGTGAAACAACCATCGGGTCCGAGCGAGCCGAACACTTCATCCGTGGAAATGTGATGGAAGCGATGCGGGCCCTGTGCGTTTTCCCAGGCGGCACGCGCGGCCTGCAGCAGGACGAGCGTGCCGTGTACGTTCGTGGTCACGAAGGCCGTCGGGTCCAGGATGCTGCGATCCACGTGGGACTCGGCCGCAAAGTGGACCACGGCGTCGAAGGCATATTCACTGAACAGGCGCTCGAGTAGTTCGGCGTCATTCACGCTGCCGTGCACGAAACCGTAGTTGGGCGCGTCTTCGATGTCCGCCAGGTTGGCCAGATTGCCCGCATACGTGAGCGCGTCCAGGTTCACGAAGTGTGTATCCGGGTAAGCACGAACCACGTGCAGGAGGTAGTTGGAGCCGATGAAGCCGGCGCCACCGGTTACTAGGACGGATGTGGGCGTGAACGACATGAAGGGATCGTCAGGTGATTCGGAGGCCTCTGCAGTGCGGCCCGGAAGTGGAAGCGCGCGGCAGCGAACCGTGTAAGGTCCAGGTCGTTCAGTGTTCCGTCCACCGACTTCTGAACCGCCCGAACGACTTCGCCCCACATGTCCGACGCGCCCACGAGCGAACGCAAGAAAACACTCTATCTGATGGATGCAATGGCGCTGGCCTACCGCGCCCACTTCATCTTCATCAGTCGCCCCCTGATAAACTCGAAGGGCTTCAACACGAGCGCCACGTACGGATTCACTTCGGCACTGATCAAGCTCATCGAGGACCACAAGATTGACCACATGGCCGTGGTATTCGATGTGATGGGCGAGGGCGGAACGTTCCGGGACGAGATGTACGACGAGTACAAGGCACATCGTGACCCGCCGCCGGAAGAGCTCATTGCCAACCTGCCGCACATCAAGCGGGTGGTCGAAGCCATGGACATCCCCGTCGTTGAGGTGGAGGGCGTGGAGGCCGATGACGTCATCGGAACGCTGGCCCGGCAGGCCGCCGACGAAGGCGTGGATGCGGTCATCGTCTCGCCCGACAAGGATTTCATGCAGCTCATCGAGCCGCACATCACCCAGTTCCGTCCGGCCTACCGCGGCGAATCGTTCGATCCGATCACGGAGGACACTTTCCGCGAGAAATATGGCCTGGAGCCCATTCAGTTCATCGACATGCTGGCCCTTATGGGCGATGCGGCGGACAACGTGCCCGGCGTCCAGGGTATCGGGGAGAAGACGGCCATGAAACTGCTGGCCGAATACGGTTCGGTCGAGAGCCTGATCGAGAACGCCGACAAACTGTCCGGCAAGCGGGCCCGGGAAGGGATGCAGAACGAGGCCGACATGGCCATCCTGTCCAAGAAGCTCGTGACCATCAAAACCGATGTGCCGCTGGATCTGGGCTGGGATGATTTCCTGTGCAAGGCGCCGGACCTGCAGGAGATCCGCAAGTTGTTCGACGAATTCGAGTTCAACCGGCTCTATGATCGCGTCAGCCGGATTCTGCAGCCCAAGGCCGCGGCCAATGGCGCACCCGCAGCACCCGCCACTTCTGGTGAGCAAGGCGGATTGTTCGATGATGGCGGCCTGCGCAGCTACGACGAGGAGCGTTCCGAGTACCGGATGCTGACCTCCATCGAAGAAGTACAGGAAGCTGTAGATGCCTTGGAGGGCCGTTTCCCGCTGTCATTTGACACGGAAACGACGTCCACGGACCCCATGATGGCATCGCTGGTGGGCATTTCGTTCTCCGTGGAGGCGGACAAGGCCATCTACATTCCGACTCCTCTTCCTGATGGGACCTCGACCCAGGAGGTCGTGAAACTCGTCGCCCCTCTTCTGGAAGCAGATGGCGAGAAGGCAGGACAAAATGTCAAATACGATTGGCTGGTGATGGCGCGGCACGGGGTTCGGGTTGCGGGTCCGTTCTTCGACACCATGGTCGCGCATTACCTGATAGCGCCGGAGGAACCCCATGGCCTGGATGCACTTGCGCGCCGTGAACTGGGCTATCAGACCATTCCGATTTCGTCCCTGATCGGCAAGGGCAAAGACGCCAAGTCAATGCGGGATGTACCGCCGAGCGATGTGTCGCCGTATGCCTGTGAGGATGCCGACATCACCCTGCAGCTGGCCACCAAGCTCCGGGATCAGCTCGATGGAGCAGGTGTCGAAGAGCTGGCCAACAAGCTGGAGTTTCCGCTCGTCCCCGTGCTCTCGCGCATGGAACTGACCGGCATTGAACTGGACGAAAGTGTTCTGAGGGAGCTCTCCGAACGCTCGGCAGAGGACCTGTCCCAATTGGAGGAGCAGATCTATGGCGTGGCCGGCGAGGAATTCAACATCGGCTCCCCGGCTCAGATTGGCGTCATCCTGTTCGAGAAGCTCGGCCTGCGCGTCGTCTCCAAGACGTCCACCGGCAAGCCTTCCACGAAGGAAAGCGTCCTGAGCGAACTGGCTTCTGAGCACGAACTGCCCGGGATGATCCTGGACTGGCGTGAATTGGCCAAGCTCAAATCGACCTACATCGATGCACTCGGCGAACTGGTGCATCCGGAGACGGGCCGCATACACACGTCGTATTCGCAGACGACGGCGGCCACGGGCCGTCTGTCGAGCTCGAATCCCAACCTGCAGAACATTCCCATCCGGACGACCCGTGGCCGCGAAATCAGACGCGCTTTCGTCGCGCCGCGCGGACATGTGCTCCTGTCGGCGGACTATGCGCAGATTGAACTGCGTATCCTTGCCTCACTGGCCGGCGATGAAGCCATGAAGGAGGCGTATCGCAACAACGAGGACATCCATACGCAGACGGCAGCGCGTGTTTTCGATGTCGATCCGGACGAAGTGACCCGCGAGCAGCGCAGCAAGGCCAAGGAGGTCAACTACGGCATTCCGTACGGCATTTCGGCTTTCGGGCTGTCCAACCGCCTGCGTTGCTCGGTATCCGAGGCGCAGGAACTCATCGATACCTACAACCGCAGCTTCCCGGCCGTGGCATCTTTCCTCGTCAACCAGGTCGAAAAGGCCCGAGAGTTGGGTTACGCGGAGACCATGCTTGGTCGCCGTCGCTACCTGCCAGACATCAACGCCCGCAACCGCAACGTCCGCTCAGCTGCTGAGCGTGTGGCCGTCAACATGCCCATCCAGGGCACGCAGGCGGATATGATCAAGCGGGCCATGATCTCCATCGACCGCATTCTTTCGGGCGATGACTTCAAGACCCGCATGCTCCTTCAGGTGCACGACGAACTGGTGTTCGAGGTGCCCGTGGACGAAGTGGATCGCGTGCGGGAGATGGTCATCCGGGAGATGGCTGAGGCCCTGCCACTGGAGGTGCCCATCGAGGTGACTACCGGCACAGGCGCAAACTGGTTGGAGGCCCATTGATGACTGGGAACGAGGACAACGGAGGCCCACTGATGACTACGGACACGAATCAGCCGGCGCAGTACCCGGGCTTCGAGTGGAAGGAGCGCGAAGGGGATATCGATTGCTACGAACTGCAGGACAACGGCTTGCAGGTACTGCTTTGTCCTCAGGGTGAGGCGCGCGTTGCCACAGTCATGATCACGTACCGGGTCGGAAGCCGGAACGAACGCCAGGGCGAAACGGGCGCTACCCATTTCCTGGAGCACATGATGTTCAAGGGGACCGAGCGCTTTTCCAAGAAGAGCGGCCGGACCATTTTCAATGCGCTGCAGGCGCGCGGTGCCCGCGTCAACGCCACGACCTGGAACGACCGGACCAACTACTACGAACTCCTGCCCGAAGCGCACATCGACCTGGCTTTCGAGATCGAAGCGGACCGCATGCGGAATCTGACGCTGGACCCGGCAGAAGTCGAGTCCGAGCGCACGGTCATCCTGAACGAATTCGATCGGGGAGAGAATCAGCCCATCCGCAAACTGTACCACGCCCTGTGGTCGACGGCCTTCGAGGCGCACACCTATCATCACCCGACCATCGGATGGCGGCAGGACATTGAAACCATCACGCCCGAAGGTCTGCGCAGCTACTACGACCGGTTCTACTGGCCGAACAACGCCACGCTGTCAGTCATCGGCGGATTCGACGCTGCAAACGTGATGGCCTCCATCCGTCAGCACTTCGGCGCGATACCTCGAGGAGAAGATGCTCCGGAACTGGCGCTGCGCGAGCCAGCGCAGCTGGGCGAGCGCAGGACGACCATCCGCATGAGCGGTGGGATGCCCGCCATCATCCTGGGATTCAAATCCCCGGCAGCCCTGGATCCGGCCGTCACGCCGCTTCATCTGGCAGGCATGATCCTGGGGCATGGCCGATCGAGCAGGCTGTATCAGCGGCTCGTGGATGGTGGCATGGCCTCGTCCGTTTCGGCCGGCGCTTCGTCCTTCCGCGATCCGGGTCTGTTCACCGTCATGGCTCTGCTGACCGGCGAATCGGACATCGAAACGGTTGAAAGCGCCGTCCTGGAAGAGCTGGCCAAACTGGCTGATGAGCCCGTGCGCGAGGAAGAGATGAACCGTGCCCTGGCCAAACTCGAGGCCGAGACCCTGTATGCGCGGGACGGATCGTTCTCCATGGCGGCGCAGCTCAACGAAGCCATTGCGGCGGGCGACTGGAAGCTGCTGCCACGATTCCTGGAAGCTGTCAGGCAGGTTACCCCCGAAATGATCCAGGAAGCGGCACGCGCCACGTTCACCCCTGAATCCAAGACCACAGCGGTGTACGTACCTCGCGAGGAGACCGTCGTCGCCTGACCCTCAGGAGTTTTCGATCTGCTCCACCAGACGTTCGATGTCGGGCAGATATTCTTTGAGCGGAAACAGACCGGCGTGCCCCGCCAGGATCCGACCTTCCGGTCCGACCACAAAGGTCACGGGCAGCGCATACACGCCTCCGAACGCTTCGCCCAGTTCAGCCTGTGGGTCGAGGATCTGGGGGTACTGCATCATGAAGTCCTCGGCGAATGGACGGACGGCATCCCAACCTTCTTCATCCAGGGACACGCCCACGAACTGGAAGGGGCGATCTTTCCATTCTTCCTGCAGGGCCACGAATTCAGGGATTTCAACGACGCACGGGCCACACCAGGTCGCCCAGAAGTTGACCACGGTCACCTTGCCCTCGAAGTCGGCATTCGTCAAGCGACCGCCGTCCAGTCGCTCATGATCGACCACAGGCATCATCTCAGGGGTCGGGACACGTCCCATGTCCGGGACGTCCGAAAACAGTTCGCCATCGGTTTCACTGGCGCATCCGGCCAGGAGGAAGGCAGCAAAGAGCACTGCAAACAGACGGGTGAAGGAAGATGGCATGGGGTGCTGGCTTGAAAGTGGTGTCACATACACGCAGGATACATGGATTCCGGTTCCCGAACCGGACCCAATATGCAGTGCGCGAGTAAGCGGCGGCGTTACATTCTTGATACTGTTCTGATTGCCGAAGACCGCCAACGTACATGACGCCATTCAAACTCCTTCCGGAACTTGCGACCTTTGCTGCTGCCTCGGGAGCAGGCTCGTCCGACAGCCCGACCGGCGCAGAGACCGTTACCTGGGACCTGACCCAACTCTATGCCGACAAGGAGGCCCTGGGGGCTGAACTGGAACGGGCAACGCAGGCCGCTGAGGACTTCGCGGCTGCCTATCGCGACAAGGTAGCCGACCTGGATGCCGAAGGATTGGCTCAGGCCATGCACACCCTGGGAGACCTTCAGGACGGTATCGGAAAAGCCTACACGTACGCCTACCTGGACTGGTCCACGGATACCTCCAGTCCTGAGCGCGGTGCGCTTTTGCAGCGTGTTCGTGAGGCCTACACTGCCATCTCCACCAAGCTGCTCTTTTTCGATCTGGAGTGGACGCGTGTCCCGGACGACCAGGCATCGTCGTTACTGGTCGACGACGGCCTCGCATTCTGCCGTCATTACCTGGAAGTGGCCCGGCTGCAGAAACCCTATCTGCTTTCAGAGCCGGAAGAGCGCATCCTGATCGAGAAGTCCAATACGGGTCGGTCGGCCTGGAATCGCCTGTTTGACGAGTCCATCTCCGACATGCGCTTCACAGTGGGCCAGGAGTCCCTGACCCAGCAGCAAGTCCTGGCTCGCCTCCACGACAAGGATCGCGATACACGGCGCGACGCGGCGGCTGCTTTCACGGAGGGGCTGCGAGGCAACCTGCGGACGCTGACGTTCATTTTCAACACGATCCTTGCCGACAAAGCCCTGGATGATCGTCTGCGTGGGTACCCTTCCTGGATTTCTGCCCGGAACATGTCCAACGAGGTTGCCGATGAAGACGTGGAGGCCCTGATCGGCGCCGTGCAGGATGGCTATCCGCATGTCCAGCGCTTCTATTCCATCAAGAAGCAGCTGCTCGGACTGGACGAGATGACCGAATACGACCGCTATGCGCCCATCGGAGAGGCGGATCGTCACATTGATTGGGAAACGGCCCGGGAGATGGTACTGTCTTCGTACACGGAATTCCATCCGGAAATGGGTCGCATCACGGAGCGTTTTTTCGAAGAGCGCTGGATCGATGCCGCGCTCGGCGAAGCCAAGCGGGGCGGAGCCTTCAGCCACGGCTGTGTGCCGTCGGCCCACCCGTACATCCTGATGAATTACACGGGCAAGATCCGTGACGTACAGACGCTGGCGCACGAGCTGGGGCACGGCGTGCACCAGTACCTGTCCCGCGAACAGGGCATCTTCCACGCCGATACCCCGCTGACCACGGCCGAAACGGCCTCCGTATTCGGAGAAATGCTGGTCTTCCAGCGCCTGATGAAGGCCGAGACCGATCCGAAGAATCGTTTGGCAATGCTCATGGGCAAGATCGATGACACCATTGCCACAGTCTTCCGTCAGGTGTCCATGAACCGGTTCGAAGACCGCATCCACGGAGAGCGGCGCTCGTCGGGTGAGCTGTCCTCCGAGGCGCTCAGTGCCGCCTGGATGGACACGCAGAAGCCGATGTTCGGAGACTCCGTGTCGCTCAGCGACAACTACTCGGTCTGGTGGAGCTACATCCCGCACTTCCTGCACACGCCGGGCTACGTCTATGCCTACGCGTTCGGTGAGTTGTTGGTGCTGGCCTTGTACCAGAAGTACCAGGAATCGGGCGATGGCTTTGCTGACCAGTATCTGGATCTATTGCGCAGTGGCGGAAAAGACTGGCCGCACGAATTGGTCGGTCGATTAGGTGTAGACCTGCGCGATCCGGCCTTCTGGGCAGGCGGCGTGCAGGCCATCGGAGACATGGTGGACGAGGCCGAAGGGCTTGCCGCCGGCCTGGATGTGTGACCGGCAGTCCTGGTTGTGTGCGTGTGCCGGCTGATGCTCACAGGGGTACCCCCTTCATATTTCTCGCTCGGAATCGACGTGTACAACTGTACAACTCGACGTTGAGTGCACGTGGAGATGCGGTTGTTGTCTGTGGGTTACCCTGTCTGTTTTGTGGCTCGGAATCGAGGTGTACAACTGTACAACTCGATTCCGAAGAAGAAAAAGGGGCACCCGGACGGCCCGAACGCTACCGGCAGTGCAGCCACCGGCGCTACATGAACGCCAGCTGTCCGAGGATCCATGCGCAGCCCAGGGCGGCGTAGATGCCCAGGATGTACCCGGACACGCCCATGAGCAGCCCCACGGGTGCCATTGCCGGGTGATAGACCGAAGCAACGACAGGGGCGCTGGCAGCACCACCCACATTGGCCATCGATCCGGTGGCCACGAAGAACAGCGGCGCCTTGATGGCCTTGGCAAAGATCATCAGAAGCGCCACGTGCACGGAGATCCAGACGACACCGGCCGCCAGGTAAAGCGGCGCTTCCAGAACGGCTTTCAAATCTGCACGGGCTCCAATGGAGGTAAGTAGCAGATACAGCGCCAAGAAGCCGATGCGCGAAGCTCCGGCGGATTCCAGATTCACACGCAAGGGACTGAAGGAAAGCGCCAAACCGGCGGTCACCACGATCAGGATGGCCCAGGTGGCTGGGGAAACAATGGTCGGATCGCCGACGGCGGGGAGCCTGTCTCCGATGGCAATGGAGACCACCGTGGCTACCAGCGTCAGCCCCAGGATGTACACCAGATCATTGAGCTGGATGGGACGGCGCGTCTGGTCGATCTCTGAGAGCCGCGCATTGGCCTGCTCGATGGCGCTGTTGTCAGCCTTGACCCACTTATCGAACTTCTTCTGGAAGGCGCTCAGGAAGATCAGGACGCCCATCCAGCCGTAGCCCACCACGGTATCCACCACGATGATGGGGCCGAGGATGGCATCCGGTGCGCCGACGCTTTCCTTGATGGCCAGCATGTTGGCCGTCCCGCCAATCCAACTTCCCGAAAGGGTGGCAAATCCCTGCCACGCATCGGCTGGCAGGAAGGCCCCGAAGATGAGGTAGGCCACCGGGCCACCGATGACGATGCCTGCCGTTCCGACCACCATCATGATAATGGCTTTGCGTCCCAGCTTAAGGATGGAGGGCAGGTCCACCGTGATCATGAGCAGGAAGAGCGAGAACGGTAGCAGGTACCGACTCATCCACGAATACACCTCGGACGAAGCCGGTGTAATGCCGCCGGTGGTCAGGAACATGGGCACGAAATAGGCCCATATGACCGGCGGCAGGATGGTGAAGAACTTCTTCAGTGCAGGAATGGTGCTGAGCCAGAAAACGAGGGCCAGCACGCCTGCGAGGAGTGCAAAGAGTTGATTCGGTTCGGTAACCACGGCTTGGCGGAGTCGGGTGAAGGGGGAATGCCGAAGTCGTCAGGCGGACGCATCCTCGGCCAGCGGAATATACACGCTGAAGCAGGAGCCCTCGCCGGGGGTGCTTTCCACGTCAATGCGGCCGCCCAGCAGGTCCACGAGCCCCTTGACGATGGTCAGGCCGAGGCCGGTGCCTTCGTGGGTGCGACCGGCTCCGGTACTTTCCTGGGTGAACTCGTTGAAGAGCTCAGGAATGAATTCAGGTGATATGCCGCTTCCCGTATCACGCACATCGATGCGGACCTCGGTGTCCAGGGTTTCCCACGTGACCGTGATGGATCCCTCAGAGGTGAACTTGACGGCGTTGCCGATCAGGTTGTTCAGGATGCGGATCAGGAAATCTTCGTCGGCCAGAACCGCCGGCGATCCGGATCCGCTGCAGGTCAAGGCGACAGGCTTGTTCTGCACGAGCGGCTGCAGGGACGAGACCACTTCCTCAACGGCGGCATCGACCCGAATGGACTGCAGGTCAGGATCGATGTGATGTTTTTCAAGCCGTGTGGCTTCCAATACAGCGTTGATGGTGGTCAACAACCGGTTGCCACTTTCCTCGATGGCCTCGGCAAACTCCTGGAAGTCGGGGTTGTCCGTGCCTTCGCCGATGAGCTGCGCAAAGCCGATGATGGAGGCCAGTGGCATCCGCAATTCATGACTCATGTTGGCCAGGAACGTGCTTTTCATGGCTGCCGCTTCTTCGGCAGAGCGACGGGCAAAGCGCAATTGCTGCCGGATCTCTTCTTCCGCCGTCACATCCCGGAGGGTGATGAGGTGCGCCTGCAGCCCTTCCCAGGTTACGGGGTACGTCTTGACGTGCAGTTTGCGGACTTCGCCCGATGGCAGACCCAGTTCGATGGTGTCTTCTACCGTATCCGACAACTCAATCGGGACCTGCAGCCCGAACAGTTCGTCCAGCGTACGACCCATCAGGTCCTCGGCCGCCGGATTGGCAAAGAGAACGGTCCCGTGGCTGTCGAGGATGAGGACACCATCCTCGATATTCTCGATGATGGTCCGGAGCCGTATCTCGGCCTCCTGTGTGGCATGCAGCAGGCCGGCTTGGCTGATGGCGCGACTGATGCGCCGTTTGATCTCCGCCCGCGAATCGGAGTCCTTGAACAGCAGATCCTGCGCGCCCAGGCGCAGAAGGGGCTCCCAGTAGGTGACATCACCCGTATCCACACCGAACAGGATGGGCATGGACGTGCGAAGGGTCAGCACATCGGCCAGAACCGAACGGGCTTCGTCGATGCCAACGGCTGAATCGATGACCGCAACGTCGAACTCCCTCAGGTCTTCGGGCAAATCGTCGGGTGTGGCCGTGCTGTGGCTGACGAGACCGTCTGCGCCATCGTCGCTGTCCAGACTGCTCCAGAGCCAGGACAGCCCCTCGGGTGAGGGGGCAACACCGAGAATTCGGAGGGGCGCCCTCATACAGGCAGGATGCGGAGGGAACGATCGTAATCGCTCAGGCTCTCGGCGCCGTGCATCGTGATGACCATATCGTCTTCAATACGAACGCCGCCCTCGCCATTGAGATAGACACCGGGCTCGACGGTGAACGTCATGCCGGGCTCCAACTGTTGGTCGTTGCCGGCCCGGATGTAGGGCTCTTCGTGTACCTCAAGGCCCAGGCCGTGGCCCGTGCGATGCGTGAAATACTCGCCGAAGCCCAGCTGAACAATGGTGTTGCGGGCCGCATCGTCCACCGCGCCGGCCTTGATGCCCGGCGCTGCGGCCTCGCGGCCCGCCCGGTTGGCTGCCTCGACGGCATGATAGATGGCCCGGCACCGCTCGCTTGGCTCTCCAAGGGCAAAGGTCCGCGTCAGGTCCGAGAAGTAGCCGTTGTTGTTGGCGCCCCAGTCAAACAGGATCAGATCGCCTTCCCTGGCCTTGTAATCGGTCGGGACGGCATGCGGGTTGGCCGAGTTGGCGCCGAAGGCTATGATCGGCTGGAAGGGCAGCTCGCCGCCGGACCCTTCCGCCAGGAGGTTGGCAATGAGACGTCCGGAGATCTCGCGCTCACTGACGCCCACCTTGATGTGCGGCAGGGTGGCATCGAGTGCCGCCTGTGCCATGCGGACGGCTTCTTTCATCTGCTCGATTTCTGCGTGGTCCTTGCGCGAGCGGAGGTGGGCGACGACCTCCTCACACGACACCAGCTCGGCATCGGGAAGGGCCGCCTCGATGAAGCGCAGTTCCAATACCCGCAGGCTCCGAGGTTCGATTCCCACGCGGGCGCCAGCGCCCAATCCCAGGCTTGAAAGTCCCTTGCGGAACGCATCGCCCCAGGCGGAAACGTCTTCCGTGTACGTCGTCGTGTTCAGTTCGAAGGCGGCGTGCGAGAGTTTCTGCGCTTCCAGTTCCGGCACCGTGATGCACGCGGATCCATCCACGGGCAAGCCGAACACCACGGGCCGCTCGCTGATGTGGAAATGCAGGTCCGTCAGATAGGGAAGCGACGGGCCGGGATTGAGGAGAACGGCATCCAGGTCATGCGAGCGCATGGCCGATCGAAGGGCATCCTGTCGTGCAGCAACGGGGGAAGACATTTGGGAAAACGGATTGGTTTACGATTGACGGGATGGTCCTGAGCAGGAAAAGCAATCTAGCCCGAAAGGGTAAGGGCTTCAATGGTTTGGGCGAATTGGCGGGTGGCTTCTTCAGGGTCGTCGGCGCAACTGATGGCGGTCATCACGGCCACGCCGTGCGCGCCGGCCCTCAGGACATCGGCGCAACGCCTGGCCGTAATGCCGGCAATACCGATGATGGGCAGATCAACACTGTTCGCCATCTCGAGGACGCCCTCGAGACCTTTGACCGAAGAGGGGTTCGCTTTCGAACGGGTGGGGTATACCGGGCCGAATCCGATGTAGTCGGCACCGCCTGCCTCGGCATCGCGGGCCTCAGCAATCGATGGTGCTGTTATTCCGATGATGGCGTCATCACCCAGTACCTTCCGGGCTTCAGCCAGCGGCATGTCGGTCTGGCCAAGATGGACACCGTCGGCGCCTACGGCCAGGGCCACATCGACCCGATCATCAACCAGCAGCGTGGCGCCACCGGCGCGGCATACTTCGGCCACTTCGGAAGCGTTGGCCAGGATGTCGCGGATGGAGCCGGCCTTCTGGCGGAACTGGATGACATCAGCACCGCCCCGGATGGCCGCATCGGCCATTTCCGCATGCGTCAAGCGCTGCTGGAAGGTGAAGTCGGTGAGGACGTGCAAACGTCCGATGCGGGCGTGCCCAGAAGTTCGGGGCATGGTTGCTCGAAAGCGTCGGTTTTCAGTACGTTGGCGGTCCGTTCAAGTTAACCGCTGAAGTGCTCAAAAGTATGGCTTCCAAACCCACCAACTCCCGCCGCCACTTCCTCAAGACCACAGCAGCCGCTTCGGTAGGCGCAGCCACCCTTGGCTCTGCTCCGCGGGTTGTCGGTGCCAGAACCCCGAAAGCCATCCGAAGAGCCGATGGCCCGGTTGTCATCAGTTCGCGCAACGGCATGAATGCCGTGGAACGGGCGATGGAGGTCATCAACAGCGGATCCGATGCCCTAGATGCCGTAGTGGCCGGGGTGAACCTGGTCGAAGAAGACCCGAAAGACACCAGTGTTGGTTATGGCGGACTGCCGAATGCCAACGGCGTCGTGCAGCTGGATTCCGCCGTCATGCACGGTCCAACAGGCCGAGCCGGCTCCGTGGCCTGCATTGAAGGCATCAAATATCCCTCGAAAGTGGCCAAGCTGGTCCTCGAGCGCACGGACCACGTCAATCTGGTGGGCAAAGGGGCCCAGGAATTTGCCGTGATGCACGGATTTCCGATCGAAAACCTGCTCACGGAACGCGCACGTGAGATGTGGGTGCGCTGGCGTGAGAACCTGTCTGACCGGGATGACTACTTGCCGCCACATGAAGCGGACGATGCGTCGATCGGGTCGGACTACCAGCCACAGCACCGCACGTGGGGCACGATCCACTGCTCGGCTATCGACCTGGCCGGCAACATCTCTTCCGTGACCACAACTTCAGGTCTTGCTTTCAAGATTCCGGGCCGGGTCGGGGATTCGCCCATCATCGGCGCCGGTCTGTACTGCGACAACGAAGTAGGCGCGGCCGGATCGACGGGAAGGGGGGAGGCCAACCTCGAGAACTGTGCATCTTTCCTGATCGTGGAGCGCATGCGTGCCGGAGATTCACCGGAGCAGGCGTGTCTGTTTGCCTGTGAGCGCATTGCTGACCATACCCGAAAGGCCTACTTGCTCAACGACAAAGGCGAGCCGGATTTCAACGTGCAGTTCTACGCCCTGAACAAGGCCGGCGAAGTGGGCGGCGCCCAGATCCGCGGGGAAAACGGCAAGTTTGCCGCCTACAACAGCGAAGGCTCGTTCCTGGTGGACATGGCCTATCTGTACAAGCGCGGCTAGAACACCTCATCCAGACATTGAATCAACGACGTAGACCCCTGTACATGAAGCGTATTCTCTCTTTCCTGTTTGTCGTCCTCCTGGCCGCGCCGGTAGCGTGGTCCCAGCAATTGCCCTTTGCCATGGACGTGCCGACGGGTGTAGATGCCTACGATGCATCCATTCCGACGCCCGAAGAGGTCATCGGTCACACCATCGGTACGAAGCATACCGTTCCACACGAGGTGGAATGGTTCTACCGGGCGGTAGCGGCCGTCAGCGATCGCGTTGAACTGCGCGTACAGGGCCAGACTTACGAAGGACGTAATCTGATACACGCCATTGTCACGTCTCCGGCCAATCATGCCCGCCTGGATGAGATCCTGGCCGCGCAGCAGCGGGTGGCAGACGATCCGGACAGTGTGACGGACGCCATGCTGGCGGACATGCCGGTTGTCGTGCACCAGGGCTACAGCGTGCACGGCAACGAGGCATCGGGTACGGAAGCGGCCGTCCTGTATCTGTATCACCTGGCAGCCGGTCAGGGAGCCGAACTGGAGAATGCGCTCGAGCATGCCATCATCATCATCGACCCGATGTTCAATCCCGACGGCCGGGATCGCTTCGGGGACTGGGTCAATCGAAATCGTGGTGCCGTGGCCACTTCTGATGGTCAGGACCGCGAGCACAACGAACCCTGGCCGGGTGGGCGCACAAACCACTACTGGTTCGATCTGAATCGGGACTGGATGGTGGCGCAGCATCCGGAAAGCGTCGGGCGCATCGGCATTTTCCACCAGTGGCGTCCGCACATCCTGACCGATCATCACGAGATGGGGGGCAATTCGACGTTCTTCTTCCAACCGGGGATTCCGACCCGCAACAACCCGAACACGCCGGACATCAACACCGACCTGACGCGGGAAATCGGGACGTACCACGCGGCCGGACTGGACGAAATCGGAGCGGCCTACTACTCGGAAGAGAGCTACGACGACTTCTTCCTGGGCAAGGGCTCGGCGTTTCCGGACGTGAATGGCGGCATCGGCATCCTGTTCGAGCAGGGCTCATCCCGCGCGCTCATTTCTGAAGTCAGCGACGGCGAGCTGCACTACGCATTCACCGTTCGCAACCAGTTCGTGACTTCTCTAACCACGCTCGAGGCCGGAATCAACATGCGCGAGAAGCTCCTGCGCTACCAGCGGGACTTTTACAGCGATGCACTGGCCGAGGCCCGTCGAGCGGATAACTCCGGTTGGGTGCTTTCCCTGGAGCGCGGTCGTACGCGCGCCCAACGCTTCACGCAGCTCATGCAGCGCCATCGCGTGCAATTCCATGAGTTGACCGAAGATGTGACGGTGGATGGACAGAGCATCCGCGCCGGTCAGGGATATGTGGTGCCTGCCGAGCAGCCGCAGTACCGCGCCATCAAGGCCTTTACGGAGCGCACACTGGTCTACGAGGATTCGCTCTTCTATGACGTCTCCACCTGGACGCTACCGCTGGCCTTTGATGTGGACTTCCTGCCGACGCGCGCGGATATCGAGGATATTGCAGGCGATGTCATCGATGCGCCGGTCGCGCTCGATGGCGGCAGCCTGACGGGCGGAACCGATGGGGTGGCCTATCTCATCAAGTGGAATCGCTTCTTTGCGCCGCGCACGGTTTACAGGCTCCAGGCGGCGGGCGTGCCGCTTCGGTTGGCGCATCACCCGTTCAGCGCCGTTGTGGATGGCCAGAAAATGTGGTTTGACCGGGGCACGGTCATCGTGCAGCTTCAGCCGCGCACCGTCCCGGGGCAAGTGGTCAATCACGGCCCGATCCATGACCTCATCCGGACGGCCGTGGCCGAGGATCATGTCGAAGTGTACATGGCCGACACCGGGCTGACGCCGGATGGTCCGGACCTGGGCGGCGGCAGCACGTCGACGCTGGAGCCCATGCGCATTGCCATGACCGCCGGGCCGGGCGTTTCGGCGTATTCAACTGGAGAGGCCTGGCACGCCATCTCCGAGCGCTTCCGCATGCCGGTATCACTTCTGGAGCCGGCTGACTTCGGCCGGGCCGATCTGGATCGGTATTCCGTTATCGTGGTGACGGGCAACCTGTCCGGCGGGGCGGCCGATGCCGTCAAAAACTGGACGCGTGGCGGCGGTACGCTGGTCGTGCTTTCCGGCGGTGCCGGTTGGGCGGTCAGCAACGAGATGTTCGACATGGAATCCCAGTCGTTGGACATGGACTCCATCTACGCCGGTCTGTCGTACAATCAGTACGACGAAGCACGTGGGGCCCAGGGCATTGGTGGCTCCATCTTTGCCGTCAACCTGGATACGACGCATCCGCTGGCCTACGGCATGCCCGAGCAGTTGGCCACGTTCCGTCAGGGATCGACCGTGTACGAGCACAAGGGATCGATCACGGAGGTCGTCGGCCACTACGACCAGGAGCCACTCCTTTCGGGATACCTTTCCGAAGAAAAGCACGCCCAGCTGCCGGGTCAGGCTGCCATTCTGGCTACGGGCTATGGTCGTGGAAATGTCATCCTGTTCCAGGAGCGCCTGAATTTCCGCGCCTACTGGCATGGCACGCAGCGCCTGTTCCTCAACGCACTGGTGTTTGGCGGGGCTTTCTAGAATCTGAATCGGCCTGAATGAAAACGGGGCGCGCGGCATTCGCCGCGCGCCCCGTCTCGTTTATCGACTCATCTGGAACGTATGCGTGTACTTCAACAGCACGGTCCTGTCCGTAACCGGATGCAAGGCAAACTGATCGGGACTGGATGGTGACGTGTCTGTCAGACGGCCTTCATTGAAGACAAGCCAGAGGTCCTGTCCTTCCTGAAAATGGAATCGAAAGCGGGCATTGACTGTAATCCGCTTGGCGGCGCTCGAGTATTGCAGGAAAGTGTTTGAGGAAAAACGGCGGCTCGGAGCCAACTGAAGGCGCAGTCGTGCGATGTGCGCATTTACCCGGCCAAGTTCCCCGAACCGCAGCGCATTGAGTTCATATTCAGCCTGGAGATCAACACCTGTCCTTAGGGCCCAAGTCGGGCGAACCGACGCAAAGTGCCACCACCCATCGTAGAATGGACCCGTTCGCAGGTCGAAAGGCAACGTCATTCGTTTAGTGGAGCCAGGAATGCCACCCACCCAGAAATCGCCAAAGAGATACGTATCGGGTTGGATCTGCATCCCTGACAGCGGAAAGGACACTCGTATGTCTTCGTAACGTACGGTGGGGCCCAACCAGAAGAACGCTCCCGATTTGGTTTCGACAGTAAGGAAACCTTGAGAACGCAGTGATTCGAGAGATCCATCTCCATTGCGGAAGTAGGCGGATGTCCAAAGCCCCGGCTGAACCCTGCGCAGCCAACGATGCTCGTCGGTAAAGATGTCCGTCTTGATCATGTTGCGCAGTTTGGTGAAGTCGTTGCGCGAGACGAACCCCATACCGGGATTGAAGGACCGGCCCGATCTGACCATCTCCAGCGTGTAGGAGAGGCCCTCATTCCGCACCCGATCCCAGCTCAGGAATCCTCGAATGGCTTCGGTTGAAACGGGGCTGCCCTGGTCATAAGTCCCGGCCAGGCGCACCGTCAAGAACTCATCTCCGGTTATGTTCAGGCGGGAATCAAGGCCGAGGGCCAGGTTTGCTGTTCCATTCGGGCCGAGCCGGGACGTGAACATTCCGCCCGCGGTGGAGAGGTCATTCAAGACTTGTCGACGTGCTCGAAGGACCCCGAAATTTTCACCGTAGATCGATCCCTGTTTTCCGGTTTGCATTGAGACAACTCCCACATCCCAATCGGCCAGACGACCTACCATACGCGCGCCGCCAAGGATGGGAACACTCTGGCCGTCCTTGAGCCCAATCGTTCTACTGTGGAAGAGTCGGTCGAATCCTTGAAGTCCGAAGCTGAAAATGCCGGCACGCTCCTGGAAGAAGGCGCGTTTTTCAGGAAAGAAGAGCGAGAAGCGGGTCAGGTTGACCTGCTGATTGTCTGCTTCTACCTGGGCAAAATCCGTGTTGGCTGTCAGATCCAGGGCAAGATTTTCGGTCAATCCGACCTTGACGTCGAGTCCGATGTCTCGTTGTGTCGTGCGATCCAACCCGTGCACCCTGCCCAGTTTCGGAGCTTCGGGTACCCATCCACCGCCGGTAGCAACGTAGGGTGTGATGTAGACCGGCATTTCACGTTCCAGTCCGGTCAGGTCCACGCGCGCTGCCTGGGACGGTTTTACAAATCCCAGACTCCAATTGGGTGGAATGGCTGGATGGATGTGGCGTTCGTTCTTTCGGGCGATATACCGATAGGCAATCAATCCCATGCGTACTTGACCGTCCTCGATTTGGAATCGCAAGCTTGAGAAGGGAATACGCATCTCAACAAACCAGCCTTCTTCGTTTCGGGTGGTTTCGACATCCCAGTACGTATTCCAGCTTCTGTTGAGACCGCTTTCCGATCCATCACCGGACACAGCGATGTCTGCACGGATGCCCGCAGGCGTCGTGGCAAACCACATCGCATTCTCCCGGTCATTGAACGTGTCCAGGACAAGGGCAAAGGCGTCATCGCTTTCCCACTCATCCCTGACCTGGGACACGGCCCGGATCTGGTCGGGTTTGTCATCCCACAGCCATGCAGCAGCGTAGATGTACGTGTCGTCGTAGGCAACTCGAATCTCCGTCCGGACGCTCGGGTCGGCGCCGAAGACCGGCTCGTACACCACTGTCGGTAGTGTCGGAATGGCTTCCCACGCCACTTCGAAAGGGGATCCATCCAGCACGACCTCCGACCCGAGTCGGGGCAACGGTGTTGAAGGAGGCGTGCTTTGGCGGGCCAGTAGAGGGTGCGCTGTCAACAGAAAACCGACGAAGCAGGACAGCAGGACACTGAATCGATGAATGAACATGGCAATCAGGTTTTGATGGTCAATCGGTGCCATGCTACCTGAATCGGCGCCTCACATCCTTCTGAAGGCCTGATGATTGGCTGATGATTTGCTGATCCGGGCACAATCGGCCGATCATGACCGAACCAGGTAGACCGGATGCCGTTATCGGACACTCAAAACCTCGTTGTCATGCCCCATACGATTCCATCCGATGTGTTCAGGGTAGGAGCCATCCTGGCCTCACCTTCGCAGAACATGCTGTTCGCCCTCCCGGATGCCGCTCAGCGGTTTGATCCGGTGCGGATAGAACCCCGTGCCATGGACGTCTTGCTGATCCTTGCGCGTGCTGATGGGGAAGTTGTACCTCGAGATGTCATCCTTGAGCATGCCTGGCCTGAGACGATGGTCACGGACGATGCCCTCAATCGAATCATTTCGTCGCTCAGAAAGACCCTGAAGGAGTCCTTTGAGGAAAATGGAGTCATCGTAACCATTCCGAAGCGTGGGTACCGCCTTGCTGCGACGGTTGATATGTCGGTTGGGCAAGCCATTCGGGGTGACAGTATTCCACAATCTGTTCCCGAGGCCCGGATCGCGACGCATTCTCCTGGAATCGGGGCCCGGCAAAAGAAGACCGGCCTTTCGGCATTTCAGACGATACTGGCCGCGTTGGCTGGAGTGACCCTGTTGGTTCTCGTTTGGTCTTTTGCCATCCAGGAGCCGGAGGAGACGTTGCGGTTTCCCATGGCCGTTACGTTTGACGAAAGAGTAGAGCGTATGCCGGCTATCAGTCCGGACGAATCCCGGGTAGCGTTCTCCCGTACCCACCAGGATGGCAGCATGCGTCTTGTGGTGCGTTTACTGGATGGTGACTCGGAACTGGAAATGACAGACGGTGCCGGCTTCGACATGCATCCGGATTGGTCCGCAGACGGTGCACAGATCGTTTTCTGGCGCTTCAACGACGGATGCAGCATCCACGTCATTCCTTCGTTGGGAGGGACGGAGCGTCGCTTGACGGATTGCAACGGTATTTACCCTGATGTTCGCTGGGGTGCGGACGACGAATCAATCGTCTTCAATTCTCGGGAGACAGACTCCGGGCCGTTTTCGATTCATGTCCTGGATCTCGACAACGGTGCCATGCGGAGTGTCACCCGGCCGGATTCGACGTCCTGGGGTGATCATGACCCCATCATGACGCCCGACGGATCCCGGATTACCTTCACCCGCAGCTTCAGTGAAGGCATGCAGGATCAGTTCGTGGTAGACCTCGGGACTGGTGAAGAATCCCGGCTGACGCGAGACGGCCGACTGATCCGGGGTGCCAGTCTGATGCCGGACGGCAACAGCGTGGTTATTGCCTCGAATCGTGGAGGTACGTTCGGGCTCTGGGATGTCCCTCTGGATGGCGGAGATCCAAAGCCGGTGGCGGTAGCAGATAGTCGGATCCGCTACATAGATATTGGACCCGAAGGTCGTGCCGTGTACGAGCGCTTTCTTTCTGATGTGGGCCTGGTCATGGCGCCAGTGGACGGGAAGGAATCGTCCTCAATCGTCAATGGGGAAGGATCCTGGAACATGCATCCGGCCGTGCGACCGGGCAGCAGAGACCTGGCATGGGTGTCCAACAGGAGTGGAAGCTTTGAGGTGTGGCAGAAGGCCGGGATGGATGGTGTACCGGTTCGAATGACGCAGTTTGGTAGCGGGTTTGTGAGTCGCCCCGCATGGTCACCAAGCGGCGACACCCTCGTTTTTGTGGCCAGGGTCGAGGGGAATCCTGAACTCTATCTGATGGAGGTCGGTGGTGTGCCGGTGCGTCTGACCTCAACCGAATCCAGCGAACTGGCGCCAGCCTTTTCTGCTGATGGACGCCACATCCTTTTCACTACGGAGAAAGATGGTCAATGGATGGTCAGACGATTCAATATCGAGTCAGGAGCCATCGAGGATGTCATCCCGTTTGCCATGGGAATTCGCGTCATTCCCGGAGGCATCGGATTCGTATATGCCCGGACCGATCGCGACGGTTTGTACTTCCGAAGAAGTGAAGACGCGGATGAAGAACTCCTGGATGCTGCGTTTGTGCACTCGGATTGGGGTCATCTTGACCTGTCGGGATCAGATGTGATCTATTATGCACGACAGGAGCAGGCTGTCAAGCGGTGGCATTCGGCCACGGGCAAGACAACACTGCTCCTGCGTGAAATCGATGCGGTTCCAACCTGGGACCCCGGATTGGCCGTGTGGGCCGATTCCGTGGTCATACTGGCTCGTGAAGGAAACCAGACAGGCGACCTGTATGTGATTGAGGGCCTGGAGTAGGCTCAGCGAACGTAGATTTCGCCGTGTGTCGTACGAATGCGGAGCGTTGCGCCACCGCCGTTCACACTGCCATCGACAGATTCTTCGGAGATGCGTCCGTTGACGTCCAGGCCGCGGCTGACTTCGACTTCGCCACCGCGAAGGTCCAGGTCCATGCGAGCGCCTTCAGCGATTTCTATATCCACATCGCCGTGCTGCGTTTCGATGTCGGCGCCCATGTCATCGGCCAGTGCAATCTGTACATCGCCGTGGGACGTGCGGATGCGGCTCTGACCGTAGAGCGTGCCGATCTCTACATCAGCGTGGGACGTCGTGGCGTTGAATTCCTTGGCTTCGACGGCATCCAGTTCGATGTCGGCATGCGACGTCTGCAGTTCGATGATGCCGGCGTTCAACGTGCGGCCTTCGATATCGCCATGGGATGACTTGACCCAGATGCGGCTGCTCATGACATCGCCCAATTCCACGTCGCCGTGGCTCGTCACGACGGATACTTCGCCTTCAATCGATCCGAGGTCGATATCGCCATGCGAAGTCTCCATGTCGATGTTGAAGCGGGCCGGGATGTGCACGGTAACGTCCACATCGAAATTCCAGTTGTTCCAGCCACGAACTTCCTCGGCCGTTACCACGATGTCGCCGTCTTCCTGGCGAACCTGCCAGTTCATTTCCTCGAAGCGTTCGCGGGCGCGGCTCATGCGGTTGGATTCCAGCGTGACTTCGACCTCGGCTTCATTGCCGGAGCCCGTCACGATGGTCACATCGGCGTGGGTGATGTCGACAATCAAGGTCGAGCCTTCCTTGACGCCAAAGCGCTCGCTGATCATTACTTCCTCATTCTGGCTGGCCTCTTCGGCATCGAACTCGAATTCGAAGTCGAAATCAAAGTCGGTGTCGACCTCCACTTCGGTCTCTACCTCGACTTCTGTGTCAACTGCATTGACGGCGCGGATGACAATGCGATTGCCTTCCTCGCGGACGACAATGCCATCTTTCTCCTTGACCTGAACGGCCTCGACGTTTACTTCGTCGTTCGGGTTGAGCTTCTGCTTGATACTCTGGAAGAGGTTCAGTCCACCGAGGGCGGTAAGGACGGCCAACAGGGCGGCAATGACTTTCGTACGCATGACTGGCGAATGGGAAAAGTGGCAAGTGGTGTCGGAACGCAGGGACCGGTAGAACTACGGGCGAAGCGCTCATACGGTTACAGTCAGCCCACTTCATTCCGGTCCGGATACTTCTTGGATTCCTCGCTTCGGCAAATGGTTTGCATTCACCTCCACTTATCAGCAATCACCGTCATCTGAAAACACGGAAATGAGTTACTTCCGAGTGATTTCCGCGTCCAGAAACAGACTCGTCCATTTGCCTGCCTCCCAGGTTCCGACTTTATACTGCATCCGATTCGGACTCTGGGGCGAAAGCATCTCAGTAAGAACCATTACCTGATCTCCCATGGGGTATTCGTATTCATAGATGAGATCATCACCTGCCATGTGGATGCTGCCGGAAGTCACATCGCCATGGCGGGTAAACTCCCAGAATCGTCCCCGATTCTCCTCGGTGGCCCATCCCCTGACGCCTTCCGAATGCGTAATCCATTCTCCGTTCTCATCGGGCGTGGTGGTGTGGACCAAGAAGAATGCTTTTCCCGGTCCAGAAGTGAACTCTTGACGTTGCCGAAATGGTGTGCCGTCGGCCCATGCGGCATTGATTTCCCATTGCCCGCCTACCATGTCCTCGAAGAAAGCGTAAACGGCCTCCTTCTCGGCACGGGTGGGGGACTCCTGAGTGTCCTGAAGAAGAACGTAATTTTTCGCTCTTTCCCTCAGGTCTGACTGGGACTGCATGATGCGGTCTCGCATGGTCGACTCAAGGGGTACGACAATGGACGTCCATGGCTCGCCTGGGACAGGAATGAAAGGCATCCCTTCCAATGGATTGAATCTGGCCGGCTGACCGATGTGTTCCGGAGTTGCGTACGGGGAAAGAAACATCAGGTGGGGGACATACGGTCTTGCGTATGGGCGGCTTCCCAGAACGGGAATCATGTTGGCTGCTGACATCATGTACACGATACCGCCATTTGGTGTCTCATAGGTGCCATCAGCGAATCGTTGCTTCATCACCTCGTAGACTCTGTTCAGGGACCATCCTTCGGAGAGCATTCGTGCTTGATCAACTTCTGCTGGCCATAGCGTCCGGGAACCTTCTTCATCAAAGCAGATGGGCGCAATACCTGTCACGTATCGTCCCTGCATGACCCCTGCTCTGGATACAAAACAATTCAGTGCATTGCTGCCAGATGAAACTTGCTCATATCCGGTTTCAGTCAGTACATGAATGGAGATGTTTTCCCGGAGGTGCTCGGGAGCAGCGCTTCTGGCAAGTTCGATCTCGAAATCCCTTGGCAGAAGCTCAATTTCAACAGGCTCATCGTCCGATTGTGCTCGGACGGCGACTGGAGAAGAGATGATCGCCAGAATGACAATCAGACATAACTTTGGCACCACTCCTCGGAAGGAGTGCTTGGAAAAGGTGTTCATGAAACCACTTTCAGACGGTTAGAAAAGAAAGGTTGTTGGCCGTGTCAAAGACATATCCAACATGGATGTAGTCACGAATTCGGTGAATGACGCCATCCCGTATGTCCACTCTCACGGCAGAAACGGGAATCACCCCGCCTTCATCTTCCCGCACGCCGACAATGACGACCTCATTGTCCAGCATGGCGAGACGCAACTGTACGTTTCCGGGAAGCTTGCCGTAATTCACGAAATAGGTTTCCGCGATCGGTTTTTTTCCGACACCCTCGAATCGTGACACGATTTCCAGACGGGCATCGTGCCTGATGAGCTGCTTGATGCCTTCCACGTCGCGTGCATTGAACCGATCCACATATGTTTGCAGCAGTACCAACTCTTCGGTTCGTTCTCGCGGCAGCGGACTCCGTGTCTCCACTATTTGAGAGGCATCTCTCTGAGCCGCCTGCAACTTTCTTCTGGCTCTTCGCAGCGCTGACTTGATGGCGCCGGTGCTGGTTTCCAGAATGACTGAACACTCAGCCAGACTGTACCCCAATGCGTCTTTCAGTAGCAAGGCTCCTCTCTCCTGAGGGGCCAGTACGTCCAGCACGTGTGCAAATGCACTGGAGACCTCGTCAAATCGCTCCAAGGGTACGTCCTCATGCTGGTCACCGTAGATCGTGTTATCCATGACTGACGCCTCCTCCAGGTCGGGTCGTCGTTTTCTGAGGAAATCGAGGCACTTGTTGTGAGCAATCCTGAACATCCAACCCTGGATGGCCGCAGGATCCTGAAGGGTTGGAAGGTTGAAATAGGCGGCGGCCAGTACATCCTGTACGATGTCCTCTCCGTCCAGAATAGAGCCCACCATGCGGGAGCAATAGCGGTGAAGCAACGGACGGACAGACTCCGTGCTGTCCAGAAACGCTTTTCTCAGAGTAGCGTGTGCCGTTGGGTCAATCGGATCAATCATTCATCTCCACCCTGTTAATGGGTACGTACGATCTAAGGATGTCGATCAGATCCCGTTGCTCGGCCAGAATGGATTTCTGCAATTCCCGGTCCAACGGCATGATGATCAGTCCATTTGGCCGCGCCGGTCCGGGAAGGAACGGCCATCCACTCAGGAAGCCATCGATGCTTGTCGCAACTCCATTACTGATGTCCTTGTCCGTCAATCCGGGTCCGTAGAACATGACATGCGGGACATAGGTGACGAACGGTCCTTGCCGGTCGGAGGGGTTGGCTACAGTGTTGAGCGCCGACGTCATGTAGGATATCCCCGGCCGGGTTGGGGCATATCGATCACCCTCTTCATTCTCCCTGCGCTGAACCTGTGCCGCGTCCAGCCCGTCTTTTCGGAACCATTGCGAACGCTCGACCAGACGAAGGATGTACGAGGTTCTTCCTTCTGAATCGTAACACTGGGGAGCGAATACCTGGCGATCTGGAGGCGTCTGACGGGCAGCAGGATTCGGGTCTCGCTCTACCAGACACCAGAATCCGTTTCGAGATGGCTGCGACTCGTAGTATCCCTCTTTTCCAAGGAGCAAAATGCCTGCCTCCTCGGAGATGCGATCCGGCGCTGCCGCCCTGGCCATGCGCGTTTCGACGTCAACAGGTAGTACGAAAGGAAATCCAGTGTGGTTGTCCTGCTCATTGATGAAAGGTGCCGATAACCCGGCCAACAGTGCGATGCCTGCAAGTGCAAGTCGATACATCATGTCAGTTGAATATGAAAGTGAGGGGGGACTTTACCCGGCTTCTGCGACAAGGACGAACTTCTCCGCCCGAAGGATACCAAGCTGAATGAGAATTCAGAATCGGACCAGCCAGCACCCGCAAAGTATCCTTTCGAATCCTCCAATCGTCCTCACACATGAACATGCTGAACTACCCGAACCATTGATATGCTGCGCCCATGAAAAACACTCAGCTTTTTGCCAATCGCTTCCTGAGCCTATCCCTGTCGGGTTGGTTGATACTTTCCTTGATGTTCGCGTGCAGGACGGACGAAGCCCATGCCCAATCCTGGCCCAGGAGCGAAGATGTTTCGACGATCGATGGCATCATGAGGGCGGGGTATGAAGCCATTTCCGGGCCGGCTGGGCAAGCAAGGGAGTGGGATCGCAATCGGTCCTTGTTCATGCCGGGGGCCACTGTTACATCCATGTGGGTCAATCGTCGAGGAGAGCGCGTGGTGCGCCGCAGCGTAACGCTGGACGAGCGTCAGGAAAACGCTGATTGGTCATCGGTTGGCTTCTTTGAGACGGAGATCAACCGCGAGGTACATCGATACGGGCCGTTGGCACATGTTTGGAGCACGTACGAATACCGCCTTCGTCAAGATGGGCCCGTCATCGGACGAGGCATCAATTCATTCCAGCTGTTTCATGACGAGGGACGATGGTGGATCAGGAGTCTGGCATTTTTCGGTGAATCGGCGGAAGAGCCACTTCCGGTGGTACCAGCTGAGTATCAGACTTCAGTAGCGGAGTTGGAGGGAATTTGGTCAATCATCGGTAAGCCGGGGCAAGGTGAAGAGTACACGGGCAACGTGGTTACCAGAGCACTGGAACGCGATGTGCTTGCTGTCCGATGGGAAGTCGGTCCGGATGTCTTTGAAGGAAAGGGCCAACTTGCCGGAGAGGGCCGGATTCTGGGCAGATTTACCGGAGCCTTCGACGGATTCTTTGAGCTACAGGTGCAGGACAAAGGGGAAATGGCCGCTTGGTGGTGGAGCGAGGACTCGCAACAGTGGGCTCGTGAATCCTGGGAGCGACGGTGATGGAGTTCAGCTCATGACAAGGTGATGAGACTTCTCCCATTTCTCGAAAGGAAATGACGGGAGCAGCGTATCTTGCGCATTCCCGATTTTTTGCGCTGTTTTTCCTTTATGTCGCCTCGTGAGCACTTCCAAGACCGCAAACCAGATCCGCGCTGACTTCATGTCCTTCTTCGAAGAGAAGAAGCACACGATCGTGCCTTCGGATTCCCTCGTCCCCGGCAACGACCCGACGCTCATGTTCACGAACGCGGGCATGAACCAGTTCAAGGACGTTTTTCTGGGCGAAGGGGAGCGCTCCTACGTCCGCGCGGCCGACACGCAGAAGTGCCTCCGCGTCTCGGGCAAGCACAACGACCTCGACGAAGTGGGGTACGACACGTACCACCACACGTTTTTCGAGATGCTGGGCAACTGGTCGTTCGGAGACTACTTCAAGAAAGAGGCCATAGGCTGGGCATGGGAGCTCCTGACGTCAACATGGGGCCTCGATCCCGAGCGCATGTACGCCACGGTCCATGAGGGCGATGACAAACTCGGCCTCGATGCCGACGAAGAAGCCGAAGGATACTGGAAGTCGGAGACCACCATCCCGCACGAGCACATCATGCGATGCGGTTCGAAGGACAACTTCTGGATGATGGGGGACACCGGACCATGTGGCCCCTGCTCGGAAGTGCACTACGACATGCGGTCCGATGAGGAGCGCGCTGCCAAGCCGGGAATCGAGCTGGTGAACGAGGACCACCCGCAGGTCATCGAGATCTGGAACCTCGTGTTCATCCAGTACAATGCGCAGACGGACGGCAGTCTAAGGTCACTCCCAGCCAAGCACGTGGACACGGGCATGGGCTTCGAGCGCGTGGTGGCCGTCTTGCAGGGCAAGCGCTCCAACTACGACACGGATGTCTTCCAACCGATATTGAACGCGATATCGGCCAAGTCCGAGGCCACGGGCGGCAAGCCTTACGTCCAGATCGACGCCGATTCGTCCGACGAGGCCCAGAAGCAGGCGATTGCCCTGCGCGTCATGGCTGACCACCTGCGCACGATCTCATTTGCCATTGCCGATGGCGTCATGCCGGGCAACGCCGGCCGCGGGTACGTCATCCGCCGCATCCTGCGTCGCGCCGTGCGCTACGGATATCAGACGCTCGGCTTCCGCGCACCGACCATGACCGACCTCGTAGACGTGGTGGTCAAGGAAATGGGCGGGCAGTTCCCTGAGTTGGAAAAGGGCAAAGCCTACATCAAGCGCGTGGTCAAGGCCGAAGAGGAGAGCTTCCTCGAGACGCTGGGCCTCGGCATCGAGTCCTTCGACCTCATGGCGGGCTATATGTCCAATGCCGACATCGACGTCATCTCCATCGAGAAAGACCGCGCAGCCATGGATTTGCTGTCCAAAGCGTGGACGCACGGGGAGAATCGCGACCAAACCATAGCAGACTTCTATAACAAAGCCTCTCAGGGAAAGCTGGCGGGCGAAATCGCCTTCCTGCTCCATGACACCTATGGCTTCCCGGTCGACCTGACGCAGCTCATGGCCCGCGAGGCTGGCTTCGACGTGGACATGAAGCGCTACGCCGAGCTCATGGACGAGCAGAAGGAGCGCGCCCGCGCCGCATCCAGCTTCAAGGTCGATCTTTCAGGTGATGGCGGCTGGACCGAAGTCACCTCGGGCGATGATTCCGAGTTTACTGGCTACGAGGCTGCCGAAGGTGCCGCCCGTATCCGCGCCATGCGGTCCGTGGAAGGCAAAGATGGCGAAAGCGTCCATGAGATCATCCTAGACGCCACGCCTTTCTACGCCGAGAGCGGGGGACAGGTAGGCGACACCGGCCTCCTGAATGTAGGCGGCCAGGAAATCCGCGTGCTCGATACGCAGAAACAGGGTGGACGCATCATCCACATCGTGGAGTCCCTGCCCGAAGACGCCGATTCTGACGTTAAGGCAATCGTCGATGCTGCCCGCCGCGAACGCGTCGTCAAGCATCACTCCGTCACCCACCTCATGCACGCCGCCTTGCGCGAGCGCCTCGGCGATCATGTGGGGCAGAAAGGTTCGTTGGTGGCACCGAATCATCTCCGGTTCGACTTCTCGCATTTCGAAAAGGTCGGCGATGAGGACCTGAAAGCCATCGAGGACCGCGTCAACGCTGTCATTCAGCGCAATATCCTCAAACAAGAGGAGCGCGATGTGCCGATAAAGGACGCCCTGGCGCGCGGCGCCACGGCCCTGTTCGGCGAGAAGTACGGCGAGACGGTCCGCATGATCACCTTCGATCCGGACTACTCGATCGAACTCTGCGGCGGGATCCACGTGGGCGCCACCGGAGAGATCGGCCTCTTCCGCTTCACGAGCGAAGGCTCCGTAGCAGCCGGCATCCGCCGCGTGGAAGCCGTAGCCGGCATGGACGCCCTGGCCTACACCCGGAACGAAGCCGATGAGCTGGGCCGCGTGCGCGGGCAGTTCAAGACGCTCCAGCGCCCCACGGACGAAGAAGTGGCCGATCTGCTGGCCCGCACCAAGGCCCTGGAGAAAGAAGCCGAGACGCTGCGTGTCGAAGCCCTGCGCGGCAAAATGAGCGCCTTCGTATCGAGCGCCCAGGACGTGGCGGGTGTCAAACTCATTGCCGGCCGTGTGGACGGCGCTGACGGCAACGCCCTGCAGACACTCGTATCGGACCTGCGCGACCAGGTAGGAGAGAATCACGTGTGCATCCTCGGCTCGGCCGACATGGACGAGGGCAAGGTCATGATGTGCGCCAGTGTCTCGGACGACCTCGTAAGCAAAGGCGTACAGGCCGGCAAGCTCGTCGGTCAGGTGGCGCGCCTCGTGGGCGGCGGCGGCGGTGGACGCCCGCAGCTGGCCACGGCAGGAGGGAAGCAGCCCGAAAAGCTGGACGACGCCCTGGCGGCTGTCCCCGGTATCCTGTCAGAAATGATGAACTGATCCATGGGTACCTGTTTCGACATGATGACGGATCTTCGCCGAAAAGACGGCGCAGGATTCGTCGTGCTCCTGGATCCGGACAAACTCAGCCCGGACGCCCTGAAGGAGCAGATTGCGAAGTACGAGGAAGCCGGTGTGGATGCCTTCTTCGTGGGCGGCTCATTGGTGCACTCCACCGACGCTTGCGAAGCCCTGGATCGCCTGAAGGCCGTCTGCACGTTGCCATTGATCGGATTCCCCGGCTCCGTGCAGCAGATCTCAGGCGCACTGGACGCCGTCCTGTACCTGTCCATCGTCAGCGGCCGCAACCCCGATTTCCTGTTCGGACGGCACCTGTACGTGGCCCCCGTCATCAAGCGCCTGGGCATTGAGTCCATTTCAACTGCCTACATGCTCGTCGAATCCGGCCCACTGACCACCGCGCAGTACCTGAATCACTCCCTGCCACTACCGCGCAAGAAGCCCGAACTGGCCGCCGCAACGGCCCTGGCCGCTGAAATGATGGGTATGAAAGTGATGTACATGGACGGCGGCTCCGGCGCCGAGCTCCCGGTCCCGGTAGACATGATCCAGGCCGTCCGACAGACCGTCGACGCCCCCATCGTCGTCGGCGGCGGCCTCCGCGACGCTGAATCGATTGCGGCCCGCGTCTCAGCCGGCGCCGACATCATCGTCGTAGGCAACGCCCTCGAAAAGGGCGTCTCCGACGCTGAACTGACCGACATGATCTCCGCCGCCCACGGCTGATGTTTGGTTGGATCTTCCTGTCTGCTCGTAGGCTGACCACGTAGTCCCAGCCCCCGCATGCCTGTGGGGCGATCTTCGACGACATTTGACCTGACTCGGTTGGACAGGGGAGAGGATCGTAGTAGTTTGGCCGTGGAGAGGTGCCGGAGTGGTCGAACGGGGCGGTCTCGAAAACCGTTGTGCCCTTTGGGGTACCGAGGGTTCGAATCCCTCCCTCTCCGCAAGCAATCAAAAGCCCCTGTTGCCGAAAGGCAACGGGGGCTTTTTGCATTGGGGCCCGTCGAGCTTGCTCGTAAGGGACCAATGCGAAAAGACCCCGAGTGCGCGCAGCGCACCAGGGGCTTCAATTGCTAAGGAGTACCCGGGATGCACGCGAGCGCAGCAAGCGTAATCACTCCCAAGGTGCGTAATGCCCAATGGGTAGATTCCCGAATTGAATTGCGCTACGGTACGTTATTGATTGGCATACCTTTCGATTGCCAAGGCAAGAATTGTAACATATCTAGTTACATTCAATGTCCGCTTGTTTATCCTTAGAGCCAATTGTGGACTGTAACTGGAATGGCACGACGATAAGTAGGTTGTAAAATGACTGCTTTTGAAATATCCACACTAATAATCGCCACTGCTACTGCTGGGTTGCTCGTTTGGCAAGTACGTGTTGCTGTTCAGTCGATCAAAGCGGATCACGAGCGCAGGAAGAAGCAGGCAACAACTGAATTTATGTTGCATGTTCGGCCCTTGTGGCATGATCAACGTAGAATGATCGAGAAAAGGTGGGGAGATGGTGTCCTTACTAATAAGATTCTAGACGAGATCGACAAAGATCATGAGGCTTATGAGCTTGTGCGAACGCTTTTAGGACAGTTGGAGCATATATCGGTTGGTGTAAACAGTGGTGTTTATGACAAGGATTTACTATTTCGCACGTCTGGTTCTCACTTGATAGGGATATACCATCGTATGCATCCATACATTATGAGAGCTCAATCAAAGCTTTCGACTGCCTACATTGAGTACGTGCAACTCATGCGTGAATTCGAAGAGCGCAAGAGAGAGAAGCCGCTTCAGGACGGTAATATTGAACATTCTTAATCAATTCAGTTGAATTCGTATTTGATTTGTGTACGCTTTCTTAATTCGCTCTAGTCCAATGCAATACTAGCATCTACGCGTGCGAAAGGAGGGATGACCAAACGGGCCGATGCTGCACTGCACTTTCTCACCTCTATGACTATGAATCTTGATCAAGCACAGGTAGAATTTGATAAGCTATACACTCGTTGGACAACAGAGGGGATCTCAGCCGAAACTGAGCAAGATATTCGATTTCAGGTCTTAGATACAGTATTAACCGAGGTACTGGGGTGGGATAAACGAGAAATACAAACGGAACCATCTACGGACTCGGGATACATAGATTATTTGATGTCAGTCGGTGGTGTTAGGAAGCTCGTTCTTGAAGCGAAGCGTCAATCTGTTGAGCTGGTTGACACGAAGACGGGTAATCTTGGATGGTACGTTGCGGGCGGAAAGGCCATTGAAAAAGCAAAGTCTGGTCTGGAGCAGGCCAAACGGTATTGTTCTGATAGTGGAGTATTGTTTTCTGCGCTATCAAATGGAGTTCAATGGATCGGTTTCTGGGCAATTCGAACGGATGGTACCTCACCGTTCGAAGGCAAGGCGGCTGTGTTTCCTAATTTGGAATCGATAAAAAACAACTTTGCAGTTTTCTATGACCTGTTTTCCCGAAGCGGAATTGAAGAGCAACTATACCAGGTTCACGTAAGAGAAGCCGAGGGGCTGGTTATTAGTCATTCGGCTTTGCTCGAGTCTGTCATTCCCATGGTAGACATCAAAATGAAGGGTAAATCTGAGATAGCATCAGATTTGGAAACTATTTATGCGAGGTTTTTTAGTAGAATATCTGGGAATGACAAGCAAATGCTTGCGGAGTGTTTTGTCGAGTCCAAAGAGAGTAATGAAGCGGATGACCAACTTCAACGTATAACTTCTAACCTCGTTAGTAGAGTGGATAAAATTAACTCTGCAAAAGGTCAGGAGTTAGCCGACCACATTCAATTCGCTGTAGAGACCGGAAAAGGTGAGTTTGTCCTGATTATTGGTAATAAGGGTGCTGGTAAATCTACTTTTATTGATCGCTTTTTTTCGCTTGTGTTGGATCGATCTTTGCGTGATCGCTGTCTAGTCCTAAGAGTTGATTTGGCCGATTCAAACGGTGACATCGAATCAATTCAAAAATGGCTCAACGGAAAGCTTAAGGATGCAATAGAGGAAGCCCTTTTCGATGATGGTTCGCCGACATATGAGGAGCTACAAGGAGCCTATTGGAAAGAGTATGAACGGTGGCGAACAGGGGAAAGAAAGCCTCTTTACGAAAGAAGCAGGGATGAATTCAAAGAGAGATTTGGTGAGTGGCTGGCGACGGAGATAGGATCTGATCCCCAAAAATATATTCAGCGATTGTTGCATCGGGCAATTCGGTCAAGAAAGCTTATGCCTTGTGTAATTTTTGATAACACTGACCATTTTGTTCAAAAGTTTCAGGAAGCTGTCTTCCAGTACGCACAGTCTCTACACCGTTCGGTGTTTTCATTCGTTATTTGTCCTATTACGGATCGCACACTTTGGCGGTTATCAAAAGAAGGACCATTCCAGTCATACGAATCAGCCTCTTTCTATCTTCCTGTTCCTTCAACCAAAAGCGTACTAGCCAAAAGGGTTCAGTTTATAAAAGAGCGTCTTTCAGCAGGAGAAAGCGAGAGCAAGCAATATTTTACTGAAAAAGGCATTAGGCTTTCTATAAAGCACATCGACGCGTTTGCTGCCACTATCGAGCGGGTGTTTATTAATGAGGATTATGTTGGAAGGTTAGTGGGGTGGTTGTCAAATCACGACATCCGTAGAAGTCTTCAGATAGCGCAGAGGATCGTAACATCGCCTGTAATGTCACTGTCTTCATTGGTCGATGCTTATGTGAACGGTGAAGACTCAAGAATCAGGATTAGTCATGTTATTCGCGCCCTGTTGCTTGGTGACTATACTCACTTCAAACAGGGTGATAGTCACTTCGTATTGAATCTTTTTCAAATTGACGCCAGCTCTCCGTCATCACCGTTGCTTCAGATATCCATTCTGAGACTTCTCGCTGATGTGGCTGGTAGAAGTGAAGACGTCGAAAAGACTTATCTCAAGGTTGGAGACATCGTAAACTATTTTGAGCCATGCACGGTTAGACCCTCTACAGTAAAGGACAACTTGCAGTCCATGTTGGACTACAGGCTTGTCGAGCCGTATGACCCAACTGAGCTAACGGTATATGATAGCCAGCGATTGCGGATAACCCATTGTGGCAGGATTCACTTTGAGCTAGCAACACATGAGAACGAAAAGTCATACCTGATCGAAATGGCGTTAGTAACACCGATTTCAGACTTAGCCTTGGTAGCTGCCATGAGGGCTGATCTTAACAAGAGTGGAAAGCTTCGATGGAATGATTGGGTAGAGCTAGGTCGTCGATTTGGTGACTATTGTTTGAAAGAGGATAGGACCTACATGCAGATACCCAATAACGAGGCCTATCGAGGTCAATTAGCGATACGGACCTCGCTTCAAGAGGCCTTTGAATCGTCCCAGGCTTCGTTGGAATTGGACTAGTACAGGTCGCATGTATAGCCAGTGGGGGCCTTTCTTTTGCTTATTACCTCCACAAGAACTCTGTTGTTGAGAGACCGACACATTCCGCGCGTGCATTCTCACAGTCAGTGGGGCAAATCCAATCCATAGGTGTGGTGTCTCCAGCATCATCTGCAAATTTTCTTCGCATCGATAGGAGTACGACAACAGCCACAAGACTATCGCAATCAAAGTCGGTAGCTACATGACCGGTGGCGACGCCATCTCCAGCATCGGTTCTTGTTTGGCCTAGAGGTCCTTCAATTACAGAACAACCCCATTTCGCTGGCTCGCATTTCTGGCGTACGGGTCTAAGTCCAATTGCATTTTGACCGCTGTGTACCCGCACGTCTCTAACACGACGTGCTATTGTGTGGATTGAGGTACTAAACTCTAAGACTAACAATGTCCGGCCACGACGTGTTTGTATGGCCGAGCCATGTGACATCAAAGAGTCGAAATACTCAAACAGACATCATCCATTATAACCACATGCGCCACGTCTCCCTCAGGCCTACACTAATTGCAGCAGCCATCCTGCTGGCATTACCAACGTCAGCCTCAGCCCAGCAAACCCCGCTCACCCTCGACGACATCTTTGCATCACCTCGGATGGCGGGGTCGAGCCCGTCAGGCCCAGCCTGGGCGCCAGACAGCGAGCATTTCGCCTTCTCCTGGACGGAGCCAGGACAAACGGGCCGCGGCCTCTGGATCTCCTCAAAAGATGGGCAGGACGTGCGCCTCATTTCCGGGGCAGAATCACCATCAGTCCGCAGCATCGCCTGGACCAACGACAACACCATCGTCAGCCTCAGAGGCAACGACCTGTGGCAAACATCACTTAGCAGCGGCGACGACGCCCCCTTCATGTCCATCGAGGCAGGAGCGTACGGCCTGACCCTGTCACCAAGCGGCAACCAGGCGGCCTACCTGGTCGAAGGCGATCTGTGGCTGGCTGACTTCCAGTCCAAAGAAAACCGCCAACTCACCGACATCGGCATCCCCAGCCTGTCCAGCCTGCCAAAGGGCCGCTACAGCCGCGCCGAACGAGAAATCGGACCGGGCATCTGGAGCGGACCGACCTACAAGTGGTCGCCCGACGGCCAGACCATCGCCATCCACGTCGTAGATCGACGCGAGATGCGCACCGTGCCCTTTCCCGATTACCTCGCAGACGAAACCAATCCCAACGAAGTTCGCCGCGGCTACCCCGGCGATCCCAACGAGATTCGCCGAGTCGGCCTGCTTGACGCCCAAAGTGGCAACGTGACCTACCTCGATCTACCAGAGCCAGATGCCAACCAAGTCGTCGACTTCAACTGGTCACCCACCAACGACCTGCTCGTCGACATCGCGTCAGACACTGCCGTAGACCGCAGACTCTTCGTCGTTGCATCAGGAGAGACCCAACCACGCCAGATCTGGCAAGGCGTCAGGGAAAGCCGCTCGTACACATCCTTCGCATCCGATTGGCATCCCGATGGGGAGCACGTCGTTTTCCTGAGCGACATGGGCGATCGCTACGGCCTGTATGTGCTCGACCCTTCATCACCCGAGGACCGACCCCAACTCCTGACCGATCCCACCTACGATGTCCTCTCCGTGCCGACCGTCGTAGGCAATGCTCTCTACTACACCGGAAACGGCGTCAACCCGCACGAACAGCACGTCTATCGCGTAGACACAAACGGCGGCCAACCAGAACAGCTGACGCACCTTGCCGGCCGCAACTCCAGCTACCCATCACCCGATGGCCGGCATCTGGCGTTCATGCACAGCAACGACACCTCGCCGAACGAACTGTACGTCGTGAGCACCGAAGGCGGCGAACCCACACGCATCACCCATTCGCCCTTGGCCGCCTTCAATGAGCGGACCTGGACCGCAGCGGAGTATGTCAGCTTCCCCAGCCTTGTCGATGACTATACGCTCCATGCACGCATCCTGAAGCCAGCCGACATCCAGCCTGGCAAGCAATATCCCGTGATATTCGGACCCGTGTATTCCAACACGGCCAAGAACCGCTGGGCCGGCTCATCTAGTTTGATTCAGCAGATGCTGGTCGACAAGGGATACATCGTCGTGCAAGTCGATTCACGCGGCAGTGACGGCTATGGCCGGGCATTCCGTGAGGAGTTCGCGCTGGGCTTTGCCGACCAGGACATCGAGGACTATGCAAGCGCCGTCGCCTACATGGAGTCACTGGACTACGTCGATCCAGATCGCATCGGCATCTTCGGCAGCAGCTACGGCGGCACCCTCTCCGTGTACTCGCTCTTGATGAAGCCGGGTCTCTTCCAGGCCGGCGTGGCGGCAGCCGCGGCCGTCGATCCCATGTTCTTCGGCACAGACGATGTCGCCATCGTCCGTCAACCCCAAACCCATCCCGAGGTCTTCGAGCGCAAGGCGATCAATTTGGCAGCCAATCTGGAGGATCATTTGTTGTTCATCCACGGCATGCAGGACCACGTGGTGCCCTTCAAGACGACGGCCGTGCTGGCTGAGGAACTGATGAGGCAGGGCAAGAACTTCGACTTCGCCTTTGCACCAGGTGCCACACACGGGTGGACCCGCGAGTCGCATCATGGCCGCTACCTCTACGGCAAGCTGATCGAGTTCTTTGATCGGCATTTGGGGGAGGAGGCTGAGTAGACCATCACCAAAGGCCCATGTTGAGGGCTCGCAGTCACAACGTCTGGGTGGCCTTTATTGTCTTCGCAACACAAGAACTATCGAGGAGACTTCTTGTGTTGCATCCTTGCAACAATTGACGACAGGTAGGGTTACAACCACACAACGACTGTGTCGATAGCATACACGGTCACCAAATTATTAAGCCCTTAGCAGTACGCATCTTCCAACGATCATCGTGAAGGTGCCGACCCTAGGGGCTTTTTTTATGCCAAAAGTAGCCATTCTCATCGACGGTGGGTTCTTCCTCAAGCGCTATCCGTGGTGCTACGGAAAGAGGGATGCTCCTGAGAAAGTTGCCAAGGACATGCACAATATGGCCTTGAAGCATCTCAACAAGAAGGAAGGCGAAACTCTCTATCGCATTCTCTTCTACGATTGTCCTCCGCTTGACAAGAAGGCGCATCTTCCGGTTTCCAAGAGGAGCATTGATTTTGGAACGACTCCTGAAGCAACGTTTCGAAACGCTTTCCATGAGTGCCTTCGGCATAAAAGAAAAGTCGCTCTTCGAATGGGCTACTTGTCAGATGGTAGTTCGTGGCAATTTCATCCTCGTGTTGCGGCAGACATAGTCAAAGGAAAGCTGGCGGTGTCTGATCTCACAGATGACGAGTTTGCGTACTCGATCCGGCAAAAAGGAGTGGATATCAAAATTGGGATTGATATCGCCTCTTTGGCGCTGAAGAAGATGGTTGAAAAGATCATTCTCGTTTCAGGAGATGCAGACTTTATTCCTGCAGCCAAGCTAGCACGTCGCGAAGGAATAGATTTCGTTTTAGACCCCATGTGGAATCGTATTCAGCCAGACCTGAATGAGCATATAGATGGATTGGCTAGTACTTCACCAAAGCCAATGCCCACAAATAGGAGCTCTCCCTTGTAAGCCCAATTATGCTTAAATCGCCTGCTCCGCTAATCCATCACGAGCCGAACACCTCGCTGAACTCGTGACGCTGCTGGTTGCTGCCCACAGCATGAGGAGTTCTACACCCGGCTCCAGTACTTTCGATCCTGACAGGTCCGTACGAATCTCCCCGTCAACCTGAGTGGCCACGACGTTGAGGTCTATTCGAGCGCTGATGTCCGTCTCGGCCAGTCGTTCGCCATGGAGGGAGTGGTTGCGGCATACAGATCGCGTTCTTCGACGGGCATCGGGGCGAGGATCCCAAACAGGCCTTACGAAAAAGGGGGGCGGTCCAAAGCAGGTTGGGAAGCAGTTGCGGTGAATGCACCTAACCGATTGTGTAACAATCACATTGTGGTGCCGTAGGTCTCCTCAAACGAAGAAATACCACACCCGCCAATTCAACAACCTCCCATAACCATGAGACCCCTGCTGGCCCTCTTATTGGCTTTTTGCACCCTGCCTTCTTTTGCACAGTCTGACTCAAGTACGGATGCTAAAACCGACGTCGTCCACAAGTACAGCGTGAGTTTTCCCTATTTCATTGTTACTGATCCGATCGGGGATGCCTGGGATGACCGGCAGAACACCCAGATGATCGAGTTCCATGTCAAACGCAACCTGGACAACAAGAACATTGTCGGATTGAAGTTTGCCACCTGGCGGCTGTTTCAGCCCATGGGGATTACCTGGTGGGATGGTCTTCTGGACAAGTTGGAGTCTGAAAGTGAGTTCTACCCGGGGCACGTACGTGAAACGGGGCTGGGCGTATCGTATCAGCGAATGCTGTGGAAAGGGCTGTTCGCGAGTGTTGAAGTCCTTCCGCAATATCAAACCTACATGGATCTGGACGGCAAGGACCTTGGAAATGACTTCAAGGTGTATAATTCCTATCACGTGGGCTACCATATTGCGTTCGGCAAGAGCAAGCGATTTTTCATCGAGCCGCAGATCCACAGTCAGCATTGGATGTTCGACAACGATGCACCCGACGGATTTGCAGAGCTGGACGACAAATGGAGAAACTACTTCCTCTTTGAGCCCAACATTTACGTAGGCGTGAAATTCTAGGATACAGCCTTTCGGGTGGAAGGATGATTACATGATCCGACTGATTAAAAGGCTTCCACCTGGAGTCAAGCTGAACCTGGTCCGCATCCTGCCTTTCGGGATTATCTGGTTCCTTTTCGATCTGATATTCACCATATCAGATTACTCGACAAGAGGGAATTTCCAGGACTTCCCTGAGTCAGCCATCCGCGTTGATCTCAGCATTCTGATCTTCGGCTCCATTGCGGTGACCATCGTTGGATTACTGGTGGGAACGGTTGAAGTGCTCTTTCTCAGCCGCCGGATTACTACCCAGTCCTTGGTGCGCAAGGTCGTCTACAAGACGCTCTTCTACGTAGCCTTCCTTTTTGTTGTGATCCTGATCACGTTCCCCGTTGCGGTCAGCATGGAGCTGGATACCAACCTGCTCGACGGTGAGGTGTGGGAGAGGCTCGGAGCATTCTTGCACAGCACATCCCTGCTCAACACGGTCATTCAGTTATCCACCATGCTGGTCGCTTCGCTCTTCTTCGCGGAGATCAGTGAGTACATGGGACATGGCGTATTGGCCAAGTTCTTGACGGGCAGGTACCACAGTCCGAAAGAAGAGACGCGGATATTCATGTTCTCGGACATGAAGGATTCAACCGCCATTGCCGAGCAACTCGGCCACAGCCGCTACTTTGAACTGCTTCGGGCCTACTACCAGGATCTGTCACCCGGTATCGTGTTAAACGCAGGGGAAATCTATCAGTACGTCGGCGATGAAGTTGTTGTCTCGTGGCCGGTCGAGTCCGGATTGCGCAACAACAACTGCATCAACTGTTTTTCGGCCATGAAAACGGACCTCAGGGCGAGGGCAGCGTGGTATCGTCAGGAGTTTGGTGTAGCCCCTGACTTCAAAGCAGGTCTTCATCTGGGCCAGGTGACTACCGGTGAAATAGGCGCGCTTAAGAAAGAGATCATTTTCACGGGAGACACCCTCAACGCAACAGCGCGCATCCAGGGCCTGTGCAACACGCACGACGTGGATCTTCTCATATCAGGAGATCTGATGAGTCGGCTTCGGTTGGACAGCGAAGCCAAGAGTCTCGGTCAATGTGAGCTCCGAGGCAGAAAGGAGAGCATCGAACTGCACACCATCAAATGAAACGACGGCTCCGAATAGCCTTCGCGTTGCTGGCTGTCGCCATTACGGTCACCATCGCGCCACTGGACTTGTTGCCGGTATGGATTGCTCCGCTTCCCGACTCGGTCCAGGAGCAGGTCGACGCGGCCATTGAGGAAGGGCTGGACGGCATCATCGTTTATGTGGACCAGACGGGAAAGCCGCCTGCATTTTTCTCGGCAGGATGGAAGAACAAGGCGAACCAGGTCCCAGCGGATCCGCACGCCCTGTTCAAGATTGCCAGTATCAACAAGCTGTACGTAGCCGCAGCGCTCACCAGGATGGCGCACAAAGGCATGCTTTCGCTCGAAGATACCCTTTCGGGTCACCTGCCTGAGCTGACCGGTCAGATTGCGAATGCCGACCGGGTCACGTTGCGCATGATGGTCCGCCATCGAAGTGGGATTCCGAATTTTACCGAAGATGAGGCCTTCGACTGGCTCGAACCCATGCCTGGTGATGACGCCATTCTTGAGCTGCTACGAGACGATCCGGCTGACTTCGAGCCTGATTCCGACTACGCTTATTCCAATTCCAACTATGTCCTGTTGAAGATGGTCATGGACCGGGTCCTCGGAGACCGCCATCACTGCTTCATTCGCGACGAGATCCTGGCGCCCCTTGGCCTCACTCGTACACATTTCGATGGGGACGAAGTAGCGTTTGACGATGTGGTCAGTGGCTACTGGTACGAATACGACGATGACCTTCGGGAACTGGGCGGCTCCTCCGTGGCGACTGCCCAGGATGTCGGTGTGTTCGTGCGGGCGCTGAATGACGGGTCGTTGTTCACCGAGGCTGAGCAGGCCACCTATTCCGCCATCTATGAATATGGTCATGACGGCTGGGTGCCCGGCTACCACAGCAAGGCGTGGTATCACGAGGACATCGATGCCGTGGTCGTGCAGTTCGTGAACACCACCGGCGGCGAAACGTGGGGCACGGCAAACATCATCGGCGGCAAGGCCACGGGCATTTCAAGCATCATCTATGGTCGAATCCTCCGGATCCTGCGAAAGCAGGGCTGACCCGATAGGATTCACCTTTTCAGCAATACCGTCGGCCTGAGCCCTGTCGCCTTCGCTGCCTGCATCCCGACCGTCAACGCTGCAATCCCGATGGACAGCGCCGCGGCCAGGAGCATCGTCAGCACATTGATATCTATTCGATAGGCAAACGATGACAGCCAACTGTCCATTGCAAACCAGGCCAGTGGCAAAGCGACGACAAGCGACGCCATCACCAGTACAATCAGTTCTTTCGACAGCACGTACATGATGTGCGGGCTGGAGGCGCCCAGCACCTTGCGGATCCCGATCTCCATCGTACGCTGCTGCACCGTGAACGCTGCAAGTCCAAGCAGCCCAAGGCACGCCAGCACGATGGCAATCAGCGCAAAGGAGCGAGAGAGCACCTCCACAACCTGCTGATTGGCGTAGAAGTCCTCCGACTTGTCGTCCAGGTAGGCCGCCTCGAACGGATATCCCGCATTGAACTCAGAGTAGACTGCCTGCAGGTCAATCATCCCCGCTGCCGCCTGTCCGGGGGCAAACCGCACCAGGATGAAGTTCTCCTGTCCATCGACAAGGCCCATCACCAGCGGTCCGATCCGCTCTTCCGACAGCGATCCCGTGTGGAAGTCCTCCACCACGCCCACAATCTTGCCGATGCCCGGCCCGGGTCCGTCCACCTCGTACCCCAGCGCAAACGGATATCCGATCGGCTGCTCAAGACCGAGCGTTCTGACCGCCTCCTCATTCACGACGTAGTTGCGCTGCCCACGATCGATAGCGTCGTCGTGGAATCGACCCTCAACAAGACGCAGCTTCATCGTCTCGGCGAAGTCGTCATCCGCATGCAGGACCTTGAACAGCACCTGCTCCGTGTCCAGCTTGCCTTCCCAGACGACATTGGAGTTCATGTTGGCCACCGCCAATGGGTGCTCGCTCGACCTTGTAACGCTGGCCACCGTCGGCATCCGTTCCAACTGCGTCCGGAACGCCTCGTATTGCTCTCCCAGGTCGCCCTCAATCCTTACCGAAACCACATTCCCGGCATCCATCCCCAGATCCTTCGCCCGCATGTAGTCCAGCTGGTCATGGACGGTCAATGTGCCGACGATCAGGAAGACCGAGATCGAGAACTGCACGATGACCAGCGCCTGCCGGACGCCCAGACGCCCTTGCTGCAAACCGCCCGAGTTACCCCGGATGATCCGCGTGACATTCGTGGACGACAGCACCAGGGCGGGGTAGAAGCCCGCCACGAGCCCCGTGCCGACTGTAATCGCAGCAAACACCAGCCAGCTGCCTACAGGCACATCGCCCAGCGACAACTGCATGCCTGTGACCGTGCCGAATACCGGCAGCACCAGCGCTATCAACACCACCGCGCCCAGCGCAGCAATGACCGACGTCACGATCGACTCGCCCAGGAACTGCTGCACCAGGGAGGAGGGAGCCGCGCCCACCACTTTGCGCACGGCAATCTCGCTGGCGCGCTGGCTCGAGCGCGCCGTCAGCAGGTTGGTGAAGTTGATGCACGCGATGAGCAGAATGGCCAAACCGACCAGTCCCAACAGGTAGAGTCGTTGGACGCGTCCGCCTGCAGGCCGCCCGTCTTCGAAGGCGTCGTTCAGGTACGTCTCCAAGTACGGCTGAAGGATGAGCGCATGATCCACCGCACTCGGATCGTTTGCTGTCAGGACGCCCTGAAGCTTGTCGCCCAGCGCATTGGCGTCTGCTTGTTCATCAAGCAGCACCATCAAGTTGAACCACCGCGGCCCCCAACTCGAGAGGTGCCCGAACGTGTTCATGGCCTCCTGCACGGGGAGCACAAAGTCGAACTGCATGCTCGATTCTTCGGGTGTGTTTGCAAACACACCCGCGATGATGAGCTCTTTGTTCGCCTCAATGCGTACCGCATTGCCGAGCACGCCGCCATTCGACTGCCAGTTGTCCAGCGATACGGAAGCACCGAGTACGGCGTCATTCGTCTGCCAATCCGGTCCGAACAGTTTCTCGACGGTGCGTTCCGACAGGACTACATTGCCGGGCTGCGCCAGCGCCGTGGCTGCATCACCCGCAATCAGTGGAAACGTGTACGCCTCGAAGAACGCGGGACTGGCGAAGTATCCCACCTCGCGGCTGGCCCGGTCCTCTTTTCTGAGCGACGCCCGGATGGGAAGCGAAAGGATGGAAGCCTCGATCTCCGGGAATCCGGTTTCGAGCGCATCCGCGAGCGGGGCGGGAGCGTTCGACCAGGTACTCGTGCCTTCATCGCCCGAAGCATTGATCTTGACCTGGTAGAGCCTGTCTGCATTCTCGTGGAAGGCGTCCACGGCCATTTCGCCATCGATCCAAAGGAAGACCAGGAACGCAGCCGTCAGGCCGACGACCAGCCCCGAGATGTTCAACGCGCTGTAGGCCTTGTACTTGACCAGATTGCGCAGGGCCGTGGTGATGTAGTTGCGCACCAACGAGATCTGCAGAAGTACTTCCGCCATCAGCTGACCGCGGAACTTGATCTTTCGCCAGTAAACCTTTTCGAAGTCCTCGCCCAGGTCAGCCACGCCGCCCAGCTTGCGTGTGGCCTCGCGGAACGCTTCTTCTTCTGAATACCCTGCCTGGATCAGGTGCTGGATGTGCTCGCGCAGGTGCAGTTCCAACTCCTCCATATCGTCCGTAAAGAACGAGGGGCGGTACTTGAAAAAACTGCGCCAGGTGTCGAGGGCGACGTCGAGATCGAATGATTTCTTGCTCGTTTGATTCTTGCTCATGGCGCTCACCCGAAAGAAACGTTGGGCTGCCACAGCCGCAGCAGCACTTCATGCACGGACATCCAGTTGGCCTTCTCCACTTCGACGGCCTTCTTGCCCTTTGTCGTCAACTTGTAGTACTTGCGCCTTGGGCCCGAATCGGACGGCTTCCAGAAGGACGTGATCAATCCTTCGGTTTCCATGCGATGTAGGACAGGGTAGAGGGTCCCGGAATTCCATTCAATGGATCCGTTCGAGATCCACTCGATGCGCTGAGTCAGCTGGTAGCCATACGCTTCGCCGGCGTCCAGCGTGGCCAGGAGGATCGGGCGAAGCGCCGCTGCGGTCAGAGTCTTGGGTAGCATGTGGGTTTGGTCAGGTGTCTGTGGCCGCGCGCTATACAGTGATAGGCTATACGGCATCAGGCTATACTACAAGTCTACATAGATGTGGGGGTACACGAGGTTGCGGGGGAAGAGTTGCACCTGCTGAAGAATTCTTTCGGGCTGAATAGCCCATGGTGTCTAAGCCTGGGCAGGTTGCTTTAACCAACCGTCGGTGTCTCTCTGCTAGCCGCCAAGAATTCAGATACTTGGCATACCTAATATGCTATAGTATATTAATAGTATGTGGGAAGTCTACGAACACCGCAATGTCACGAAGCGGCTCTATCGCATTCCTTCGGAGGTCCTGAAGCGATACCAGAAGTGGAAGGACATCGTAGAAGCGTCGGGTCCTGATGGACTGATGCTTATCAAGGGATTTCGAGACGAACCGCTGAAAGGCGAATGGAATGGTCACAGATCTTCCCGCTTGAATTATCAGTATCGAATCATCTACCGCGTCGAGTCTGACAGACTCTTCGTCATCGTCATGGAGGTCACACCCCACGACTATCGAAGGACGTAATCATGGACATGAGTCAGTTTACCAGAGCCAAGAAAACCGTTTCCGTATCTGTCGGGGAGTCGGTACGCATTGTTCGTGAGCTCCAGGAGCTCAGCCAGACGGAGTTGGCCGTGCTGACGGGTATTCCGCAGTCCACCATTTCAGCCATCGAGAATGAGCGTATCAACCTGGGCGTAGAACGAGCCAAGGTGTTGGCGCGCGCCTTGAAGGTGCATCCGTCCGTGTTGGTATTCCCTGGGTGGGATGTGACGAAGGAATCAGCGGCATGACTGGATGCTTGCAAACTCGCCAATCTGGCGTTCCGGTCCTGTCCCTGATACATTGAGGATTGCACGTTTCACCCGTCTCGTTCTGGACCATGACCAAACATCGCATCTACACCATGAGCTTTGCCGGTGTGTATCCTCATTACATCACCAAAGCGGAAAAGAAGGGGCGCACCAAAGAAGACGTCGACCAGATCATCTTCTGGCTGACGGGTTACGATCAGTCTCAGTTCGACAAGGTCCTCGAGGAGCGAACAAACTTTGAGGACTTCTTTGCCAACGCACCCGCGCTCAATCCGAATCGCGAACTGATCAAAGGCGTCATTTGCGGAATCCGAGTCGAGGAAATAGAAGACCCACTCATGCGCGAGGTCCGCTACCTCGACAAGCTGGTTGACGAGTTGGCCAGAGGTAAACCGATGGAAAAGATTCTACGCAGCTGAGGCACGCCGTCTTGCATTGACGATCCATCAAGCAAAAAGCGAGAGCAACATGACATCTTTCAAGAAAGAGCATCCCGGAAAGCCGTTGTTCACATGGCGCGATCTGCTGGCGCTTCCGGCCATGTTTGTGACGGTAGTGGCTGTTGAGCACGTCTGGAACTGGATTTTCGAGGGTGAAGCCTACGTAGAGTGGGACATGGTCTGGAGACTGACCATCATCGTATTCATCTCGATCAAAGTGGGGGAATACTACCGGGCCCGGAAAGCCAAAGGATAGTCTCGCTGCAACACCAGGCGTGGATCTACCGTCGTTAGCCGATCGCATTCAATTTCATTGACGACGGCTTTCATGAGACTTCCGCCATTCTTTGCTGCACTCCTTTCCTCAGCCCTGATTCTGGGATGTCAAGCAGAGCCCCCTGAACCAGACGATGTGGCGGATGATCTCCCGGCTGACTCGTTGGTCTATGATACCGGAGCGCGCTGGATGCCGGACGGCAAGTCGATCCTGTTCTATACGTATCGACATGATCCTGAGGGCGCCGAGTTGTACACCGTTTCCCTGGATGACGGGTCACTCACGAGATTGACGGACACGTACCACAACGAATGGTGGTCAGACCCGTCCGCGGGAAATGGCATCATCTACGTCTCTTCCGATGAGGCTCGAGGTGAGCGGTTTGGAGGCTCTGACATCGTCGAATTGGATCTGTCAACCGGATCCACTCGCCAGGTAAGCGCAGAGGCTGACCATGGCGTCTTCAATATCCAGCCAGATCTGTCTCCCGACGGGAAGCAGTTGCTCTACAGCCAGGACTACATCGGCCCCAAGGTGAATGCAGAAATCGCCCTGGTAGACCTGGAATCGGGTGAAACGCGGAATCTGACCAACTCACCAGCCATTGATCGCTCCGGCAAGTGGAGCCCGGATGGATCACGCATCGTCTTTGCTTCCGATCGCAACGGATCTTTTGACCTCTATACCATGGCGCCGGACGGTTCTGACATTCAGCAAATCACGGACGCTCTGTCCAATGAGGCGAATCCCGAATGGTCTCCCGATGGACGGCATGTAGTGTATGAGTCGGATGCATCAGGCGTCCACCAACTGTTCGTCCTGGATCTCGGGACCGGTCAGTCTGAGCGCATCACGTCAAGCGATGCCAGGGATGTCCTGCCCGCTTGGTCGCCCGATGGGGCCTGGATTGCATTTACGTCCTACCGGCACGGCGACGGAGACAAAGGAGACATCTATGTCATCCGCCCGGATGGTACAGGAGAGCGCCGGATGACGCCGCGTTGACTATTGCTGGGGGTTCTTCCTTGCCCGTCCATTTACGTCATGCGAATGGGCCTTGAGGTCTTGCATGCTGATGGCTAGTCTGAGTCTGTCATCGTTCGTACCGTGTCAGACAGCCTCCGACTGCCGAATCGTGCAAAAAGAACAATTTCTTATTCCGTCCGGGTTATCAATCCAGAATCGGTTCAAAGCCTCTGGATTGCTGATGTTGTTCGCTCTGACGCTGATTCTGGGGTGTGACACCTCAGCACCGGCCACATCTGAGTACGAAACCGAGTTCTCCGGAGAAAATGAGGCCTTTGCCCAGGTAGGCATGCCGTTTTCCCGGAGTTACTATCTGAATGATGGTGATGGCATATCAGAGCGAGACATCGAGATCAATGTGACCGGCGGGACGCTCAATCTGGTCGTTGATCAATTGGCGCCTTCGAGGGTCAGGATTGCTGTCGCTTTCATTCCGAACTCTGCAGAGGATGACAGGACCCTGTCCATTTCCGGCCGCGATGCCACAGGGGCTGAGTTTGAACTCATCACAGTCACCATTGACTCCAGACCTGTCCCTGCAGATCTGCGCAACATCTCGCTGTCAATCCTCACGCGGGACTTCGAGACCAAGCAGCCTACAACGGGGGACAAGCTTCACCTGACGCACCTGGGGGCAGACGCGGATTTTGAAATCACCCTGGTCAGCGATGGTGCTTTTTCAGCGGAGATCCCTGAAGGCGAGTATGCGGTGGTATTTGAGCCGGCGGCCATCAGGAGCCCCGTGGGGCGCATTCATGTCTCGCCGGAGCATCTGGACGATCCTGAACATCATTTCATCGTGTCGGGCCGACTCGTGGATCGGAATGGGATCGAAACAGAGCAAAGCAATTACAGCTACCTGGTGTTCGGGGCGGATGCGATACCAGCCAAACTCACGCTCCACTCGGATTTTGTCAGTTTCGCAGAAGTCATGTCCGACTCAGAGTTCGTGGATCGGATGACGACGCAACTGAAAAGCCATACGACAGCGTCACAATCAGGCCCAACCCCGGACAACATTCTGATCCATATGGATGTCAAGAGGCGCATCGTGCTGGCGACGATGGACGGAGAGGGGATCCGCCCGCCAACATTTCCTCCATACATGGAATCTTGCCAAGGTCTACCCGCCTCCGATGAAGCACTGGAATACCACCGGAGGTTTTTCGAGCATAGCCTGTCATTGCTGAACAGTACTCAGGTTGGTGGCAATCCGTACGTGTCAGTCGAAAGACGCGTCTACGACCACACCAATGTGTGGGAAGTGATCACGTGTCACAACTGGAATATCAGGGTGCCAGACAGATATCCGAATCGCGGATTCGCATTCCATTTGCTCGATGACTCCATGTCCATCGATCTCCCGGGATTTGGTTACGAAGCATTTTTTCTTTTCAGGGAAATCGAAACAACAGCTTCGCACACGGGGATTCATGCGTACCAGATCTATTCGGGGAAAACCATCAGCAATACGCAGAGCATTGGTCATATTGCCAACAAGAGCCGATCCTTCTGGGCACTGGACAGCGAGACAGAAGGCTCCATACCCAACGGCTCAGTTCGCGATGGAAGTGAGTCCGGGTGGCTGCCCGACAAACCACCTGTCCCAACAGACATTGTTCAATACGAGTTTGACGATCGATTCGTCCGTGTGGCTACAGCGTTTGGTCCTTGGGCGCAGTATCAGTTGAACCCTCTGACCGGCGAGCGGGGCAAGAATGTCAGGATTGCCGACTGACAGGAGCAGCTTTCGGGCACCATTGGATGCGATCTGCCGAGAAGCAGTATCTGGAATCATGACCCCTTGGACCAATCAATCACTGCACCTCCTGCGCAAGTGTCCAACTATCCGCCTTCGCCCGACAATTCCGGATTCGGATTGAACCAATGGCTCACCCCCTCCGTCTTTTCATCAGTGAGCGGAGATCAGAATCGTCGGAGCAGTGAGTCCCACACCGGATCAACCCATCAGTCAACTCAGGACAACGTTCCTGGTCCTCAGGTGCCAAACCGGGGATGAGGATGCGTTCAGCGGGCTGTACGGTCTTCATGCAGGCAATACGCTTCGGTATCTGACGAGCGTGGTCGGGTCTGATCTGGCAAAGGATGTGCAGCAGGAGGCCTGGATTTCGGTCTTTCGAAGAATCATGAGTCTCGACAATCCGAAGCGATTCAAACCATGGCTCTACCGTATCGTCAGGAATGCCGGCATTGATCACCTTCGACGCCTTCAACTCGAAGAGCGGTTGTTTGACCATCCGGATGACAGCGGGGAGCGAATCGAATTGCAACCGGGCACGTCCTCCGAGCCTGATCTTGACCCAGATGCCATTCAGCATGCCATACAACGCCTGAGCCCGATCCATCAGGAAGTGGTCGTCCTGAGGTACTGGGAAGCCTTCAGCTACGCCGAAGTGGCTCTGGTCACGGGCATTCCCATTGGAAGCGTGCGTTCACGTCTACACCATGCCAAAGTCCAGCTCAAGAAGCTGTTTGAAACCGAAATCGATCCTTATTGAGGTAGTCGCCATGAACAGAAAGCCACAATCCGTACCGCAGGACCTCTGGAATCAGGTTGAAAGGGAAAAGCAGAAGGACAAGCGCGTTCAGCGGGTCTCAACCATAGCCTGGAGCGTCACAGGTCTTTCCATTCTCTTCTATGGCTCCATCGTATTGCAGCAATTCCTGCAGTACCAGCGAATGGTCGACTCCGGGAGAATGCCATCCGGATCCGAGTGGGCCGTACTCACGCCATTGGTCGGTGTCATCGGGTTGGTGGCCCTTTTCGTGGCCATCCTTGCCACGGTGGGCATGTTCTTCCGGCTCCGCACTTCCAGCCTTGAGGAGCTCAAGGTTCGCTTGACCTCCCTTGAGGACCTGGTTCTTGATCATGTGGACGCCTCGAAATCGTAGGGTGGTCGGACTCTCGGGGGAACCAGGTACGGTCAGTGTATCTCTGGCGAGACCCCTTCGCCCTTCGTTGCGCGTATCTTGCCCTGGCAGTCACAGCCATTGATCAACGTGTCCAATCGCCCCACATTCTTCCCAACGCCGGATGACTTTCGCATGTGGCTGGCTTCGCACCACGCTACGGAGGACCATCTGTGGGTAGGATACTTCAAGAAAGCGACGGGAAAGCCCTCCATCACCTGGAAAGAATCCGTGCGGGAGGCGCTGTGCTTCGGGTGGATCGACGGCGTTCGCCATACCGTCGACGAAGAGGCGTACATGATCCGATTCTCGCCCAGAAAGCCGAGGAGCGTGTGGAGCAAGATCAACATCGAGATGGTGGAGGAACTGATTGCCGCACAGCGCATGGAGCCCGCCGGCCTGAAAGCCTACGCCAACCGGGATATCCATCCGGACAGCGGATACCGCGTGTCTGAATACTCGGCGGAACTCACCGGGGACATGCTGAAGCGCTTCAAGGCATTGACCGGGGCATGGGCTTTCTTCCAAGCGCAGCCACCGGGATACAGGCGCAATGCCGCGGCGTGGGTAATGAGCGCCAAGCGAGAAGAAACCAGAGAGCGACGGCTGTCCGTTTTGATCGCAGACTCAACAGCAGAACTGCGCATCAAGCCTTTTCGACGCAAAACGTAGGGACCACCATGTACAGAATGTTTGTGGCAGTCATTGGACTGCTCATTATTGGATGCGCCGCTGAGCAACCGTCGTCATCGCCAGCGGAAGGAGCCACTGCGCGCGCTGACATCCAGAAGCAATCCAGGGCATTCTCTGAAGCCTACATGAAAGGCGATGTGGATACGATGATGGATATCTACACGGAGGACGCCGTCATTTTTCCGGGAAACTCGGTAGCCATTGAAGGGGACAGTCTGCTGCGCCGGTACTGGACGTTGCCTGAAGGTCGCGTCATCACGAATCACCGCATGACTTCGACCCGGATAGAGATCGAGGGTTCGATGGCATCGGACTACGGTATCTACGAAGTCAGCGGATCCAATGGCAGCAATGACTGGGGCCCCACGCGCGGCAAATACCTCGTGGTCTGGCGTCTTGAAGAGGACGGCCAATGGCGTATGTCACTCGACATGTGGAACAGCCTGCCGTCGCCCTGACCGGGCACTGAAAGCGTCACTGGTCAATCGAAAATCTCAGTCATTCCTCAGCACGACCGCCGGGACCACTTTCAGGAGTTTGCGGGATTGCAGGGACAGGCTCAGCATGGCCACGGCAAATACCAGGACATTGGCCACGATGAAGGGCGTCCAGCTCTGCGTCATTCCGGGCGGTGCGTACTGCATGAAGGTGGCAGCGAACGAGGCGTAGCACAGTGGAGTGGCAATAAGCGTAGCAATCAGCAGCATCACCAGAAACTCCTTGTTCACCACGAACAGCAGGTGCATGGCGGATGCGCCCATGGATTTGCGGATGCCGATCTCTTTTTGCCGTTGGGCTGCTTTCTGCGCTGCCATGCCGAAAAGGCCCATGCAGGAGATCAACAGGGCAAATGCCGCTACATATCCCATGAACACCGAGAGGCCCTTCATGGATTGCGATTCGAAGACCTGCGTCTGCGGGTACCACGTAAAGTCCACCTCCGGAAAGTTGGATTCCCAGATTGCCTGGATTGAGGAGGCGACAGGCGCCAGGGAGGCACTGTTGGCGCGTACGGCCAGACTGCGATAGGATGCCGCAGGCACCACGCCGAACATGACCGGCTCCTGCGTGCCTGAAAACGTGCTCAGCATGAAGTCATCCACAACACCTGTCACTGTGTAATCGTCCGACTCGATCCGGACAGCCTGGCCGATGGGTTCATCCCATGCCATCTGATGGACGAATGTCTGGTTGACGACCAGCGAGAATGACTCGGCGTCTGCGTTGGCTGATTTGAACAGCTGCCCTTGACGTGCCTCGAACCCCATGGTGCTGAGGTAGGAGGGTCCTACTCCGTAGAAATAACTCTTCTTCTCCTCACCATCGATGAAGATGGAGATACGCCGCCGGTCCGCACTGATGTGCTCCCGCGTTCCTGCCACCATGTCTACCGCGGCCAGCGCGGAGATCTCCGTACTGAGCTGAGCAAAATGCTCTTCGTTGACGATGGGCAGTACAAGGAGCGGATCGGGGTCGTAGCCCCAGTCGCCCGAAATCATCTTGGCATCGATGGACCAGGCAAAGGTGGCAAAACAGATCGTACCGATAGTCAACACGAACTGTGTGGTCGTCAAGAAGCGTGTGAGCGACTTCTTTTCGCCCAGCTTACGGGATCCGCGCAGAATCTCCACGGGCTGGAAAGATGAGATGTAGAAGGCCGGATAGGAGCCGGAGACCAGGCCCACTACGGTCAGCAAACCCAGAAGGAACAGCCAGAAAGCGCCGCTGCCCATGTATCCGGGTTGGATCTGGACATTGGGGTGCACCATGCTGTTCATGAACGGTATGGTGCCACTCCACGCAAACAGCACACCCCCGGCCAGTGCAATCAGGCAGATGACGAGGTTTTCGGTCAGGAACTGCATGACCAACTGCCGCTTCATGGCCCCCGTGGACTTGCGGATACCGATCTCCCGCAGGCGTCGCCCGACGGACCCCAGTGCAATCGTGATGTAGTTGAAGCACGAAACCAGGATCATGAGCGCGGCCAATACACCGAACATGGTGGTTTCAATGATGAGGGGTGCCTGTATGGCCCGGTCCTTGATCAGGAAGGCCGTCAGCCAGTCCGGATTGCGGACACTGTCCAGGAAGTAGGAGAGGATCTGGGAGGAGGCGTTGTCATCCTCGGCCGGGCGGATGTACTGCGAGAGCTCGGACTCGATGAAGTCGGCATCTCCTGCGTCGCGCAGATCGATGAACGTCGCGGTCATTGCATGCCAGTTGTCGGCATCCTGCAAGCCAACGGCTCCCAGTTTGTCAAAGCCGAAGAGGAAATCAAACTGGAAACGGGATCCGGTGGGAAATGGCTCCGCCACACCTCCAACGATGAATGCCTCTTCGACATCGTTCGGAAAACGGATGACCAGTTCCTTGTCGAGGGCGTCTTCGCTGCCGAAATACTTGGCCGCCATGCTGGCGCTCAGTATGACAGAGGACGGATTTTCAAGCGATGATGCACTTCCTTGGGCCAGGGGAAAGGTGAACAGGTCCAGGAAAGCGGGGTCAACGAAGGATCCCGCCTCCCGGAAGGCAATCCGGTCCGCGCGCACGCTGATGCCAGTCCGTGAATGCCGGACCACCCGTTCAATCTGTGGATAGGCATCTTCCAGGGCAGGTCCCATCGGGACGGGGGAGGTACCCCATTTC
>Ga0209578_10000212_pt1 | contig 101662 bp, 75 predicted proteins | sample tdAd472_FD_187127 | JGI IMG/M metagenome (GOLD analysis project Ga0209578, IMG submission 187127) | Marine sediment microbial communities from the Atlantic coast under amendment with organic carbon and nitrate - tdAd47.2 (SPAdes)... | ecosystem: Environmental > Aquatic > Marine > Coastal >...
AAAAGGCGGGGGGACTGAACGCCCAGTGGGAGATCGACGTGCGCATGCCGCGGCTGTACGCTCAGCGACTCAAGGCGCTCGGCGTCCGGCACATCTCGGTGTGCTCGTCGATCGGTGCGGATTACGAGAGCTCCAACCAGTACAGCCGCATGAAGGGACAGCTGGAAGAAGACATCCGGCTCATGAAATTCCCCTCGTTTGCCACGTTCCGGCCCTCTGTGCTGGGGGGCCACCGCCCCGGCGATGAGCGGCCCGCCGAGGACTGGGCCCAACGCGCCTTTTCGTGGCTTCCGAAGATGTGGCGAACCATTCCCGCCGAATGGGTGGCTGGCGTCATGGTCCTGACGGCGCTGCAGGAGCCCGAGGGAATGACTGTTGTCCGCTCAGGCAAGATCTGGAAAATCAGTGAGCATGCTTTCGAATAAGGCCGCGTTGCGCGGCGTTCTAACCCTGGCCATGCTCGGGGTCTTCGTGTGGCAGGGGTGCCCATCGCCGGACGATCCGGGCGTAGGCGACCCTGTGCCCGAAACCATTCTTTTTGCAACGCCCGATGACGGAAGTGTCGCATGTTATCGCATTCCGGCGCTGGAAACGGTGAACGGCGTGCTGCTCGCGGCCATCGACGAGCGCGTGCCTTCGTGCGGCGATCTTCGCCACAGCCGGGACATCAACATCCTGCTGCGTCGCAGCATGGATGGTGGATTTTCCTGGAGTGACCCGGCGCGCGTTTTCGACTATCCCGACGGCATCGCCGCATCCGACGCTTCGTTCATTGTGGATCACGAACGGGGACGCGTCTTCATGCTCGTCAATGTCATGGACCACGACGAGGCGCCCGGGGAGTACCGGTTCCACATCATCCACTCCGACGATGCCGGTGCGTCATGGAGTGCCCCCCGGGACATCACGGATGAAGTGGCACCCGTGGATTGGCGATCGGATTTCAAGTTCATCACGTCGGGTCACGGCACGCAGGCACCCGACGGGACCTTGTTGCATACCGTCGTGAACCTGCAGCGCGGGGTATTCGTGTTGATGAGTGAAGACGCTGGTGCGTCGTGGTCCCTGGCACCATCACCCGTGACCCCGGGAGACGAGTCAAAGATCGTTGCGTTCAATAATGGGCGATGGATGGTCAACAGCCGAGTGGCGAATGCCGGCCACCGCTGGGTACACGTATCGAAGGACAGGGGGCAGACATGGGACTCCCGCCCTGATTCTGCGCTGGTGGATCCGGCCGTGAACGCGAGTCTGATCCAAACCGAAGAGGGACTTCTGTACGTGGGCGCCAACCACCCTGCCGAACGGCGCAATCTGGTCATGCGCTTGAGCACAGATGACGGCTTGACGTGGTCCCCGGGCACCGTCATCCACGACGGCTCAGCAGCATACGTCTCCGCCGCGGCACTGCCGGACGGAGACGTGGGGCTGTTCTACGAGCGGAATGAGTACGCCGAGAACGTGTTCTCGATCATTCCCACGCAGTCACTGAGATAGACGTCGATGTTCTGATTCCGGCTTTGTGGCTTTCAGCCATCGAGGTCAAAACCGCCAGCCCACTGCTCCATTCAAAGAGCATGGCAGCGGTCAACACCCGACAAATCCGCGGCCAAGTCGGTCACAGCAACATCTCTCGATGCATCAACGGGACTTGATGATGGCAATGGATGTTGGATCGGACAGGAGTTCCCGAAGGCGCTCGTCCTGCACATTCTCAAAACCCGACCCACCTTTGACGATGGCTGTTCCACCGTTGATGGCTGCCATCCCCCTGAAAGACTCAATGGGCATGTTGCGATCAGGGTGTTGCTTCGTAGATGCTACGAGAATCCAATCGAACGGTACGTCAGAGATGGACTCATAAACCTCAACAGCGTCTATCTGCTCTTTGGACACGACCGGTGGCGGAGGCGGCATTGGAGAAGCATTCGGGTGGTCGTCGTCGAGCCGGAACGTGACGGGCAGGCTCATCTTGACCCGCACGCGCTGGCCACGCTGCACGCCCGGAACGAACTTCATGGTCTGAAGCACGCGCAGCGCCTCTTCATCGGCTCCGGCACCAATGCCGCGGGTCACTTGCGGATCCCTGACATTTCCTTCCTGATCGACAATAAACTGCAGGAACACCCTTCCCTGAACACCTGCCTGTTCGGCACGCTCGGGATACTTGATCCGTCGCTGCAACTCCGCGAGCCCGCCGAGCAGGATCGGGGCTTCCTCCACGATGACAAACACTTCGTCCGTCCCGTTGCCCTTGTAGGCCGGAAGGTCCATGACAAGGTCGTAGGCTTCGTTTGTGACATCCGGGATGTCGGCTTCCGTTGGGCCGACCTGCATGTCGCTGCAGCCCGCCAGCAGGCCAATGGAAAGGGTGATGCCGACCATCCACGCCATCAGGCGGGTCCGGGACAACAGATTCACGGTGGGATTCTTCATGGCTTGGATTCGTTTCTTGAGTTGTGATGGGGTGGACACAAGGGGTAGTGCCGGGGCAAGCCGCCGGGGAGGAGGTACTTGCCTGAGCAGCAGGGACGCATAGGCGGACGCCGAACGGGGCGTCTGTTGAATGACCCGGTGGTCGCAGCAGATTTCGGATTGCAACTGGAACTGTCGATCCAGCAGATGCACCAAGGGATGAAAGACGAACATCGCCTTGACCAGGGACGCCACCCAAGTCCGCCACAAGTCGCCGTGCGCCAGGTGGGCTTCTTCGTGCCGGATGATGGTTTCGCGATCCTCCCGGGATATGCCCGCCGGGAGCACGATGACAGGCCGGACCAGCCCCGCGGAAAAAGCCACGGAAATGTCAGCCGATATGCGGACATCGCGGGAGCCCCGTGCGATGGGCGCAGAGCGGGCAATCAGTCGATGGAGCCGGTACCATGCGTGGCCGAGCCGGAGCAATGCCATGGCTGATGCCAGTGCTGCAATCAGCGTCAACGCGCCCATGATTTCGAGCCAGGGCATCGAGAATGCTGCCGCCTGTTGAAGTACGGCTGCCTCGCCACCCGACCCGGAAGAGGCAGATGTGGCCGGAATGATGTCCAGGACCGGCAAGAAGGTCGCCGTGGATTCCGGAATCAGGATCGCAGCACCCAGGGCCAGCGGCAGGGCGAGCAGGAGCCCGACGGCTCCATCCATGTGGAGTTGGGGGTAGCGTGCAGGAATCAGACGGATGACCGCCATGCACACAAAGGCACACGCCGACCACACCAATACCGGCCCCCAGAACAGGTTGACCGCGTCCACACCTAGTTGATACAGATCCATCATGACGCACCTCCGCCATCGCTACCGTCCAGGCCTTCGATGAGGCGGCGGATTTCTTCGCGTTCTTCGTCGGACAGGGATTCGTCCTGAACGAGTGTGCGGACGAGCGAGAGGGGAGAGCCGCGAAAAGCCGAACTGATCAGGTCGGTCAGAAGGCCGCGGCGTACTTCGCCCGGCTTGATCTGGGCGCGATAGACATACTTCTTGTCGGCCTGATCGAAGGTCAGATAGCCCTTGTCGGCCAACTTCTTCATGGTCGTCATGACCGTGGTGTAGGCGATGTCTTCGGATTCGGAGAGAATGCCGTGCACATCGGCCACCGACGCCGTTCCCAGTTCCCAGATGGTATTCAGGATCTCGAGTTCGCGTTCGCCGAGGCGCTTGAATGAGCGTTTTGCCATGTCTTGACCGGAGAATGGACTCGGTATTTAACTACTACTGTGATAGTACGACAGCAATAGTAGGACAAAGTTGCTCCCTGCGCAAGAGAAATCTGGAGTGGAGTGGCGTTCAGCCTGACGGTTCGTTCAGGCTGGCACCCATTCCGGGACCTGGAATCCGATCAGTCGGCGTCCGTAGAAAACGCGTAAATCGTGCGGGTCTGGTACGTCTCGCCCGGTCGCAGGATGGTCGAGGGGAAGGTGGACTGGTTGGGCGAATCCGGGAAATGCTGCGTTTCGAGGCAGAATCCGGAGCGATAGGCGTAGATGTTGCCGTACTTCCCGGTCAGCGTTCCATCGAGGAAATTGCCCGAATAGAACTGGATGCCAGGCTCCTCTGTGATGACTTCCATCACCCGCCCGCTCGTGGGTTCATGCACGCGGGCCGCCAGGCGCATTTCGGAGGACATGTCGGAGAGCACCCAGTTGTGATCGTACCCGAGACCGTTGACGATCTGCTCATCGTCCAGATCTATACGGGCGCCGATGGGCGTGGCCTCCGTGAAGTCGAACGGCGTTCCGTCAACCGGCCGCAGTTCTCCGGTCGGAATGAGTCCTTCGTCCACCGGCGTGAAGTGATCGGCAGCCAGCATCAGTTCATGATCCAGGATGCTGTCGGATGATGGACCCGCCAGGTTGAAGTACGAGTGCTGCGTCAGGTTGACCGGGGTCGCCTTGTCTGTCGTGGCCTGGTACGAGAAAATGACCCGGTTGTCGGCTGTCAACAAGTAGGTGACCTTGACCGAAAGATTGCCGGGATAGCCTTCTTCACCATCTGGGCTTTCGTAGGACAGGGTCAGGCCATACTCGTTGCCCATGGAAAAGGGCTCAGCCTCCCAGAGCACCTTGTCGAAGCCCTGGATGCCGCCATGCAGATGGTTTTCGCCGTTGTTCTGCGCCAGTGTGTAGGTCTCACCATCCAGCTCGAACTGTCCGTTGGCAATGCGATTGCCGTAGCGACCGATGATGGCCCCGAAGTAAGGCGTCTCTTCGATGTAGTCCTCAAGATTGTCGTATCCCAGGACGATGTCCTCGAAGATCCCTTCCCGGTTGGGTGCCGTCAGCCGCGTTATGATGCCGCCAAAGTTCGTCACCTCCATCACCATGCCCGTGGGTGACTCGATCTGGTAGATCATGACTTCTTGACCGTCTGAAAGCGTTCCGAATGTCCGGGAGCGGACACCCGGTTCGGGTTCTGGCTGGGGAGAGGAGCAACTCATGAGCAGGAAGGGAAGGAGGAGCAGAAGACGACGCATGGGGGTGGGGGTTAGCGAACGATGATTTCTGTGGCACCGCTGGCCGCGCCCTCAGCATGGGTGAAGAGGATGCGCACGGCGGACGTCTCGACAGGATCGAATCGAAGGATATTGCGCGCCATGGCACGCGGTTTGTCAGGGAAAGCCGACAATCCGCTGACCTGCTCCCACTCGTCGTCGATCAAGGCTTCTACCGTGAGTGCCACGGGATCAGTAACCGTCGAATCAACCCGGGCCAGGTAGCGGGGACTGTTGCCCCAGAGATAGACTTCGGCCTCGCGAATCGTTGTCGGCTCTTCGAAATCAATGCGGATCCAGTCCGTTGCGCTCGGAGAGTCGCGAGTGATCCAGCGATTGGATTGATACGTGGTCAACCCGAACTGCCCGTCCTGGAGGACGCTCACGTCGGCGCCATTGGGGAATGAGGCCGTCATGCGTGGGAAATCCCAGCCTTCGGTGTTGATGGCCAGATTGGTGGGTGATCTGTCCGGGGGGAGAACCGGCGCACCGGCAGGCGTCCACACTTCTATCTCCGCCAGACCGGTTTTTCCGTTCGGTGCGTGCTCGAAATGCACCCGGACGCCTTCCGCTCCTGTGGGTCCCATCAGAATCGAGTTGGCCATACGCCCAGTTGGCTCACCCGGAATGCGGGAACGTACATCGGCCGGCTGCCACTTGCCGTCCTGCAACAGTTCGACCTTGTAAAAGGTTGGTGGCACAATGCCTTCGCTATCATCCAGGAAATGCAGGACGACGCGCTCGATGGTCTGCTCACCGCCAAAGTCGACCTGGATCCAGTCTTCTGTATTGGGTGAGCCTTCGGTGGTCCAACGGGTTGTGGGGACTTTGTGATAGAACACCCCACCATCTGCTGCCCAGAAAGGAGGGTGGCTGGGATCGGAGAATGAGGCGGTGATTTCAGGGAAGACCGTGCCGTTGTTGACGGCCACGTTGTGCGGGCGCGTGAAGGCCATGGAGGCCATGGAGGCGCCGGCCTCCGGGAGCCGCACTTCGAGGAGCCCCATCGTTTCCCGGGATGCCACATCCCGGTTGTCGACCCGCACCCGGAGGCCGGCGCCGAGTCCGTACTTCGATCCATCCCGGTCCCAGATGACATCCACGTCATGCCCGTGCAGGCGCATGCCCTCGGCGGCAAACCAGTCCCAATCGCCCGGAATCAGGGGGTTGACCAAGAGCATCCCGTTGGCCCGGGGAATGATGCCCAGCAGACCTGACAGCACCAGGTCCACGTACCCCGAATGTGAATAGTGCTCCGAGTGATTGGGCATGTCATTGCCGAACCAGGAACCCGTATAGGGATTGGCCGACTCGGCGATGTAGGGCCGACCGTCCTTGTACTGGGTCCGGGTATACCCCTTCAGGACTTCGAAATAGTCATCCTTCGAAACGGGCGCATCCACCCCGCTTTGCAGCACATTGGCCAGGGCGGCCAGCGTCTGCGTGGTGGCGTAGGGCCAGGACTGACCACTCCAGACGCAGCATCGCTCCGTCAGCATGAACAGCGTATCCGACTGGCTGACGGTCGTCGGACCGAAGGGAGCCTTGAAGTGGTCTTCGTCCATCAAGAACTGCCAGGCCACGGCGTGCTCCTCATCCGGCAGATGGAACTGCCAGGGCACGTAGCCGATCAGTTCGCGACCATTCGAATGCCCTGCATGCGGGCCCGTTTCATAAGTCAGACTCTTGTCCTTGATGCCCGGCGCGTGATCGCCCTTGAACTGATGGAAGAAAAACTGACGGTCCGGGTCCCACAGTTCGTCGAGAACGCGCTGCTTGAGCGCTCGGGCCTGGTCGGCATATCGCGCTGAGCGATCGGGATGTCCGGCCAGTTTGGCCACCTGCGCCATCGACATCAGATCCCCGTACAGATAGGAATTGAGGGTCGGCCGATACCCCTCCACGGTCCAATCGTCCGTCAGCTGCCGGCTGTTGATGTTGATCTCCATGCCATCGTCGTGGCCGCTCTTGAAAAACAGGCCATGATCGGCGTCGAAATTGGTTTCCATCCAGCCATTGACCTGCCCCTCCATGTAGGGCAGCATGGAAACGGCCCACGCCGAATCGCCCCACGCTTCGTGGATGTGCCAGATCCCGTACCCGTACCAGTTCGAATAATTACGCTCTTTGGCGCCGTCCGTGTCGATCCAGTAGCGCGCGAAATCGTCGATGATGCGGGGATCCTTGAGCCAGCGCACTTCTGAGAGTTGATGACCGAGCGGGCAGGAAATCCCTCCGTACGTGCCCGACCAGAATGGCCGGTCCATGAACTCGGTGAACAGGTACCCCGTGTCTGTTGAGCCATACGTGAGGTGCGTCTTCATCACCTCCCAGCGGTAGTAGTACACCTCATTGATCTGAGCGTCGGGCGTCTCCACGAACGGAATCCGGTCCTCATACCACCCGAAATCCCGGCTGTCCCACCAGTTGTGGCGGGCGAATACGGCATCGTGGTCGATGAGGTCGGTGGACGGCGAACAACCCACCAGGGTCAAAAGGGCCAGCAGGATGGAAAGCGATCTTTGATGCATCACAACCACACGCTGAAGTAGATGTAGACACCCAGCACGAGGCCCAGGACCACCACAGTAGCGGCGACGTCTTTCCAGCCCCAGCTCGCGCGGTTCTCAGCCTTCTGCTCGTCTGATACGGAGCCGAAGGTCAGTCCCTGGATCCGGGCCTCATCGGGCGCATCCGTCGTATAGGAGAGCACGATGATGAGAACCACGGAGAACAGGAAGAGCACACCGGAGAAATAGTAGCCGTTGAAAGCTCCGATGGCGCCCAGCCAGGTCCCCGGATCGATGGCGCCGCTCTGGGTCATCGTCTGCACGGTCAGCTTGAACATACCGATCACGAAGCCCACCACCAGTCCGTAGAACGCTCCATGGCTGTTGATGCGCTTGTTGAAGATGCCCAACAGGAAGACCGCCGTGATGGGTGGCGCTAGAAAGCCCTGTACATTCTGCAGGTAGTCATACAGCCCCGTGTTGCCCTCGGAAATACGCTTCATGATGGGAATCCACAGGAGACCGAAGAACACCACGACCGTCGTGGCAATGCGGCCCACCCGGACGAGTGTCCGCTCGGGCTTGCCGGGGCGCAGTTTTTCGTAGATGTCGACGGTGAACAGCGTCGCGCACGAGTTGAAGAGCGATGCCAGCGAACTCATCAGCGCGCTCAGAAGGCCGCCCACGACGAGGCCGCGCAGACCCACCGGCAGCAGATTGGCCACCATCGTCGGAAAGACCATGTCCCCGATGACCTGACCGTCCGGCGTCGTCGGAATGGGAATGAGGCCCTTCTGCTGCAGCGCGTATCCGATCATGCCGGGCACGAGAAAGATGAACACGGGCCAGACCTTCAGGAAGCCGCCCCAGATGGCCCCCCGCCGTGCGTCCTTGAGCGAGCGCGCCGAGAGGGTCCGCTGCACGATGTACTGGTCCGTACACCAATACCATATCCCGATGATGGGCGAAGCAATCATCACCCCGAGCCATGGGAAGTTGGGGTCCGAATTGGGCCTCCAGAGCGCAAACTGATCGGCGTTGTCGGCCAGGACCATCTTGAGTTCGCCCCAGCCCCCGAGTTGGGACAGGCCGAAAAACGTGATGAAGACCGATCCGATGAGCAACAGGCCGGTCTGCATGACTTCGGTATAGACGACCGCACGCAGCCCACCGAGCACCGTATAGATCCCGGTCAGGACAACCGTCACGAAGGCGCCCACCCAGAAGGCGTTGTCCGGCGTCCCGAATGTGTCGGGCAGAAGGGTTCGGAAGACCAGGGCGCCGGCGTACACGGTCACAGAAACTTTTGTGAGTACGTAGGCCACCAGAGAGACGATGGAGAGGACCCAGCGCGAGCGGCTGTCGAACCGTTTTTCGAGGAATTCGGGCATGGTGAACACGCCCGCGCGGTAGTAGAACGGCACGAACACCCAGGCGAGCATGATCATGATCCAGGCATGCAGCTCCCAGTGCGCCTGCGCCATCCCATTGGCCGCGCCGCTTCCGGCCAGGCCCACGATGTGCTCGCTTCCGATGTTCGAGGCAAACAGGGAGGCGCCCACGGCAAACCAGCCCACGTCCCTTCCGGCCAGGAAGTAGTCGGTCGAGGTCTTCTGCTGCCGGGCCGACCACCATACGATGGCCACGATGATCAGGAAGTAGGCACCGATGATGATCCAGTCGAGTGCGGTCATGGGCGGGGGGTTCTGGTCAGGAAAGTTGCCGGTGCACGCGGTCACGCACGTCGAGCAGTGTTTTCATGACATCGGACAGATCGTCCGGATCCTGCGCGACGCCAAAGGCATCGTGCAGGCGCTTGTACAGTCCGAACAGGGTCTCGTAGACGGCCACGTTCTCGGGAATGGGGCGAAACACCGTCTCCTGGATACCCGTCATGGCCTCCGTGGCCGCGTCGAAGTCGGCGTGCACACCGGCCACCACGGCACCGGCCATGGCCGAACCCAAAGCACACGTCTGTGTGCTGCGCGAGAGCATCATCGGCCGATTCAGGATGTCCGCATAGATCTGCATAACGAGCGTGTTCTTGGCCGAGATGCCGCCGCAGTTGACTACCTGTTCGATGGGGACGCCGAATTCGCCGAATCGGTCGATGATGACGCGGGCGCCGAACGCCGTGGCTTCGATGAGGGCTCGGTAGATGTGCGCCGGTGGCGTGGCCAAGGTCATGCCCAGCAGCATGCCGCTCAATCGCTGATCGACCAAGACCGTCCGATTGCCGTTGAACCAGTCCAGGGCGATCAGGCCGCTCTGCCCGGGCTTCAGGGACTCCGCTTCTTTCGTGAGCGTCTCGTGATCCTTTCCTGCGGGCTCAACGACCTGCACGAACCAGTTGAACACATCGCCGACGCCGGACTGCCCGGCCTCCAGGCCGAACTGGCCCGGCAGGACCGACTCCGGCACGATGCCGCAGAGCCCGGGAATGTCTGGTAGGGCTTGGGCAAGCGGCGCGGTCGTGATGTCACATGTGGAGGTGCCGATGATCTTGACGAGCGTTCCAGGCCTCACGCCGGCCCCGACCGCGCCGAGATGGGCATCGAATGCGCCGACGGCCACGGGAATGCCTGCATTGAGACCGAGCTTCTCGGCCCATTCCTGGGTGAGTCCACCCGCAGATTCGTTCACCGGGTGGCAACGCTCCGGAAGCGTGTCCGCCAACCGTGCGAGGGCCGGGTCGAGGGCCGCGAGGAAGTCGGCGCCCGGATAGCCACCCCACGAATCGCTGTAGAAGGCCTTGTGGCCCGCGGCGCACACCCCGCGCTTGAGGACGCCCGGGTGAGTGGTGCCGGTCAGCACGGCTGGAATCCAGTCGGCATGCTCAACCCAGGTGTGCGCCGCATCAAACACGTCCGGGGCCTGATTCAGGCTTCCCCAGATCTTGGCCCAGAACCATTCGCTCGAATATACTCCGCCGCACTTGCCCAGGTACTCTGGCCGCAATGCGCGTGCGGCTTCTGTGATACGCCGCGCCTCTTCGTGCGCGGTGTGGTCTTTCCAAAGCCAGGCCATGGCCGCTGGATGGTCGGAAAAATCGGCTGTCAGCGCGAGCGGCGTGCCATCCGCATCGACCGGGATGGGTGTCGATCCGGTCGTATCCACGCCGATGCCCACGATGCGCCCGGCATCGAATGTGGGCCCGGCATCCTGGATGGCACCCGTTATGCAGACTTCGAGGCACTCCAGATAATCGGCCGGGTGCTGACGGGCCAGATCAGGTGCGGCCAGGTCCAGGATGATACCGTCCCTCCCAGAGGGGTAGGGCGCGACGAACGTGCCTGCCTCTTGGCCGGTGGCCGTATCCACGACCAGCGCCCGCACCGAGTTGGTGCCGAAATCCACGCCGAGTGCATACGACTCATGCATGGTGGTATACGTCCCAGCCCATGTAGGTGGAGAAGGCTTCTTTGAGCACGCCGGCCACACCTGCCCGGGTAGCAGCCACGTGGTGTTCGAACCCGTTGTTGCAGATATGCTTCAGCAGATCTTGCAGGCGGTCCACCTGGAAAACGCCGTAGCCGCCGAAGGTCTTGAGTTCATCGTCCGTGAACCGGCCCTCGCCCGTGTAGGCGCGGATCGTGCCCGTCAGGTCGTTGGTCGTTACGCGGCAGTACGAGAAGTCCCCGGCAGCCACGCGACCCACGATGGTGCCATACGTGTTGTCCTTGCCCACGGACCCGGCAATGATCTCCTGGTAGTCCATTTCGTGGTCGGCAAAGAATGCCTTGGGCAGGTTCGAACAGTGGAAAACGACGCCCTTGTCGGGATCATCTCCAAAATTGTTGTTCCAGTCCAATAGCGCAGCCGGCTTGAGCGCGGCCTGTTGCAGGGCGTACATGGAAAGCACCCCGGCGATGTCCGCTTCGCAGGCACTGGCCTGGAGATTGTTGCTCATCATGGACATGCAGGTGCACGGCACCACGCCGTAAAACTCCTGCAGCGCGGTCCAGCACTGGATGGCCGTGGCATCGAGTTGCTGCTCGGTGACGAACCGGTCGATGGCCGCGCCCAGCTTGGCCTGCAGGATGAGCCGGTCCTCGGGAATGTGGTCCGTGCGGGTGTAGGCGCGTATTTCCTCGAGCTTGGTCTGTACCTCGGAATCTGAATCCGTCATCTTGCGGATCCACCCGAGGAGTTCGGAGAGGTCCAGCGTTTCGACCGTGATGCCCGTGCGTTCGAGCAGTTTCTCGGAGAAGCGCACCGTGTTGAAGGCGGCCGGACGGGCCCCGATCTGGCCGAACCTGGCACCCCGTAGGGATCGCACGACGCGGCAGACGGCAGCAAAGGCGTCCAGGTCGGCCCGGAAGGCCGCCGACTGCGGGTCCATCGTATGCTCGCTGGTCAGCGAGAACTTGATGCCGTACTGACGCAGATTGTTGCACGCACTCATCTTGCCGCAGAACGAATCGCGCCGGTTGGCAATCGACATCTGTGTGGTGGCGTCCTGGAAGGCATGCACCAGCACCGGCACGTCGAGACCTGAGAATCGGATCGTGTTCGCAATGGCCCGTTCATCCCCGAAGTTGGGCAGCGTTACCAGGATGCCGTCAATCTCGTCCCGATGCTTCTTGAACAGATCCCCGCACAGGCGCGATTCCTGAAGGCTTTCGATGGCGCCATTGCTTGTGGCATCTTCCTCGACGATGATCACGTGGATGCCTGCGGCTTGCAGCACCTCAAGGATCTGCTTGCGTCCCTTCAGACACAGGTGATCCGGAAAGAAGCCGCGGTTGCCGACAATGACGCCCAGTGTCACGGGCTTGGTGGGAGTGCGCATGATAGAAGGTGTTAGCGGCGAAGGGTGCGGCAATCGAAGACGCGACCGACCCGGCCGCGCCCCACGGAATCGAATCGCAGACGGACCGAGTCGCGCCCGTTCGTCAGGTCGAGCGAGAGGGGATAGCGGACAGTAAAGAACTCGCCGGGCGCATCGAAGTCGAGCACCTGCTCGGCTACCTCGGTGCCGTCCGCCGAAATCGAAAAGCGGCGGCCGCCCCGATCGCCACCCCAATACGTGCACATCAGGTCATTGGCGGCCGCCGGGTCCACGGCAATGTCAAAGGCAAACCAACCACCGGGCGATGCCTCCCGGTACTTGTCGCCGAAGGCCACACCGGCTTCGGTCCGGTCGCCCTCAAAATTGTGGTCGTTCTCCACGAGCATGATGCCCAGGCGCACGTTCTCGACCGTGTTTTCCTCGATAGCGCGGCGCTCCGCGCGGGCGGCCTCGTAGGACTCCTGCTCGCTGGCCCACCCCGCCTCATCGAAAAGGTCCCAGTAGATGGAATAGCGTTCGTGATGGATGCGGTAGAAGGGTTTGAGCACCACATCGGCAGGCTGCCCGGCACCGACCGTGTGGAAGGTCAGGGGATCACCCGCCAGAGGTCGTACCCAGTCCTCGAGTCGGCCGCGATCGGCCACCAGCACCGGCACATCGGGCGTGGGCTCCTCGATGAACTCGACATCCGAGTCGGCATAGGCGCCGCCCTCCGGCATGCCTTCCGTACCCAGGGCGCCACCCAGTACCACCGGACCGTACATGATGGCTACACGGTCCGCGTTGTCCGGCATCGATTCGAGGCGCAGGGACATGGGCAGGCGCATGTCAATGACATCGCCATCCGAAAAGGTGCGGGACAGTTCGAGATAGGTACCCTTGGCCGCGGGGTAGTCGACGGGTTCGCCATTGACCATCACCTCGACAGGAGCATCCACCCAGGCGGGGATGCGCAGGTGCAGCGTCAACGCTTTGGGCGTCTCGGTCGAAACGGTAAAGCGGACATCACCCGAATTCGGGAAATCCGTTTCCTGGGTCAGTGTGACGCCTTGATCGCTCCAGGAAAGCTCAGAGGGGATGAAGAGATTCACCCACAGGTCCCGACCGGCGTGGAAGTAGATGGCCTCGCCATAGCGCACGTGGTTTTCCATGCCCGACCCGACGCAGCACCAGAACGCGCCCTCGGCGGTGGAGTAGGTCTTGTAGTGACCCGGCTTGAGGGACATGTAATAGGTGAACATGCCCGTGTCCGGGTCCTGCGAAGCCAGGATATGATTGTAGAGGGCGCGCTCGTAGTAATCGGCGTAGCGGGCCTTGGGCTCCAGCGTGAACAGGTGCCGGGTCAGGCGCAGCATGTTGTACGTATTGCACGTCTCGGCGGTCGTGGCGTCCAGGCGGTCGGCCAGGACGTCGGGCTCGGCCAGGTATTCGCCCATGCTGTTGCCGCCGATCACATAGGAGTGATCATCCACCATCTGCTCCCAGAAGAAGTCGGCGATGGTCTTGAGCGAGTCGTCGCCAATCAATTCATATTGGCGCGCCACGCCGATGACCTTTGGAATCTGCGTGTTGGCGTGCAGTCCGGTCAGATCCGGAATCCCTTCGGCCAACGGGTGCAGGACGCGGGTGTCGTGGAATTTGCGGGACAGTTCGAGGTAGCGCTCATCGCCCGTCACGCCGTAGAGATTGGCCAACGCCTCGTTCATGCCTCCGTACTCGCAGATGAGCATCTTCTGCCAATCCGCTTCGTCGAGCGGCGCGGTGATTTCCACGGCCCAATCGGCCAGGTCTTTTGCCACCGTCAGGGCCCGGTCGTTGCCCGCGTGCCAGTACGCGTCCAACAGCCCCGCCAACTGCTTGTGCATCGTGTACCAGGGTGCCCAGACGCCGTTCAGTCGGAATCCCGATGTGGAGATGTCCCGTGCATGGACGGCTGTCCACAGCGAGTCCCCGCCTGGAATGGCAGCCACGTAGCCGTCACCCCGATGCCGCTGGATGGAGGCCATCTCGCTCACGATGTAATCAATCCGAGGCAGGATCTCGCTGTCTCCCGAGGCCGCGAAGTACATGGACGTGGCCGACAGATAATGGCCCAGGGTATGTCCCCCGAGGCCGTCCTGCTCCCATCCCGCGTATCCTTCGGCCTTGGGTTCGAGCCCTGACTCGGTAAAAAAGCCGTGCAAGAGCCTGTCGGCGTCGAGCGCGAAAAGGTATTCGGCGTCCTTCTTCATCGCCGTCAGGAAAGGACTCTCGAGCAGGCGGACATCGGAAAGCGCGAAGCCCCTGACCTCAGGCTCCACGGTGTTTTCCACGGCAGACTGACCATTGTCCGCAGTCCAGGGCTGGGCTGCGGCAGGAAGGACAAAACAAACCGTCAGCAGGAGAGCCGAAAGAAGGGATGGGCGCATGGCGGGGAGTGGGTGGATAATGCGGGCCGGAAGCGCGAAGTTGGATCGTCCAGACGGGGTGCGACGACCGGTCAGTATATCCATTCGCCCCCAGCCATTCAACAACGCGTTCCAGCCAACATGCCCTCCCACGCCGCCATCCGCGAGGCTGCCTACGCGGCCAACATGGCTCTCCACGAAGCAGGGCTCGTCGTAGCCAGTTTCGGCAACGCCAGCGCCATCGACCGCGCGGCCGGTGTGTTTGCCATCAAGCCGTCTGGTGTTCCCTATGCGGACCTCTCCCCGGAGGCCATGGTCATTGTGGACCTCGACATGAACGTCGTGGACGGCGGTTTGCGTCCCTCGTCGGACACCAACACCCACGCCGTGCTCTACAGGGCCTTTCCTGGCACCGGCGGTATCGCCCACACGCATTCAACCCACGCGGTGGCCTGGGCCCAGGCGCTGCGGGCCATTCCGGTCTACGGCACCACGCACGCGGATCATATGACCGTGCCCGTGCCGTGCACACCCCTGATGGAGGACGAACGCATCCAGGGCGACTACGAAATCGAGACCGGTCGCCAGATCGTGTCGCATTTCGAGAGCCGGGAGCTGTCCGCATCGGACGTCGAAATGGTCCTCGTAGGTGGACACGGGCCGTTCACCTGGGGAGTAACGGCGGCCAAGGCGGTTTACCACAGCGTCATCCTGGAAGAAATTGCCCGCATGGCCTGGTTGACCGAAGACCTGAATCCCGAGGCGCAATCGCTCAAGGATTCGCTCATCGACAAGCACTGGCAGCGCAAGCACGGCGAAGGCGCGTACTACGGTCAGGAGTAAGCGTTACCGCCGCTGAAGGGTGACCTGGGTGTTTTCTCCGGCCAATCCGATGACCCATGCACCACGCTCCACAGGGTAGTCGCCCACCGGAGCATGGTCAGAGCCACTGATGCGCAGGCGCGCGTCCGGAGTGAAGGCATCCGCCGGATCGAGTTCGAGGGTGATGGCACCGGTGCCCGTGTGGAAGGCCACCGAGGCGATACGGCCAGCGTCCAGTTCGAGATAGGCGCCTGCGGGTGCCAGGAACGTGCGCATGCGCGCGCTGTCTGTTGGTCTGAGGGTCACCACATCGCCGTCTTGCTCGGCGTTGCCCCCGAATCCCTGCCAGCCAAACTCAGGGTGCTCGGTCAGGTAGGACGCCACATTCAATACGTGCCCCAGGAATCCGGGGCCGTAATCGCCCGAATACCCATCGATTTCCAGGGTGGAGGGGTACGAGTGGAAGGCTGCCGGCGCAAATCCGTCCTGTGTGATATTGGCGAGCGCGCCCATCATGCCGGCATACCCGATTCTGAGCAGGTGCCAATCATCAGGGTCGTCCCGGAAGGCAGTGAGGACGGGGAGAGCATTCAGCGCAGACCCATAATGATGCAATTGCCGCTCAAGCCGAGACGTGGCCGGGTGGCCCGCGTACCAGAAATCCCAGTAGCGGCGGGCGCTGCCATTGTACCCCCAGTGCGCCACCGCCGGCATGTAGGCCAGGATGGCATTGAGGGTGACGAGGGCCTTGTCGTCATAGCCGAAGTACCGTGACCACGCGTAGACCTCTTCCTGGCCCGTGGAATCCCAGGCCATTTCCGAGCCGAAAGGGTAGCCAAGGCTGCGCCAGAGATCGGCGCGATCCTTCATCGTGGCCTCGAGGGCAGAAAACGCATCCGACCATCCTTCCCGCTCCAGATCTTCCAGGATGCGCAGGAAGACCGTGCCCTCCATCTGGCCGAACTGCGCGTAGTGGGGAGCGAGCCGCACCATGGCCTGGGCCGTTTCATGGGCACGCTCGAGGTACCAGGCCCAATCGTGACCCGTCACGAGGCCCTCGTTGTTGCGCGCCAGGCGGTACATCGTCCAGTACAGGGCGGCGACGTGCGGGTAGTTGTAGGACCGCTCCACGGTCTCGGCGTGCTCGCGGCTCCAGCTCGACCAGCCGCCGTACCCGATGGAGTCCGAGTAGGTGCCTGCAGGCATGTCATCCGGCTCGAAGTAGAAAAGGCTCTTGCGCACGCCGTAGCGCAGAGGACCCTCGGCGTATTGCAGCCCGCCCCACAGCGTTTCGTCCACGAAGCGCTCCAGCTTGTGGATCTCTCCCGGATCGGGCTGGATGAGCTGCTTCATGGCGGCGGCCAGCCACGCGCCCGATCCGCCTTCATCGCCCAGGCCGGCAATCCATGCGCGGTTGTCCTCTGTCACCTGACGGCGGTTGGTGTAGTCGTAGGAAATGACGGATGGAGCACGGCCGAAGGGGTCTGCTTCGTCGTCAAACCACTGCTCCTCGAAATGGAACCGGCCCAAATCGGCAACCACTTCGGCCGCGCCCTTGATGACCTTGTAGTGCACGGTCTGCTTGCGGCCATCCTCGTAACCGATGGCCACGCGCGCCCGGCCCCACGAATGGCCCGTTACATCCCAGGACATGTCCGACGTGCGCTCCAGATGCAATCGGCCCGACGGGGTAGCCCTGATGTCGGTCACCGGTGCGTCTGATTCCACATGCAGTTCGTGCGTATCACCCATCGGCAGCACATAACCGGGCAGGCCGACTGCCACGGGCAAGCCCATCGTCCTCAGATGCGATTCAACTTCACGCACTGACGGCGCGAGAGAGAATGTGACGCCGTACGTCACCGACTCAGCCACATCCAGAATCCTGGACGATGCCGGATTCCAGGGCTCGGCATCTGCCCATTCGGTTTCCACCCATGCCTTGCTGTGCGCGGTCCAGGCATAGAACCCTTCGTGCGTGGTATTGCGCGGCGTTGGATCTCCCAGCAGGGGTCGCCAGGCTTCAAGCGGAGTGTCGCCGGCCGGGGTCACCACCAGCACCGGACCCGTGCCATCCAGGCGCACGACCTGCACATAGCCCGCATCCTGCCCGATGTAGGCGTCGTGGAATGAGTTGACGGCATGCGCCTCTTCCAGGGAGCGGCGATGCAGGATGTTGTTGAACACCATCGGAATACCAAGGCCACCAATCTCGACAACTCCGCCTGTGACATTGATGAGCTCGAACTGCAGGGTCAGGTCCCCGCCTTCAGTACGCCAACGTCGCAACACACGCAGCCCGCTGCCGGAAAAAACACCGGTCAGGTCGTGGGCCGCCAAGTCGCCCGCTTCCAGGCGCAAGGGCTGGACTTCAGGCACACGGGAGGCGCTGGAGTATGCCATCCAGTCGCCGCCGCGTCGCACCTGCAGCGTCAAATCACCGAGGTGAACATACCCAGAATCGGCTCGCTGGGCATACCAGTCTCCGGGCGTATAGTCGAATCCATTCTCACGCGCCCGGATTCCGGTGGCCAGTCCCCGCTCGTCGTCCAGTTGCAGATCGAAATCTTCCAGGAAGTACGTGGTCGAAGGTCCATGCGTCTGACCCGAGGCCAGCGGTGGAAACAAGGCCGCCAGCAGAAGCGGAATGAGAAGACGGGATTTCATCGGGACCAGTTCGTCAAGAGATCAGGAACGCCATCCAGGGACGAGAGGACCTGCGTTGCCAGAGCCAGGGTCGCTTCTCCAGGATGGGTGAGTGGGTTGGGCACGGCGATCACGCGGGTGCCGGCCGCCAGGCCGGCGCGAATCCCTGCGCCGGAATCTTCGAGCACAACGGTACCGTCAGCCGGGACACCAAGCCGTCGCATGGCCTCTTCGTAAACATCGGGCGCGGGCTTGCCCCGGGCGACATCATCCGAAGACAGGCGCAGATCGAAATGTCCGGCCCAGCCAGCTCCTTCGATGGCGGCATCGATCAGCCGGTGTGGCGATCCGGATACCAGCGCGGTCGGGAAGCGTTCTGCGCACCTGGCCAGGCAGGCATCCGCGCCCGGCAGCACCCGCACCTCACGGGCGCGGTAATACGCTTCCATCCGGGATACGATTTCCTCCTGCACCTCTTCAGGAGACAGGACGCCTCCGATACAGGCACCCACATTGGCCACCCAAACATCGGTGTGCACGCCGGCCTGGGCCCGCTGATCAGCTTCCGTCCAAAGGGCTCCATGCGCCTTGGCCAGGTCGCACCGGGCCCGGTACCAGGCCGGTTCGCTGTCTACAAGCAGACCGTCCAGGTCAAAGAGCACGGCAGCGATGGTGGTGTCGGAGGGCATGGAGGCGCAAGGGATCGAAAGGGGGAGCAATCTCGCCGCCCGCTTCCGGAATGACAAACCACATTCCGGGGAGATGACGGATCTGAGCCGCCATTTGGCCGATCCGCCCTTTATTCGACCCGTTCAGCGGCAAATCGGGATGCCCACCCGATCCGGTGAAGTAGGTTTTACCTCCACCTTCAGAACCTCCCGCCCTGCACCATGCGCCTTCTGCTCTGTCTGGCTCTGGTCATGCTGACCGCACCGGCTTCCGCGCAAACCGTTTCAAGTCTGGACCTGCCCGGCAGCTACAAGCTCGATGGCATCTACGCCGCTCCCGACGGGTATCTGTATGCCGCCGGTGGCTACAACTCGGACACCATCTATCAGATCAGCGCCGGGGGCACTATTGCACCTTATGCCAGCGGCATCGACGGACCCATCCACATGGCCATGAACGGCAGTGGCGAACTCTACGTCTCCTCATTCAACAACCAGACCATCTACAAAGTAGGGGAGGAAGGTGCGCTCGAGGCCTTTGCCGTTACACTCATCCGCTACCCGACCGGCATGGTGTTCGGCCCGGACGGCGAGCTCTACGTAGCCCACGCCGAACCATCCTATGGCATCGGTGGCATCAGTCGCATCGAGACAGACGGAACGGCTTCCGTCTTTGCACGCGGGGGCGGCATTGATCGCCCCGTGGGTCTGGCCATGGATGAGGCGGGCAATCTCTACGCCGCCAACTGGTACGACACCGCCATCCATCGGATTTCGCCTGCGGGAGACATCGAGCTGTTCTCGTCGGCGCTTCCCCAGGTGTACTCCACGACCATCGGTCACCTGGTCTATGCCGATGGTTATCTCTACGGCACAGATGTCGGACATCATCAGATCCTTCGTTTCGACACGTCCGGCAGCATGGAAGTGTTTGCCGGTTCGGGAGTCAAGAACTCGGAGAACGGGTCGCTGACGGCGGCCTCGTTCGACAATCCGAACGGGATCACGATTTCCCGGGACGGACAGACACTTTACGTGGCATCACAGTGGTCCAAACCCTTCCTGCGGACCGTATCGCTGACCGCTGCCACGGATACCAGACACGCGGACGAACTGCCCGCCTCGATTTCCCTGGCCCAGAATCACCCGAACCCCTTCAACCCATCCACTACCATTGCTTTTGACATTGGGCGCTCCGGGCCTGCCGAGCTCCATGTCTACGACCTGATGGGACGCCGGGTGATGTCACCCCTCAGTGGCATGATGCCCGCCGGTCACCACGAAGTGCGCATCGATGCCTCCGCGTTGCCGAGCGGTACCTACGTGTATCGGCTGCAGACGGATGCTGGCGCACTGACCCGGACCATGACGCTGCTCAAGTAGCATCAGTAGGAATACCGCCCCGCCAGGTTGATCCGGACGGGTGAATCGGAGGCATCGGCCAGCAGCTGCAAGAGGAGGTAGGACAGCACCTCATATTCCACGGTCAATTCCCGCTGCTCGTCGACCACGATGCTGGATCCCCCCGAGAACGAGAAGGGCTGGGTGACGCCCACAAACAGGCGCGGCGTAATGTATTTGCCCGCCGTCAAACGCGTTCCCTTCAAGCCGTCCTGTTCGATGCTGACCACATCCAGTCCCAGGCTCTGGCTGGCCACGCCTTCCACCAGTCCTGCCAACTGGGATGCCGCCACGCCGACAAGCACCTGGTTGTTCACGTTCGAGTCGCTGAACTGCAGGCTTTCAGAGGCGGGCCGACCGGTGGCGATATAGGACACGATGTCCGTGTTTTCCATGGCCGGATCCGAGGACAGGTTAAAGGCCAGGTCGTCCAGCCTTCCATCCAGTCGGAGGGTGATGACAACCTCCGGTTGCCCGGGGTTCAGGCGGGAGGGGACTTCGTACTCGGCTTCGACCTGCAAGACCATCTCCTCAATGGGCCCATTGAACTGGGCCACCCCTTCGGCAATGCGGAAATTGCGCCCGAACTGTTTGATCGTGCTGCGATCGGGTACGACCTCGATGCTGCGATAGATGTTGAGGTCTTCCTGACCCCGATCCTTCTGCAGGTCCACCCGGCCCGAAAGCTCGATGGCCATCTCCGGATTCACACGTTGGCGGATCCAGGTGTCGCGTTCGATCTCCACGGCCAGGTCCATGGAGAGGCCCTTCCAGATGGCATCAGCCAAGGTGTCGGCTGCGACGGCGCGGTATCCGAAGTTCTCCGCCAGTTCCACTTGGTCGTCGAAGGAGAGGGGGACCTGGCGCAGGTCGCCCCCGGCCGTATCCGTGAGCCAGAAAGACGTATTCGAAGTGGTCAATCGGCCCGCCAGGTCCGGGCGTGTGGTCCGACCCGTGAGCTGCAGGTCCCCGCTGAGGGTGGTCTGAAGCTCCTTGTTGCGCACGGCCCGGAAGCGATCAAGCTGGGCTTCGAGGTCGAACGAGGAGTTGGTCAGCGAAGCAAAATCGATCTGCCCGGCTACGTCCATCCAGCCGTCTCCCGATCGGATGCGCGCTTCCTCGAAGGTCAACGACACCCCTTCGAGCGTGGAGCGGAAACGATCCACGCGGTACGTGACGCCGTATTCCGGCAGGCGGAAACGCGCTCCGTCAAGGTTCAGGAATCCGGACAGCTGCGGATCGTCGATCGTGCCTCCCACCTTGATATCCATGGTTGCCACCCCTTCGAGATCGGCGATGACGGTTGGGTCCAGCAGCGGGTTGATCCAGCGGATGGATCCGCCTTCCGTCTGCAGGGTCAGATTGAGGTCGGCCGATCGGTCGGCACGCTCCTCCCCGTCATCCTCGAGACTGGCAAAGACGGGAAGGAATCCCTGCACCGTGATGTCCTCGCTTTCCTGCATGGCCACGGTGGCATCCACTCGCAACCCTTCCGGGGTGGACTGCAGGTTGGAGTGCAGAATGGCCAACTCCTCGCCGCCGTCCAGAAGTTCGACATCCAGTTGGCTGTCGATGAGCGGGGCATCCGCAGGGCCCGAGAGCAGCAGTCGGCCGCCGACGCTTCCTTCGAGATCCACGAATCCAGCAAGGGCGCCGATGGGTGCCATGTCGATGGCCGCCATGTCGATGCGCGCCGCGAAACCGGCCGAATCGGAGAACCCGCCGGCCAGGGCCAGGCTCTGCTCGCCGGCCGTGAGGGCCAGCCGGTTGATCTGCCATCCTTCATGCACGATCAGACTGGCCGGGCGATCGAGCGCGAAGGCCGTGCCGCCCAGCAGGATGTCCAGCTGCTGGACCGTGGCCCAGGGACGCTCGGCAAACGGGTTGATCAGGCCGGAGAAGGACAGCTTGTTGCCGGTGTCCACCATGGACCGGGCGGACACATTGAAGATCTCTCCTCGCTGGTCGACCTGCAGCGACGATGTCCGGATGGCCAGGGTGGGCAGGGCCACGTAGCCGATGTCCACGTTGGCAGTGGTCGAAACCGGCAGGAATTCGTCGTCCAACGTGATCCAGGCAGACGCCTCGATGGAAGAGAAGCGCTGGTCGTCGATCTCCAGATCCGACAGCGAGATCAGCATCTCCGCATCCAGTTGCCCGGGAGGGCCATAGACCTGCAGGTCCACCGTGCCGGTGGGACACGAGAGGCGATCCAGACCCACGAGACGCTCCATGGCGTGCAAGTTACCGATATACCAGGTGGCCCTCAGATCCGAATAGACGTCCGACGAGGAGGGCGACAGGTTCAATTGCCCGTTGACCTGGAGGTTGCCGGAACTGAATTGAGACGACAGGTCGCCAATGTCCAGCACTCGACCATCCCAGGAAGCCGCCAAGGAGAGATCCTCCACGATCAGGGAATCCAGGCGGCTGGGCTGACCAACCACATCGACGCGCCAGTCAGTCGATGAAGGGTCGAACGAGGAGCCGGAGGCCTCCCAGGTCAGGTTGACGTCCGAGTCCAGTTCGGGCCTTCCAAGCAGGGGCAGCACATTCAATCGGGATACCGAACCGTTGCCGGAAAAGCTGGGTACTGCGTCGAACGGCCGGGCTGTCAGGTCGGCATCGAACTGGCCTTCGGCCACCGTGAAAGCAGCGTTGGCTGTGACCACGGAATCCCGGAGCGAGCCGGTCACGCGCGCCCGGGGCACGGGCTCCCCACGCAGGGAAGAAGGAGCCAGGTCCAGTTCGAAGGCGCCCGTCTGCGGCAGCGCATCGGCCAATGCGGCCGTGCCCCGGGCGCGCCCACTGAGCGTCGTACCCGCATCGCTGAGGCCCACGAACGCCATCGGGTCCAGCGCATCGAATGTCAGCTCGGCGAGCAGGGCCGGCGAAGCGGAAAGCCATTCATCGAGGGATGCCTGCAGCGCCCAGGAGGACGCCGGATTCCCCGAAACGGCCCGGAAGGCCCCGTCTGCCTCCACTTCCATGGTCTGAGTATCCGCTTCGATGGAAAGCGTCAGGGCCTCGATTTCCTGAATACCCCACGTGGAAGGTCGGCTGCTGAGCGAAAGGTCCACTCGCTGAAGGTCCGCTCCATTGAATTCGGCAGTCAACGCACCCTGACCATCGAGAGATGCGTCAAGGATATCCAGCGTGGACATGCTGCTGACATCAAGACGTCGCCATGCCAGTTCACGCGATTCGATCCGTGTTCGCTGCCCCCGGGCACGTACATCCAGGGCCATCACAACGGAAGAAGTATCGGCCGGCAATGCCGCCAGACGGACAGAGCCCCGACCCGAGGCCCAGGTGGCCTCGGTGGACGTGCGGGCCATGCGGAATGTGCCCCACTGGGTTGAATCCGTTTCCAGTTGCACGCTGCCCCGGCCCGATCGCCAATCCTCGAGGCTGGCCTCGGCCGTGAGGGAAGCCGACACCCGCGTGGGGACGGGCTCCAAGGGGTGATCCTCCAACAGGGCGGCCACATCCACGGCATCCATCCGGGTCGTTGACCGGCGAAGCACAGGAATGTCTCCGAGATCGATCTCCCCGTCCGAGTTGACCGTACCCTGTCCGATGCGTGAGAGCAGCGTCCAGTTGGCCCGACCATCGCTCATTGAAACATCCAGCCCCGCTGTTATGGATTCGGTGGCACCGAAACGGGAAGGCTCGATATCGACAGACAGGTCCGATGTCATGGTCTCCGGATCGAATCCACGGGCTGATCCGGCAAACGCGGCTGTTATCCGGGAAGAGAGGTCCGTGGATCCTGTCCAGGCGGCCAGGTTGAATCCTTCGATCCGTCCCTCGAAGTCCATGGCAGGTTCCGGGTCCAACAGTCTTCCCGAAACGCGCGCTTGCACGGCGGACTGACGAACCCGGGCTTGCAGGGACGCATCGGCTCGCCCCTCGATTGCAGCAAGATCAAACCGGAGGGCACCCACACGGACATCATTCACCACCATGGCCTCTGTGCGCAGCGTCGCGCTTCCGGACAGAGAATCGGCGGACGGACCTTGAAGGGCTGCTTCCAGAGTGGCCGTCGCAGGGGAGGTTTCGAGCCCATCGCCGACAATCCGGTCCACATCGAAGCCCCTGATGTCAGCTGTGGCAGCAACACGGGAGCCGGACGCTTCCTGCTTCCATTCCATCGAGGCCATCAGGCGTCCACCACCGCTGTGACTGATGTCCCCCCGGAATGAGGTGACCGAGGGCGCTTGCGTCATGTCCACAACGGCCTGCACATCTGTTGTTGGATTGAGCATGGGCAGGAAAGGCGCCATGTCGGAAAGCGACAGGGGCGCCGCGCGCAAGGTGAAGGTCGTCGAATCGGAAAGGGTGGCATCCCGATCCCGGGCAGCAGGGCCAACCGACGGGGAGCGCGTGAAAGCCAGTGACGGCAGGGAAGCCATATCCAGCACCCCGCCGGCAGCAACCCGGCTGCGATCGGAACGCAGACCGAGGGTATCCACGTGGATGATGCCCCTGCCGTAGCGCGCCGAGAGCATGAGCTGGACCGTATCCGGACGCACAGGCGGCTGGAATGCGCTTCTGAGCACGGCCTGGCGCACCCGGACATCAGATTCCGGACGCATCAGGATACCGGACAGGTCCAGATCAAGGTCGTGGACAAGCAGCACCGAGTCGCTGGAGGCTGTCCTGAACGCTGCCGCGGCCTCAACATGCCGAGTGGACACACTGTCGATGCGAACGGTCCAGGTGCTTTCCTCTTCCGAGGGCGCCAGCAGTCCGGCCCAATCCCAGGTGCTGTCCGCCTGCTGACTGGCCCGGGCGCGCAATCCATCCACATGGACAGCCTCCAGCACCACCTCGGAACGCAGGAGCGGCCACAACCGGTAGCGCGCGCGCAGGCGGTCCACGACCAGATACTCCGTTCCCGATGTCGCAATCAGCCGGATGTCCCGGGCATCGAGTCCCCCCAACAGGTTGCCGTTCAATTCCCCGATTTCCAGCTGCGCACCCTGCAGCATGGCGTTGATCTGGTCTTCGGCAAACGTTCGGACCTGGTTCCTGCCGAACTGTGTGTTCGTGGCGCCGAAGAGCACACCCACCAAGAGCAGGAGGGTCATCCACACAACGTGCGGCCATCGCCGGCGACGACGTGGAGCGGCTGGCTCGGGGGCCGGCGGGCCCGTGGTTTGGGAATCGATATGTGGGGTGCGCTGGTCTGTCATCAGAACACCTGCCCGATGCTCAGATGAATACTGAACCGACGTCGCCAGGAGGTGGCGGCGTCGGTCCCGAGCGCGTCGAAGGCTTCGGCCCGCCGCACGTCGGCATCATCCGGATTGATCTTCCAGGCCACGTCAAGGGCCACCATGCCGACCGGCGTGGCGTAGCGGATCCCGGCCCCGGTGCCGAACCGGAAGGGGCCGTCAAACAGTCCGCCATCGGAGAGCTGCCCGCCGCCCGCAAAGAGGGCGGTGCCCCACGACGGACCCAGCCCCGGGAAGGGAAGCCTCAACTCCAGGTCAAGGGCCAGCTTGGCCAGGCCCCCGACGGCTTCATAGACGTACGTGGTATCGGTTTCCGTCACGGCCGCGCGCACCACTTTGGGTCCGGCCAAACCGCTTGTCCATCCACGCAGATCCGACGATCCACCCAGATAGAATCGTTCCCTGTCAAAGCGGTTCTCGATGGTAGGGTCGTCCTGGTCCAGACTCGATCCTCGCGGCCAGAGTCGGCCCATGCTGGATCGGAAGGCCAACCCGCTGCGATCCGAAAGACGCCTCGATACCTTGATGCCCAGGGCAGAGCGGAAATAGTCGATGTCCGACCCCAGTCCGGGCGAAGCGTACTCGATCACCGGGATGACCAGCACGGCATGCTGGTAGCGCAGGATCGATCCTGTTCGCCCGAACAATCCCACCAGGGCCAACGAGCCCCTGTTGAAGGCGTCCGTCGAGCGGGTGAAACCAGCCGATTGGGAATATTGGAGTGTGCGGCTCCAGTTGTACTGCAGTGTCAACGTCCGGCGCGGCAGGAATTCATAGATGAGGGCCGACTCGAAACCCCCTTCTCGTTCGTTGATGCCGAGTACGAGGTCCGACTCGGGCAATTCTGGATCGCGACGGTACTGGGCAAAGACCTGCCAGGCGATGTTCAGTCGGCGGTAGATGAATCGGGGGTACCGGAGATTGACCGAAGCGCGGTAGAGACGGGGAGCCACACGGTCGGTCGTGTAGGCCAGGAGGCCCGTCTGCGTGACGGCCCCCACGGTGACGACGCGCGTGTCTCCCAGGAAATTGCGATGCGTCCAGTCGCCCTGAACGGACCATCCTTCCCGGCGACCATATCCCGTCCGGTACGAGACGAGGCGCGGCCGCCCTTCGCGCACGCGCATCCGGACCGTCACGGTGGAATCGACAGGCTGTTCGGGCACGTCGACCAGGACAGTCCGGAAGAGGTTCTTGTTGAACAGCTCCCGCTGGGCACCGGTCAGCCGACGCTGCGAAAACCGGTCGCCATGACTCATGTTCAGTTCCCGCGCGATCAGCCGTCGCGCCACCCGCTCGTTGCCCTCCACCAGGATCGTATCCAGGAAGGCTTCAGGGCCTTCTTCCACCCAATATGTGATGTCGGCACGATGCGCTTCCACGTCCAGCAGCACCGAATCCCGGACCCGGATGAAAGGCCGTCCCCGGTTGCGGTGCCAGATGGCCAGCTGCTCCTGGCTGCGGCTGTGTTCGATTTGGGAAAAGCGATCCCCGACGTCCAGGGTCAACACGTTGCGCAGTGCCCGGCCCAGTTCGGTGTCCTCCTCCACGCTTCGCCCGCCACGCTGTGCCAGGTTGATGGATGTGACGCGGATGGGCTCACCCTCGTCGATGGTGAAGCGGAGCCAGAACAGGTTGTCGGACGCGTCAAACCGGGAACTGGCGTACGACACGGCCGCGTCGGGAAAACCGTTTTCCGCATAGAACTGCTTGAGTCGCACCACGTCCCGCTGCACTTCTTCGGGCACCAGTACCTTTTCGGTTTCCGTCAACAGCGGGAGCCAGCGTCGCAGCTTGTCACCCAGGGTCGGGCCTTGCGAGGCGATCTGCTCGGAGAGCAGCGTCGGGGAAAACGTCCGCGTGGTCTCGAACCGGAATTCAACCCCGCGGAGAACCGTTTCCCCGTTTACGGGAAATCGGGCGGCTTGTGCGCGCGCCGAAAGGGGGCAGACCGCTGACAGCACCAGCGCCAGAAACAGGACGGCACGGAGTAGACCGGTTGGTCGCCCCTTGGATGCCCGACGCGTTCTGAAACTGTTTGTGCCTGTCATGCATCCTGCTAAGGATCACTCGGCGCTACGTTCCACGCGCAGCATGAGCGCCGCAGCCACGAAGAAGGAAGCCCCGCCGGTTACCAGCACGAAAATCGATGCCCCCCCGAACACGTGGTCGAGCAAGGCGCCGTAGACAGTGGACGCCAGGATCTGGGGCAGGACGATGAAGAAATTGAAGATGCCCATGTAGATCCCGAATTTGCTGGCCGGCAGCGCGTCGGTAAGAATGGCATACGGCATGGCCAGGATACTGGCCCACGCCACGCCGACACCCACCATGGAGACGAGCAGCCAGGTGGGGTCCGGAATCAGGTAGATGCTGGAGAGGCCGATTCCGCCCGCAACGAGACCCACGATGTGCGTGGCCCTGCGCCCGATACGCACCGACAACGGTGCCAGGGCAAACGCGAAGATGGCGGCTACGCCGTTGTAGGCCCCGAAGAGGACACCGACCCAATCCGCGCCGTCATTGTAGAGTTGGCTCGTGGGGTCCATGGCGCCATAGACATGGCTCGTGACCGCCGGCGTCATGTAGATGAACATGGAAAAGAGTCCGAACCAGGAGAAAAACTGGACCCACGCCAGGCGACGCATCGTATCCGGCATGTTGAAGAGGTCCGAGAAGACCTCGCTGAACCCGTCCTTTCCGCCGGCCCGGGTCCGCGATGCGGCCACGTACAGCAGCAGGCCGAATGCCATCAGGCCGGCGCCCAGGATGATCATTTCCTTCTCGAATGCGTCCAGCCAGACGACGAGCGCGGTCACGATGGCTCCTGCCACGATCCAGCGGGGTGCCCTCGATGAAAAATGCTCGGCAGATACCGGGGCCGGAAGCGCCGCACCGATGCCTGCCTCCACCTCGGCTTCAGCAAAGGCCGCCATCTCGTCGGGCGAATACTCCTTTACCCGGAATACCGTCCAGCAAACAGCGCCGAGGAATACCGCTCCGCCCACGTAGAAGGAGAGCATGACGGAAAGTGGAATTTCTCCCGCAGCCGCCGTGTTGGGCACGTCGAACCAGTTGGCCAGCATCCAGGGAAACAGGGACGCCACCACGGACCCCGTTCCGATGAAGAAACTCTGCATGGCGAACCCGCGGGTACGCTGCTCGGAAGGCAGCATGTCGCCGACGAAGGCGCGGAAGGGCTCCATCGACACATTGATGGACGCATCCAGGATCCAGAGGAGCCCGGCCGCCATCCAGAGCGCCGACGAGTTCGGCATCAGGATCAGGGACACGGACGCCAGAATGGCGCCCCAGAGGAAATAGGGTCGACGACGTCCGAAACGGCCCCAGGTACGATCGGAAAAGTGGCCGATGATGGGTTGCACGATCAGCCCCGTCACGGGAGCGGCAATCCACAGGATGGCAATGCTGTCGACCTCGGCTCCCAACGTCTGGAAAATGCGGCTCAGATTGGCCAACTGGAGCCCCCACCCGAACTGGATGCCCAGGAATCCGAAACTGATGTTCCAGATCTGCCAGAAGGAAAGCCGGGGCTTCGTGGTCATGACGCGTACCGCTCGATTCGGAAAGGATGGAAACGGAATATCGCGCCAGCCGCGCATTCATGCGCTTCGTTCCGGATATTTTCCCACCCTGGTCCGACCCTCGCCGTTTCCCTGCTGCCGACGCACCCGCCATGCTGCCTTCCGCACTCCGCCGTCACCTCGATGAACCCTTCCGGCTCACCGATGATGCCATTGACTTCTATCGCGAGCACGCCTACATCAAGCTCCGGCATGTGCTGAACGCTGAGACCATTGCCTTTTTCGAGGACCTGATCACTCGCGAAGTCTTTCGGCTCAATACCCAGCATCGGCCCCTCGAGGAACGGGATACGTACGGCAAGGCCTTTCTTCAGGTGACGAACCTCTGGACACACTCAGACGAAGTGAAACCGCTGGTGTTCAGTCGGCGCCTGGCCGGGATCGCGGCAGGTCTGATGCAGGTCAACGGGGTGCGCCTATACCATGACCAGGCCCTGTACAAGGAAGCCGGCGGAGGGTACACACCGTGGCACGCGGACCAGTACTACTGGCCCCTGGCCTCGGAAAAGTGCATCACGGCCTGGATACCGTTGCAGGAGACCCCCCTTTCCATGGGTGCGCTCGAATATTCTGCAGGAAGCCACCGTCTCGAAGTGGGCCGCGACAAACCGATCAGTGATGAAAGTGAATCCCTCATCGACGCAGCGCTCGCGGCATCCTCGTGTCGACATGTCGTGGAGCCCTTCGATCTGGGCGAAGTGGGATTCCACGCCGGTTGGCTGTTCCATCGTGCGGCGCCGAACACAACGGACACCGCCCGAAAAGTCATGTGCATCATTTACATGGACCGGGACATGACCCTCATGGAACCACGAAATGAGCACCAGAAGCTCGATGGCGATGTGTGGTGTCCGGGAGTCCGCACCGGTCAGGTCATCGACAGCCCGCTCAACCCGGTACTGATCTGAATCTGGACTCGTATTCGGGGACTGATCGGGCCGTGCCGTCCGACGATTGATTCCTGGTTCGACACAAAGGCACCGGCGTGATGCAACTTTTTTAGCACCCTCCCGAACACGCCGGGAGAACAGTGCTAATTATTTAGCATATCACACGAAATGAAACTGGGTCCGGTGCAAAGGCGCCGGCCCCGACAGGAAGGAAAACATGAAACGTTTTACCGTCGCCCTTTTGCTCTCCATCCTTCTTCTGCCTTCGGTGGCCGAGGCCCAGGACCGGCTTCGTGACCGTCACCTCGAGGGCACCACATGGAAACTCGTGTTCGACATCGACAATGACCGCAACAAGAAAGATGCTGACAATGCGTTCGAACGCATCATCCTCAGCGCAGTCGATGGATTCATGGACGAGATCGACATCTACTTCGAGTTCGGTCGTCGAGGCGACATGAGTGTCTGGGTCAACGTATTCGGATCGGAGGAAGAAGAGGAAGCCAGCCACTGGCACATCAACAAGGATGGCCAACTCGAACTGGGAGATTCGGACTCTTTCCAGAGCGACGACGACACCGTCTGGTTGCGCTATGGGGATCGCCTGGTTCCCTTCGAACGCAAACGGGGTGGTCGCCTCGAGCGCGAGGACTCCATCTACCTCAAGCGCGTGGACTGATCCCGTGAGGTCCCATTCCCCGGGTCACGCAGTGGTGCTGGCCGTTCCGTTGGTCGGGAAGGCGGCACCCTGACCGGGGGATGCGGGCCGGGAGGCCTGCATCGAAGCCGCGCCGTCTCCTGAGGAAACCGTGTCGTCTTCGGTCGGAGCCATGGCGCCATCAAAGAGGACACGGAACGTGGATCCCTTGCCTTGTTCGCTCTCCACGATGATGCGTCCCTTCATCTTGTCGACGATGCGCGACGTGATGGCGAGACCCAGTCCGCTGCCTTCAGCAGGACGATCCGCACCCATGTACTCCTGCCTGAATTCGTCAAAGAGGAGCGGCATGAAGTCCTCGGAAATGCCGATGCCGGAATCGGAAACAGCAAATTCGAGGTCACGGCCGGATGAGGTGAGCCCGACGCGGACAAAACCTGACTCGGTGAACTTGACGGCGTTGCCCACCAGATTGTTGACGACGGTCTCCAGGGCTTTCTCATCGAGACTGGCCTGCAAGTCGGGCTCGATGTGGACCTGGAAGTCGAGATCCTTGCCCTCGACCAGCGGATACAACACCTTGAGCGTGTCCTCGACGATCAGGCTGGCATTCAACGGCCTCATTTCGAGTGAAGCCTTGTCTGCCTGAAGACGGGACAGGTCGAGGACGGAGTTGATCGTGTCCATGAGTCGCTTGCCAGCCGATTGGATGTGACTGGCAAACTCCTGCCGCTCATCATCCAGTTCTTCGTGCAGTACCTGCGCAAACCCGATGATGCCTGACAGCGGCGTGCGGATTTCATGGGTCATGTTGGTCAGGAAGGCCGTCTTGAGCCGGGCCATTTCCTCGGCACGGTCCCTTTCGGCAATCAGTTCTTCGTTGTACCGCTTGCGCTCGATGCCGTGGACATGCTGTCGGAGCGCGATGGAAACGAGGTCGGCCACATCACGAATCACTTTCAGGTATTCCTGATCGAACTTGCCGGGACCCGCGTGGGCCACGTGCAAGGCACCGGCCACCTTCTCACCAGCCGTCAGTGTGACGCGACAATAGCTCTGGATGCCACCATCGAGAGCCTTGTCTTCGATGACATAGCGTTCGCTCATCTTCTGCAGATCCCGAGCCACAAAGAGCCCCTTCTTGAACGGCCGGTACCAATCCAGTGGTATCAGACCGTTTTCATCGGCAACGCCAAGGTCCTTTCCTGACTCGGCCATGACCGCGACCATGCTGTCCTTGCGATCGATTTGAAGCACGGAAATCCGATCCGCGTCGAGCAGCTCCTGGAGTTCGGCGACTGCATGTTCGACGATGTCCTTCAGCGGTTGCTCATCCACGATCTTGCGCTCGATGCTGTTCAGCATGCGAAGACGTCGGGTGGTCCGCCGAAGCACCTTCTGGGTGGCAGTCTTCTCAGCCACCTCCTTCTCGAGGTCCTTTTTCTGCCGTTCCAGATCCTTGAAGGCCGACTCCATGGTGGACTCCAGAAGGGATCGGTAGCGTTCCTCGCTCTGCTTGAGCTGGACTTCTTTTTCCTTCTGCTCGTGGACTTCGGACTCCAGGCTTCCTTTCTGATGGGCCAGGTCCCGTCGCGCCTTGCGCAATCGGGACATGCTGGCTTCGAGCACGTGGAACCGGCCAATGGAAGCCATCAAGAAGAGGGCCACAATCATCAGGATCCAGCCCGACATCTGCAGCAGACGTTTGTCATCCTCCAGTCCGGTCGTGAGTGGCATCCTGGCCAGGCCCACATACAGATGTCCGGTGAAGCCGGAAGCGTTGACCGGATGTGCGAACCTGAAAACGGATTCTGTATTTCCTGGAACGACACCGATAGCTGGGGTCTGAAAACCGGCGCGGCGTGCACCCGCAATATTGATGGCGCTCTCGATGGCACCGGTTGAGTCGGTCACGACCAGGTAGGCCAGATGATCGACAGCACGGGTCGCCTGAACGAAGCGGTCCACATCCGAGGAGTCAACCTCCGATGTGTTCATGGCCAGGGAGAACTGGCGGGCGATGACCTCGCTTTTCTGTTCTGCCTGTCGCTCGGAAATGCTTTCGAGATGGTCGTGCGAGTAGAGGATGAACCAGATCGCCACCCCTACAAGGGCAAGGCCTACGAACCCGATGAAGGTCGTATGGCCATGCAGAACAGGCTTGAGGCGCGATAATGCCATGATTGAGAATTGTCGGAGTAGGCGCACACAGGGGTGAACATCTCCGGTATCGGCAGAACATTGCCGAGCGTAAGGCCTTCGACCCCTCGGTGGGACCGTATATTGCGGGCCGGCCAGATCCAATCATGCCAGCGAACAGGGGAAACGAAGGGTAACGTGGGTACGAAGCGATGGAACATCAGACCGATTGAGGACCCGGGCGCCGTGGATGCCCTTCAGGAGGCGCTCAACAATCTCCCGTACCCGCTGGCTCGCGCCCTTGTATTGAGGGGGGTGAAGTCGTTCGACGCTGCCCGCTCCTTCTTCAGGGACGGTCTCGACACGCTGCATGATCCTGCAGACTACACGGACATGGCCGAGGCGGTCGATCGCATCGTGAAGGCCATCGAATCCGGAGAGCGGATCACGGTCTATGGCGACTACGATGTGGACGGGACCACGTCGACGGCCCTCCTGACGCATTACCTCGGAAGTGTGGGTGCCTCCGTCCAGTTCTTCATACCCGATCGCTTTGGGCATGGGTACGGACTCAGCACCAAGGGTCTTGAGACGGTTCGTGACCTGGGTACCGATCTGATCATCGCCCTGGACTGCGGTGTGACAGCCGTGGATGAGGCCACGATGGCCCGGGAGATGGGAATGGAACTGATCATCTGTGATCACCACACGCCGCAACAGGAATTGCCGGATGCCGTGGCCGTCCTGGATGCCAAACGCCCCGATTGCACCTATCCGTTCAAGGATCTGTGCGGATGCGGCGTGACGTTCAAATTGGCGCGCGCCATCCACCAGCGACTGGGGAAGAACCCGGACGACCTGCTGCACTATCTGGATCTGGTGGCCGTGGCCACGGCCGCCGACATGGTGCCACTGCACGGAGAAAACCGCATCCTGCTCCGTGAAGGACTGAAACAGCTTCGATACCGCCCTCGCCTCGGATTGCGGATGCTGGCTGACCAGGCCGGCACCCGGCTCAGCGAGGCCACCACGAAGTCCATCGTCTTTTCCCTGGGTCCCCGCATCAATGCGGCCGGCCGCCTGGGCGATGCCGCGCGCGCCGTGAACCTTCTTCTGGCCGATGACCAGATCGAAGCCACCGCCCGTGCCCGCCAACTCGAGCGACTGAACGAGGAACGGCGCGCGCTGGACCGCGAAACCCAGAAACAGGCCTTTGCACAGGCAGACCGGTTCCTAGCCGGCCGAGAACGCCACGCCCTCGTCCTGCACCATCCGGACTGGCATCTCGGCGTCATCGGGATCGTGGCCAGCCGCCTTGTCGAGCGCCATTATCGACCGGCTGTCATGCTGACCACCTCGGGATCCGTCATCAAGGGAAGCGCCCGGTCGGTGGCGGGCATCAACATTTTCAACGCCCTCACGGCCTGCGAGGACCTGCTGATAGAGTACGGCGGGCACGATTACGCCGCCGGATTGACCCTCAAGCCGGAGAATCTTCCCGCGTTCATCGACCGGTTCGACAAAGCCGTCCTTTCCTCCGTCTCTTCCGATGCGCTCGAGCCCTTCATCGATGTGGATGCCGAGATGCGACTTTCCGAACTGGACGAACGGTTCTGGGCCGTGCTGAATCAATTCGAACCCTTCGGACAGGACAATCCTTCGCCGGTGTTCGTGGCCCGGGACCTGGACATCGTGGGACCGGTGGCCGGTGTGGGTCGCAAGCGGGACCACGTCAAGTTCTCGGTCCGCGAGAAAGGGGCTTCCCATCCGGTGCGCAATGCCATCGGATTCGGCCTGGGCAAGTACCTGGCCGATCTGTCCGAGGCACAGGCCCACGGACAACCCATCGACCTGGCCTTCTCCATCGAGGAGAACACCTGGAATGGCCGGACGAGCCTGCAGCTGAATGTTCAGGACATCCGCCTCAAGGGGGACGGTTCGTAGCAAACCGCCCTCTCCCTGGCTTCAAGGGCGATTTGGATGATGCGTTGGCGCAGCGTCAGGGCATTGTGTAACAAATCTCCGGCAGTCCTATCTTAGCACCGGGAACACTTGTTATGACAAGTTAATACAAGGACTCTCACCACCCTGATAGACACCCATGATTGACTTCATCTCCCAGCCCTGGCCCTGGTATGTGGCCGGGCCCCTCATCGGCATCGTCGTTCCGGCGCTGTTCCTGATCGGGGGAAAACAATTCGGACTGTCGGAAAACCTGCGCCATGTGTGCGCCATGCTTCCCGGCAAGGTCGACTTCTTCAACTACGACTGGAAGAACGGTATCTGGAATCTGACCCTGATTCTCGGCATCGTCATCGGCGGCTGGATCGGTTCCACGCTGCTTGCCAGCGGGGAACCCGTAGGGATCTCCGAGGCCACCAAGTCGGATCTGGCACTGCTCGGCATAACGCAATTCGACGGACTCCTGCCTTCGGAGATCTTCTCCTGGGAAGGGCTGGCCTCGCTTCGCGGGCTGATCATGATCGTCCTCGGCGGCTTCCTCGTCGGCTTCGGCTCACGCTATGCCGGCGGCTGTACGTCGGGTCACGCCATCTCCGGTCTCGCTGACCTGCAGTTGCCCTCGCTCATCGCCGTCATCGGCTTCTTCGTGGGCGGGCTGATTGCCACGTTCTTCCTGCTCCCCATCATCCTGTAGGTAACCACCATGTCCGAATCGAAAAACACGATCGGCCGACTGCTTCCCTACCTGCTCGTGGGGATCTATTTCGGCATCATCTTCACCAAGTCGGAAGTCATTTCCTGGTACCGCATCCAGGAGATGTTCCGCTTCCAGGCCTTCCACATGTATGGCATCATCGGAAGTGCCATTGCGGTGGCTGCCATCTCCGTGCAGATCATCAAGCGCAAAGGCATCCGATCAATGGACGGGTCTGAAATCAACATTCCTCCCAAAGTGATGGGGAAAGGCACCCGCTACTGGCTGGGTGGCATCTTCTTCGGCCTTGGCTGGGCTTTGACGGGCGCGTGCCCCGGGCCCATGTTCGCTCTGGTCGGCAATGGCGTTTTCGTCATCCTGATTGCCATCGTCTCCGCCATCGCAGGCACCTATACATACGGCGTCCTGAGGCCGAAACTGCCTCACTGACGGCGCCACGCAGGGGTCCGACGCAGAAGGACCCGACCCATTCAAACTGACTTTTTTCAAAACAACCACACGGTAAAACCACCATGCTGTTCAGACAGATCTGGGACGCCAAGCTCGCCCAGTATGCCTACCTCATCGGTTGCCAGGCCACTGGCGAAGCCATCGTCATCGATCCCGAGCGCGACATCGACCAGTACCTCGAACTGGCCGAGAAAGAAGGCCTCGAGATCACGGCTGTTGTCGATACCCACATCCACGCCGACTACCTCACCGGTATGCGCGAATTCGCAGAGCGGGGCGTACACGTCTACGCATCCGACGAAGGCGACGCCGACTGGAAGTACGAGTGGCTCATCGGTTCGGACTACAACTACACCCTGCTCAAGCACGGGGACGAGTTCAAGATCGGCAACATCAAACTGACGGCCGTCCATTCGCCGGGCCATACCCCTGAGCACCTGTCCTACCTGGTCACGGACCTGGGCGGCGGCGCCGATCGCCCGATCGGTATCGCTTCGGGTGACTTCGTCTTCGTGGGCGACCTCGGACGTCCCGATCTGCTCGAATCCGCAGCCGGCATGGCCGGTGTGATGGAGCCTTCGGCCCGCACGCTGTACAACTCGGTTCAGGAGTTCCTGAAGCTGGACGACTTCATCCAGGTCTGGCCTGCACACGGTGCCGGTTCGGCCTGTGGCAAGGCGCTCGGCGCCGTTCCGACCTCGACGGTTGGATACGAGCGCGAGTACAACGCCGCCATCGATGCCGCATCCCGCGGCGAAGACGCGTTCGTCGAGGCCATCCTCGAGGGACAGCCCGAGCCTCCGATGTACTTCGCCCGCATGAAGCGGGACAACAAGCTCGGACCGAAAGTCCTCGGCACGCTTCCCAAGCCGAAGCACCTGTTTGCCGACGATCTGAAGGCCCTGGCCGGCAACACGGACGTGGCCGTACTGGACACGCGCCTCGATCGTTCGGCCTTCATGGCGCGTCACCTTCCGGGGTCGCTCTATGCCGGTTTCAACAAGTCGTTCAACACGGCTGCCGGTTCGATCATCGAGGAGGACATGGACATCTACCTCATCATTGAGGAAGAGCACGTTGACGAAGCCGTTCGGGACCTGGTCCGTGTCGGCCTGGACAACATCAAGGGATATGCCACGCCGGAAACGCTGGAAGCCTACGCCGACCATGGCGGAGAAATGGCCAGCATCCGCGAAATCCCGATCGAGGCCATCCCGGAAACGCTTGCTTCGATCAGCGATTCCATCGTGCTCGATGTGCGCAACGCCGCCGAACACGCACCGGCCCACATTCCGGATTCGGCCAACATCGCCTACACGCGCCTCTGGGTGCGTCGCGACGAGGTGCCTGCCGGAACGAAGATCGTCCACTGTGTCTCCGGCGGTCGCTCAGCGGTTTCATCGGCGCTGCTTGCCCGTCTGGGGCACGACGTGATCTTCGTCAATGGCGAATGGGACGATTGGGCTGCCAATCCCAAGAGCACCATCGTCAGCGAAACGCCTGTAACGGCGTAACGAAAGGCGATTGCCCCGGCGCCCTCTGCGATACAAGATTGCGAGCGCGTCCCGACATATCGGGCAATCGCCCAGGGTGGAACGTAGCGGCGGGCTCATGGCCCGCCGCTACGTCTTTCTGACCTTCATCACACCACCCGCAGACCATTTCCTTTCCCGGCGAGTCCCCTCGCCACTGGTCCCTGATCCATGCTTTCGCGATTCATTCCCGCCCTTGAATGGGCTCCCAGATACGACCGAGCCAACCTGTCCGGCGATCTGAATGCCGGCATCACGGTGGGCGTCATGCTCATCCCGCAGGGTCTGGCCTATGCCCTGATCGCCGGCCTGCCCCCCATCTACGGACTCTATGCTGCCCTCGTACCCATTGTGGTGTATGCCTTTTTCGGCACGAGCGGTCAGTTGGCCGTTGGGCCCGTGGCCATGGTCTCCCTGCTGGTCGCCACCGGTGTCGGCGAACTTGCGCCGCAAGGCTCTGCCGAATACGTCACACTGGCCATCCTGCTGGCCTTCATGGTGGGCGTCATCCAGCTCGCGCTCGGCCTGCTGCGCTTCGGCTTCATCACCAATTTCCTGTCCCATCCCGTCCTGAGCGGCTTCACGAGCGCAGCCGCCCTCATCATCGGACTGAACCAACTCAAGAACTTCACCGGCATCCCCATCCCGCGCTCCAACAGCGTCTTCGAGATCCTGTACGAGGCGGGTGCCGGAATCGGGTCGGTGCACATGCCGACACTCCTTATGGGACTGGGCGGTATTGCCATCATCGTGGGACTTCGACGCGTCTCGCGACGCATTCCCGGTGGGCTGATAGCCGTGGTCATCGCTACGGCCCTGACGGCTCTCATGGTACTCGATCAGAGCGGCGTTGCCATCGTAGGCACGGTCCCGGCGGGTCTTCCCTTGCCGAGCGCATCGTTCCTGGACTTCAGCGCCCTGGCTGATCTGCTGCCCATCGCCCTCGCCATTTCCCTGGTGGGCTACATGGAGTCGATTGCCGTGGCCAAGTCGTTCGCTGCCAAACACCGGGCCACCATCGATCCTAGCCAGGAACTGACCGGGCTGGGTCTGGCCAACGTCGTGGGTGCGTTCTTCCTGTCCTACCCGACGACGGGCGGTTTTTCCCGGACGGCCGTAAACGATCAGGCCGGCGCCAAGACGCCCCTGGCCAGCCTGTTCAGTGCAGCCATCGTGGGACTGACCTTGCTGTTCCTGACACCGCTGTTCACGTACCTGCCCAAGGCGCTGCTTGCCGCCATCGTCATGGTGGCAGTATTCGGCCTCCTGGACATCAAGGAGGTCCGTTTCCTCTGGAAATCCAACAAGACGGACCTGGCCCTGCTGCTGATCACGTTCCTGGCCACGCTGCTCCTGGGCATCGAGCTGGGCATCCTGATCGGCGTGGGCATGTCCATGCTGTCCTTCGTCTACCAGGCTTCCCGCCCACACATGGCGCGACTTGGCCAGATGCCGGGCTCGGAGGCGTACCGCAATGTCGAACGATATCCTGAAGTGGAAACACAGGACGGTGTGGCCATCTTCCGGATCGATGCCTCCCTCTTCTTCGGCAATGTGGAGCACATCAAGGACGGTCTGAACGACCTGTTCGACAATGAACCCGACACCCGCGTGCTGGTCCTGGACCTGTATCCGGTCAACCGGGCTGATTCTTCGGCCATCCATGCCCTCATGGATATCCATCGTCGGCTTACGGAACGGGGCGTCACCCTGCTCCTGTCGGGGGTGAAAGGGCCGGTCCGGGATGCGTTCGAGCGCAGCGGATTCACCGATGCGGTTGGTGCAGACGCCTTTTTCATGCGTATCCACGATGCCTGCCATGAGGCCGGTCGGCGCATGAACACCTATCTTGTAGGCGAGGTCGACAGTCCCGGCTGAGTCTACCGGAAGCGCGGCCCCAACAACGAGTCCCAGCCCATCGCATGTCATCTTCCAATCGCAGCAGCCTGCTGATTCCTGACTGGATGCGATCCTACAACCGATCGGATCTGGGAGGCGATCTGGCGGCAGGCATCACGGTGGGTGTCGTACTCATTCCACAGGGGATGGCCTACGCCCTGCTGGCAGGCGTATCGCCCGTATATGGCCTGTACGCTTCGCTGGTACCGCTCCTCGTCTACAGCCTGTTCGGCACCAGCCGGCACCTGGCCGTCGGGGTGGTGGCCATCGATTCGCTGATCGTGGCCGCCGGCGTGGCGGCCATGGCGCCCTCTTCAGCGGCCGAGGCCCTATCCCTGACGTTCCTGCTGGCCCTCATGGTGGGCATCATCCAGATTGCGATGGGGCTCCTCCGGTTCGGCTTCGTGGTCAACCTGTTGTCGCGACCCGTGACGACCGGTTTTACGAGCGCTGCGGCCCTCATCATCGGCATGAGCCAGCTCAAACACCTGCTGGGCGTGGACCTGGAGCGCAGCCTGAACATCTTTACGCTGCTGGCGCAGGCCAGTACCAAGATTGCCCAGCTGCATCCACCTTCGCTCCTGATCGGAGGCGGAGGAATCCTGCTTCTGGTTCTGCTGCGCAAGCGATTCCCCCGGCTGCCCGGACCCCTGCTGGTCGTGGTCCTTTCTGCGCTCGCCGTCATCAGCCTGGGCCTCGAATCCCGCGGCGTGGAGCTCGTGGGCACCATCCCTTCGGGCCTGCCCGCGCCGCAGGTACCCGTCTGGAGCGTGGCCACCGTCAAAGCCCTTTTTCCCACGGCCGTGACGCTCTCACTGATCCAGTTCGTCGGTGTCATTTCCCTGGGCAAACTCTTTGCCGCACGACATGGATATCGCATCCAGCCGAGCCGGGAACTCATAGTGCTGGGCAGCATGAACACCGTGGGCTCGTTCTTCCAGAGCATTCCTGTTTCGGGCAGCTTTTCACGCAGTGCCGTCAACGAACGGGCAGGGGCGCGCACACCCCTGGCAAACGCCATCGCCGCCATCCTGATCGGGCTGGTACTCCTGTTCCTGACGCCGCTTTTCGCGTGGCTACCCATTCCCGTCTTTGCCTCCATCATCATGGTGTCGGCCTTCGGCCTGATCGATGTGGCTGAAATCCGCTACCTGCTGCGGACGAAAGCGGCCGATGGCATCATCGCGCTCCTCACGTTCCTGGCCACGCTCGTACTGGGCATCCACCAAGGCATCCTGACAGGCATTGGCCTCTCGGTCATCGCCATCATGTACCGCATCTCACGGCCCAACATTGCCATCCTGGGCCTCTTGCCGGAAACGCGTTCCTTCCGCGACATCACCAATCATCCGACGGCCATCCAGTTCGAAGACATCCTTGTCATCCGCGTGGACGCCTCGTTCTCGTTTGCCAATGCCGATCGCGTCCGCGACCGCATCATTGCTGCGGCACGGGAGTCCGGTGCCGGGGAAGTCATCCTGGACGCCACCACGGTCAACGATCTGGACTCCACGGCACTGGCCATGCTGCAGGACACCCAGCGCATCCTGGCCGATGCGGGTGTTGAACTGGTCATGGCCGGAGCACATCAGGAAGTCATCGATGTCCTCCAGGCCGCCGGACTGTGGGAAATCATGGGACCGGAAGCGTTCCACCTGAGTCCCTGGCGCGCCCTCGTCCATGTGCTGAAGCGCGACGGCCGCGAAGCCGAACTGATTCCGCTTGAAGAGGAGTAGTCCTGACGGAGGATCACTCCGATCCGGTCAGGTCCTCTTCGGCGTGGCGCAGCCGCTCCAGGATGCCGCGCGTCACGGAAAGCCGTTCTCTCCAGCGCATGGCCCACATGGCATCGGACGAGGTCCAACACGCCTCCGCCCGATTGCATTCATCCCAAAGGGCCCCAAGGACGGCGTCCCACCCATCGTACTGCGCGGCGGAGCGCAACAGCCCTTCCACGATGCGCGAGCGCGAGCCGAATCCCGTCGGCAACCGGAACGCACGACCGATGTGGGAAAGCGTACTGCGCGAGAGCACGAGACCCGAGCGGGCCGGAATGGCCAGGTATTCCCCGATGCGCGCGAGTCCCACCTTGGGCTCGTCGAGATCCAGGTGCGCATCGGGCAGGGCGGGCGGCAGGGTGGGGGAAGCGATGGTCATCCCCCCGTGGTGCTCTGCGTCCCGGACGGCGCTTAACGCCGCTTCGAAAGCTTCTGCCAACGCATCGAACCAGGAAGATCCGGTGCCATGCAGGTGCAGGGCGACAAGCGGCATCCATCCTGAGGCATGTTCTCGCCAGAACGTGATCGCTTCTGCGCGCCGGCCCGTTTGCAGGAGGTGCGCCATGAACCCGAGTTCATTGACGATGTGGCCGCTCGAGCGGGTGGAATCGTCCGGCGTGAACCCGGCGGCAGCCATGCGTGCACTCAGGGAGCGTGCCAGCGGACCGCCGAGCATCCCGTCTTCTTCGAGGAACACCCCGGCATCCGGTACCAGGTCGTGGTGCAGCACGCGGTAGTGGGCGGCCGCCAACTCGTCGTCGTCCAGGTCCTCTTCCGCAATGCCATCAACGCGCAGACCAGCAGCCTCCAGGGCGGCGGTGTCGCCCACTGGAACCGCAAAGATTCTGGCAAGCGCAGCGAGCCGGCCGGCGAGATCGCCGGCCGGCTCGTCATGAGTTCCGGATGGTGCGGGACTGTCCGTCACGGGTGTCAAGCCCGTCCCCGAAGCATGCCCTTCCAGTACATGACCGGCAGGACGTACTTCTTCAGGATCCACATCGACTTGCGCGGCTTCGTCGTGTTGATCGGAAGCGATGGATCGGGGTTGTTGTCGTAGTCGAATTCGGCCAGGAGCATCTCGCCGTAGCCCGTCGTGAGCGGACACGAGGTGTACCCGTGGTAGCGCTTGTCGTCCGTGACCTTGTCGTCCTTCATCACGCGCAGCATGTTGGCCACCATGACCGGAGCCTGCTTGCGAACGGCTGCACCCGTCTTGGCATTCGGCGTACCCGCGGCATCGCCCAACGAAAAGACATTCTTGAAGCGGTTGTGCTGCAGCGTGTGCTTGTCGACATCGACCCAGCCGTCGGCATTGGCCACGTCGCTCTGCTTGATGAAGTCTGGTGCGGACTGTGGCGGCACAACGTGGATCATGTTGTAGTGCTCCACGCGCTGGCCGGTGACTTCGCCGGTTTCCTTGTCGATCAGGTCGAACACGGCCTCGTTCTTGTCACCGCGGATCTCCACCAGATTCGTGTAATGGCTCCACTTCGCGCCATAACGGGCCTGTACTTTCTCGAGCGCCTTGCGGAAGACCTCGACGCCGAAGAGCATCGTGCCCGGCGACATCATTTCGACAGCAACCTTGCCCTGCAGACCATGGCGGCGCAGGTAGTCAGCCGTCAGCCAAAGGATTTTTTGGGGCGCGCCACCGCATTTGATGGGGGTGTTGGGCTGCGTGAAAAACGCCTTGTCGCCTTCCTTGAGGCTTTTGATGCATTCCCACGTGTACTCGGCTTTGTCGTGACCGTAGTTGGAGCAGACGCCGCCTTTCCCGATGGCTTCGGGAAGACCCTTGACCTTGTGCCAGTCAATCTGGATGCCCGGGGCCACCACCAGGTAGTCGTACGTGATGTCCTGACCGGACTCCAGTGTCACCGTGTTTTCCGAGGCGGTGATGGCAGCGACCCGATCCTTGATCCAGGACACGCCGCCCGGGATGTAATCGGCTTCGGGCTTCTTCGTGTCGGCCATGTCGTATGTGCCCGCACCGACCAGCGTCCACGCCGGCTGATAATAGTGCACCTCGGAAGGCTCAATGATGGCCACGTCCAGGGATTTGTCTTTCCTGCGCAGCTGTGCGGCAACCGTGATGCCGGCCGTACCGCCGCCCACGATGAGTACTTGATGATGGTTCATTGTTCCGTTCGGGTGGGATGTGAACTTGTCATTACAACTGAAATATCGCGCAGCACGGGGCACGCCGGTGTAGGGAAAACCCTAACCGGACCTGCCCCATTCCACCTTCATGCCGGCCCGCCTAGCGCCCGAAAGGCTCGTCCGGCAACTTGTAGGCTTCCTTGACCGGCTTGAGCGGCCGCTTGAACCACCAGGGACGACGCAGTCCATCAGGAGAATGGTCGACAGCAGAGCGTGTCATGGCCACCCATTCGCGGTAGTTCTCCATGGATTGCTCCGTATCCACCCAGACATCGCCGTGGCGATCTTCGGGGCGCGCCTTTTCCACGTTGTAGGCTTTCTGCAGCCAGCAGTGATGACCCGACACCGGATCCGGATGGACGGCATGCGTCAGGTTCTGGTGCACACCAACATCTTCCCACCAGATGCGGGAGGTGTCGGGATCGAAGGATTCCCAGGCTCCGGCGCCGTGGACCACACGAAGACGACCACTGTTCTGGGTTTCCTCGATGGTGACCAGGTTCGAAGCGCCGCGACTGAGCCCTTCGTCCTCCTTCAGACGCCAGCGTCCGAGGTGGTGGCTCATGGCGATGACGCCGGGTTTGATGCCCTCGGTCACCCAGACCTTGTCCACGAAATACCCGATTCGGGTCGTGACGCGGATCAGATCGCCCGTACCCACGCCCAGTCGGCGGGCATCTTCGGGATGCATCCAGACCGGGTTCTTGTGGCTCAGTTCGTAGAGCCACTTGGCATTGGCCGACCGGGTATGAATGAGCGTCGGCAGACGGAAGTTGGGAAGCAGCAGCATTTCGCCCTTCGTCCGGTCGATGTTGTCCGGGTGGACATGGCTCTTGAGCGGCCAGGGCAACGTGTACTCTTTCTCCGACCAGCCCCAGTCCCGAAGCGTCGGGGAGAAGAACTCCATTTTCCGACTCGGGGTGGTGAAACCGGCCTTCGCCTTGCCGTCGATCATGACGCCGACCACACTGCCATCCTTGACCAGGCGACCCTGATCATCGGTCTTGGCACCGTCCGTTGAAACGCTCTTTTCGAAGGGCACATAGTTGTCTTTCGTGACCTCGAAGGCGGCATACTTGCGCATGTACTCCATCGGGGTCAGGCCTTCCTTGGCCGCCTCTTCGGGCAGGCCCGGAACGCTGTTCTCGAAGATCCACCGGTAGTACTCGTCCACCGTGACCACTTCCCCTTCGCGATAAGGACTCATGAAGTGCTGCTTGACCCCGAGTTCTCCGTCGGGGTCCATCTTGACCGACAGTTCGATCCAGAACTCGTTCTCTTCCCACACCTCGCCCGGGTTGGTCTCGTACGTGTACTTGACCTTGCGACCGAGCCGCTCGGCAGCTACACGCTGCACGGGTTGGCGGAAGGCAATCCACTGACCCGAGTGCGTTTCCTGACTCATCAGGTCATGGCGCTCGTTCGAGTGGCCCATGGGAAGCACGTAGTCGGCAAACCATGCCGACTCGTTCCAGGTGGGTGTGAGCGCCACGTGGCACTTGATCTTCTCTTCGTCCTGCAGCGCGCGCATCCACATGAACCCGTCCGGGTTGATCCAGAGCGGATTGTAGACCCGGGTGAAATAGACGTCGATGTCTCCGCGGCCTTCTTCGAGGAAGTGCGGCAGCAGGAAGGACATTTCATAGAAGGCCAGCGGCCATTCGTGCGGAATGTGCAGCTCGTTCCAGGCGTTGAACGGAGGCGGCTGGTCGAAGGGCTTCGGCACGAACTTATTCCAGCTGTTGCCGGACGTACCGCCTTCGTTGCCGACGCTGCCGGTCAACACGTTCAGGAACAGCAGACAGCGGGCCACCTGCCATCCACCGAGGTTTCCGATGGAGGCGCTTCGCCATGTATGCGTGGCCAGGCGACCCTGGCAATCGGCAATGTATTCGGCGGCCTCGCGGATGCGCTCGATGGGCACCTGGGCCTCTTCGGCGGCGCGCTCGAACGTGAACTCCGAATAGAGCGTTTTCAGGAGGCGATCGAACACCTCGAAATCAGCGCGATCCTCGTCGAGGTCGAACTTCCCGCTCGCAAAGAGCTCCTTCATCTTGTCCCACACACCTTCGCCGGGCAGATCGAAATCCACGTCGTCGTAGGGCTTCGTGCGGAAGAATTCGAGCGTCTCGCGCCAGTTGACCCAGCGCCGCACGAATTCCTTGTCGTACAGGTCGTTCTGGATCATGTGGTTGGCGATGGCCAACAACAAGGTCTGTTCCGAACCCGGCCACGTGGGCAGCCAGACATCCGATTTGGAAGCCGTATTGGACAGGCGGGGGTCCAGCGTGATCAGCTTGGCCCCGTTCATCTTGGCCTCCATGATCCGCTGGGCATGCGGGTTGAAATAGTGGCCCGTTTCGAGGTGGCTCGAAATCAGCAGGATCACATTGGCCTTGGCATGATCCGGGCTGGGCCGGTCAAAACCCGACCAGGTGAAATACCCGGCCCGGGCGCCGCCCGAGCAGATGTTCGTGTGGGAGTTGTGTCCATCGACACCCCATGCCTGGATGCAGCGGTTCGTGTAGCCGTCCTCGCCGGGACGACCGACGTGGTACATGATGCCATCGCGCCGTTTCTGGCGGGAGGCGTTCATTTTTTCGCCGATCTCTGAAAGCGCCTGGTCCCACGTAATCCGTTTCCACTTGCCCTCGCCGCGCTTGCCGACGCGCTTGAGCGGGTAGAGTATGCGCTCGGGGTCGTAGACCTGGTTGATGGTGGCCGGTCCCTTGGCGCAGTTGCGGCCCCGTGAGCCCGGGTGCTTCGGGTTGCCTTCGAACTTCTTGATGTCGAGTGTCTCGCGGTCCACGTAGGCCAGGAGGCCACACGCGCTTTCGCAGTTGAAGCAGACCGTCGGCACGAGCGTGTAGTGGCGGGCGACCTTCTTGGGCCACTGCTTGCCATCCCATTCAACCCAGTCTTCCCACTTGTCGACAGGGGGATACTGGCTCATGCGGCCGTCCGGGTGCATGACCGTGGTCATGTCGATCTTCTCAGGGGCGCGCTTGGCGTCTGCGAACTTCGGCAGGCCGAATGCAGCCCCGTCTCCCCGGTGATCCTGTGATGTTGTGTCTTTCTTTGCCATGATGGTTGGCCCGAACGCGGGCGATCAGCTGTTGGGGAGTTCCTGGGGAGCGGTGACGTAGGCGTGCTCGAAAGCGTAGAGGCCCACGAGGACCAGGACGCCGGCCAGCCATGCCGGATAGAAGCCCATGAACAGGGGCACGATGTGGCCCAGTACGATGGTCAGGAGCCAGAACGAGCGGGCGTAACGCCCCTTCGTGATCATGTGGGCTGCGCGGGCAGCCTGCTCCGAGGCGTGTGGCATGCCGAATTCGCCCAGCAGGGTCACCGCCAGATCCACACCCACACTCACCAGGAAGGTGGTCTGGACGAGGGCACCGACGCTGGCGTGGAAGCCGACGATGGCATCGAGGATGAGCAGGAAGGCGCTGCCGCCCATGACCGACTGGATGAGCATGTGGATCGGAAGCAGCGGGCTCTGCCATAAATCCCTTCCTTCGGCCTGACCGAAGAGGAAGGCCGTGTAGATGGCCGTTCCGATGCCGAAGGGGATGGCGGGAATCATGACCCACATCCGCCAGTCAAGCGAGTCGAACGTGTACCATCCGAGCGTCGTGGCCAGTTCACCGGCCCACCACAGGGAAACGAGTCCACTGAACCCGATGAGCAGGTAGGCGCCGCGCACCAGCCAGGACTTGAACTGAGGCCGGAGAACAATGCGCAGGAAGCGCTCGGGGCGCTCCAGATCGTAGACCAGCAAGGCGGTCGTGACCAGGAGGAAGAAGAGCGATGCGGAGGATGCCGCCAGCATGTCGGCGCCTTCGATGGCAATACCTGCAATCGGCCCCAGGAGCGAAAGGATGAGGAAAAGACCCGCCGCGATGCCTTTCGTGACCAGGTAGGCCGGTACGGGCCAGTGCCAGGGCACCTTGTGCTGGGCGTTCCAGACGACCTGCGTCATCTGTTCGGCCATGCGGCCTTCGCCAATCTGGATGGGGCCGCCCATGGGGTCTCCCTGCGGCCCGCCGGCGCGCAGCGGCGTACCGGAATCCGACCGGCGGCCTGATGCTTTCGGTGGTTTGGACGCATGCCCATCGCCGCCGTGCCCATCGCCCTCATGCAGGGGAAGCACATCGGCCCAGGCAAATGTCTCGGGCGTACGATCCGTGGCGGTGGGGTGCATGGCCACGTCTTCGCCCCCGATGTAGTACAGCTTGGGCGCCGTGCCCTGTTCGGGCTTGCGCACCGTGACCTTGTTCTTGGCCACAGTCTGTGCGATTTCCGTGGTGGGATCGTCGAGGTCCCCGGCCAGGATGGCGTGTTCGGGGCAGACGACCACACAGGCTGGTTCGAGGCCCAGATCCACCTTGTGGGCGCAGTAGTGGCACTTGGCCGCTGTACCTGATTCCGGGTCGATGTATATGGCATCGTACGGGCAGGCCTGCATGCACGCCTTGCAACCGATGCAGACATCCGGGTCGAACTCCACGATGCCGTCCTCGCGCTGGTACATGGCCGTCACAGGACAGATGCGTACGCATGGCGGGTTGGCGCAGTGGTTGCAGCGCGTTACCTGGAAGGAGCGGGTCACGTTCGGGTATTGCCCCGTTTCAACGCTCTTGACCCACGTGCGCTGCACGCCGAGGGGCACCTCGTTCTCGCTCTTGCACGCCGTGGAGCACGCGTGACACCCGATACAGGCGTCATTGTTGATCAGGAAACCGTAATTCATGCAGGTGTGGGATCCGTGAAAGGAACGGCGAGACCGCAGGCCGCGCTGGGAGTGTCCCGGGGAAGCGCTTGTGAGCCCGCAGGGGCGCACTGAGGCCACGTTAGAACACTTGTAATGACAGGTTAAGACATCCCGGTCAAAAGGTCCAGATCCTCCGGACGATTAATGTTGACCAGGTGGGCATCGTCGACATCCACCCATTGGACCGTCGCCCGATCCAGGAATCCGAACACACTGCGGCCTCCACCATCGACATAGGCCTGCAGTTCGGGGCGCAAGGACGCGCGCCAGAGACCGCACAGGGGCTGCCCCCTTCCCGACGTTCGGGCGCGAGCAAGAACCAGACCGGCATCAGAGGATTCCGATGAGGCGAGAATGCGCCTGAGGTCGTCGTATCGGACAGCCGGCAGGTCTCCGGCCAGCACCAGGAGGTCCCGCTCGCACGATGCGGCCAGGATGCCCCCCAGCGGTCCCTGACCGGTCACGGGGTCGGGAATCGCATCCCAGGAACAGCCGGCCACATCGGGGGGGGATGGCAGGCGGGAATCCGCGTCTGCCACGGAAAGATGGACCCGCTTGCAGAGGGCCGCCAGGGCACGATAAGCAGCATGGTAGAGGGCGTCGCCCTCAAGCGACACGCGCATCTTGTTGCTGCCGAAGCGCGTGGAGCGACCTCCAAGAAGAAGCAGGCCTTCGGGTTCGGTTCGCATGCAGACGCCCCGCACCGGGGAGCAAAATCAGGAATCGGGAGTGGGAGGGACCGGAAGCGTTCTGCGACGCGGCCGCCCGGACAATATCTTGCCCTGCATGATATACGGAATGGCCCAGACCTTCCAGCCCGACAGCAGCAAAAGCTGCGCACCGTCCACCCTTGAACACCAACCCGATCGGAGTCCCTGCCATCAAGACACGTCCCATGGTCTATTTCTACGTGGCTTCTTCCGAAGAGATGAAGGGAGGGGTGGAGCCCGGTGCCTTCGATGCATCCCGGCTCCATCGCAGTCTTGATCTGGCCAAGGCAGACAAACGCGGGCAGATCCATGTCGTGGACGCCCGCCGGATTCCGGCCACCCTCAGCGGCGATGTGAATGGCATACCGAAGGAGGCCATCCTCAACCGGAAACCCTATCGCAAGCCCAAGGAGATGACAGCCGGTGGGGGAATACTCACGAAGGCTGGCAAGAAGAAGCTCAAGGTGCTCCTCATCTACCGAAAAGGGCGATGGGATCTTCCCAAGGGACGACTCGACAAGGGGGAAACCATCCAGGCCTGTGCGCGGCGGGAAGTGATGGAGGAACTCGGCATCGATCAGGTCGATGTCCACAGTTTCCTGGATACCACCATCCATGGCTACCCCGAAAAGGGACGCTTCATCGTCAAGACCACGCACTGGTATCACATGACCACGGAGGCGACCTCGTTCATTCCGCAGAAGGAGGAAAAAATCACGAAGGTGCGCTGGAAAAGCGTCCAGAGGGCGAAGGAGATCCTGGGACACGAAAATCTGGTCCGCCTGCTGAACCGGGTGGAGCATAAACTGTTGGTCACCCATCCCTGACCTTTTCTATATTGAGGCCGTTCATGGCGCCCAATATTTTCCTCTTCCCACCTCGATTCCGACCTTTTTTTGATGGAAACGGCAGCGACTGATCTGGACAGCAAACTGGCCCGCCGCGCCGCCCGGAGCGGCAAGAAGCGCAAACGGCGCAGCGACCGGAAAATCGGCCTCCCGGCACCCGTCGTGTTCTGGCTGGTGGCTCCGGTCGGCGCGGCCGGCGTCGTCATGCCTGTCATCGAGGACGTGAACTGGGTCTGGATGACGGGAGTGGCCATCCTGCTGCAGGTCGTCATCCTTCGCATCAACGACGGCCGCGGGTTCATCCGTTCGCGCGAAATGCGACGCGCCTACGAGGCCCGTCGCCACTTCTCGATCCTGGAAGTCATCGTCCTCTTCCTGCTGATCATGGCCGACATGCTGGCCATGGCCTACGCCCTTCTGACGGCCGCCGCGCCGTAAACAGGACCCGCGCCCGAAGCAGAACAACGAGCCGTCAACCGCGCCCCACGCCGGAACCAACCGGGATTCATTGCCCCGCCATGAAGACGGCGTTGGCAAACAACTGCAATCCGGATTGCCAGAATCCACGGAAGAGGGGATTGTCCATCAGGAATACCCATTCGCCGGACCCGTCGGATTGCACACCGAAAGCCAGCGAGCCCTCGAGTCGTTCCTCTGCGCGATAGCCGGTGTGACCCGATACACGACCGTCCTCCTGGATGATGCCCACATTCCAGCTTCCGCCGGCTGTCATGAGCTCGGGATGATCCGACCGATCGCGCAGGACGAAGGTCTCTTCCCCGAATCCGAACGCCAGGGGATGGGACGCATCGACCTGGACCCGATACACGGCTCCTGGATTGCTGTCCGGCGCCCGGTCCCGGCTGCGGTCCTCATAGCGCTGGTTGCGGGCGCGACCCGTGCGCACACTGTCCGGCTCGGAATCCGGCCGCTTCATCGAAAGCGCCATGCCTTCCTTTCCGGCCAACCACGTGGCGGCGCGATCAATGGCCACGACACGTCCACCAGCGCGGACCCAATCGCGCAGGTGCTTGAGTCCTGCATCGCCCAGCACGGAGCCGTAGGAGGCGGATGGCAGAATGATGACGTCCAGGTCATCGAGGTCCATGGAGGCAAACCGGTCCGCGGGAAAACGCGTCAATGGATAGTCGATGACCTGATCAAACCAGTGCCACACCTCTCCAATGCCGGCCGATCCCAACCCGGACCCGAACGGCATGCCCACGCGGATGGGCTTCATGGCACGCACCCGTCCAGAGCCCAGGTCATTGCCGGCATCCACGAAGCCGGTCGCAATGGGGGTCAGCGGCTGATGGTGTGCGCCGGCCAATCGCTGCAGCATCGCCTCCAGTGCCGTCCCGAAGCGCTCGTTGTTGCGTCGCGTGACGATGATCGCGCCGCGGTCGAAGTCCGCATCGCCGACAGAAAACGCGTTGTCGTTGCGCCGGACAATCACGCCCTCCTTCATGAGCGCAGCCAGGTACGCCGCATCGCCGGCATCATCCCAGGGCGTAACCCAGGCATAGGGCGTTCCCTCCAAGGTGGAAGCAACTGCGCTCGGTTCAGCCCAATCTGTCATCCGGACCGTGGCCGGTGTGGCCACCGCATCCACATCATAGGCAAACGGCAGCGCCCACCCGGTGATGTCGTAGGTCAGCGTGTCGGAGAGCACCACCTCCGGATCGAACAGGACCCGCGTCAGGACAGCTCGCGGCTGGGCGGCAGGAATGACAAGATCCCCGGCAGCAATGGCGTGCCGGCCGCTGCGCCCCGTACGGTAGTCCATCCCCTCCACACGCGCATCCTCCGCCACGCGTCCATACTCGATCCCCAGCCGGTCAAGATGCTCGGCCAATCGCGCCTCGCGCCGGCCCGGGGAAGAAGAGCGGATGACGTAGGATGAAAAGTCACCCGGGGGGTCGGAGACAGCCCGATCGAAATAGGCCGCAAACTCATCCACCACGCGCTCGTGATGCATGGCTGCCGTCTCGACCGTCGACAGACCGCTGGTCATGTGATGGGTCAACCGATCCTTCAGGGTCAGCGTGTCGCCGAGGGCCGTTTCAATGCCGAGACCCGCACGGCCGTGGCCTGCCTGCTCGTAGGTCATCCCGATGGCGCCGTTGAACATGGGAAACGAGTCCCCATATCCCGGATACAGGATGTCGAAAGATTCCTTGGTGAAGTAGAGCCATCCCTCGGCATCGAAATACCGGGCATGATTGCGCCCGATGATGGCCTGCAACTCGCGCTGCCAGGGCGTGACTTCCTCGTGCACCGGCTCGGCAGCAGGCGCAAAGTAATAGGGTGAATCGACCCCCTGCTCATGGAAATCGACATGCACATGGGGCATCCACTGTTTGAATACCTCCAGGCGTTGCTGCGTCTCGACCTGCGTCTGCCAGGACCAGTCCCGGTTCAGATCAAAATAGTAGTGGTTCGTTCGCCCACCCGGCCAGGGCTCGGCGTGCTCGACGGCCATGGGGTCGGCATCCATCGTTTCACCCACAACCATGTTGTACCAGTTGACGTAGCGGTCCCGACCATCCGGATTGAGGGCGGGGTCCATGACCACGACGGTGTTCTCCAGCCAGGATGAGGTCTCGGCATCCGTCGGGTCGGCCAGGCGATGCAGCGTGGCCATGGCCGCTTCGGAGCTGTTCGACTCGTTGCCATGGACGTTGTAGGAGAGCCACACGATTGCCTTCTTGTCCCCCTGCGGTTCGCCTTCCAGAAGATGCGCGCGCTTGAGGTTGTCCTCCCGGATACGCTCCACATTGCCGAGATTTTCGGGTGATGACACCACCGCCATCACCAGCGGCCGTCCTTCATTCGTCCGGCCATATTCCATGAAGGCTACCCGATCACTTTCCACCGCCACGCGCTCGAAATAGGACACGATCCGATGATGGGGCGTGAAGCGCTCCCCGAGTTCATATCCAAGATGATCGGCCGGAGATGTGACGGACTGCGCCTTCGAGACGTTGGCCTGACCAACCAGCACAAAGGCAATGACAAGAGGGAAAAGGGTGCGCATGGAACACATGATTCGACGAGGGGGCGGAGAAGAACGGAAAGGATACCTACTTTTCGTCTCCTGAGCGGAGGGCGGGCGATCAAGAATGGAAGCCTGTCCGCTTCAGGGTGGCCGCCAACATAGCGGCCCGCTCCATTCAGTGCAATCATTCCACGCTTCCCATGTCCAGACCTGCCCCGGGATCGGCCCTTCGACTGCTGGTCATGGTGCTTGTACCCGTGGTCGTTTACTGCATCGCCTGGAGCAGACAGCCCTCCCGGCTTGCCGAACAGGCCCCGGCGTTCGGTTTTCCGGACGAGTTCGCCCGTCATTTCCACTCCATCACCGTTCCCGAAGGAGAGGAACGCTCCGGGTACACAGCCGGCTATCGTCGTGAGGCCCTTCGGACCCTTCGGGCCACACGCAAAAGCTCCGCAACGCAACTACCCTGGGTGGAAAGGGGACCCGGCAATGTGGGCGGGCGAACCCGCGGTCTGGTCATCGACCTCAACGATCCGACAGGAAATACCCTTCTCGCGGGGTCCGTCGGCGGCGGCATCTGGCGCAGCACGGACGCAGGAAACAACTGGAGGCCTCTTACAGACGATGTCCCCAGGCTCTCGGTTACTTCGATTGCCCAATCCCCCTCCAACCCCGACATTTTCTATGCGGGTACGGGCGAAGGTTTTCCGAACGGGGATGCCGCCATCGGGGATGGCATCCTGAAATCCGAGGATGGCGGTCTGTCGTGGACGATCCTGCCCTCCACCAGCGGAGGCACGGATTTCCTGTTCGTCAACCGGGTCATCGTCTCGGACTCGGACGCCGACCTGGTCCTGGCAGCGGCACAATCCGGCCTGTGGCGCAGCACGGATGGCGGCGCGTCGTGGACACAGGTCCTCGAGCCTGACAGCTTCCGTGGGTTCTATCAAATCCTGTCCGAACCGGGCAATTTTTCCACCCAGTACGCCGTCGAGGATGGAAGTGGCGTCTGGAAATCCACCGATGCGGGTCTGAGCTGGCGGGAGGCCAATACGGGACTTGCCGAAGCCGGGTCTGGAGCGCGTATCGAGCTGGACGTGTCGCCCGCGGATCCGAATCGGCTGTATGCCCTGGTCGAGTCGTCCGACGGGGTCGATCCGACGTACGTAACCACCGACAAGGCGGGCAACTGGGTGCAACTGGTTGCATCGGATGGCTCCCTGGATGTGGACATTGCCGGCACGCAGGGATGGTACGATTTGATGGTCCACGCGCACCCTGCCGATCCGGAACGGGTGTTCCTCGGCGGCATCGGCCTGTACCGCCAGCGCCAGAGCGGCGGATCGTCCCGGCGCGCCTACTTCGATGGCGTGGATGAAGAGAACACCGATAGTTTCCTCTCTTTCGTCAATTTCGGTGCCGACCACCTGGGAGGTGGCCTGCGCTTGGGAACAGAAGAAGAGGAAAGCACGATCTCGGCCGAGCAGATGGTGGCCGTGGAAGTGCGCTTCGGTCCGGGCCGAAGCCAGCAGGCCCACCGGTACGTGCCCGCCGACCAATCCGGTGTGGATTTCGTGGACTACCCGTATCTGGACTACGTCGAGGTGCCGTTCGAAGTCTGGGACATCGACAACAACCGGCAGCTCGGCGTCTCCTTCAGGGACCGCGAGAACAATGGAACCTTCGATCTGAGTACCTACGATGCCAACGATGTGGATCGTGAATACGTCCTCATTTCAGCGCGGGACTACACGGGCGACACGCCCGACGCAGCGCTGGCCCAGGACGGCGGTGTGCGAACGGACCTGGCCTACTTCTTCTGGCCCATTCTGCCGGATGGTGCCGAATGGAATGCCGACCGGCTGCCCGAGGCTACACTGCGGCTGAACTGGCTCGAGGCCGACGTGGGCAATCGGGTGCTGACCCGGATCGGGGTGGGGGTCCACGTCGACCAGCATGTCATGCGTTCGATCCGAACGGGCCCGGGAGATGATGACTTCCGGTTGGTGCTGGGTAATGATGGCGGCGTCTTCGTCTCCAATGACGGTGGACAGAATTGGAACGGCCGCTTCCGCAGCTACAACACCACCCAGTTTTACGGTGTCGACAAGAAACCCGGCAGAACGATCTACCTGGGCGGGACGCAGGACAACGGATCCTGGCGCTCGCTGGGCAACCCGGAGGCCTCCTCAGCCTGGTTCGAGGCCGGTGGCGGCGATGGCTTCGACGTGGTCTGGCACAAGCAGAACGACCGCAGATTCCTGACCACCTCCCAGTGGACATCCATCCGTCGCAGCACGGACGGGGGCATCAACTTCGCCAATGCCACGACGGGCCTGACCAATACGGGACAGGGACAAGGGTCCCAGTTCATCACCAGCCTGTCCGCACGGCAGGACAACTCCGACATCGTGTACACCATCGGGGAGGATGGGGTGTGGCGCTCGTCGAACTTTGCCGAATCGTGGGAGCTGCGACCCATAGCGGCGGCGGAATGGGGCTATGCCGGTGCCAGTGGCAAGGTGCACGTCTCCCATGCCGATGGCAACGTCGTCTGGGCCGGATACGAAATGGACCCGACCTCTTCGGGCAGCGACGCTGCAGGACATCTTCATCGCTCCGGGGACAATGGCAGCACATTCGTGCCGGTGCCAACCCCCTCCTGGGCACCCGGTCGGCTGAGCGGCCTGGGCAGCAGCCACGACCATCCGGACCGGGTCTATGTCACGTTCTCATTCTACGGTCGACCCAAGGTCATCCGAAGTACGGACGCAGGCCAGACGTGGGAAGATCTGAGCGGTTTCCTGGCGGGCTCAAGGGGCGTCGTGTCCAGCAACGGTTTCCCGGATGTCTCCACGTACGATGTCCTGGACTTCCCCGGGACGAACGTCATCTGGGCCGCCACGGAAATCGGTATCGTGGAGTCCCGCGATGACGGGGCCACGTGGGCCCTCGCGGACAACGGGCTTCCTGCGGTCTCCATCTGGCAGCTCAAGCTGCTGGATGATGAAGTCGTCGTGGCCACCCATGGGCGCGGCATCTGGACACTCCCTGTTGGCGCCGTTGTCACGGATATCGACCCGTCGGGCGCGCTTCCCGAAGATCTGGCCATCGCATCGGCCTGGCCCAACCCGTTCACGGACGAAGTATCGCTTTCCGTTGACCTGCCGGTTTCTGGTCCTTTCAAAGCCGAGGTATTCGATCTGCAGGGACGACGCGTGGCGACCCTCCTGGATGAAGAAAGGACGGCAGGTCGGCACGCACTGCGCTGGCAGGCCGACGGCCTGCCGGCGGGCGCCTACTGGATCCGGATATCTACGACGTCGGGCACGACAACCCGCTCGGTCGTCAAGGTGAAGTGATGGCGAGATGACGGCGGCGCGTGAGCGCAATTTTCGGGTTTTTCCACGTTCCCTGACTGTGGACGAACCGCCGCCTTTCATCCGTCCATCCCGTTTTCCGGCCGACATCCCGTCTGCCGAGGTTGATTCATGCGCCGATTCCCGGCTCTGCTTGCACTATTGCTGCTCCTTGCGGTCCAGATGACCGCCCAGGCACAGGTACGTGTCGTCTACACGGTGGATACCGTGAACGAGGGCCAGTACACCTCCCACGTCATGATCACCAACATGACGGCGTCACCCATTGCAGATTGGGAAATGACGTTCCGCATGGATCAGCACATCACGAACATTGAACACGCCGACTGGGAGGAATTCCAGAACGTGTTCACGACCCGGGGTCAAGGCTGGACCCGCACCATTGAGCCCGGCGACGTGGTCTGGTTCACGCTCACGGGCACGGCCTACGGCGAAGACCCCGAAATCCCCCGGTCCTGTTTCTTCAACGGCGCTGCCTGTTCGGTGGAGCTGCACCCGGATGCCGAAGTGGAGGTGGCTGATCCCTCGGAAATGATCGTTTCCGCCTGGATCGAAGACTACGATTTCACGACCTACACGGGATACATCGCCGTTCAGAACCCCACGGACCACGTCTTTCCCGCCACCTGGGGCCTGCAGTTTTCCACCCCCTCGCAGATCATGGAGATGGACGGTGTCATCTGGCAACGCTCGGGCACGAACTACCAGATCTACGGCACGGCGCATACAGACCGGGTGGACGCGCACGACTTCGTGCTGATCCCTTTCCGAGGAGTGCACTCGGGCGTACCGAGTGAACCCGTCGGATGCCGACTCAATGGGTATTCCTGTTCCTTCCAGCCGCCCGATGCGCTGGTCGAGATCCCTGACCTGGAGGTCTTCTTCAAACTCGGGGAAGTGACGGAGGACGAGTGGGAGGGCTACATCCGAATCGAAAACCCGACCAAGACCATCCTCTCAAGTTGGGTGCTTCGCTTCTCGTTGGGAAGTCGGATCACGGAAGCCGAGGACATGATCCTCGAGCGCGCCGGCTCCAACTACACCATCCGACCCGCCTTCGGTCGCGGACGCATCATGCGGGAGACGGACTATACTTTTGCCATCCGCGGAACGTATACCGACAGCCTCGACGTGCCCACGGACTGCACGCTCAATTCCGTGCGCTGCAACATCAAGTTCCAGATCCAGGACGCCGTGGACAACGACGTGGACACCACGGATGACGGAGGAGACGACGGCGGCGATGACGGAGGAGATGATGGCGGCGGCGATGACGGCGGTGGGGACGATACCGTTACCTGCGCCAACCCGGCCTCCGGCCTGCTCCCGGAAATCGATTTCAGACTCCTGAACCTCGGAGCCACAACCTATGTGGCGTTCCTCGACATCACGAATACGGACATCGCCCCCATCAAGGATTGGGCGCTGGAGTTCGAACTGGTCGATGGGATGACCATCACCACCATCACCAGCCAAACCAAATTCAACTGGAATCTGACGGCGGGACACTATCGCGTGGAGCCTGATCCGACGGACAACTGCATCCCGCCGGGCGACTACGTCCGGTTGACGGTCCTAGGTGCACACAACGGAAATTTTGCGAAACCCGTCGGGTGCAATTTCGGAGGCAATATCTGTGTCTTCCAGCCACGCATGGCCACGGATGCGGAAGAGGCTTGGAGCATTCCGGACGTTGTTTCCCTCGAGCCTGCCTACCCGAATCCGTTCAACCCCCGCTCCACCATTGCCTTCGAGGTCGGTCAGTCCCAGGCTGTCCGGGTCGAACTGTGGGATGGCCTCGGAAGGCGGCAGGCCCTGCTCTACGACGGCTTTGCCACGGCAGGGGTCTCCCACACGGTGACCATCAATGGGGATCGCCTGGCCTCGGGTGTGTATCACGTCCGACTCATTCCCGAGCAGGGCGCTGTGCAGACGCAGAGCGTCATCCTGCAGAAATAGCCGCTTGCCGGAAATCCGGGATGTATCGTCCCGGATCGGCAAAAGCCAAGGTCCAGGGCGTGGTAATACGCAGATCTGCGTAGGGATATACGTTGTTGTGCGAGGAAGAATGCGCACCCTTTGGTATGATCTCGACACGGGTGCCGGTCGAACACAAAACAGAAGGATTTCTTCGTACCCTCTGGTAGCCTTCCCCTCTTTGCCGCCCTCTCCGATGTCCGCTCTGCGACGCCTCATTTTCCTGACGCTGTTTCTCCTTGCGTCCCGTCCTGTTCTCGGACAGTCGGCAGCGACGACATCCACTACGACGGCATCGGCTTCGCATACGGTTTCCATCGGCATCCAGGCCATCACGGTCATGGCCGTGTCCGGAGACCCGCTCCCGCTGACGGCCGTGCGGGACACGGAGGGAACCGTCCGCGTGCAGGATGCCAGTTCCCATTACAACCTGACCACCAACGTGGATGACGTTCGGATTGAGGCGGCTCTGGATTTCCCGATGCCCGAAGGGTTCCGTCTCCGCATGCGGGCTGAAACCGGCCTGGGACAATCCCGCGGGGTGGTCAACCTGAGCGATGCCGGTCGCTCTCGAACACTCATCGGCAGCATCGGCCGCGGCCTCGAAAACGGTCGACTGCTCGAGTACGAACTGCTCATCGATCCGCAGGCCGAACCCGTTCCCATGCAGGAGCGCCGCGTCACTCTTTCGATCGTGAACCCCCGGACGGGATTCCGACAGGAAGTGACCCAGGTGGTATCCTTTTCCCTGGAGCAGGCTCCGGGGCTGGACATCCTGACGGAACCGTCCAACTGAGGGCGCACTTCCGAGCGCCGTGTGTCTCGTCAGGCGGCCGTCTGAAGCTCCGGCTCCACCGCACCTGCCATCCGCTCCAAGGCGTGACGGCGCAGTTGCGAAATCCGGGCTTCGGAAACGCCCAGGAGCGCACCGATTTCTGAGAGGGTGAGTTCTTCCCCGAAGTAGAGTTCCAGGATGGTCCGGTCGCGATCGTCCAGAACACGCGCGCACCGATCCAGGTGGCGACGGATGTCTTCCCAGTCCATGCGCTCGAATGCCTCACCGGCTACCGCATCGGGTACGACGTCCACGAGGCGCAGTCCGCTTTCCTGGTCATGGACCTCGTCGAGCGAATCCTGGAAGCGACGCATGGCATCCATCCGGATCACGCGCAGTTCTCCCACGCTGACCTGCATTTCGTGAGCCAATTCAGGCTCCGATGGACTGTCCCCGGTGCGCTGTGAAAGTCGTTCGCGGGTCTCGCGCTCCCGGGCCACCTTGGCGCGACGACGACGCGGCAAGGGGTCGAGACGGCGCAGGAAATCGATGATCTCGCCACGGATGCGCGGGTAGGCAAACGTGATGAACCGGCGGTTGATGCTCGGATCGAATTGATCGAGGGCCTGCAACGTGGCAATCACACCCACATTGAAGAGTTCGTCCGCCTGCGCCAGTACGTCACCGGGGCGGGAAATCTTGGAGATGATGGAGCGGATGACAGGTTCGGTCGCAAAGACGACCGCGTCGCGGTTTTCCTGGCAGGGTTGGGCGTGGAAGGCCACAGCCCACCGTTCTGCGCCTTGTAATTCTGACATGGGACCAGAGGGGCTTGGTTGGCGGTTGGGCGGAAGTGCTCCGCCTGTGCCCTGGTCATGTCAAGCCCTGTGCCGCTATGACCCGCCTGCGAGTGACCGTCCCGCAAAATCACCCCTCACGCCGCCTGGGCGGCGATATGGTCTCTCCAAAAACAATGCGTGCGGCCCGGGCTTGGGCCCGGGCCGCACAAAAGTGTTTCGACAGCAATACAACGGCGCTGCGGCAGCACAACAATCCTCCGTCCTGCGAACAACCTGCTACGAACCGCTGTCCTGTGACTGTTGACGCGCCTTGAGCGCCTGCTTCTCGGCCGGCGTGAGGGCTCCTGCCGGCGGAATCTCCAGCTTCTGCCCCGGCACGATGACGTCCGGATGTGCAATCCGGTCGCGATTGGCCTCCCAAATGCGTATCCAGTGCAGATGGGAACCGTGATAGTAGCGGCGCGCCAACCGGTAGAGCGTTTCGCCCTCGACGACGGTGTGCGTCGCGGGAAGCCCGGAGGCAGGGTCCGCTCCCTCCACAGGCGGCTGGACCCGCGGCGTATCATCTGTTGGCTCTTCCCGCTCGACGGAGAGCCCGACACTCTCCACCGCCCGGATGCCACCCGACAGGGAGACGCCGCCCGACCCCACGAGTCGAACCTCACGGCGCTCGGGGGCGATGGTCATCACACCTTCCGAGGCCTCACCGGCCATCAATTCGAGTTGCAGCGTGTCGGGACGGGATACGGTTTCCGGTGGGAGGGAGGCGCCTACGATGAAGGCTTCCCAGACACCGGGTACGAGATCCGGGAAACGGGCGCGCCCATCCCGATCCGTCACGCGTCGCAACCGGTCGTGGGCAGAGCGGATCTCCACCAGCACGCCCGCCTTGTCTTCCTCGCCGAGCGCCGTGTTGAGCGCGGATTCACGCTGACCGCCCGTGCCTGTATCCACCGCTACCTGGATGGTCACCTCGCTGCTGCGAACCACGGGAATTTCGATCCCTTCCGGGGGAATCATCGCCGGATCGATGGCCATCGGCATGGCAGCCAAGGGCCGCCTGCCAAAACCGATGGAAGCGCGATCAATGGTCAGGTACTGCAATTCCGCATACTCGATCCGGATGGTAAAGCGACCCTCCTCGTCCGTCGTGGTGTCGAAGCGGCCCATCGAAAGGCGTGCACCCACCACAGGGTCACCCGTCTCGGCGTCAACTACACGGCCAGGCAACACCGCGCGCTCCGGCCCCATGCCCGGGACCGGAATCCCGATCGGGATGGACCAGGAGGCCGATACGCTGGCATTGCGGATGGACGTCTCGTAGGCCGTCCGGACCGTTCGGGCACGCAATGTCAGGAGATGACCGAACGAGAACTCATGCTCGATACGGGCATCTGCCATGCTGAAGGATTGCGAAGCGCTCAAGCGGTCCTCACTGTGCAGACCGCCCAGGGTCACCCGTGATCCACGACCATTGTCCCAGCCCAGATTCACTCCGATGTTGACGCGCTGCTGATCGACCGGGTTGTAGAAGGTGGGCCCGTCCAGCCAGGAGACCGAGGTATTGATGGACAGGGACCGGCGCGTGCCGAACAGGGACACCTGCGATGCCAGATACGGATCCAGCGCGGTGCGGGAAGGATCCTCGCTCTGGCCGCGACGCACGAGGGCGTTCACTCCGAATCGCCGCCGATTCAGCGTAAGACGCGACTCGATGGCTTGCTCCTCACGCCTCAGCGAAGTAAGGGTGTTGTTGTTGATCTGACCCTGTGCCGAGACCGTCCACGAGGCACGATACCGGTCCCGCGAACGCAGGAGGGTCAGGGCCGTGCGACCCAGTCCGAAGGTCTGGGTCGCACGGCCCGCCTCGCCCAGGTCATAGCGGCGCTCGCGGACACGCGCCTGGGTGGTCCAGCGCAGTCCGTCGGAGAGCACCACGCGGGTGGACAACGCGCCCCCGCGAGCGCCGCGAATGGCGCCCAGGAATCCGTCGTCGGCCGCTTCGGCCTGCAAGGTCACCATGGACTGCTTGTGCTGCAACGTCATATCCACCTGGGCCGCACGGCCTGTTTCATCCCCGAACCAGCCCTGTGCCACCTCGGCGCTGAACATCTGGACCCCCGGCTCCCACATCAGCCCGATCGACGCGGATTGCCCCTCCTCGTAGGTGCGCTTGGCCAACGCGTTCACGCCCATGGAAAGATTGTCCCGCACTGCCATCGAAGCAAAGGCAAACGCCTGCTGCTGCTCCGGGAAAATCCGACGACTGCGCTGCACGAAACCACCCGTGCGAAAGCGGCCCATCCGGTAATCACCTCCGGCACCGAACCCGAGGGATCCGACCTCCAGAAGATCCGTCGCGTCCCAGTTGTGATCGCCCAGCTTCAGTGACCAGCCAGGGGAAGCCAACCGGAACGCATACCGGTCGGGCTGGGAGAACGTGGACTGTTGGCGCGCATCCGGAATGCGGATCAACGCCTCAACCAGACGTCCTTCCAATTCCGTTTCAGGAATGCGGAACGTGACCTGCGCGGCGTGTGTGCCATCCTCTGAGGTAGCCGTTGTTGTCAGCGTGGCCGGCAGCGTGCCCTCCGTTTGTCGACGTGAACTCGCTCGCGAGGGGTAGATGTCGGTGGTCAGGGACAGCTGTCTGAGCGGCGCATTGCCGCCGAGCACCGAAATGGCAACCGTGGCCACGTGAGTCAATCGGTTGGTGATGTCATCGCTCGTACCGACGCGCACGGTAATGGAGGCGCTTTTGCCCGCCTCGAGCGTCAGCCCGCCCGGCTCCACATCCACCGGCAGGGCAAGGGAGCTGCGTGCCCCGATCACCCACTCCGTCGCGGCATTGCCCGTGTTGGTGATGCGAAGCGTGGCCTCAATGCGGCTGCCGGCCCGGACAAGGTCAGGCTCTGAGAGCCATTCCGCGCTGACCTGGGGCCGGGCCAGCACATCGACGGGAAGCACAAGCGGCTCGACGCCTTCGCTGTCCGTAGTCAGGCGAATCTCGTAGGGACCCGAGGCGGCATCGGACGGCACGGTGAACGTCAGCAGTTGACTGGCACGGCCTCCGGCCTCCAGCACCACGGACGGCGGCGGAATGAGCAGAGACCAGCCCGATGGTAGATCGGGGCGCAACCGAGCCGTAACAGGGCCCGCGCCCGTGTTGAGAAGCTGCACCGGTCGGCTGCCCACGGATCCGGGGGCCAGCGCGAGTGCAGATCCGTCGGCCACGGAAAGCTGCAGTCCATTCTGCGCGTGCGCGCTGCCTGCAGAGAGGATCAGGAAAACCCACAACGCTGCAACACCTGCCCGAAAACCGTGCCTAGAGGGTAAGCTCATATTGGCCACCGAAAACGGCGTCATCCCCGTCGTCCACGATCAGGAGGGCCTGGTAGGTGCCGGGCTCCAGATTGGAGAGGTCGATGCGCTGCTGTACACTGGTACCGGGATAGAGTCGGTACTGGACGCCCTCGAAAGGGCCGAACTCGCTGCCGTCGGCCGCAAAGATGCGCATGTACACTTCCGGGTGCATCATCAGCGTTCCGGTGTTGATGACATCCGAGCGGAACCAGGTGTGCCCTTCCTCATCCGCCACGAGCTGGATGCGGTCAAAGGCCACTTCGCGCTGACCACCTTCACGAACGTGGGAGGCCAGCTGCACGCCGTAGCGTGTCACCTGCCGGAAGCCGAGCTCCCGCTCCTGCGCTGTCTCTTCGCCGACCGTGGACTCGGCCGAGTTCGGGTCCACCGATTCGACCATGAGCATGGACCACCACGTTCCCGGATCGATTTCAGCAGGGATGGTGATCGAATAGGACACCGTGGCTGATGCCCCCGGCGGAATGGTCAGGTTCTCCGGGGAGAACTGCACCCAGGGCGCGTTGGAGCGCTCCATCGTACCGGGTGGGTCGTATGCATTGGTTCCGTCAGCAAAGAAGAGATAGTCGCGCAAATAGACGCGGGCCTGCTGCGGCTGATCCGTCTCGTTGTCGACGAGCACTTCGCCCGACACCATCTGTCCCGGAGTGGCATCCAGATCGTGGGCCAGCCGGCCGCGGACGGTGATCTGGGCCTGGCTGTCGGGGGCCGAAAGGCCCGTCAGGATTGCCACGGACACAAGGATCGCCGCAAGGGGCGTCCTACATGTCCGTGACGGTATAGGTAACGGTGTGTACATCACTCGACCCGGATTCTGAACTGCCGTTTTCGATGGAAGCGCTGGCCGTGTAAACTAAACGCGCCGAGCCGATTTTGTTCTTCTTCACGTTGACCAGCAGGACCTGGTCCCTCATACCGTCGCGGAGCGTAATTTTGCCGGCCGCTTTGGCATTGTCAACATCCGTGGCCTCAACGTACAGATCATACTGCTGACCGGGAGCAAACGTGGACACGGTAATCTTGCTTTTCGTATCGCCGCGGCCCCAGACAAGTTGTGTGGTATCATCCTGATCCTGTGCCTTGTTGCCGTTCATGGACGGCTCAAGCACCAACTGCACGTTCGGCGATCCGGAAAGGTGCAACGTCCGGGCCGACGAGAACGAGTCACCGCCCTTCGGGCCTTTCTGGGCCGAAGCGTCCGCTGCGCCGAAGAGGGCGATCAGAAGCGTCAACAGGGATATGTGGATAATGCGTTTCATGGTGTCAGCAGAAGGAAGGCAATTGGCGTGCCAACGTGCTGAGGGCTGTCTGGAGCGTTTCAGGGTGAGAATTGTGTTTCGATGGCGAAACAGATGTGGGGTGACAGGACAACAGGGCGCTAGAGAATCCAGTTGGCCTGTTCGCGGTGACCGGAGCGCGGGTTGACGTATTCAGGTCCCACACGGGCATAGATCAGGCATTGGCGGCTGCGGTGCACTTCGTGCGCGCGGTAGGCCTGATTCATGCCCAGCTCCGAAAGGTCCACGACAAAGCTGAGGGGATCGTTGGATGCCTGATCGGAAGCAGGTTTCCGGGCATGGTCAGGGTCCTGGACGGACGGGGCCGGGGCCGCAAGGGCTTCGAGGCTGGAATACATGAACATGATGGTTTCCGTGAAGGGGTGGCGTTGTCTGTCCTTTCCCCTTCAATCCGCGTGCCGGAGCGATGCCGTGGGGTCCATCCTGAGTCACATCCCCCTCGATTATGTCCCCATGGGGGCCCCAGAAGCCGCTTTCCACCCCGGCATGCCTGCTTCCACCCCCATGCCGCGGGACGCCCGAAGTGTTTCGACAGCAAAACACCTGCGTCCCTCCCGCATATCGGTGTGCAGCGGGACCACAGCGCTGGCACAGCGAGGAGTGCGGCCCTAGATTGTACCCGATCACCCTTCTTTCCAGCCCCTTTCCGGCACCTGCATGCCCACCGACAGCGCCTCTTCATCTCCCGCTCGACGACGGGTTCTCGTGGTGGACGACAATGCCATGAACCGGCAGATGCTGATCGACTTTGTCGACATGCTGGGACACGATTGTCGGGAAGCAGCCAACGGGACAGAGGCCCTCGAACAGATCCGGGACTGGATGCCCGACACCGTCCTTCTGGACAATCAGATGCCGGATATGGACGGCATGGAGGTGCTCGAGCAATTGTCCGGAGACGAAGAGTTGCGACACATTCCCGTCATCATGATCTCGGGAATGGACGACCTCCGCACCGTCACGAAAGCACTTGAAGCCGGAGCGGTGGATTTCATGGGCAAGCCCTTCAACCCGGCCATCCTGAAGGCGCGGCTCTCGTCAAGTTTCGAGCGAAAGGCCCTGCGTGACCGTGAACGCGAGCTCTTGCGCTCGCTGGAAAAGAGTTACGCTGACCTGCGACAGGCCGAAGCAGGGCGGGATGCCCTGACCCACATGATCGTCCATGATCTGGGAAATCCTTTGTCCGTCATCTCCATGAATGCCGAAATGCTGAACATGACGGCCGCCATGGGAACGGAAATACCGCCCGCAATGCTTAAGGAGCGTGTCAGCCACATCTCATCGGCTTCGTCCTCCATGGACACCATGATCCGCAGCATGCTGGATGTGTCCAAAATGGAGGCCGGACAGCTCGAGCCCACAATGGAATCGGTCGACGTCGCGGCGCTCCTCTCCCAATTGCAGGGCCGCCTCAGCCCTGTCGCGGATGATGCCGGAATGACCATCCGGGTGGATACACCCGGGCATTGCAGCATTCAGACCGATCGCATCCTGCTTGAGCGCATGGTGGCCAACCTGCTTACGAACGCCTTCAAGTATGCCACCGGCGCTGACGACATCCTGCTGTCGGCCGGGCCGTCCGATGAGGGCGTCCTGGTCATCGTCGCCGACAACGGCAGCGGCATCCCCGAAGAGCTGCACGAGCACATCTTCGACAAGTTCTACCAGGTGGAGTCCCGCGAAAGCGGTCAGGCCCGCGCGGGCGTAGGGCTCGGACTGGCGTTCTGCCGCATGGCGGCCGATGTACTGGGGGGCGCCATCCGGGTGGAGAACAACGAGCCCTCTGGCACGCGCTTCGTCATCACCCTGCCGACGGGGTGAACCGGGCCAGCGGTACCCCGGATTACTCCTTGATCCCGAATTTTTTCAGCTTGGCGTAGATGTTCGAGCGTTGCAGGTCGATGGCATCGCTCATGCGGCTGATGTTGCCGTCGAACTCCATCAATTTGCGACGCAGGAACGCCTCTTCGGCCGCATCCCGGAACTGGGCAATCGTGGGGTGTCGATCGACCAGATAGACAATGGAATCCCGTGGCGCACTGCCTGGATTGGTGAACAGGTCCACGTCCTCTTCCGTGATGGCATCGCACTCGCTCAGGACGATGAGCCGCTCGACCGCGTTGTGGAGTTCGCGCACATTGCCGCGCCAGGGATAGGAAGAAAGCAGTCCGAGCGCCTCCTTCGTGAAGTGCTTCTCCGGACGGGCGTTCCGTTTACTGAGCTTGTCACAGAAAAACTCGGCCAACAGCGGGATGTCGTCGGCCCGCTCCCTGAGTGGCGGGGACTCGATCTGGATAACGGCCAGACGATGGAAGAGGTCGTCGCGGAACGTGCCCTCCGCGATGGCCTTCTCAAGGTCCTTGTTCGTGGCGCACACCACGCGCACATCCACGGGAATGTCCTTGTCGCCGCCCACGCGTCGGATGCGGCTCTCCTGCAGGGCGCGCAGCACCTTGGCCTGTGCCGGATAGTCCATGTCACCCACCTCGTCCAGGAAAAGCGTACCCCCATCGGCCTGCTCGAACGATCCGATATGCTGCTTGTGGGCGCCCGTGAACGAGCCCTTCTCGTGACCGAACAGTTCGCTTTCAATCAGTTCGGAGGGGATGGCAGCACAGTTGACGGCAACGAAGGGAGCCTCTTTCCGGTCCGACAGGTGATGCACCCACTGGGCGATGAGTTCCTTGCCCGATCCAGCCTCGCCGGTCACCATCACACGCGCCTCGCTCGGGGCAGCGCGCTCCAGGAGCTTCTTGATGCGCTGCATGGCCTTGCTTTCGCCAAGGAGCGGCGTAACGTCGCTGTCGATCTTCGACAGACGCGCCTTCATGCGCGTGTGCTCCTTCTTCAGCTGTTTGGTATCGAGTGCATTGCGCACCGTCACCAGGAAATGCTGCAGGTTCGGCGGCTTGGGTACGAAATCGTAGGCCCCTTCCTTGATGGCCTCCACGGCCCGCTCGATGGTGGCGTGCGCCGTCAGCATGATGAAGGGCAGTTCCGGATAGAGCGCTTTGGCTTCCTTGAGAAGCCCCATCCCGTCCTTAACCGGCATCTGGATGTCGGAAAGCACCAGATCATAGGAGCCTTCAGCCAGCTTCTCCAGCCCTTCGGCCCCATTACCCGCCTCCTCCACGTCATGACCCTGCATCTGCATGAGGTCCTTGAGCGTGCGCCGGATGCCGGCTTCATCATCTACGATCAGGAGGCGGGCCATAGGAAACGAGTAGGGGAATAGGCAGGGCACAAAGGCCCATGAAATGGTTTCGTCGCTTCAATATAGGCGGACAATGCCTCTCTTGAAACGCCGTTCCCCGTCCCTGATGGCACGGATTCATCAAAAAAAACGGTCAATTCTGGGCAGAACGGGATGGGTGGTCCGGCTTCTGCCCGACCACCCATTCGTCACGTCCCATCACTTCGCTGTCAGAGTGACCTTGATGTCGCAGGGCACCAAAGATCCGCTCTCGTATCTGCGAAACCAGTCTTCGCCAATTTTCGCCTCAATATTCAGGTTGTACTTGCCGGCCCGCGCGGGACCAGAATCCACCTGAGTGCTTGTTGTGGAAAGCGGTGCCCAGTTTCCTGATTCATCCGCCAGACGGAGCTGGATGTCAGCATCTGAGTCCTTGGAAAGTCCGATGGCCAACCGCACAACTTCCAATGTACTTTGAACAGCCAGCGAAGGGCGGATTTCTGCAACGGTGGGTAGGCCTGCTTTGCCGTCCCGAGGCAAACCGAACCGGACAAAAGCATCAGCATCGATCGTCACTGCCGGTAAAATCGATATGGTAACCGTATGTGAGGCAGTAGAAGTCGTTTGTGCAATTATCGGTCCGGCGCCAAGGAACGCCAGCAACAGAGCCATGATGGCCGTACTGCCGGTTGTTTTCATGACGTCCTCCTGTAGTGTGGCAGAGGTCTACTGCCAGTGCAAATGGCAGGCCAAGACCAACAGAGTGCCCTCACGACGCTTCCGTACACTCCGCGAATACTATTGTGTCCTGCTTCCATGACAGTCCTGTTGCGCCGGCGCAACAACCCGCGCCTGCGAAGCGGGTCATGACGTACGAAAAATGGCATGCTGCACTCATGAATTGACAAATTGTGCCGATTACACGACGGTAGACGCCATCCCGTATACCTTTGCAGCAGCCATTCCATACGCTGGTTTGCGGCAACCAATACTCCGGTGCCCCTTGCAGGAGAATCCCCGGAACCGCGACATGCTTTCGGACTGTACATTCGGGTTTACCCATCTGCCCCCACCTTTTCAGACAAATCCCATTGCAACGCTGATTCAACCGCATGCCGGGATGAAAGCCCTTCTCGTCGCTTTGTTGACTGCCGCATTGGCCCTTCTCGATGTCAGTACGGCAGGTGCCCAGCAACTGGGCTATCCGGTCATCCGGCACTACCGTGCATTCGACTACGGCCAGAATCCTGTCAACCATGACATTGCCGTGTCGCGGGAGGGCCTCATTTACGTGGCCAACCAGGACGGGGTCATGGAATTCGATGGCGCCTCCTGGAGACTCATCCCGCTTTCGGGCCGCCGCACGCCACTTCGTCTGTCCCTGGCCAGCGAAGGAACCCTGCTCATCGGTTCCGATGGCGATGTGGGCGCGTTGACGAGGGATGCTTCCCTGCGGGCCGAGTACACTTCGCTGCTGTCCGGGGCTCCGGGCGAGCGCCAGCAGGACCGGGTGAACCGGATCCTGCCCATGGGCAATACCACCTACTTCGTGACACCCTCGCGCATTCTGGCTCACACGGCCGATACGCTCGTCACCCTCACACCCGTTGCTCCCATCCAGCATGCCTTTGCCAACGATGACAGCCTTTTCGTGGTGCTCTGGGGCCGCGGCCTGACACGTCTCGATGGAGGCTCGTTCCAGGATGCAGCCCCGGTCGGCGCCTTCACACGCGATGAAGTCGTCTTTTCGACCTCCCTTTCTGATTCCACCTCGCTGATCGTCCGTGCTTCGGGTGCAAGGCAAGTGTACAGCAGAGGCACCATCACACCTGCCGATTCGGCCCTGTCGGTTTCGTTGCCTCCCGATCCCATTCGCACGGCGCGACGGTTGAAAGACGGTACCCTCGTGGTGGGCTACGACGAGGGGCGCCTGGCCATCCGTACTCCCGGATCTGCCCGCTTTGAAATCCTCGATTACACCGATGGTCTGCCTTTTGGCGACATCAACGGCCTTGCAGAAGACGCGTCGGGCAACATCTGGCTGGCTACCTCCGACGGGGTGGCCCGACTGGATCTTCGCAGTGCCATTTCGTCACCGCCAGCCAGTTCGGGCTGGTCGGGGCCGGTCCGGGCCGTGGCACACCTGGGCGATGAACTCTTCATTGGAACCGATCGGGGCCTGCATGTGGCCCGTCAGGGAGAAGGCGGTCTCCCACGGGCCTTCGATATCGTTCCCGCTGCAGGAGAACCCGTTTCGGGACTTCTGACCGCCGGAGAGGACATGATGGTCATCCACGGCAGCCGCATCCGGATACTGCCGCTCGGCAACGCCTCGCTGGCGTATGTCCTGGATCTGGAAAGTCGCATCCACACGCTCCACGCCTCGCACGAGCAGGAAAACGTGGTGTGGGCCGGGGTCGATGGTGGCCTCGTCCGCCTGGTCTACAACCCTGTTCCCTCGCGATGGGGCGTTTCGGGATCCGTGCGGGAAGAAGGATTGCACCCGCATGCGCTGGCCGAAGACGCCACTGGCTCCCTCTGGGCCGGCCTTTCCCCGTCCGGCGTTGCCCGGCTTACCTGGCCTCGAACCGATTCGACCGTCTCCGCACTTTTCCGGTATGACGAACGCAACGGCCTGCCGGCCTCCATGACGCGACCCTTCCGGATCGACGATCGCCTGGCCGTCTGGGGGCCGTCCGGGTTCTACACGTTCGATTCCAGCGCCAACCGGTTTTTCGCCTCCAACAGCCTGGGCCTGGATACCGCCACGGTGCCTACGGACCTGCGCTACGTGGCGCCATCGAGTGGGGACAGCCTTTGGGTGATCGGAGCCGGCATGGCCGGGGTCGTGCCTCCAGCCGATGCGGGTGCCGGGCGAAGATTCGATCTCAATGACGGCCTGCAGCGCCTCAGCGATGCCGCCATCCATCAGGTATCCTGCGATCCTGGATCGGGCGGGGCGCGGTGCTGGTTTGCCACCGATCGCGGATTGCTGCTGTTTCTTACCGAGGCCGGCAGGGCCACGGGAGCCGAAGTGCCGGTCCGGATCCGGGAGGTAGAAGCCGGGGGACAGGTCATTTTCGGCGGCGGGGCGCCGGGCGGGAGCCAGATTCCGGACTTCAAGTTGCCTTTTGAGGACAATTCGGTATCCGTTTCCTGGTCCGCTCCGGACTTTGATGATTTCTCGGATATCCGCTACCAGTACCGACTTCTGGGTCATGAAGACGACTTTTCGGACTGGACGGCCGATACGCGGGTCAGCTATGCCGAACTGCCCGAAGATTCCTATGCCCTCGAAGTGCGGGCGCTGTCCCCCACGGGCCGGGTGGGACCGGTGGCCAGGGCGACGTTCACCATCGCCCCACCGTGGTTCCGGTCCCTGTGGGCCTTCGCGCTCTACGCCATCCTGTTCGTGGCCTCCGTGTATGCGGCGGGCAAAAGCCTGGCCCGTTTCCACGTGGCTCAACTGAGCGAAAGCAACAAGCGACTGGCCAAACGGCTGCAGAGCCAGACGGCAGAGGTGGAGGCCCAGCGCCAGCAGCTGGCCCACCACAACCAGGAGCTCGAGGCCCGGCATCACGAGCTGATGCAGCACCAGCGCCAATTGGAGATACGGCACGAGGAGCTGCGCAAGAGCAAGTTGCGCATCGAGGACCAGGCCGCCCAGATGGCGGACCAGAACAAGGAAATGGAGATCCAGCGGCGCGAAATGGAGCGCCAGCGACGCCTTCTGGCCAAGGCCAACGAAGCGCTCGAGGAGAGCAGTGAACGGGCGGAGCACTTTGCCCGTGATGCCCAGCAGGCCACCAGCGCCAAGAGCCGTTTCCTGGCCAACATGAGCCACGAAATCCGTACGCCCATGAACGCCATCATCGGGTTCACGGACCTCCTGTCGCGGCGTCTGGAAGACGCGGAACTCAGCCGCTATGTCTCCCAGATCCAGTCCTCGTCGCGCTCGCTCCTGACATTGATCAACGATATTCTGGATCTGTCGAAGGTCGAGGCCGGCAAGTTGGACATCGTCCCCGCGCCCATGGACCTGAGGGCCATCATGAACGACATGCCCATGATGTTCGGGGAAAAGGCCGAACGCAAGGGCCTTGCCTTGTCCGTGCGGTGTGACCCCGCCATGCCCTCGCATGTGGTTCTGGATGAGGCGCGCATCCGCCAGATCCTGATCAACCTCATTGGCAATGCGATCAAGTTCACCGAACAGGGCAGCGTCAGCGTACAGGCCCGGGTGGACCGGTTCGAGGGCGATGGGCCGGATGAGCGGACTGTTCTCATCCGCATCGCGGATACCGGTATCGGCATTTCAGAGGAAGACAAGGAGCACATTTTCGGGGCCTTCGATCAGTCCCGAGGGCAATCGGTCTCGGAATACGGTGGCACCGGCCTGGGTCTGGCCATCACAAAGAAACTGGTCGACCTGATGGGCGGGTCCATCTACCTGGATTCCACCAAGGGCGAAGGGTCTGTTTTCATCGTTCGGTTACCGCGGGTGCGGGTACAATCCGACGCGCCTTCCCGAAAACGAACCGATCACGTCGATACCGAACGCGTCCGCTTCCAGCCGGCCCACGTTCTGGTGGCCGAGGACAAGGAGCAGAACCGGGAACTGATTTCCCGGATGCTGGAGCTCAGCGGCCTGTCGTGTACGTGTGTCAGCAATGGACAGGAAGCGCTTGAGGCCCTGACGAAGGGCGCTTTCGATGCCCTCCTCCTGGATCTGCAGATGCCAGTCATGGACGGCATTGCGTTGGTTCGCCATCTCAACGACACGGGTACCCGCCCCACGGCTCCGATCATCGCCTTCTCCGCCAGTGTCGTCGGGGACGAAGCCGACACGTTCCGCGCCCTGACGGACGACTTCCTGGCGAAGCCCATCACCCGGGCAGACCTGGTGGGCGTGCTGATGAAGCACCTGCCGCACGATCTGGTCGACCAGGAAACCCCAACGGAAGCGCCCGCTCCGGATTCCTCTCCGGCGCGGGTAGAGGACCCGGCCCTGTTGGCTGCCCTTGCCGCCTTGCGAACCGAATGGGAGGATCTGACGTACCGGCAGACCGTGAACGAGATGGAGGCCTTCGGACAGAAGGTATCCGCCCTGGGCGCCGAGCATCACCATGCCGGCGTCCAGCAGTGGGGACGCGCCATCCAGGACGCGGCCCACCTGTTTGACCTCGAGGCACTGAACCGGCTCTTTGCCCACTTCCCGGCTTTCCTAGATGCGTGATGCCAACGGCCTGGTCCTGATCGTAGATGACACCCAGGAGAACATCCAGGTGCTCGGCAGCCTCCTGCGTGATGCGGGCTACAGCATCAACGTCGCCACGAACGGCCAGCAGGCCCTGTCCACCCTGGAGCGCGTCATCCCGGACCTGGTGCTCCTCGACATCATGATGCCCGTCATGGACGGCTTCGAGGTATGTCGACGCATGAAGGCACACACATCCTGGAAAGAAATCCCCGTCATTTTCCTGACCGCCAAAGTGGAAACGGAAAGCATCGTGGAGGGCTTCGAGCTCGGGGCTGTGGATTACGTCACCAAACCCTTCCAGTCGGCCGAACTCCTGCAGCGGGTGGACACCCACCTGACCTTGTCCCGGCTCCGGCGCGAGTTGGCCTTGCGCGTGGACGAACTCTCCGGCGCGCTGCATCGCATTGAGCAGCTGCATCGCGAGCAGGACGCCTTCCTGCGTCACGAACTCAACAACGTCATCAACCCGATTGCCGGGTATGCCGACATGCTGGGCAGCACGGTCGGCCCGCAGCTTGACGACAAACCCCGTTCGTGGCTCACTTCGATTTCCAAAGGCACGGCGTCCATGCAACGGATGCTCTCCGACCTGAAAGACCTGAACGAAGTCGAGCGGGGAGCGCGCACGTTCTCCCTGATGCCGGTACCGCTGTACGGTATCCTTCTGGATGTCATCCGCGACGTGACCGTGTCAACGGACGAACGCATTCCCATCACCCTGACCCCGGAATCCATGGACGTCCGGGTGCCAGCCGACCTGTCCTTCCTCCCGGGCGTATTCAAGAACCTCATCAAGAACGCTGCGGAGCATCTCCTGGGGGCCAATGAGGATGCCCGGCAGGCGGGCGTTCAGGTTTCCTGCAGCGAAGGGCCCTCGACGGTCGTCATCGAGATCGTCAACGGCGGGGCGCCCGTACCGGAGAAGCAGCTGGCTACGTTCTTCGAGAAGTTCAACTCCACCAAGACGGGCGACGGCGGCACGGGACTGGGAACGACGTATGCCCGTATCGTGACAGAAGCCCACGGAGGTTCCATCTCCGTGAGCTCCTCGGCAGAAGACGGCACCCGGGTTCGCGTAGTGCTCCCCCGGGTCGTCTCCTGATGTCCAGACGAACGAGCGTCAGAAGCTGAGGCTTACCCCGCCGATAAGCGTCAGCGTGGACAATTCATTGGTGATGCTGGTGGCAGGATTCTCTCCGCCCGGGAACATGGGGTTCTTCCAGATGCCTGTGTTTTCCACGTTCGGAGCGTACTGTCCCGCCATGGAGAACTTGATCATGTCGTTGATCTGATAGGAGAATCCACCCGAAATGTGCTGTTCAACAAGCGCAGGTGCGGGAGCGTTGAAGAAGGCCACATCATCCGAGATGGGTGAGTTGTTGAAGGCATACCCCGCGCGGACGTTCAGTCCTTCGGCCACCATGTACTGGGCACCGATGGCCACGACGGTCACGGCGTCCCAGCCGAATCCTTTTACGGCAAACTGGTTGTCGAAACCGACCTCATCGAATCCCGGCGTGTTGGCATAGTCGATGTAGCGGACATCCAGTGCCAGCAGCAGGTCTTCCACGCCCGTGTAGGCCAGGGCGCCCGATACGATCATCGGGAAGTCCATCTGGAACGTGTAGTCCGGGGCGCCGGCGGTTTCAGGCTCGTATTCGAAGTCGTTGAAGGATTGACGGCTTTTGAAAGAGACGCCGGCCGACAGGTCTTCATTGACCATGGCATGCAGGCCGGCCTGGAAGCCCCAGCCCAGGGCCCACGTGCCCGGAGCGTCGGGGTAGAGCGGCAGGTCATCCTGCGGGATGTTCGGCGTACCGAAGGCATCGATGAACTGCGGCGGGGTGGCCGGGAAAACCGACAACTCCAGGTTGGCCATGTTCCAGGTCGACGAGAAGCCGAAGGAAATCTTGTCGTTCAGGCGGTAGGCCACGGTGGGAGATACCTGCAGCAGCATGAAGGCAGAGGTCATTTCACCGAATCCCATGCCACCATTGGGCATCTGCGGCGTCAGGATGGGGTTCATGGCCGACTGGGCGTAGTCCACGCCGAATCCTCCCACACCGTAGGCGCTGAATCCGAAGGCCCACTTGCTGTCTTCGGGCGCATAGGCAAATCCCACGGATGGGATCGGGAAGGGACCCGCGTCGCTGTCGGTGGCGCCCTGCATGGTGACCGGAGGACCGAACGCAGGACCGAATGCACCGGCCTGTACGGAGGAGGTCAACGTGCTGGTCGGCATCATCAGCTGGATACCGATGTCGAGCGTTTTGCCCGGAACGGCGAAAATGGCAGCCGGATTCCAGTGGAGGGCCGTCAAGGCGTCCTGCGGCGCGGCCATGCCTGCACCGGACATGCCCTGATCGATCGGGCCGACGCCATTCAAAACGTGGCCGGTCTGGGCCCAGGAGGGTGCGGCCATCAGCATGAGCATGAGGAAGGCGGCAACCGTAGTGGCGGGGGAGCGAGTCATGGTGTTTCTCCGTCGCCAGAGGGGCGACTGAAGTGATACAAAAAAGGGGGCTGCTGCGGTCAGGCGTGCAGCACGACATTCCTGCCGGTTTGACACAAAGGTCCCCCAAGTTGTCATTACAAGTTGTGCGGGTTCATTACGAAGGGGATGTGGTGATTTACCTGACGGGAGCACGACGCCGGTTGTCAACAATTGTCGGCTCCCCGGATCATCTGCCTGTAATGACACGTATGCCGCTCCAACCAATCACCCCTATCGGTGCAACCATGGCTACAGCAGCCACTCCTCGGCACGAGCGTGTCAGCTCCTGGATCCGTGAGCAGATCGAATCCGGATCCATTCTGGAAAACGACAAGCTTCCCTCAGAAAACCAACTCGGGAAACGGTTCGGTGTCAGCCGCATCACCATCCGGCGAGCGCTGCAGACGTTGGAAAGCGAGGGATTGATATTCCGTCGCCAGGGCCTGGGGTCATTCGTGGCGGACAACCGCCTGCATCAAGGCCTCGAACACCTATCGGATTTTGTCGAGGACATGGAAGCGGCCGGGTTGACTCCTGAATCCATCGTGCTGGAGGAAGGCAACGAAGCAGCCGGATCGCGCGTGGCCGCGGCCCTCGGACTGGAGGAAGGAACCACGGTCTACCGCATCGATCGGCTTCGCAAGGGAGACGGGGAAACGTTGGCCTATGACCGTACCTGGATGCCCATGTTCTACGCGCACCTGCTGCAGCAAAAGGACCTGGAAGCCACCACCATTTATCACGTCCTGGAGGAGGAGCACGGCATCTGTGTGTGCAAGGGCCGCTTCCGGATTGAAGCCATCAATGCGCCCAATGATGTGGCGCAGCACCTGGATGTACCGTGGGGCCGGGCCCTCTTGCTGATTGAGAGGACCACGCTTTCCGAGGCCGATCAACCCGTGTATTTCCAGCAGCGGTTCTACCGCTCGGACAAGGTGGCCTACGAAGTGGAGCTCAGGCGCACGAAGCAACCCAAGAAAGCGGCCGAGCATCCCGTAAAAGGTCTTGAGCCCGTGTTCAAGAACTGACGCCGTTCGCCCGAAGCGTTCTCACGCCCCGTCCGGCAAGGCCCACGGAAGCATCTGGATGTCGACCAGGCTGCCTTCCCCTGCCTCTGCACCCTCTTCGGGCAAATGAACGATACAATTGGCTTTCACTACCGAACCGTACAGGTTTGAGCGCTGAGGGCCCGTGTCCACGACCGACAGTTCGCCGCCTGCCGTCGCGGAAACCACGCCGCGGGTGAAAAAATGCAGTCCGTCCACTTTCCGGATGACTCGGCCCAGTCGGGCCTTCACCAGAGGGGTACGCTGCGTCCGACGCCCCAACATGCGCTCGATGAGGGACCGGCCGTAGATTTCGAAGCACATCGCAGAAGACACCGGATTGCCCGGTAGTCCGAGAAACAGGGCTGAACCCAGTTTTCCGAAGGCCAGGGGTTTGCCCGGTCGCTGACGCACTTTCCAGAACAGCATGTCGGCGCCGGCATCATCGAGGACCCGTTTCACGTGATCATGATCGCCGACGGACACGCCGCCCGAAAAGATGATCAGGTCCGCTTCAGGTCCGCTCGCCAGTAATTCGGCAATGGCAGCGGGGTCGTCATCGGCGTGCTCGTACGAGGTACAATGCCCGCCTGCCACCAGCACCTGGGCACGCAGGGACGGCCCGTTCGAATTGCGGATCTGACCCGGCCCGGGGACCATGGACGGAGACACGATCTCGCTTCCTGTGGAAATCACCCGCACCCGAGGGGCCCGGCGCACCGGAACCGGATCCACCCCCAGCGTGGCCAACATGCCCACAACAGCAGGCGTGATGATTTCTCCGGCGGAAAAGACCTCCTGGCCGATCCGAACATCTTCGGCAGCAGGGCGCACGTGTTTATAGCGCTCGGGAAATCGATCGAATGTCACGATGTCTCCAGAGCGCTCTTTGACCCATTCGATCGGTGCCACGGCATCGGCACCCTCCGGAAAGGGTGCGCCCGTCATGATTTCCATGCATGTGCCCGGCTCCACCCGTTGTCCACCCGGATCTCCCGCCGCGATGTGCCCCACGACCTTCAGGGTCGTGGAGCCCTTTCCCACATCCTGGCTGCGCACGGCAAATCCGTCCATGGCGGACGAGGCAAAAGGCGGCACATCGCCTGCGGCCACCACGGGGGAGGCGAGCGTGCGACCCAGAACCTCATCGAGCGGGACCATCTCGAGGGGCATGGGCACGGCCTGTTCCAGGACACATGTGAGGGCTTCTTCAAAAGAGATGAATGTTCGCATCGGGTCCATGGATCTGCGTACCTTTGGGGCCGCAAGATAAGGGCGATCCGAAGCCGATTCGTCCATTCGCAATGCTCTCTGCCTTCTTCGCACTCCTTTCTTCCATCCGTCCATGCAGACGTCTCCCATGATCACCCTGGACCAGCACCGATCCGATCCCTTCGTGCCCTCCCACCTCCGCGAGGGTCTGGACCGACGGGTTCGCGCTGCCCATGAGGCACTTCTGAACGGGACGGGAGCCGGTTCCGAATGGTTGGGCTGGCGCCGGATCCTTTCGGATCCCAACGATGCGCTCCTGGAAGAACTCGCACGGCAGGCGACGGAAATCCGGCAGCGGGCGGATGTGTTGCTCTGCATTGGAATCGGGGGGTCCTACCTGGGCGCGGAGGCCGTCATCCAGGCCTTGTCTCCCTACTTCGAAGCGTCGGACAACGATCCCAAGCCTGCCGAGGCCTCGCTCTTTGCGGACCCCGTGGCCTCGGGAAAGCGCCCGGAAATACTGTTTGCCGGTCATCATCTCTCGGGACGGTACCTCGCACAGCTCCTGACGCACCTGGAGGGGAAGTCCGTCTACGTCAACATGATTTCCAAGAGCGGCACCACGCTGGAGCCGGGGATTGCTTTCCGCGTGGTCCGGCAGTGGATGGAAGAACGGTTCGAGGATTGCGACCGGCGCATCATTGCCACGACCGACGCCAGGAAAGGCGCCCTCAAATCACTGGCGGATGAGAACGGGTACCGGACCCATGTCATTCCGGATGATGTCGGTGGTCGTTTCTCCGTCCTGACGCCGGTCGGCCTCTTGCCGATTGCCGCGGCCGGGATTGACATCCGGAGCCTCTTCTACGGCGCCGTGGCCATGAAGAAAGACATCGAGTCGGCCGACTACCACAATGCCCTTCAGTATGCCGAGCGCCGCTACGCCTTGCACGAGTCAGGCTATATGACAGAGATCCTGTCTGTTTTCGAGCCCTCCCTGTCCGGCGTGGGAGGCTGGTGGCAGCAGTTGTATGGCGAAAGCGAGGGCAAGGGACACAAAGGCCTCTTTCCCGCCACGTGCCTCTTTTCCACCGACCTGCACTCCCTCGGTCAGTACATCCAGCAGGGAAAACGGAATCTGACCGAAACCTTCCTGACCCTGAAAGATGACGGGGGTCACTTGAGCATCCCCGGGATGTCCACCGACACCGATGATTCCAGCGCGGATGGACTCGCCTTTGTGGCCGGAAAGAGTTTTTCCGAGGTCACCCGCGCCGCCCTGGAAGGCACCATGCAGGCGCACGCCGAGGGTGGGGTACCCATCCAGCACCTGACCATCGCACGACTGGATGAAAACACGCTGGGTGGGCTCATCTATTTCTTCGAGCACGTGGTGGCGCTGGGAGGCTATCTGCTTGGCATCAACCCGTTCGACCAACCGGGCGTCGAAGACTACAAGAAAGCCATGTATGCCCGTCTGGGACGCTGAACCACCGGCCAGTAAGCTGTTGCAGGGCGTCCAGGTCGGGACTGGCATCCTGTCGAAGACGGTGTGGGCAGGATGTGCGCAAATCGTTGGGACCTGTGCAAAAGACACGATCCCGACAAGCGGTTGTGGAACGCTGTGGGAAACCATCAACCGTCCCTGCCCCTGTCCACGATTTGCACACGTTGTGGAAGACGGGCAAATCCGGGGCGGGATTTTCCACAAATGGGCTGTGGATTGGTGTGGAAATGTGCGGTTCAGGCAGCAACACGCGTTTTTTCCGTCACCGCGGGCGGATCATGGCAGATCAGTGCGGGGAAAACATTCCACAATCATCTCCACATTCCATGATCAAGCCCCGTGGGTAATTCTCTTTCACACATATCCACCGCTCCTACTACAACAGACTACTATTATTCTCATTCTATTATTTCATCATAAGAAGGCGTGGATAGCCGGGGATAAGGGCCATCGATGCCTCTCATTGAATGTCCGTGATTGAAGGGACCGTAGGTCTCCATTACCTTTGCAATCCGACCGTCACCCACCTGCATCTCCAATTCCATGATCAAGCGCATTCTCGTCGCCCTGGATCCGGATTCAGATTCCCGGGTCGCCACCCAGTACGCCGTGCGAATCGCGCAGCAAACGGATGCCCGAATCACCGGCCTAGCGGTGGTGGATACACAGAATATCGAGGCCAGCTCGCGGGGTGGCGGGATCGGTTCGATGCACTACGCTGAGAAGTTGCGGGAGAACCTGACCCAGGAGACACGCGAACAGGCTCGCAGACTGATTGCGCAATTCGAGGAGCATGTTGCCGGTGTGGGTGTTCGGCACGTGGAAATCGTGGAAGAGGGCGTACCCTTCGAGCGCATCGTGGAAGACATGAAGTACCACGATTTGCTGGTTGTTGGCTGTGATCCGCATTTCTTTTACGGTCATCCCAAACAGCGGACCAACACGCTTGCGGGAATTTTCCATCACACGGTGGGTCCTACCCTGGTGGTACCCAAGAAGCACAGGATGGTGAAAAAGGTGCTATTTGCCACGAATGGTGAGAACTCGGCATCGCGCGCCATTCGGCGATTTGTCGGACTGAGGCCCTTCGGAGGGGAAGTGTCCATTGAAGTCCTGTTCATCCACGAGAAGCACCAGCAGGTGGATGCAGAATTTCATCTGCAACTGACCAAGGATTTTCTGGAAGATCATGGCTACGACGTCCATGTCTCGGCCATGCAGGATGAGCATCGGGCCAAGCAGATTCTGGCCCATGCGGACGACATGGACATCGATCTCATCGTGGCGGGATCCACGACGAGCAAGAGCATCACCGGATATCACATGAGCAAGACAACGGAGCAGCTGACGGACAACGAGCGTTTCGCTGTTTTCGTGGAACACTAGTTTCTGCGGCGCCATCGTCCCGAAGCGTGTGTTTGGATGGATACGGACCCTCCCAGTCCGCCTACCCGGATGGCGCCTGCTTCTTGCGTTGAGAGGACGATGGCGCCCGAACGTTCCACACGCTCCACCACGCGGTAGTCCGGGTGACCGAACCGGTTGTTGATCCCCGCGCTCACCAGCGCCACGTCGGGTCGATACCTGTCCAGAAACACCTCTGAAGAGGAGGTCGCCGATCCATGATGGGCCACCTTCAGGATGCGTGTTTCCAGCCGATCGAACAGTGGGCCGTAGTCTTGGACCAACCGACGTTCACCTGCCGCTTCCAGATCTCCTGTCAGCAGGAGGCCGGTACGTCCGACGACGATGAGCACAACCAGGGAGTGCGCGTTGTCGCGGCCCTCCGTACCCGGGTGGATCACATACCCCCGGAGATCTGGTCCAAACCGCAGTAGCCTCCCGCGCGTGGTCGCGTCCGTTTTGTCTGCTGCCGAATCGCCTGTCCTCGGAATTCCCGGATCCATGTGCCAGGGAGCCATCAGGATGGTTGCGCCTGTCAGGGTTCGGACTGTCTCCAGACCGCCTGCATGGTCGATGTCCCCGTGGGAGAGCACAATGCCCGCTTTCGCATCGGCCTTCCGGGCCAGGGCGTTTGCAATGGTGCGTCCTGATGCGTGTCCGGGTCCGGTATCGATGACGAGCGTTGCCGGGAGGCCGTCTTCAAGATCGGTGTGGCGCTTGCCTGCGTGGAAAATCAGCGCATCTCCCTGACCAACATCCAGCATGATCAGAGACGGCTGGACGGGTCGCGACCAGATAAAAGACACCGTTGCAAGGAGTCCGATGATCGTCATGGCCCTGTGGAAGCGGCGCCATTCGGTGCACGCCACCACAAGGCACATCGCAAGCGCCATGGCTGCAGCCACATCGACACCCCCCTCTGCATGCAGTACCGGAAAGTCGTGGCCGTGGACCCTGGTTGACATGCCTGCCAACAAACGGAATGCCTGGGTGGCCACGAGGGCAACCGGCATACCCGCCACGGGAAGAAGGAGGGAGGCTGCGGCAAGCATCAGGGCGACGGAAGTCAAGACGATGGCTGGTGGACTCAGGACGAGCGCCATCACGGGTACCCATCCCATGTGCCACAGCAGGACGGGGAGCGTTCCAAGAAAAGCGGTTGCCGAGATGAAAACGGACTGGACTGCTTTTCCCATGAGCGAATGACCGGGGACCAGGAGCCCGATGCCACCGGACCGAACCCGTCGAAGTCCGAATCCGATGCCTGCCACCGCAGCGAAGGAAAGTTGGGTACCCACGCTGCGCCAGAGAAGCGGCTTGAAAGCAAGGATGAACCATGCGCTGAGCAACAGGCTGCGCTCCAGCCAACCCGATCGCCCGCTGATGCGGCATACGAGTCCAACACCCAGCATCAGGAATGAGCGAAGAACGGAGGGCGACCATCCCACAAGATGGGCATAGGTAGCCGCCGCGAGCAGCACGAGGGTCGAGAGAAGGAGTTGCTGCGCTCTGGTTGAGAGCGTCACCCGACGCACCACCAGACCGGACAGCAACCAGAGCAGCAGTACGATGCTTCCGAAATGGAGACCGGAAACGGCCAGAAGGTGCATCAGACCGGCACTGCGAAAAGCATCTTCCAGGGCTGGGTCGAGGTCCGATCGGTCGCCCAGGATCATGGCCGTCACCAGCGCCTGGACCGCACCTGCAGGATACAACGCATCAATCCGCTCCTCGATGCGCCTTCGCACTCGATCCCGCAGGGCAAGGTTGCCGGCATGACCATGGTCGATCCGGATACGTTCGACGTCAATACTGGCCGTCATGCCCGACTGGACCATCCACTCTGCTTCATCGAATCCACCTGGATTGCGTGCAATGGAAGGTGCAACCGCCACACCGAGGACGAGGAGTTTGTCGCCTGGATGCAATCGATCCGCAGCAAGACCGGGTGGAATACGCAGGCGAAACAGGCCATGCTTCCCGGTTTCGATTGCGCCGGAGGACCCATGCAGGACCCAGGATCCCGACACGAGGAGGCGGGGAGCCGAGATGTATTCACGGCGCAGGGTGTGGTGTCTGTCCGTCGTGGTACGCGCCGGCAGGTCCGCCGTCCATCCGAGCACGAGGGCAATGCCCGCCAACAAGGCGTTGAGAAGGGCATGACGCCGGCAGCCGGAACACTGCTGCATCATCATCACACCAAGCACGAGGGCAGCACACAGGGACACACCCGCCAGGAGTGCAACTCCTGCACGCACGCCAAGGGCCGGAGGGGAGTCCAGCAAGGGGCCGATGCTTCGGGCCATCAGGTACCCGGCAGCCACTCCCCATGTCGAGCGATGCAGGACAGGTCTGCTCCGATGTGGTGTCCCGAGTTCGTGCATCCTGGGGCCGGCTTGTGACCAGACAGACACTCACCCCGAGGATTCGCAACCCGTTTTACATTCCGGATCGACCTTCAACCGGAGTGTTGATCGCAATTCCTCATGAAAGCCACGGACCCTGATTGTATTCCTTTTCGGGACGGGCTATTCTTTCCTGTCTTTGCAGGCCATGGACCTGCGCCGATTTACCACTCCCAAGCGTTTTTTGACAGGCTGATTCCCCGAAGGCAGCAGACGAGATGAGCAGTAGACGAGAAGCACGTGAGCGCGCCATGCAGGCCCTGTATGCCTTCACCATTGGCGGGGATGATGCCAAGCACGTCCTGGCCACTGTGGTGGATGACAAGCTGGGAGACGACAAGACGGCCAAACAGTTTGCCCACAGACTTTTCCTGGCCACGATGGATTTGACCGAAGAAGCCGATGCGCTGGTCGAGCGTCATGCCCAGAATTGGGACCTGGAGCGCATTGCCTGGATTGATCGATTGTTGCTGCGCATGGCCATCTGCGAAATGCTTCACTTCGAAGACATCCCTCCGAAGGTCTCCATCAACGAAGCCATTGAAGTGGCCAAACGCTACAGCACGGCAAAAAGCGGCAAGTTCATCAACGGGATCCTCGACGCTGTCCTGTTGGACCTGCATCGCGAAGGACGTCTCAAGAAAAGTGGCCGCGGACTGGTAGGCATGGAAGCCTTGCTGGCCAAGACGCCAGCCGCGGGTGAGTCTCCCGATCCTCCATCCGAATCAACGTCTTCCTCCTGATGACCCACCACCCCTTCCACAGGTTGTCCGGCTCTCCGGCGGAGGCCGCGCGCTCATGAGCATCATTGCCATCGGCGATATCCACGGCTGCCCGCTTTCCATGGACGCACTCATCGAGAAGATCGCGCCCACGGCTGACGACACATTGCTGTTCATCGGGGACTACATCGATCGGGGTCCGGATTCGAAAGGCGTCATTGACCGGCTGCTTCGACTGCGGGAGGACTACAACTGCATTTTCCTGAAGGGAAACCACGAAGAACTGCTGATCGGATACCTGGACCGGGGAGAGTATGATCTCTGGGCCATCAACGGAGGAATCCAGACGCTGGCCAGTTATGGTCTTTCAGGCGAGGGCGAGGCCCTGCCCGAGGAGCATGTTGCCTTCATGCGGGAAACGAAGCTCTACCACGAAACCGAGGACTTCCTTTTCGTGCATGCCGGCATCCGTCCCAACCTGACGGTCGCTGAGAACATCGCTGAAAATGACCCCATGGTGTTCCTGTGGGAGCGTGGTCATCTCAAAGTGCCGGAAACGCCATGGGAAAAAACGGTCGTTTGCGGGCACACGCCGGTTTCCGAGCCGGTCAATCGTCCCCATCTCATCAACATCGATACCGGTTGCGTCTTTTTCACGCATCCGCACCTTGGTCACCTGACGGCCGTTCGACTTCCGGAGCGCGAATTCATCCGGGTCCCGTTCATGGGATGATGGGCCTCCGGGCCTTTTTCCTGGCGTGCCCTCGGTGTCGGATCAATACCGGATCCAGACCCCGAACCGCAACGCCGGTCGCGTGGAGCCGATTTCAAGCATCCAGGCCAGTTGACGGACCTGTGCCGCGGTCAAACGCAGGAAGGGCTCGATGACCAGTTCGAACCTCCGGTTGCGTTCTTCGACGGTTTCGTCTGTGTCGAACGACAGCCCGGGTCCGGCCCGCAGTCCCAGGTCCACGTCAAAGCCGCGGTAGGCGGCCCCGCCGATCAACCGCTCGAACCCGAACATGCGCAGGGATATGGCAGGCATCAGGACGATCCGTGCGCGCCTGTCCGTTTCCCGCCCGAGCGGGTCCAGGTCGGCCAGCACCATCACTTCCCGTGTGTACACGGTCCGCGCGCTCACGATGCCCATCTGAAGGCCGTTTCCGCCCAGCGTACCGACTGCAACCTGGATGTGTGTCCCCCACGGCGCAGCAAGTGGAATCTCCCGCTCGACCTCCTGCGCTGAAGCAGGGTGCATGCTGAAGAAGGCCACCAACAGGATGGCCCACAGGCCGTACCGGCCCTTCCCGGCGGATACCGGCACGGAAAGCGGATTCGGGCGAACTTTATGTTGACTCAGAAACAAAACAGGCGTGCCGGGTTAACCGAGCGGCTTGAAAAAACCCCGTCCGCGGCCCACAAGGGTCGCGGGGATCCACACCATGGTACTCACGGGGCTGTACACACAGGGCATCGACCCTGCAAAATAGGACACAGACATGGCCCTTCGATGTGGCATCGTTGGACTGCCCAATGTGGGCAAGTCCACCCTCTTCAACGCGCTCAGCCAGGCCGGTGCCGAATCGGCCAATTATCCGTTCTGTACCATCGAGCCGAATGTCGGGATGGTATCGGTACCTGACGAACGGCTGGACACGCTGGCCGTGCTCAACAAATCTGTCAAGACCGTGCCCACGACCATCGAGTTCGTGGACATCGCCGGACTGGTGGAGGGCGCCTCGAAAGGAGAGGGTTTGGGCAACCAGTTCCTTGGCCACATCCGGGAAGTGGATGCCATCATCCACGTCGTGCGTTGCTTCGAGAACGACAATGTCGTGCACGTCTCCGGATCGGTGGATCCACTGCGCGACATCGAGGTCATCGAAACCGAGCTGCTGCTCAAAGACCTTGATGCCGTCGAAAAGCGCATCGACCGGACGAAGAAGGCCGCCAAGGGGGGCGACAAGAAGATCCAGGAAGAACTGGCATTCTACGAGCGCCTGCTGGGCCAGCTCTCGGACGGGACGCCCATGCGCAGCATCGAGACGAACGAGGCCCAGAAGGAGTGGATGAAGTCCCTGTTCCTGCTGACGTCCAAGCCGGTGCTCTATGCGGCCAATGTGGGCGAGGATGATCTTCCTGATGGCAACGCCCATGTGGAAACGGTGCGTGCCCGCGCGGCGGAAGAAGGCGCAGGCGTGGTCATCGTATCGGCCGATCTGGAGGCGCAGATTGCCGAACTGGAAGCGGACGAGAAAGAACTCTTCCTCGAAGAAATGGGGCTTTCCTCTTCCGGTCTCGACCGGCTCATCAAGGCCGCCTACGACCTGCTGGGACTGATCACATTCTTCACGGCTGGCCCGAAAGAGACCCGCGCATGGACCCTGACCAAGGGCATGAAGGCACCACAGGCCGCCGGCCAGATTCATACCGACTTCGAGCGGGGCTTCATCCGCGCCGAGACCATCAAGTATGACGACTATGTGACCCACAAGGGAGAGGCGCGCGCCCGTGAAGCCGGTGTTCTGCGCTCCGAGGGCAAGGAATACGTCGTGGCCGATGGGGACGTGATCCTGTTTCGTTTCAACGTCTGATACACTGGCCACCGAGCAGGTGTCCTAGTTTCTGAGGGTTCCGAAGAAGACCGTCACTTCCGGCGTCATGAAGCCGGAAGAGGGGGCCTTGATTCCCGGCTCGAGCAGGGCGATGTCCCGGGTATAGCGCGTGAAGCGGTAGCCGAACCGCACCCCGTAGCCTGGCCTGTTGGGTGATCCGAAGCGTGCCCCGAAGGAGACGGCGCCCGTCACGGCCGTTCGCAGCCGTCCACCCCGCAATCCGCTGATGACATCGTGGGTGGGTTCGTTTTCGTCCAGTCGCCCGTTCTCGTTGCGGTCGTCGAAGTAGGGATAGAGCCAACCCAGCGTCGGCCCACCGGCCAGGGCCACGAACGGACGGAAATTGGCCTCGATGCTGGAGGCAAACAGGCGACGCTCGATGGCCGCGACGAGAGGAATTTCCACCAGGTAGTTGGCCTTGTTGGGGACGTCGCGCCTCCCGAAGCGATCGAAGAAGGCCACTTCGCGCTCGTCCTTCACCGCTCCGATGCTGCCTTCGAGTCGCAGGGCCCAGACAGGCGATGCCGCGCGGGAGAGGAAGCCACCCAGCCCGAATCCACTGTTGGTAAGGACCACCTGGAAGCCCCGTCCCAGTTGCGAACCGGTCGAGTCCGGATCCTGGGCCCGGGAATCCGTGACCGTGGCCACGGTCGTGGACAGGACAAGGATCATGGTCAGGATGAAGGGCAGTCGATGCAAGGAGCCGGGGAGGTAAGGAGTCGTATCGGCAAAACCGAATCAGGTCTCGTTTGTTCACGCTGGACCCCGACCCGAAACCCCGCGAGCATCACTTGTGGATTACCGCACCCTCATCGCCAGGCGTTATCTGACCAGCCCGCGGTCCGTATCGCTCATTTCGCGCATCACGGCCATTTCTGCGGCCGGGGTGGCACTCGGCGTTGCGGCGCTCATCGTCGTGCTCTCGGTCCTGAACGGCTTTTTCGAGTTTGTCAGGGACATGTTGATCTCGTACGATCCGCACGTGCGCATCGTATCGGTCGAGGAGCGCGGGTTCGTTCCGGATGACAGCCTGATGACTGCGGTGGCCGCGTGGCCTGGCGTGCAGTCAGCCTCGCCCTATGTCGAAGGCAAGGCGATGCTGCTGCATGAGGGCCGCGCCGATGTGAACAAGGTGGTCGTGGTCCGGGGCATCGACCCCATGTCCATGGATACGGACGAGGGGGTGGTGGCAGGCACCACCTTCGGCGCCTTCGACGTGGATCGCGTGGATGGACGGCCGGGCATCGTGATGGGACGACGGCTCGGGGAACGCCTGCTGCTTTCGCCTGGAGGAGGCAGCGCGCCACCCAGCCGGGTTGCCCTCCTTTCGGCGCCGGCCATCGAAAGCATGTACACACGCGTCCTGAGCAGTTCTCCCATCAGGCAATTCGAGGTGCGTGGACTCTTTCAACTCGAGACGGTATTCGATGAGAGCCACGTGTTCGTGGGATTGAACGAGGCGCAATCCCTCTTCCGCATGGGACGCACGGTTTCCGGGATCGATATCCGGCTCGAGAGTCTGGACGACACCGAGGCCTATGCCCAGTGGCTGCGCGGTCAGGTTGACCCGGGGCAGTATGAGGTCTTGACCTGGTATGACCTGCAGAAGTCCCTCTATGATGTAATGCAGCTCGAGAAGTGGGGCGCATCGATCGTACTGTTCCTCATTGTCATCGTGGCGGCTTTCAACATCATAGGGTCCCTGACCATGATCGTCATCGAGAAGCGACGGGACGTGGGCGCACTCAGGGCGATGGGTGTGTCGGCGCGCAACATCCGGCGCATATTCCTGACCGAGGGCGCCCTGATCGGTATCACGGGTGCCGGTGCGGGGCTTTTGCTGGGGCTCATCGTCTCATGGGCCCAACTCCAGTTCGGGTTGGTATCCCTGCCCGGATCGGACAGCTTCCTGATTGATGCCTACCCCGTCAGTATCCGGATTCTGGATCTGGTCGTGGTCAGCAGCTCGGCACTCATCCTGTGCATCCTGGCGGCCTGGTATCCGGCCCATCGCGCGGCTGCCATCGAACCGGCTGTAGCGCTCCGGATGGACGGATAAGGAACCCGTTCGGAGGCATCCCGGGCCACTCCCGTGCATCCTTCACCGAAAATCGGCAGAAATACGGGGGTTTTGGATTGTGGATAACCTTGCGAAGACTTGGGGCAGGGCCGTATATTTGCGGTTCTGTGCCGGTTGTGGCCATGCGAAACATGGCGAATCGACCCTGGCACGACCACGACAGGGATCCCACCACCTCCCTGAAACAACGAAAACGCCAGACCCCCGGACTCATGGCGAGAAAAGATGACATCACGGGCAAGGGCCCGGTCGCAGGAAACCACGTTTCCCACGCAAACAACAAAGCCAAGCGCCGCTTCGAACTGAACGTTCAGAAGAAGCGTTTCTTCGTGCCCGAAGAAAATCGCTGGGTCACGCTCAAGGTTTCTGCGAAAACCCTGAAAACCATCAACAAGAAAGGCATTTCGGCCGTGCTCAAGGAAGCCCGCGCCAAAGGAGTGTCTGTCTGAACAGGGTAGTATACCATGGCAAAATCAAAAGACGTCCGCCACAAGGTCATTCTGGATTGCACCGAAGCTCCCGGCACCTCCCGTTACGCGACGATGAAAAACCGTCGCAACTCGCCGGATCGCCTCGAGCTGAAGAAGTACAATCCTGTCCTTCGCAAGCACACCATCCACCGGGAAACGAAGTAAGCGTTTCCCCCGTCGTCCCGTTCCCCGCGAATGGGCTCGGCGTCACCCGTTGATCGAACTGAACAATGGCAAAGAAGCAGTCATTTGGCGACAAGGTTCTCGCTCAGAAGCGTGAAGCCAAGAAGCTCGCCAAGATCGTCGTAGCTGAGAAAAAGCCGAACGGCCACTACAGCTACAAGCACAAAATGGTGCACGTAGACGATTTGCAGGCCGAGCTGGCCGCAGCAAAAAACAACTAGGACGGCCGGCCGTCCGCGGATTCGGGGTGTAGCGCAGCCCGGTTAGCGCATCTGCTTTGGGAGCAGAGGGTCGCAGGTTCGAATCCTGCCACCCCGACCAGATAGTCGGTTCGTCCTGTGGGCGAACCGATTTTTCTATGTGGTTTTGGTGGATGCAATTCGTGCATCGATCGAATCCACCACCGGGATGTATATTCCCGCCCGTTCTTTCATATCTGCTTGCGCCCGTAGCTCAACCGGATAGAGCAGCGCACTTCTAATGCGCAGGTTGCAGGTTCGAGTCCTGCCGGGCGTGCCATTTTCCATGGCGGCGCCCGCAAAACGAATCTGTAACAGACGAAGCAACGGGCGTACGTAGGAAGCCGGTGACGTGGCCGAGTGGCTAGGCAAGGGTCTGCAAAACCCTGTACGGCGGTTCGAATCCGCCCGTCACCTCATTAAAAAGCCTCCCTGGTCCGAAAGGCCGAGGGGGGCTTTTTACTTTGCGGAAAGGATGAGAACCGCCAAGGCGGTTTGACACGAGCGGCCGCAGGCCGCGACTGATGAGCCCGCAGGGCGAATAATCCGCCCGATTCATCCGATCAGCCCCCGATTTCAGCCCGGAATCGTGAGGCTTCCTTTAAATCGGTCCAGCGGCGTTGATATCCGTCAAAAAATGGGGTAGCCTCCCGGGTTTACTGTTGCCACCACCCCACGAGCATCGTGACTAAACTTTCCCGCGGCTACGACATCAAGCTGCTTGGCAAGGCCAAGGACTCGTTCCTGAGCGCTGGACAGCCGACGCTTTATGCGATGAAGCCCACCGATGTGCAAGGCATCGGACCCATCCCCAAACTGACGGTCGAAATCGGAAGCGAGGTTCTGGCCGGCGATCCGGTGTTTTTCGACAAGGCCCATCCGGGTGTGCAGTTCTGCTCTCCGGTGAGCGGAGAGGTTGTGGAAATCCGTCGTGGCGAACGACGTTCCATTACCGAGGTCGTCATCCTGTCGGACAACAACATCGAGTATCGTAAGCACGATGTACCCTCCCTGGGATCCGCTTCCCGGGAAGACCTCGTCAAGACGATGTGCGATGCGGGAGCCTGGGTGCTGATCAAGCAGCGCCCCTTCAATGTCCTGGCGGATCCGGAAGTGGTCCCCCGGGACATTTTTGTTTCGTGCTGGGACACGGCTCCGTTGGCTGCGGATCAGAACAAGGTCATCGAAGGCCGGGAGGCCGCATTCCAGACTGGCCTGGATGTCCTGTCACGTCTCACCGACGGCGCTGTCCATCTTGGCGTGGGTCCTGGTTCGGCCGATGTATACACGAAAGCCAAAGGAGTCCAGGTCCACGCGTTCTCCGGTCCGCACCCCGCCGGAAACGTCGGCGTACAGATCCACCACATCAAGCCCATCAGCAAGGGTGATACGGTGTGGACCCTCGGCCCGCAGGATGTTGCCATCATTGGCAAGCTGTTTACCGATGGCGTGTACAATCCGGAACGGGTTGTGGCCGTCACGGGGGACGAACTCAAGGAGACGGGATACTGGAAGACCCGCATCGGCGCCAGCATCGCGCCGGCCGTGCAGGAGAACACCAAGCACGACAACGTCCGTTACATCAGCGGCAACGTGCTGACGGGAACGCGCGTCGAGAAGGACGGCTTCCTGGGTCTGTACCATGACCATATCTCGGTCGTCGAGGAAGGCAACCAGATGGAGATGTTCGGATGGCTCCTGCCTTCGTACAAGCGGCCGAGCCGTTCCCGGACGTTCCTTTCCTGGTTGCGTCCGAACAAGGAATACCACGTCAACACCAACAACCACGGTGATGAGCGTGCATACGTGATGACGGGTCAGTACGATGCCGTGGTTCCCATGGACATCCTGCCGGTATACCTCATCAAATCCATCCTGTACTCGGATTTCGAGCAGATGGAAGGACTTGGCATCTACGAAGTGGTGGAAGAGGATCTCGCGCTGTGCGAGTTCGTCTGCACATCCAAACAGCCGGTTCAGAAAATCCTCAGATCAGGTCTGGACCTTGTCCGGGCCGATGGCTGATCACCTGAAACCAAGGCTCAAGAGAATTCCGAAATGAAGTTTATTGAGAATCAGGTCCACAAGATCAAGCCCCACTTCGAGAAAGGCGGCAAGCTGGAGAAGTTGTACTGGGGCTTTGAGGCATTCGAGACCTTCCTGTTCGTTTCCGATCGAACGGCAAACGATGGCGTCCACATCAAGGACGGCATCGACCTGAAGCGGACGATGTTCACCGTGGTGGTCGCCCTCATTCCGGCTCTGCTGTTCGGAATGTGGAACGTCGGTCATCAGCACTACCTGGCCATCGGGGAGCTCACGGCATTGTCCGACGGCTTCCTGGACAAGTTCATCTTCGGTGCCATCAAGGTGCTGCCCATCGTGGTGGTGGCCTACGGCGTCGGCCTCGGAATCGAGTTTGCCATCGCCATGGTGCGGAATCACCCGGTCAACGAAGGCTTCCTGGTATCAGGGATGCTCATTCCGCTGCTCATGCCTCCCACCATCCCCCTCTGGATGGTCGCCCTGGCCACGGCATTTGCCGTCGTGCTGGGAAAAGAGGCCTTCGGCGGTACGGGTATGAACATCCTGAACGTGGCACTTCTGGCCCGCGTGTTCATCTTCTTCGCCTATCCGACCTTCATTTCCGGCGATGCCGTGTGGGTGGCCGGTGAGGCAGCCAATTTCGTGGATGGTTTCTCCGGCGCCACGCCGCTGGGTGTAGCCTACCTCGGAGGTGCAGACGCCCTGGCCAGTGCAGGCGTGCACGACTACAGTATGTGGAGCATGATCCTGGGCACGATCCCCGGCTCGATCGGCGAAACCTCGGTCATTGCCATCGGAATCGGAGCACTCATCCTGATCGTCACGGGCATCGGCAGTTGGCGGGTCATCCTGAGCGTCCTGGTGGGTGCTTTCCTGACCGCGTCCGTCTTCAGCTGGGCGGGCATTTCCTTCTTCCAGGGCGTGTCACCTTTCACGCACATGATCATGGGCTCCATGCTTTTTGCGGCCGTGTTCATGGCGACTGATCCGGTGACCGCGGCCCAGACAACGCAGGGCAAGTGGATCTACGGATTCCTCATCGGTGTCTTCGGCATGATCATCCGGGCGCTCAACCCGGCCTACCCGGAAGGGTGGATGCTCGCCATCCTGCTCATGAACGTGTTCGCACCAACGATCGACCACTTCATCGTCCAGTCCAACATCAAGCGGAGGGTCAGCCGTGCAGCACTCTAATTCCTACACGCTGCGTTACGCCATTTTCTTCACCATGGCGGTGGCCATCGTCCTGGCCGTGCTGGCCAGTGGACTGCGCCCCATGCAGGAGCGCAACATTGCCCAGGCCAAACGCGCTGCCATCCTGCAGTCGGTGATGGAAGTGAATCGCGAAACGCTTGAGTCCGACTACAACGCGTACATCTCCGAGTTTGTCTACGCCGTGGACGGCTCTGAGAAAGAAGGCGAGGTGGCTTTCGACATCGACATCCGCAAGCAGGTCAAACTGTCGGATGCGGAGCGCAGCTTCCCGGTATTCGTCTTCAATCGTGACGGCGTAACGCGCTACATCATTCCGCTGGAGGGCAAAGGCCTCTGGGGCCCCATTTCGGCCTACCTCGCCCTGGATTCGGATCTGAATACCGTTTCCGGTGTGGTTTTCGAGCACGAGAAAGAGACGCCTGGTCTGGGGGCTGAAATCTCCACACCGATGTTCGAGGACCGCTACCAAGGCAAGGAGCTGTTCGAGGACGGCGGCAATTTCGTCTCGGTCCGGGCACTTAAGGGATCTGGCAACACGATTACCAGCGACCACCAGGTGGACGGGCTGACCGGAGCCACCATGACGCTCAATGGCGTCAATGCCATGATGACTGACGAACTAGCGCTGTACGAGAACATCCTCGTCAGCATCAAATCCTGATCCTACCATGAGTACTGATTCCAAACTGGAAAACCCCATCGTGGTGCCTGTCGACTCAGCGGTGGACGCCAAGGCGGCAAAGGAGCCATTCTGGACGCCCAAGAGCAAGCGGCTGCTGACCGACCCGTTCAATGACGACAACCCGATCACGGTGCAGGTCCTCGGTGTGTGTTCGGCACTCGCCGTAACCACACAGCTCAAGACCGCGCTCGTGATGTCGGTATCGGTGGTGGTCGTTCTGGTCTTCTCGAACGTCATCATCTCCGCCATCCGCAACACGATCCCCTCGAGGATCCGCATGATCGTGCAGCTCCTGGTCATTTCAGGGCTGGTTGTCATGGTGGATCAGGTCCTCAAGGCGTTCGCCTACGATGTGGCCCGGCAGCTGTCGGTCTACATCGGCCTGATCATCACGAACTGCATCATCATGGGTCGCCTGGAGGCCATGGCCATGTCCAGCAAGCCTTCCGCATCCCTGCTCGATGGCATCGGGAACGGGGTTGGATACGGGGCCATCCTGATTGTGGTGGCCTTCTTCCGCGAGCTCTTCGGATCGGGAACCTTGCTCGGCTTCCAGGTCATCCCGCAGGTGGTATATGACATGGGCTACGTGAACAACGGCATCATGCTGACATCGGCCGCTGCCATGTTCATCATCTCGATCGTCATCTGGATTCAGCGCTCGCGCAATCCCAAGCTTGTAGACATCTCCTGAGGCACGCACCTCGATAAACGGAAACCATCATGGATCTCGTAAACATCTTTATCAAAGCGGCCTTCCTGGAGAACATGGTTCTTGCCTACTTCCTGGGCATGTGTTCCTTCCTGGCCGTTTCCAAAACCGTAAAGACCGCCTTCGGTCTGGGTATCGCGGTCATCTTCGTGCTGGCCATCACCGCCCCCCTCAACTGGGCGGTCAACACCTACTTCCTGAAAGAAGGAGCCCTGGGCTTCATCCACCCCTCGCTGGCCGCAGTGGACCTGACGTTCCTGCAGTTCATCGTGTTCATTGCCACCATCGCCTCGATGGTGCAGTTGGTGGAAATCATCGTGGAGCGGTTCTTCCCGCCCCTTTACAACGCCCTGGGCATTTTCCTGCCGCTCATCACGGTCAACTGCGCCATCCTGGGTGGATCACTCTTCCTGATCGAGCGCGAGTATGCGTTTGACGAGTCCGTCGTTTTTGGCCTCGGATCCGGATTCGGGTTCTTCCTGGCCATCGTCGCGCTGGCGTCGATCCGAGAGAAGCTGCGCTACTCCCACATTCCCCCGGCAATGCGGGGTCTGGGTATGGCCTTCCTCGTAACGGGCCTGATGGGCCTGGCTTTCATGAGTTTCGCGGGCATCAGCCTGTAACCTTAGTTCTTCGTCTCCATGGAAATTCTCTCCGTAGTACTGGCAAGTGTCGGCACCGCAGGCCTTCTGGTCATCGCCCTGACCGGTGTGTTGGTGTATGCCAAGGAAAAACTGATTCCCTCGGGTGATGTCCACATCATCATGAACGGTGATACGGACAACCCGGTCACGGTCGCCCCCGGATCGACGCTCCTGACGGCTCTGAATGAGCAGAATGTCTACCTGCCATCGGCCTGTGGCGGTGGTGGTACCTGCGCCATGTGCAAATGCCAGGTCCTGGAAGGCGGTGGGGATGTACTCCCGACCGAAGCCGTTCACCTCTCCCGCAAGGAGCAGAAGGAGAACTGGCGCCTCGGCTGCCAGGTCAAGGTCAAGCAGGACATGGAGATCAAGGTGCCCGAAGAGATCTTCGGCATCAAGAAGTGGGAATGCGAGGTGGTCAGCAACGACAACGTCGCCACCTTCATCAAGGAGTTCGTCGTGCGTCTTCCCGAAGGCGAGACGCTCGATTTTGAGTCCGGTGGATACATCCAGATCGATGTGCCTCCCTGCGAGATCAACTTCAAGGATTTCGAAGTCCAGCCAGAGTACCACGAGGACTGGGATGCCCTGAAAGTGTGGGATCTCAAGATGACCTCCCGTGAGGAAGTGGTCCGCGCCTACTCCATGGCCAACCACCCGGCAGAGGGCAACATCGTGATGCTCAACATCCGTATTGCCACGCCGCCGTGGGATCGCGCGAAGGGCGGCTGGATGAATGTGCCTCCGGGCATTTGCTCGTCCTACATCTTCAACCTGAAGGCAGGTGACAAAGTCACCGTTTCCGGACCGTTCGGAGAGTTCTTCATCAAGGACACCGACAAGGAAATGGTCTACATCGGGGGTGGTGCCGGGATGGCCCCGCTGCGCTCGCACCTGTTCCACCTGTTCCACACGCTCAAGACGGGACGCAAGGTTTCGTACTGGTACGGCGGCCGCTCGGCCCGTGAGCTGTTCTACACGGAAGACTTCCGCAAAATCGAGGAAGAGTTCCCCAACTTCTCCTACCACATTGCGCTTTCCGAGCCGAAGGAAGAAGACAACTGGGACGGCCCGACCGGCTTCATCCACCAGGTCGTGCACGACTACTACCTGAAGGATCATCCCGAGCCGGAAGAGATCGAGTACTACATGTGTGGTCCTGGTCTCATGCTCGATGCATGTACCAACATGCTGCATGATCTGGGCGTGCCGGACGACAACATCGCCTTCGACGACTTCGGTTGATGCGTCGACTCAGCTATCTGCTGCTTTTTCTGGTACTGGCCGGGTGCTCCGGCCGGGCCGGGGAAACGCAGACAGCGGGAGTACAGGAGACGGTTCGGTACGCCGGGGGGGCGATGGGTACGACGTATTCCATCGTTCAGGCAGCGTCCCAGGAAGGAGCCGTGCCCCAGGCACGGGTTGACAGTCTGCTGGACGCCCTGAACGCGTCCCTGTCTACCTACATCCCCTCGTCCATCATATCGGATGTCAATGCCAGCACCGACACGTCGCGGTGGTTTGCGCTGGATGATCATTTTGCCCAGGTCATGACCCGCTCCGCCGAGTTGCATGAGCGATCAGGTGGAGCATTCAACCCGGCCATTGGTCCCCTTATCGATGCCTGGGGATTCGGCGCGGAAGGCCCGACAGGTACGCCTTCCGAAGCAGAGATCGATCGGCTGCTCGCCATGGTCGATTTCAGCGGGTTGGTCTTCGATGCTTCAAGGCCCGCCCTGAAGAAAGGCCATCCCGAAGCGTCCTTGAACTTCAACGCCATTGCCAAGGGGTACGGCGTGGACATCGTGGGCGAACTGATCGAATCCCACGGCATCACGGACTATTTCGTGGAGATTGGCGGCGAAGTGCGGACGCGTGGCATGCATCCCGAAGGCCGCGCCTGGCGGGTGGGTATCGAGCGCCCGGCCGACAACATGCTGGCCAGTCAGGCCGCGCAACAGGTGGCAGAGCTGGGTGATGCGGCCATGGCCACGTCAGGCAACTACCGCAACTACATCGAGCGGGATGGCCAGCGCTTCGCACACATCATCGATCCAGCATCGGGACGGCCGGAAACGACCTCGGTTCTGAGCGCCACGGTCATCGCCCCGGACTGCATGACAGCGGACGCGTGGGCCACGGCCTTCGTCGTGATGGGAGCCACGGCAGCGTTGGAACTCGTCGAATCCGACCCGACGCTGGAGGCCTACTTCATCCTGGCAGGAGAGGGCGATGCATACGACATCCGCATGTCTTCAGGGATGTCCTCCTATCTGGCCGACTGATTCCGGCTGACAGTGCCCCGCCGACTGACAGCTTCCGGACCCTGTTTACTTCGCCTCAGGCAGCCGCTTCGGCCGCACTCCTCAGTTCGCGCTCGCACTTTTCGCCCGGCTTCTTGCCGCAGACGACGCACGGACCCAGTTTGTCGGAAAGCATGGGGTTGTTCGTGCCACAGGTACCCCGGAATTCGCCATCCTTGACCGCGATGATGCGAAGAGCAAGACCGCCTACGGCAAGACCGAGAACGACGGCAGCGACAATAACGACAATCAGGGTTTCCATGGGGCTTCAGCGGTGATGTGAGTGGCTGCTACGCCTGCCATTCGTGCGGGTTCGTAAAGGAGCGATGGAAAATGAGGTCCCCAATGCGCCCTGTCACCATGCGCCGCAACGGCACCTTAGATTGGGCCACCTGAACCAATCGAAACGAAACACTGTGGAACTCAATCACGACACGGACGGCCAGAAAGGAGCCTTTTACTGGATGGATGGCGGCAAGCGCCTCGGCGAATCGACCTACACCATGGCCGGTCGCGAGAAGCTGATCATCGATCACACCGAGGTGGACGATTCCCTTCGCGGTACGGGAAAGGGCGCCCAGCTCATCGAGGCCATCGTGGCGCACGCTCGTGAGAACAACCTCAAAATCCTCCCGCTGTGCCCTTTTGCCCGCGTCATGTTCCAGAAGAAGGGCAACGAGTGGGCCGACGTGCGGGTCTGACCCGTTTCAATTCTCGACGACAGCACCTACGTTGACAGTATCCCGTCATCAAAACGGTGCTGTCATGTCAAGGAAATCCACTGCCATCCTGTTGATGGTTGCGCTAGCCATGTCCCCTGCCGTCATCCACGCCCAGGAGTGGGCTCAATTCGATCGGTATGCAGCCGAGAATGCAGCCCTGCCCCCACCGGCCGCCGATGAATTCAGGGTCGTATTCATGGGAGACTCGATCACCGAAGGATGGAGCGCAGGCTATCCCGATTTTTTTGAGGGCAAGTCGTACATCAACCGGGGCATCAGTGGCCAGGTGACGGCGCAGATGCTGGTGCGCTTCCGCGCCGATGTGTTGGCGCTCAGGCCCAGGGTCGTTTTCATCCTGGCCGGCACCAACGATATCGCCGAGAACCAGGGACCGGTCCCACTCGAAACCGTGGCCGGTCACATTGAATCGATGGCCGAACTGGCCTGGTCCCACGGCATTGAGCCCGTCATCTGTTCAATTTTGCCGGCATCCCAGTATCCGTGGCGCGAAGGACCGGACCCGGCGACTGACATTCCCCGACTGAACGCGATGCTGAAAGCGTATGCGGAGCGCATCGGATTCCGGTACCTGGACTATTTCGCGGCCATGACGGACGGCGATAACGGATTGCAGGCAGACCTCACCACGGACGGTGTGCACCTCTCACGGATGGGATACGAGCGCATGTCGACGTTGGCGAATGGTCTTCTGGCCGAAATCACAGCGCAATAGGCCGTTAATGTAACTGAAAATGTTACATTAAATACGGTCCTGAATCCTCTGGGAGCCCGTTCTTCCGGTTTCTTCGGGCAGCGGTTCTTCCGGTAGATCAATGCGGCTGTCTGAATCGTGCTCGCGAGTGGCATCGGAACGATCCACCGTTCCAGTTTGCGTCGATGATTGTGTTGCAGCGTCCTCCAGCATCACGATCTGCTGCAGTTCGTCCGCGAGCTCGACCAGGGCGTCGTGTTTCTTTTCGCGCCAGCGGTTGTCGAGATAGTAGATGAGGGGGACCAGCAGGGCCGTCCATCCCACCATGGCGGCGGTGCCAAGCAGGGCCGACTTGACCACGGCTCCCGTGATGACGGCAAAGAGGGCTGCGAATGGCAGTCCATAGGCCCACGATTCGGTCTTGGTGCTGCCGATGCCGACCCGCTGACTGATCTCCATGCGAGTCCCCTTCTTGTGGGGCCTGAGCAGGACGGTAGTTTGCACCCCCGACAGGCTGGTATGCCGCCATTCCCGGGAGCGTCCGATCTGTTCGATCTTGCCCTGCCCCAACGACCCCATGCCCATGCCCATATCGTAGGACTCGCTTTCGAACCGGCGCTTGAGGGCAAAGACAACTTCTTCCCATTCGTTGTCGGTCAGGTCTGAAGGCAGCACACGGTCCACCCGGACATGGGTCTTCGTTTTGTTCTTGCCGATGGGCTTGCCACCGGTGTGCTCCAGCTCCAGGGCGGCCCGATGCAGGAACTGGGGGTCCAGTCCGGCATCGCCAGCGATGGCCTCCAACTCGGCCAGACTGAGCCCCTCCCGATTCCGGTCAGGGGACTCGGCCTCCTCGGCCTGCAGCTGGGCTGTACGCTCAAGCAGCGCCTGGATTTCCTTTTCGGAGTAGGTGCGGTTCGGGTCGGGCATGGTTCGGGTGGGACTGGGTGAACGGCCTATTCGTGCCGGTAGCGAATCAGCAAGACCGGGTCGGTGCTTTCGGCCAACTCGTCGCCGCACAGGCGGCAGGCCCACACGATCTTGTCCGGACGTCCACCGGAAACGCCCCAGAACACGCCGTACCAGAACTTGCGGGCCTTGCGGCGCGGGTGAGGGCTGACCCAGACGGATTTCAGGTCATGACCGCAAGAGCAGCGGGCCTCGGCAGTTTCAAGGGTATGGGAATCGACGGTGAGCATGGCAGGGTATCACTCCTCAAGGGCGCCGGGGATCCGGCACGCCATACCCAATCCAGACATTCGAAGCCGTATACTCTGTTCCGATCCTGTTTTCGTCACGTTTTGCCGCGCATGCCGTCTTTCTTCGCCCTCGCATTCCCTGCCCTTCTCCTCGTCCTGTTGACCGGTTGCGCGAAGCCAGCCGGTCCGGGTGTCGACGCCGCACCTTCTGAATCATCCAACGCCCCTGAAACGGCTCCTGCACCCGACCCGCTGGTGCTGTCCTGGACGTTCCAGACGAACGAAGGCGCGTATGGCATGCCCGAAACCGTCATCTATCTGAATGCGGGAGGCTTCCGGTTTCCCCTGGCTTCCGGTCCGGGCATGAGGGACATGACGGCGGATCAACGACTGCGATTCAAGGCGCCAGAAGGCGCGCTTGCGGCGGCGGGGTACTGGGCGGGGTTCGGGGTCAACCTGCTTGTGACCCAGGAGGATGGTGTAATCCGGGTCCTGCGGGCCATCTGGGACGAGGGCCGACCGGGGGAAGTGGCATCCGAATACCAAGAACTGGCTGCCGTGTCCGTTTCGGACATCCTGGCCCTGAGGAACGGAACCGATGCATGGGAAACGTGGAGCGGCTGTTTCGGGGGCCAACACGAGGTCACGACTTCGACTTTCGACATCATGGTGGAAAACAGCCAGGTGACGGCCGATGTCACACTCGTCATCGAAGACGACCGGAATGCCTACTATACATCGGCGCGCATGGTCGGGGGCGGTCAGCAGATCGGATCCTACCTTTTTGTCGAGCGGACGATTTCCATTGAAAACGATACCCAGAACGACGTGGCCATCTGGCAGCTGGACAATGCGTCAAATCCACAGGTCCTGACCGCGGACGGCAATACGTTTGCGCGGTGCACCTCCTGATGCATTCCTTACCCCCGCTCGCACGCTGATCAACCCTCCCACTCCATGGCACACGCTCCCGATGCACGTGATCCACGCGTTGCCGATGCCGTCAACCGCTACTGGCGTCGCAATGTGACCATCATGTCCGTATTGCTCATCGTCTGGGCGGTTGCAGGCCTGGGTGCGGGCGTTCTTTTTGCCGACACGCTGAATGCCTGGTCCCTGGGAGGCATTCCCCTGGGCTTCTGGTTCGCCCAGCAGGGCAGCATCATCGTGTTCGTGGTGCTCATCCTGGTGTACGCCGTGATGCTCAATCGTCTGGACCGGCAACACCACGAAGAGTTGGCTGCCATCGAGCGGGGGCAGTCATGAGCGTACAGACCTGGACATTCTTGTTTGTGGGCGTGACGTTCGGTCTGTATCTGGTCATCGCCTGGCTGGCGCGCGTCTCCGACACGAAAGGCTTCTATGTGGCCGGCCAGGGCATCCCGGCCGCGGCCAACGGGATGGCCACGGCGGCCGACTGGATGAGCGCGGCCTCGTTCATCTCCATGGCCGGCATTATTTCCACGCTCGGGTACGCCGGCGGAATGTATTTGATGGGGTGGACGGGAGGCTACGTGCTGCTCGCCCTGCTGCTGGCGCCGTATCTGCGCAAGTTCGGCCACTTCACCGTGCCCGACTTCATCGGGGATCGCTACCACTCGGATGTGGCCCGCATCGTGGCGGTCGTCTGCGCCATCTTCGTCTCCTTTACCTATGTAGCCGGTCAGATGCGCGGCGTGGGCATCGTGTTCTCGCGCTTCCTGGAAGTGGATGTCAATGTGGGCGTCTACATCGGAGTGGCCATCGTCTTCGTCTATGCTACACTGGGCGGCATGAAGGGGATCACCTGGACGCAGGTGGCCCAGTACTGGGTGCTAATCACTGCCTTCCTGACGCCAGCCATTGCCATCAGCCTGCAATACACGGGCACGCCCATTCCGCAGATCGGACTGGGCAGCGAACTTGTGGGTCAGGGTACGGTCCTTCTCGACAAACTGAACCAGATCCACGCCGATCTGGGGTTTGCCTCCTACACAGAGCCGTTCATAGGGAGTTGGGACAAGCTGAACGTGTTCTGCGTGGCGCTGGCCCTGATGGCTGGCACGGCCGGCCTTCCGCATGTCATTGTGCGTTTCTACACGGTCAAGAACGTGGCTGCGGCGCGATGGAGCGCCTTCTGGGCCCTTCTGTTCATTGCCCTCCTGTACCTGACGGCACCTGCCATCGGGGCCTTCGCGCGCTACGCGATGCTCGATGGGCTGCACGGAAAAACCGAGGCCGAGCTTCCTGAGTGGTTCCATTCGTGGGAGCAGACCGGGCTCATCCTGTGGCTCGATGACGGGGACGGAACCCTGGCCTACACGGGCACGGACGCCAACGAAATTTTCCGCAGCGGCAATCTGGGGACGGCGCAGGTGGCGGGCATCAAACGCGATCACGAGCGCTGGCTGCGTGGCGACTCGGCTGGGCGCGATG
>Ga0209578_10000213_pt1 | contig 101257 bp, 83 predicted proteins | sample tdAd472_FD_187127 | JGI IMG/M metagenome (GOLD analysis project Ga0209578, IMG submission 187127) | Marine sediment microbial communities from the Atlantic coast under amendment with organic carbon and nitrate - tdAd47.2 (SPAdes)... | ecosystem: Environmental > Aquatic > Marine > Coastal >...
TGGCCGAGCTGGACCGCGGCCTGGCTGCCGCCGCCGCGCTGTTGCGCGAGGGTGGCCGTCTGGCCGCGGTCTCGTTCCACTCATTGGAGGACCGTCGTCTGAAGACGTTCTTTCAGGAGCGGAGCGGCGCAGGCCCGCAACCGTCCCGTCACATGCCGATGACCGGCGGCGCGGACGAGAGCATTTTCGAAGTGCCGGAACGGCGCGGCCGGGTGCCGTCGGACGAAGAAGTCCGCCGCAATCCGCGTGCCCGCTCGGCAAGATTGCGCTGGGGTGTCCGCACGGCGGCGCCTCTGGCCGAAGCGGCATGAGGAGGCAACGATGATTATCAAGCGCTCCACACTTCTTCTGCTTCTGTTGGCCGCGGCGGCCAGCGTGTCGCTGTTCGTCATCAAATACAGGGTGCAGGATCTGGACGACCAGATGCGCGATCTCAGCCGTGAAATCGTCGAGACGCAGGAAAACATACACGTTCTGAAATCCGAATGGTCGCACCTGAACCAGCCGGCGCGGCTGCGCTCGCTGGCGGGTAAGTATCTCGAAGTCGGGCCGCTGGATGCGGAAAGGATCGGTGGCGCCGAGCGGCTTCTGGATACGCTGCCGGATCGCGCCGAGGAAACCGCCGCCGTCGCGCCCGCCAAAGCGGAGGCCGCACAATGAGCATGCGCCAGCTTCCCCCGGCAAGCGAACACCGCCGCATCGAAGGTTTCGGAAAGCAGGCGCTGGAGACCGGCCGCAACCGGCTTTTGGTCACCGCCGCCGTGATCGCACTGGCGTTCACCGGTATCGGTGTGCGGCTGGTCGACCTTGCCGTTGTCGGCGGCACCGAACAGGACGACCGCGCAACGTTGACGACGCAGCCGCCGGCATTGGTCAGCCGCGCCGATATCGTTGATCGCAACGGTGTCGTGCTGGCATCGAGCCTGCCGACCGCATCGCTGTACGCCGACCCCAGAGACGTCATCGACCCCAAGGATGCGGCGCGCAAGATCGCTTCCGTGTTCCCCGAGGTTGAGGCCGATAAGCTGGCCAAACAACTGGCGGGCAAGGGGCGGTTCGTCTGGATCAAGCGGAACCTGTCGCCGGAACAGCAGCTTGCGGCGAACCGCCTCGGCTTGCCCGGGTTTGCGTTTATCGAAGAAGAGCGCCGCATCTATCCGCATGGCCCGTTGAACGCGCATGTGCTGGGCGCGACCGATATCGACGGCAACGGCATTTCCGGCGTCGAGGCTTATTTCGATCAGCGGCTGCGCCAGAGCGCCAAGCCGCTGTCGCTGTCGCTGGATGTTCGCGTGCAGTCGATCCTCCGCGCCGAGTTGTCGGCGGCGGTTTCCGAATTCAAGGCGCTCGGTGGGGCCGGTGTCGTGTTCGACGTACGTACCGGTGAAACCGTGGCGCTGGTGTCGCTGCCTGATTTCGATCCGAACGATCGCAGTACCTATAAGGGCGAGGCCCGCTTCAACCGCGCGACCAAGGGCGTCTATGAAATGGGTTCGACGTTCAAATTGTTCACGGCGGCGATGGCGCTCGACAGTGGCACCGTCGACATGAAGGGCGGTTACGACGCGACCAAGCCGATCCACATCGCGCGCTTCACGATCAACGACTTCCATGCCGAGAAACGCTGGCTGACGGTGCCGGAAATCATCGTCCACTCGTCCAACATCGGTGCCGCCAAGATGGCCGTCGACGTCGGCGGTGCGGGGCAGCAGGCGTATCTTAAGAAGTTCGGTCTACTGCGCGAAGCGGCGCTGGAACTGCCGGAAATCGGCCGTCCGTTGGTGCCCGGCACGTGGCGTGAAATCAACACCATGACCATTTCCTACGGTCACGGTATCGCGGTCACGCCGGTGCAGTTGACGGCAGCCATCGGCTCGCTGACCAACGGCGGGATTTTGCGTCCGGCGACTTTGCTTAAGCACGAGCCCGGCACACCTGTCGCGGGCGAGCGCATTCTGTCTCAGGAAACGTCCGACAAGATGCGTCAGTTGATGCGCCTTGTCGTCGCCAAGGGCACGGGCCGCAAGGCCGATGCGCCGGGGTATTACGTCGGCGGCAAGACCGGCACGGCGGAAAAACAATTCGGCGGCCGCTACAAGAAAAAGGCGCTGATGTCGTCGTTCGTCGGGGCGTTCCCGATCCAGAACCCGCGCTACGTCGTCTTTGCCATGGTCGACGAGCCGATCGGTAACAAGCGCACCTTCAATTACGCGACCGGCGGCTGGGTTGCGGCCCCTGTTGTGAGCCGCGTTGTCGCACAGATCGGGCCGTTGCTCGGCATCGCGCCGGACATGAGCGGCGACGAACCGTTGAGCTTGCCGCTGATCGACGACGAACGCAGGCGCGCGCCGAAAATTGCCGAGACCAGCGGGTTCGTCAAAAAGGCATCCGTATCGTCGGGTGTGATCCGGCCCGGGGCCGTATTGAAATCGCGTACCTCGGTGCCGATCAAGGTACCGCCACCGCCTGCCGCGCCGCCGCGTAAAGCCGTGCCGCCGCCGAAAGCGGACGGGGCACCGAAGAACGAAACGCCGGACGAACGCATAGCAAGAAAGACCCGTGAAGCCCTGGAGCAGGCCTTTGCGGCTCAATGATATTTGGGATGAAGACACGTTGAACGCCATGGACGACGCACTCAGCCGTATCGAGATCACAGGTGTGACCTGCGACTCGCGGCGTGTCGAGCCCGGCTTCGTGTTCGCAGCCCTGCCCGGATTGAAAACCGACGGCCGCCGTTTCATCGAGCAAGCGGTCGCCAACGGCGCGTCGGCGGTGATCGTGCCGATGGACGACGCCGATATCCCGGCGCTTGAAATTCCGGTTATTCGCGATTTCGATCCGCGCCGCCGCTACGCGTTGCTGGCGGCGTCGTTTTACGGCGAGCAGCCGACGAATATTGCCGCCGTGACAGGCACCAACGGCAAGACGTCCGTCGCCTGGTTTGCGCGCCAGCTTTTGAATGCGGCAGGCCTGCCCGCGGCCAGTGCCGGGACGTTGGGCATGCTGGGGACGACCGGCGACGGCGGCGTGCTGGCCGAAGTGCCGGGCGCGCTGACGACACCCGATCCCGCCGATCTGCACCGCGATCTGAAAACGCTAACGCAAGCGGGCGTCGATCATCTGGTGATCGAAGCATCGAGCCACGGCCTGGATCAGCGCCGGCTCGACGGTGTCCGTATCCGCGCCGCCGCGTTCACCAACCTGAGCCGCGATCACCTGGACTATCACCGCACCGAGGACGCCTATCTAACGGCCAAGCTGCGGCTGTTCGATACGCTTGTCGTCGACGGCGGTGAAGCCGTGGTCAACATGGATGCGCGCTTTGCCGAAGCCTTCGCCGGTGCCGCACAACGCCGGGGTTTTGAAGTCACGACCGTCGGTGCCGCGGAAGGCTGCGTATATCGCATTATCGAAACACAACCGACGCCGCAGGGGCTGGATCTCGCGTTTGAGGTCGGTGCCGCGCGTTATGACATGCAGGTGCCGCTAATCGGCAGCTTCCAGGCATCGAACGCATTGGTGGCGTTGGCGCTGGTGGCGGCGCTGGGCGTCGAGCCGTCGCGGACGATGGCGGGGCTTGTGAAGCTTCAGGCTGCGCCCGGCCGTATGCAGTTCTGTGGCGCACACGACAGCGGCGCCGGGGTGTATGTCGACTACGCACATACACCGGATGCGCTGGAAACGGTTCTGAAGGCGGCACAACCGCATGCCAGCGGGCGTGTCCACGTGGTCTTCGGATGCGGCGGCGACCGCGATCCCGGCAAGCGCCCGGAAATGGCGCGCGCCGCAGCACGCTTTGCCGATGTGGTTATCCTGACCGACGACAATCCGCGCAGCGAAAATCCGTCTGAGATCCGCAAGCAAGCATTGGCCGGTGCGCCGGATGCGGTGGAAATCGGTGATCGCCGCGAAGCGATTCACGCCGCCGTTGACGGTCTCGCGAAAGGCGACGTTCTGGTTGTCGCCGGCAAAGGCCACGAACAAGGCCAGATCGTCGGCGATCAGGTGCTGCCTTTTGACGACGTCAGTGAGGTGCAGGCCGCGCTCGGCCTTGCCGGGGAAGGCGTATGAGCATGGCTGATACAACCCGCGACCCGCTCTGGACTGCCAAGGAAGCCGCAACGGCGACGGGAGGCACGGTGGCGTCGGACTGGACGGCAAATGGTGTGTCGATCGACTCGCGAAGCTTGGCGCCGGGCGATCTGTTTGCGGCATTGAAAGGCCCCAATCACGACGGTCACGATCACGTGGCGGCAGCGATTGCCAGTGGCGCTGCCGCGGCGATGGTCGAGCAGCGTTTTGACGCAGAAGTTCCGCCCGAACGGTTGCTGACGGTCAAGGATACGGTGCAGGGATTGCGCGATCTGGCGGCTGCGGCGCGGGCCAGGACAGCCGCGAAGATATGTGCCGTTACCGGCAGTGTCGGCAAGACCGGGACCAAGGAAATGCTCGCTGCCGCGCTTGGCGTGCAAGGCAAGGTCGAGGCGACCGCAGGCAACCTGAACAATCATTACGGGCTGCCGCTGTCATTGGCGCGCATGCCTGCCGATTGCGATTTCGGTGTCTTCGAGATGGGCATGAACCATCCGGGTGAAATCTCGCCGTTGTCGAAACTGGCACGACCGCATGTCGCGATCATCACCACCGTCGCCCCTGTTCATATCGAATATTTCGAGAGCGTCGAAGGCATTGCCGATGCCAAGGCGGAAATTTTCGACGGTCTGGTCGAAGACGGTGCGGCGGTTCTCAGCCGTGACAATCCGCATTTCGACCAGCTTGCCGAAAAAGCCCGCGACGCCGGCGCCAAGATGGTCTGGGGCTTCGGCGTTCATTCGTTCTCCAATGCCCGGCTTTTGGCTTACGAGCCGGACGCTACCGGTGCGCACGTCGAAGCGACCATCGGCTCGCATCATTTGAAATACCACATCGCCATGCGCGGTAAGCACTGGGCGTTGAATTCCATCGCTGTGCTGGCGGCGGCAAGCTCGCTCGGCGCGGATCTGGATGCGGCAGCCGAGGCGTTGGCTGCCGTCAAGCCGACCAAAGGACGCGGACAGTTCCTGCAGATCGATCTGGGCGACGGCAAACTCGGTCTTATCGATGAAACGTATAACGCCAGCCCGGTCGCCGTGCGTGCAGCATTCGACGTGCTGGCGGCGACCAAGCCGGGCCGGGGCGGGCGGCGTGTCGTGGTGCTCGGCGATATGCTGGAGCTGGGAGAGCACGCGAACGACGAACACATGGCGCTCGCCGAGGATATCAAGAAGCACGACTTCGATCTGGTCTTCGCCTGCGGCCAGTATATGTCCGACATTCTGGATGACCTGCCCACCGATCTGCACGGCGGACGTGCCGGCACATCGGCGCATTTGGCCGAGATGGTTACGGCCAAGCTGCGCGGTGGCGATCTAGTCCTGGTCAAGGGATCGGCAGGTGCGCACATGGGCAAGGTCGTCGACGCCATTCGCGCCATGGGTGACGTTGTCACCGGCGGCGGGGGGGGCTGACATGTTATTCCACATCCTCTATCCGCTGGCCGATCAGTTCGGCGCGTTGAACGTCTTCCGTTACATTACGTTCCGTACCGGCGGCGCGATGATGACGGCCTTAATCGTCAGCTTCCTGTTCGGTCCGGTGATGATCGAACTGCTGCGCGCGCGTCAGGGGCAAGGCCAGCCGATCCGCGACGACGGTCCGGAAAGCCACCTGCTGACCAAGAAAGGCACGCCGACCATGGGCGGTGTGCTGATCCTGCTGGCGGTATGCAGCGCCACGCTTTTGTGGGCCGATCTGACCAACCCGTATATCTGGGCGGTATTGGGTGTGACCGTCGGCCTCGGCGTGATCGGTTTCCTCGATGATTTTCTCAAGGTATCGAAGCGCAACACCAAAGGCCTGTCGGGCAAGCTCAAGCTGGCCATGCAACTTGCGATTTCGGCGGTGGCGACGTTCTGGGTGCTGAGCCACCTGCCGGGCAATCTGCAGACGACGCTGGCGGTGCCGTTCTTCAAAGACCTTTTGCTCAATCTCGGCTGGTTGTTCGTCGCCTTCGCGATCCTCGTCATGGTCGGATCGTCGAACGCGGTGAACCTGACCGACGGGCTGGACGGGCTGGCCATTGTGCCGGTGATGATCGCCGCCGGGGTGTTCGGCATGATCTCGTATCTGGTCGGCAACACGATCTTCTCGAACTACCTGCAAATTCATTACATCCCCGGTGCGGGCGAACTCGCCGTTGTGTGCGGCGGGCTGGTCGGCAGCGCGCTCGGCTTCCTGTGGTTCAACGCACCGCCCGCCAAGGTGTTCATGGGAGATACCGGATCGCTGGCACTGGGTGGCGCGCTTGGGGCGATCAGCGTCGTCACCAAGCATGAACTGGTGTTGGCCATCGTCGGCGGACTGTTCGTTCTGGAAACCGTGTCCGTCATTGTGCAGGTCGTCTCGTTCAAGCTGACCGGCAAGCGCGTCTTCGCCATGGCGCCGCTGCACCATCATTTCGAAAAGAAGGGGTGGGCCGAATCCACCATCGTCATCCGTTTCTGGATCATCGCCATGATCCTTGCACTGGCCGGTCTGGCCACCCTGAAGCTGAGGTAAGCCGCGTACTATGATTGAAGTGTTTCCGTTCGATGGTTTGCCGGTTCCCGTGCTCGGTTTGGGGCGCAGCGGGCTGGCGGCTGCACGTGCGCTTTATCGTGGCGGCGCCGAGGTTTGGGCGTGGGACGACAACGAGGAGCGTCGGGCCGCCGCCGCAGAGGAAGAAGGCATCGAGATCGTCGATCTGACGACCATCGACTGGCGCGAGGCGACTTCGCTGATCCTCAGCCCCGGTATTCCGCACACGCATCCTGCGCCACACCCCATTGTCCGTATGGCCCGCGAGGCCGGTTGCGAGATCATCGGCGACGTCGAGCTTCTCGCCCGCACGCAACGCGACGCCGCCTTTGTCGGCATTACCGGCACCAACGGCAAATCGACGACCACGGCGTTGATCGGGCATATCTTCCAGACCTCGGGCCGCGAAGCGGAAATCGGCGGCAATCTGGGTATGCCGGCCTGTGCGCTGGAGCCGCTGGGACCGGATGGTACGTACATTCTGGAAATGTCGTCGTACCAGCTCGAACTGACCTTCTCGATCACCTTCGACGTCGCCGTGTTGCTGAACATCAGCGCCGATCATCTGGAACGGCACGGCGGCATGGACGGCTACATCGCCGCCAAGCGCCAGATTTTCCACCGCCAGACCAAGCCGCGCACCGCGGTTATCGGCGTCGACGACGAACTCAGCCGCAAGATTTACGAAGAGCTTTACGAAGCCGACGAACAGCTTGTCGTCGGCATCTCGGCAAAAGAGCGTGTGCACGGCGGCGTCTATGTCATCGACGGCGTGCTGCACGACGATACCGAGGGCAAGGAAACACCGGTGATGGACCTGAAAACCGTCGCCAGCCTGCAGGGCCAGCACAACTGGCAAAACGCCGCCGCCGCCTATGCGGCATGCAAGATGACCGGCATTCAGCCGCACGCGGTGATGGCCTGCATCAACAGCTATCCGGGGCTCGTGCATCGCCAGGAACCGCTGGAACTGGTCGACGGTGTTGGCTTCGTCAACGATTCCAAGGCCACCAACGGGGAAGCAGCAGCGCGCGCGCTGGTCTGCTACGACGACATTTACTGGATCATCGGCGGTCGTCCCAAGGATGGCGGGCTGGGTGCCTGCGCCCCTTACTTCGAGCGTATCCGCCATGCCTATCTGATCGGTGAGGCGGCGATGGCGTTCTCGGCGGAGCTGGATGGCCAAGTGCCGTTCATGATTTCCGGCGATCTGGACACCGCGACGAAGCAAGCCTTCGCTGATGCCAAGAAGGCCGGTTTGCCGGGCGCCGTTGTCCTGTTGTCGCCAGCGTGCGCGTCGTTCGACCAATTCCCGGATTTCGAAGCGCGGGGCGATGCCTTCCGCGATATCGTCGAAGCGCTTCCCGGCGAGCATATGGATCCGTTCGAGGAACCCGGCGTGTTCCCGGGATCGCGAGGTGCCGCATGAGCGCCCTGCATCGCACCGATACCAGCCTGCTCGGCAAATGGTGGTGGACCGTCGACCGCTGGACGCTGGCCGCCGTCGCCCTGTTGCTGGCCATCGGTGGCGTCATGACGTTGGCTGCCTCGCCCGCCGTGGCCGAGCGCATCGACGTCGGATCGTTTCATTTTATCAAGCGCCAGGCGGTTTTTTTAGGCCTCGCCGCGTTAACCATCTTCGGCGTTTCGTTGATGTCGCTGAAGGGTATTCGCAGGCTCGCGATCCTATGCACGCTGGGCGCATTGTTCCTGATGGTCCTGACGCTCTTCATGGGTGCGGAGATCAAGGGCGCAACGCGCTGGCTGTCGCTCGGCGGGTTCTCGTTGCAGCCGTCGGAATTCGTCAAGCCGGGTCTGGCCGTCGTCGCGGCCTGGCTGTTCGCGCGCCAGCGTATGGATGACAACTTCCCCGGATTTCAGATGTCGATCGCGGTTTACCTCGTGACCGTTGCGGTCCTGTTGATGCAGCCCGACGTCGGCATGACCATCGTCGTTTCGGTGGTTTGGGGCACGCAGTTCTTTGTTGCCGGTCTGCCGCTGATTTTCGTCGCGTTGATTGCTGCGTTGTTCATCGGCGCCGGGGTCGGTGCGTACTTTACCTTCGATCACGTGCAGCTTCGCGTCGACCGTTTCTTCGGACCGGATTCCGATATCGGCTATCAGGCGGCGCGCGCCATCGAGGCGTTTCAGCGCGGCGGCATCACGGGGCGCGGTCCGGGCGAAGGCCGGGTCAAGGAAGTGCTGCCCGATGCGCATGCGGATTTCATCTTTGCCGTGACCGGCGAGGAGTTCGGGCTTTTGGCGTGCCTCGTCCTTGTCGGGCTGTTTGCCTTTGTCGTGCTCCGGGGCTTCGGCCGCGTGATGAAGCGCGACGACCTGTTCGTTTTGCTGGCGGTGACGGGGCTGTTGTCGCAATTCGCCGTGCAGGCGCTGATCAACATGGCCTCCAGCGTCAGCCTGATCCCGCCCAAGGGCATGACACTGCCGTTCATCTCATACGGCGGTTCGTCGACGCTGGCGCTCGCTGTCGGCATGGGCATGGTGCTGGCCTTGACGCGCGAGCGTCCCGAAGGGGGAGGCAACGGTTATGGCGGATAAGCGCCCCATCGTGCTGGCCGCCGGCGGTACCGGCGGACATGTGTTTCCCGCCGAAGCCCTGGCGCGCGAGTTGAAGAATCGCGGCCATAAGCTGGCGTTCCTGACGGACCGGCGCGGCGATGCCTATGGCGGCGCGCTGGGTGAAATCGACATCCACCAGATCCGTGCCGGCGGTATCGCCGGAAAAGGCGTGATCGCGAAGATCAAGAGCGTCATCAAGCTTGGTCTTGGCACTTTGCAGGCACGCAAGCTTCTCAAACAGATGCAGCCGAGCGCCGTCGTCGGCTTCGGCGGTTATGCGTCGTTGCCGACGGTTATGGCGGCGGGGCTTGCCGGGATTCCGACGGTGCTGCACGAACAGAATGCCATTCTTGGCCGCGCCAATCGGCTGCTTGCCGGACGGGCCAAGGCTATCGCCGTGTCGTTCCCGGAAAGCCGTGGCATTCCGGCGGATGCGGACGACAAGGTGACGCATACCGGCATGCCGGTACGTTCCAACGTTCTTGCCGTGCGCGACACGCCATACCCGAGTTTTACCGACGCGCGGCCGTTCAACATCCTGGTGCTTGGCGGCTCGCAAGGTGCGCGCATCCTCAGCGAAGTGATCCCCGACGCCATCGGCAAGCTGTCGGACGGGTTGAAGAAACGCATTCACATCACCCAGCAATGCCGCCCCGAAGACCTCGAAGAAGTGCGCGGTGCGTACAAGCGGTTGGGGATCGACGCCGAGCTGGAAAGCTTTTTCGACGATGTGCCGGACCGGCTGGCGGCGGCGCACCTGGTGATCTCACGCTCCGGCGCATCGACGGTGGCCGAGTTGCTGACGGTCGGGCGCCCGGCGCTTCTGGTGCCTTACAAGTACGCCATCGATGACCATCAATCCTTGAACGCACATGCGGTGGACGAGGTCGGCGCCGGCTGGCTGATCCCGGAAGCGGATTTCACGGCGGATAGTCTGGCGTCGCGGCTGGAATCCATGTTCGGCATGCCGATGATTCTTGAAAAGGCTGCAGAGGCTGCCCGCAAGGCCGGGCGCCCGGACGCCACCGAACGCCTCGCCACGCTGGTCGAGGCGACACTCTCCGGTGACACCGGTACGGACGAAAGGGCTGCCGCATGAGATCGATCCCGTTGAACATCGGCAAGCTGCACTTCGTCGGCATCGGCGGTATCGGCATGAGCGGTATTGCCGAAATCCTGCATAACCTCGGTTACGAGGTACAGGGTTCGGACATCGCCGAAAGCGCCAACGTGCAGCGGCTTCGCGATCTCGGCATTCACGTGCATATCGGCCATGCCGCCGAAAACGTGGCCGAAGCATCGGTCGTCGTCATTTCGTCGGCGGTCAAGGCCGACAACCCGGAAGTCCGCGCTGCGCGGGAAAACCTGATACCGGTGGTGCGCCGCGCCGAAATGCTGGGCGAGTTGATGCGCCTCAAATGGTCGATCGCCATCGGCGGCACGCATGGCAAAACGACGACGACATCATTGATAGCGGCGGTGCTCGAAGCCGCCGACATGGACCCGACCGTGATCAACGGCGGCATTATCAACGCCTGGGGGAGCAATGCGCGGCTGGGCGACGGCGAGTGGATGGTCTGCGAGGCTGACGAGTCCGACGGCACCTTCCTCAAGCTGCCCGCCGCCATTGCGGTCGTCACCAACATCGACCCCGAGCATCTGGATCATTACGGCAGCTTCGACGCGCTGAGAAAGGCGTTCGATGATTTCGTCGAGAACATTCCGTTCTATGGTTTCGCCGCGCTGTGTATCGATCACGCCGAAGTGCAGGCGATGATCCCGCGCGTGTCGGACCGGCGCATCATCACCTACGGTTTCAGCGCCCAGGCCGACGTGCGCGCAAGCAACATGTCGAGCAATCCCGCAGGCACCACCTTCGATGTCGTGATTTCCGACCGCAAGTCCGGCGAGCGCCGCGAGATCAGCGGCCTCAATCTGGCCATGCACGGCGTGCACAACGTCCAGAACGCGCTGGCCGCCGTTGCTATCGGCTGCGAGATGGGGCTTGGCGATGCGGTGCTGAACAAGGCACTCAGCGGGTTCGAGGGCGTCAAACGCCGCTTCACCCACACCGGGACCGTCGACGGCATCACCATCATCGACGATTACGGTCATCATCCGGTCGAGATCGCGGCGGTGCTGAAAGCGGCCCGCGAGGTCGCCGAAAAGCAGGTCATCGCCGTGGTGCAGCCGCACCGCTATACGCGGCTCCGCGACTTGTTCGAGGATTTCTGCACATGCTTCAACGCCGCCGATGCGGTGATCGTCGCCGACGTTTATCCGGCGGGCGAAGCACCGATTGACGGCATCAACCGGGACTCGCTGGTTGCCGGACTGCGCGAACGCGGACACCGGACGGTGATCGCGCTCGAAAATTCGCGCTCGCTGGCGGAAACCGTCAACGCCATCGCGGCGGACGGTGACTATGTGGTGTGCCTCGGCGCGGGCAGTATTTCGGCGTGGGCCAACGCGCTGCCGGGCGAATTGGAACACCTGCGCGGCAAGGGGCGGGAGGCGGCGAATGATGGCGGCTGAGCGCAATACCCCGCATCTGATCGAGCGCATGCCCACCGTGCGTGGGCGCGTTCGCGCGGACGAGCCATTGGCACGCTATACGTGGTTCCGCGTCGGCGGTCCGGCGGAAGTGCTGTTCGAGCCTGCCGACACTGCCGACCTGCAGGCATTCTTGCGGCACAAGCCAGCGGATTGTCCGGTGACGGTGATTGGCGGCACATCGAACATTCTGATCCGCGACGGCGGCATTCCCGGCGTCGTCATCCGCCTCGGCAAGGCGTTCTCGACAATCGAGATCGACAACAACCAAATTACCGCCGGGGCCGCCGCCGCCGATATCAATGTCGCACGACGTGCCAGCGAGGCCGGGCTTGCAGGTCTGGAATTTCTGGTTGGCATTCCCGGCACCGTCGGCGGCGCATTGCGCATGAACGCCGGTGCATATGGTGTTGAGATCAGCGATATCTTCGAAAGCGCGACGGCGCTCGATGCGGATGGCGAGGCGCATGCGCTCGATGCAGTGGCAATGGGTTTTACTTACCGTCATGCCGAGGTGCCGGAAGACTTTATCTTCACCAGTGCCGTGTTCACCGGCACGCCCGGCGCTACCGACGCCATACAAGCACGTATGAAAGAGATACAGGACGCGCGCGAAGCATCGCAGCCGGTGCGCGAGAAAACCGGTGGATCGACCTTCGCCAATCCGTGGGGCTACAAGGCCTGGCAGCTTGTCGACGAGGCCGGATGCCGCGGCCTCAGGATCGGCGGCGCACAAGTCTCCGACGCGCACACCAATTTTCTGATCAACACCGGCGATGCGACGGCCGCCGAACTGGAACGGCTCGGCGAGGAAGTTCGCCGCCGTGTCATGGAGAATTCGGGCGTCGAGCTGAAATGGGAAATCCGCCGTCTCGGTGTACCGGCAAACGACAAACTTGAGGAGGCGCGTCCATGACCCGACACGTTGCGGTACTGATGGGCGGTTGGTCGGCGGAGCGAGAAGTCTCGCTCGCCACCGGCGCTGCCTGCGTCAAAGCGCTCAAGGAAGCGGGTTTCGACGTCACCCCGATTGACGTGCAACGCGACATGGGGGCGCTGATCACGCGTCTGTATCCGAAACCGGACGCCGTGTTCAACGCACTGCACGGGCGCTGGGGCGAGGACGGTTGCGTGCAGGGGCTGCTCAACATCCTGAACATCCCGTACACCCATTCCGGGCTTATGGCGTCGGCGCTGGCCATGGACAAGCCGACGGCGAAACGTCTGTTCGAGGATGCCGGTTTGCCGGTCGCCAAGCATGTGGTGGCCAACGAAGACGACATTCGCGCCGCCGATCCGATGCCGCGCCCGTATGTCATCAAGCCGTGCAACGAAGGCTCCAGCGTCGGTGTGCATATCGTCCGTGTCGGCGACAACGCGCTCAGCTTCGAAGGCACCGGCTGGCCGCACGGCGACCGGGTCATGGTCGAGGAGTTTATCGAAGGCCGCGAATTTACCGTTGCCGTGATGGGCGACCGGCCGCTGGCCGTCACCGATATCTCAACGGAACGAAATTTTTACGATTACGACGCTAAGTATGTAACCGGGGGATCGAAGCACGTGATTCCCGCCGACATTGATCGGGGAACATACGATGCCTGTCTGGACTATGCATTGCAGGCGCACCGGGTTCTCGGTTGCCGGGGCGTTTCCAGGGCCGACTTCAGATACGACGGCGAAAAGCTGTATCTCCTGGAAGTGAACACCCAACCCGGCATGACGGCGACGTCACTGGTGCCCGAGCAGGCGGAATACGTGGGCATTTCCTTCCCCGAACTGGTGACCTGGATGGTCGATAACGCGGAGTGCGATGCATGATGTTTGCGCGAAAGCAAAACAAGAAGGCCGAAGCGCAAGGATCGCGCCCGCAACCGCGCCCCCGTGTCCGTCCGCTGTGGCGCCGCGCCTGGTTCATCCCGGTTGTTGCTGCCGTCATCATGGGTACGGCTGCCGGTGGCGGCTGGTGGGCAATCACGTCCGGCAATGCGGCACGGGCGTATGACACTGTGCGCTGGTCGGCGATTTCGGCGACCGCGTCGATGGGCTTTCGGGTTCAGGAAGTCATGGTCTCGGGCCGCCAACAGACAGACAGGAATGTGCTGATCAAGGCGCTTAACGTATCGCGTGGCGCGCCGATCCTGGCCTTCGATATCGTCGATGCGAAGCGCCGGCTGGAAAACCTGCCGTGGGTGCGGGCCTCGACCATCGAACGCATGCTGCCCGATACCATTCTCGTTTCCATCGTCGAGCGCGAGCCGCTGGCGTTGTGGCAGAAGAACGAAAAGCTGCATCTGATCGATGCCGAGGGCGCGGTCATTCTCGACGATGGGCTTGAGCCTTACAGCGATCTTCTGGTCGTCGTCGGCGACGGTGCGGAAATGCAGGCCTCGGCCCTGATCGCGATGATCGGCACCGAACCGACGCTGATGACGCAGGTCAAGGCGGCGACGTGGGTCGGCGGACGGCGCTGGAACCTGCATCTCAAGGGCGGCATCGATGTGCGTCTGCCGGAAGATGACGCGCAGGGCGCCTGGACACGGCTTGCGGCCTATCACCGTAACCACCGCGTATTGGACAAGAACGTTACGGTTCTGGATTTGCGTATCCCGGACCGTCTGATCGTCAAGACCGGCCCCAAGGGCAGCGGTCAGGAAACATAAGCTGGATTTGAAAAGAATGACGCGAATGAAAAGAAACGGTGCGACGTTGAAGCCAAGATCGGGGTTCGTGGCCGCGCTTGATATCGGCACGACCAAGATCTGCTGCCTGATCGCCAAGCCGAGCGTGGAACGCGGTCCTTATGGCGCCAGCGGCCCCAAGGTCGTCGGCATCGGCACGCATCAGGCACACGGCATTCGCAACGGTGCGATTGTCGACATGGACGCTGCTGAGCACGCGATCCGCGCCGCCGTCGAACGCGCCGAGCAAATGGCCGGTGACAATATTGAACGCGTCGTCATCAACGTATCCGTCGGCAAGCCGAAATCGAAACTGGTGTCGTGCGACGTTTCCATCGGCGGTCACGGGATCACCGAACACGACATGCGCCGTCTGATGGACCCGTCGGTGCTGCTCAAGGACATGCCCGAGGACCGCGAGATCGTGCACAAGCTGCCGGTCGGCTTCTCCGTCGACGGCAATCGCGGCGTGCGCGACCCGATCGGCATGTTCGGAGAAACGCTGGGCGTCAACGTGCACGTGGTTACGGCGCAGTCGGCGCCGCTGCGAAATCTGCACGCGGTCGTCGAACGTTGCCACCTGCATGTCGATGCGATGGTCGTCTCGCCGTTCGCATCGGCGCTGGCGTGCCTGGTCGACGACGAAAAGAAAATGGGCGCCGCGTGCATCGACATCGGCGGCGGCACCACCGGCATCGCATTGTTCTTCGACGGCGAGCTGGTCCACACCGACATCATCCCGGTCGGCGGCAATCACATCACCAATGACATCGCGCGCGGTCTGTCGACGCCGTTCGGTCATGCCGAACGTATGAAGAACCTTTACGGCACCTGCATGGCGTCGGCATCGGACGACGCCGAAGTAATCCAGGTGCCGCTGGTCGGCGAGGACGACGAGACCGGCACGGTACAGGTCCCGCGCTCCATGCTGGTCGGCATCATTCGCCCGCGTGTCGAGGAAATCATCGATCTGGCGCACGAACGTCTGGAAAAGGCGGGCTTCGCGCAGCTGGCCGGGCGTGTCGTGCTGACGGGCGGCACTTCGCAACTGACCGGAATCACGGAAATGGCCTCGCAGGTATTCGCGCATCATGTGCGTCAGGCGTGTCCGCGTCCCATCGAGGGATTGGCGGAAGCGGTGGCCGGGCCGGCGTTCTCGGCAGCGTCCGGGCTTTTGCAGTACGCCGTCGCCGCCGCCGAAGTGCCGATCGAGGCGGAAATGAATTTGGCGCAGCCGCCGTCGGGTTGGTTGGGCCGCTTCGGACATTGGTTAAGGGAGAATTTTTAACATGAGCATTAACGAGAAATTCCGACGCCGCCGCGCATTCTCGCGGACGGTCGAGGTCACGAAGTCACATCAAACCGATAGGAGCGGAGGTTGACATGAGTATCAACATTAGCGTCCCCGGGGGCGGGGATTCCCCGGAACTGAAGCCGCGCATCACCGTACTCGGTGTCGGCGGGGCAGGCGGCAATGCCGTCAATAACATGATTGCCAAGGAACTGCAGGGCGTCGATTTCGTCGTTGCCAACACCGATGCGCAGGCATTGGTGCGGGCCAAGACGGACCGCCGCGTGCAACTGGGTGCCGACGTCACCGAAGGTCTGGGCGCCGGTTCGCGTCCGGATGTCGGGCGCATCGCCGCCGAGGAAAGCCTGGACAAGGTTATGTCCGAGCTTGACGGCGCACACATGGTGTTCGTCGCTGCCGGTATGGGCGGCGGGACCGGCACCGGTGCCGCACCGGCCATTGCCAAGGCCGCCAAGGAACGCGGCATTCTGACCGTGGCCGTGGTCACCAAGCCGTTCCAGTTCGAAGGCTCGCACCGCATGCGCATCGCCGAGGCCGGTATCCAGGATCTGGAAAGCTTCGTCGATACGCTGATCATCATTCCGAACCAGAACCTGTTCCGGATCGCCAATGAAAACACCACCTTCGCCGATGCCTTCGCAATGGCCGACGAAGTGCTGTATTCGGGTGTTCGGGGCGTCACCGATCTGATGACGATGCCGGGTCTGATCAACCTCGACTTTGCCGATATCCGTTCCGTCATGGGCGAAATGGGCAAGGCGATGATGGGCACCGGCGAAGCGCAGGGCGAACGCCGGGCGCTGGAAGCGGCGGAAGCGGCGATCAACAACCCGTTGCTCGACGATTCCTCGATGAAGGGCGCCAAGGGCGTGCTCATCAACATCACCGGCGGCATGGACATCACGCTGTTCGAAGTCGACGAAGCCGCGAACCGTATCCGCGACGAGGTCGACAACGATGCGCACATCATCATCGGTTCCGCCTTCGATAAGGAACTCGACGGTCTGATGCGGGTCTCGGTGGTTGCCACCGGCATCGATGCCGTGGCGTCCGAAATGCCGCGCCCGCAGGTGCTTACCGTGAGCGACGCGCCGCAGGTGCGCCAGATCAAGCCGGAAGCGCCGAAAGCACCGGAAGAGCCCGTTCGCCGGGTGCCGGCCGCACAACCCGCAGCCCAGCCCGCGGCTACCGAAGCGCCGAAGCCGGCCGCGGCCGCTGTTGACGCCGAAACCCAGGCACCGGAAGCCGCCGCCGAAGCGGAGACGCAGAGCGATATCGAAGACGCCCCCGCCTTCGAAATCAAGGACGCGCCGCGTCCGGCTGCTGCTGCCGAAGAGGAACTGGCCGAGTCCGAACTGAAGCCGCTTGCCGACGAAGCCGGTGACGCCGCCGACGACGCCAGCGACGACGCGGTTGCGGAAGAAGCGGCGCCTGCCGCTGCCGAAGCGCCCGTTCCGGCAGCCGCTGCTGCCGAGGACGAAGCAGCGAAACCGGCCGCTGCCGAGGCGGAAGCCGAAGTGCATGTCGCCGCCACCCCGAAAGTCGGCGCCGAGGAAGCGTTTATTCCGAAGCCGGCTGTAGGTCTCGACGACGATGCGGGCGATATTGCCGGCAAGGCCGATCCGATGGCCGAAGCCGACCTGATCAACGGCGGCAAGGAACCTGAAGAGAAGAAACCGGCAGCAAAGTCGAGATCCAGCTTGTTCGAGTTGGTGACCGGCACCGGAAAGGCGGCGATTGACCGCGTCACCGGCACTCAGCGCGCGGAACCGGCAGCCCCGGCCCGCGACACCGGCGAGCCGAAAGCGGAACGGATCATGGCGCCGAGTGGCGGCGGAAGCCGTGCCGCGGTTGGCCAGTCCGGCCCGCAGGCAATGCCGCAGCCGACGCTGGGCGGTCTTGAACCCGAAGACCGCATCCAGGAATCGGCGGATGACGAGGACGATCTGCTCGACATCCCGGCTTTTCTCCGCCGCCAGGCCAATTAAGGCCCGGTTGTAGACGGAAAGAATCACTCCTATCGGGAAGGGGGCGCCCCAGCGGCGCCCCTTTCGCTATCCGCGGGGGCGCTCAACTGCGTTTCAATCGCATTTTAAGTAACTGTTTTTAAATGGAAAAAACGTAACAATTGGAAACAAATGTTGATTTGAGTGGATCACACCCGCTTGTTACACACAACATCAACGATAAAGACTTTAAAGGGCGTCCAAACGTCCGGGGGTAATAGAATACGATGTTCGATCAGCAAGACCAGGCCGCGATGACGGGGCAAGACTTGAATGAGCCGGTGGTTCGTCAACGCACGCTGAAATCTTCGATCAACTGCACCGGGGTCGGCCTCCACTCCGGCGATAAAATTTCCATGACCCTGAACCCCGCGCCGGTCAATTCCGGCGTCGTTTTCCGCCGCACCGACATCAAGGGTGCGGGCGCCGTCATTCCGGCGCGCTGGGACCGTGTCGTTGACACGCGCCTGTGCTCGGTTCTCGGCAACGAGGACGGGATCACGGTCGGTACCGTCGAACATGTCATGGCGGCGCTTGCCGGTTGCGGCATCGACAACGTCGAAATCGAAATCACCGGCGCCGAAGTGCCGATCATGGACGGCAGCTCCGAGCCGTTCGTATTTCTTATCGAATGTGCCGGGATCGTCGAACAGGATGCCCCGCGCCGCATTATCCGCGTGTTGAAGCGCGTCGAAGTGGCGTACGGCTCCGGTCATGTTGCGATTTCGCCTTGCGATACGCAGGTCATGGACTTCGAGATCGATTTCGACAGCAACGTTGTCAATCGTCAGGAAATGAGCCTCAAGGTCGTTAACGGCGCGTTCCGCAAGGAACTGTCCAAGGCCCGCACGTTCGGCTTCCTGCACGAAGTCGAAGCGCTGTGGGAAGCGGGTCTTGCCAAGGGTGGCTCGCTCGACAACGCCATTGTCGTCGGCCACGACGGCATCATGAACGAAGACGGTTTGCGCTATGACGACGAGTTCGTGCGTCACAAGGTGCTGGACGCGATCGGCGATCTGTATCTTGCCGGTGCGCCGATCATCGGCCGCTTCGAAGGTGTGTGCTCCGGCCATGCCGCCAACAACAAGCTGCTGCGTGCCCTGCTTTCCGACGAAAGCGCGTGGGAGTGGGATGTGCTGAGCGGTGACGCCGTTAGCCTCGCAGTCGACGGCGGCATCCAGGCCGAACAGATGGCGGCTGCTGTCTGATTTGACGGCACCCGGGTTCCGGCCCTGGTAATCCCTGGTTTTCCTACATAAATTTCATTTGTTTGCGGGCCTCTCCGCCCTTGCGGATTCTTGGCCCCTGCATGATATACTGCGGGCAGGTTCCGGCTCAGACTGTAAACGGACATGACATGCCGATGACGCGTTTTCGACGTTCTGTGAAAGCTTCCGCGGCGGTGGCCCTGGCGGCATTGTCGCTGGCTGCGTGCACCGTCAACGAAGAGCCGGAGTATGTCGAGCGTCCGGTGGCGACGATCTATAACAACGCCATGAATTCCCTGAACGAGGAATACTACAAGGACGCCGCGCGCGAGTTCGACGAGGTCGAGCGTCAGCATCCGTATTCGGTTTGGGCGACCAAGGCGCAGCTGATGGCCGCGTATGCGTACTATCAAAGCAACCGCTACGATGATGCGATCATCGCGCTCGACCGGTTCACACAGCTGCACCCGGCGAACCGCGACGTGGCTTATGCCTATTATCTGAAGGCGCTTTGCTACTACGAACAGATTTCCGATGTGGCGCGCGACCAGAAAATGACCGAGCTGGCGCTGAATACCTTGAGCGAGGTCACCAAGCGCTTTCCGGATTCCCAATACGCCCGTGATGCCAAGATCAAGATCGACCTGACCTACGATCACCTGGCTGGCAAGGAAATGGAAATCGGTCGGTATTATCTGAAACAGAAGCACTATCTGGCGGCGATCAACCGCTTCCGCACCGTTGTCGAGAAATACGAGACCACGACCCACGTTCCCGAGGCGCTGCACCGGCTGACCGAAGCCTATATAGCCCTCGGCGTCACCAGCGAAGCGCGCAAGACGGCGTCCGTGCTGGGCCATAATTTCCCCGGTAGCGAGTGGTATACGGATTCGTACTATCTGTTCGAAGACAAACCGCTGCCCGACAGCGAAGCGAAGCCCTGGTACAAGGTTTGGTAATACCGGTGCCGCCGTCGCCAGGAGCACGCCCCTTATGCTGAGCCGCCCGCCATGCTGACCCGGCTGTCGATCCGAAACGTGGTCCTGATCGACAAGCTCGATCTCGATTTCACGGCCGGCCTTGCCGTGCTGACGGGCGAGACCGGGGCCGGTAAATCGATCCTGCTGGATGCGTTGGGCCTGGCGCTGGGACATCGGGCGGAAGCGCGGATGCTCCGAAACGGTGCCGATCAGGCAGTCGTCAGCGCCGTGTTCGAGGTGCCGGACGGGCATCCGGCCCGTGCCGAGCTGGTCGAAAACGGCATCGACGCTTCCGAAGAGCTTCTGATACTGCGCCGTGTGCTCGGCGACGACGGGCGTACCAAGTCGTTCGTCAATGATCAGCCGGTCAGTGTCGGCTTGCTGAAGCGCATCGGCGAACATCTGGTGGAAATCCACGGACAATTCGAAACGCAGCGCCTGCTCGATCCCGCCGGGCACCGCGCGTTGCTGGACGCCTATGGCGGTTTCGATGCGTTGCTCGGCGACGTTGCCGCGCGCCATGGGACGCTTCGCGATTTGCAGGCCGCATTGTCGGCGGCGGAAGAAGCCGCACGGTTGGCGCACGAAAACGAAGAATTCCTGCGCCACGCCGTCGACGAGTTACGTGCCATGGCCCCGGTCGCCGGTGAGGAGACCGCGCTCGCCGAACAGCGCCGGATGCTGCAACACGGCGAACAGATATCTGCGGCGATTGCGACCGCGTCGGCGGTTATCGGTGGCGACGGTGGTGCCGAGGAAAAACTGACCCGTGCCTTGGGCGAGATCGAACGCGCCGCGGACAAAGCCGGGGGGCGGCTGGATGAAACATTGGCCGCTTTGCAGCGCGCATTGTCCGAGGTTGCCGATGCGGGCGGTTTTCTGGAGCGTGCCGAAGCCGATCTGGAAATGAACCCGCAGGAACTGGAACAGGCCGAGGAACGCCTGTTCGCGCTGCGTGCGCTGGCCCGTAAGCATCATGTCGAGGTCGATCAACTGGCCGATGTGCAGTCGAAACTGGAAACCGATCTGGCGGATATCGACGCCGGCGGTGAGAACGTCAAGCGCCTGGGCGCCGAATTGGCCGCTGCATCGAAGGCATACAAGGACGCCGCCGATAAGCTGAGTGCCGCGCGCATCAAGGCGGCCAAAAAGCTGGATCAGGCGATGGCCACGGAACTCGCACCGCTCAAGCTCGGACAGGCACGGTTCGAGACCGGCATTTCGCCGTTGGATGAAGACAAATGGGCGGCGCACGGCATCGACCGGGTCGCGTTCAGCGTTGCCACGAACCCGGGCAGTGCGCCCGGCCCGTTGAACCGGATCGCCTCGGGCGGCGAACTGGCGCGCTTCATGCTGGCGCTCAAGGTCGTGCTGGCGGAGGCCGACCCGGTCCCGGTGCTGGTCTTCGACGAGGTCGATGCCGGTATCGGCGGCGCGGTCGCGGCAGCGGTCGGCGAGCGGCTGCAACGGCTCGGCAGCGGCGTACAGATATTCGTCGTCACGCACTCGCCGCAGGTCGCGGCCAAGGGGGCGAGACACCTGTTCGTGCGCAAGGGCGGTGACGCCAGGCAAGTCCGGACCGAGGTCGTGGCGCTCGACGGCGACGAGCGGCGCGAGGAAATCGCGCGGATGCTGTCCGGCGAGACCGTGACCAGCGAAGCGCGTGCTGCCGCCGACAGTCTGTTGAAAGGCGCGGCAGCGTGACCGAGGTGCATGGCGGAGAAGCCGGATGAGCGGCGATAATGATTTGCGGCACGTGCCGGTCGATGAGCTTCTGGGGCCCGATGCGGCGGTCGAGCTGGAAGCGCTGGCCAAGGAAATCGCCGCGCATGATGCCGCGTACTATCAGGAAGACGATCCTGCTGTCAGCGATGCCGAGTACGATGCGCTCAGACAACGCAATGACGCAATCGAGGCCCGCTTTCCCAAGCTGGTGCGCGATGACAGCCCATCGAAACGGATCGGCGCAGGCGTTGCCGCCGGTTTCGGCAAGGTCAGCCACAAACCGCCCATGCTGTCGCTGGGGAATGCGTTCTCGGGTGATGACGTGGCCGAGTTCTATGACCGCATTCGCCGGTTTTTAAGCCTCGGCACGGACGCGCCGGTCGAGATCGTCGCCGAGCCGAAGATCGACGGGCTTTCGGTTTCGCTGCGCTATGAGAACGGCAACTTCGTCAAAGGGGCAACGCGGGGAGACGGGCGTGAAGGCGAGGACGTGACCGCGAACCTGAGGACGCTCGCCGAGGTGCCTGAGAGTATTCCCGGCCTGCCCGCCGAGATCGAGGTGCGCGGCGAAGTCTATATGTCGAAGACCGACTTCAATGCCCTGAACGCGCGTCAGGAAGAGGCCGGGGCCAAGCTGTTCGCCAATCCACGCAACGCTGCCGCAGGCTCTTTGCGCCAGAAGGATCCGTCGGTGACGGCGGCGCGGCCGTTGAAAATATTCCTCTACGCCTGGGGACACGTCAGCGGCGTCAATGCACAGGGCTACGGCGGCGATGTCGATTGGGACAGCCAGTGGGGCTTCTATGAACGGCTCAAGGTGTGGGGCCTGCCGGTAAACCCGTATGCGCGGGTTTGTGCCGACATGGACGAGACCTTGGGGCTGTACGACCAACTGGGGGCCGACCGCGCCACGCTGGATTACGATATCGACGGCGTCGTCTACAAGGTCAACCGGCTCGACTGGCAGGAGCGGCTGGGCTTTGTCAGCCGTGCGCCGCGCTGGGCGATCGCGCACAAGTTCCCGGCGGAAAAGGCCGAGACCATTCTTAATGACATCACCGTGCAGGTTGGGCGCACCGGGGCGCTGACGCCGGTCGCGGAGCTGGAGCCGATCACCGTCGGCGGCGTCGTTGTGCGCCGCGCCACGCTGCACAACGAAGACGAGGTGCTTCAGCGTCTCGATGCCCGTGTCGGCGACCGCGTCATTATCCAGCGTGCCGGCGACGTCATTCCGCAGATCGTCGAGGTGTTGAAGGACAAGCGCCCCGACGGCACTGTGCCCTGGGCACCGCCAAGCGTTTGTCCATGCCCGCTGAAAACCGAAACGGTACGCCCCGAGGGCGAGGCCGTGCGCCGCTGCACCGGCGGTATGGAGTGCCCGCACCAGCAGGTCGCGCGGCTCAAGCATTTCGTGTCGCGCGATGCGTTGGACATCGAAGGTTTCGGCGCGCGCACCATCGAGACGTTCTGGGAGGAAGGCACACTCAAGACCCCGGTCGATATCTTCCGGCTTGAGGAACGTGACGGTGAGACCGGCTCAAGGCTTGCCGAACGCGACGGCTGGGGTGAGACATCGGCCAATAATTTGTTCCAGTCGATCCGCCAGCGCCGGACCACGGATCTGGGGCGCTTCATCTATGCGCTCGGTATACGTCAGATCGGTCAGACCACGGCGCGCGATCTGGCACGCGCATACGGCAGCATTGAACACTGGGTCGAACAGATGGCCCAGGCACAGGCCGATCCGGACGGGGATGCTTACAAGGAACTGGTCGATATCGACGGTATCGGCCCGTCGGCGGCGGCGGATATCGTTGCATTCTTCGGCAATCCGGAAAGCCGCACCGATCTAGACAAGCTGGTCGATTTGCTGAGCATCGAGCCGGTCGCCGAGGCGGCAGGGGACACGCCGATCAGCGGCCTGACGCTCGTCTTTACCGGCAATCTCGAAGAAATGAGCCGGAACGAGGCAAAAGCACGTGCCGAATCCATGGGCGCGAAAGTCGCCGGGTCTGTGTCGAAGAAGACCGATCTGGTGATCGCCGGTCCGGGCGCCGGGTCGAAGCGGAAAAAGGCGGAAGATCTGGGCGTCCGGGTTATCGACGAAGCGGGCTGGCTTGAGATTTTGAATGGTCGCGGCGCGCAATTGCAACTTTTATAAAGTTTTTGAAAAAAGAATAGCCGGTTATATGGAATTGTGCGTGCTGTCACATTCCTAATTTGGATATAATCGTACCCTGTTACGATACGTTAATGCCTCAAGGAGGATAAATAATGCCCCATCCTACAGACGTTCATGTCGGTCATCGCCTCAGGGAGGTGCGCATCATGCGCGGCCTGACGCAAACCCAATTGGGTGAACGTCTTGGTATCAGCTTTCAACAAGTGCAGAAGTACGAAAAAGGCACCAACCGGATCGGCTCCAGCCGTCTCTGGGATATGTGCGGCATCCTCGACGTGCCGGTCAGCTTCTTTTTTGAAGGCCTGGCCGACGACAAGTCGGACGATGAGAAGATTTCACGCCGGGCGCTTCAACTCGCCAAGGAGCTTGACCGCATTGCGGACGACGACGTGAAGACGAACTTCTTGCAGCTTCTGAAAGTCTATAACACCAACTGATATGCGAGCACGGTCCTGGGGGGCTAGGATCGCGCATATTCGGCATGATCATGCGAATCACGACATCCGTGTCCGGCAATCACCGGGCGCAGGTGATTGGCGATGCCTGTCGTCTTGCCGGCCTCGGCGCTGCCCCGTCCATGCGGACCGGCACGGTGTCGTGCCTGGCGGTCTGTGCGTGAATGGTGGCTCAGGAGAACGTGCCGGTGATCGCGTTCATGTTGTCGGGATCGGCGTGCACGGCCCATGAGACATGGTCGGCGTGGATTTCGAACACCGCGGTGACCAGCGTGCAGCCGTAATCGTCGCCGCCGTCGCCGGGGCGCCGCAGCACGCTTTCTTCGCCGTCCGCGCCGCGCTTGAAGAGAATGTTTTCGGCCTGTTTCGGATCGCCGCCATCGGCGAGATAGTCGTCGACCGCGGACTGGCGATAAGCCGACGATGCGGTGACGGTCTGGTCGAGCTTCGCGAAATGTTCGTCGAGCAGATGGTTGGCGTGGCCGAGCGCCGTGTCCACGGTATGGATGACGCTGGCCGATGCCGGCGCCTCGATCGACATCGGATGCGCGAGCCCGGTCATTGCCAGGGCATGGTGAAAACCGGAAGCCCGGTCGGCCCGGCGCAGATGCCCGATTGCCTGGGGAATGCTTTCCGATTCGAGAACTGCGCGGCAGATGAAATGGCGCGGAATACCCGGTTTCAGGTCGTCGGCGCGGACATTGTTGATGGTCTGCACCAACCCGGCAGACGTGACGGCGACACTGTGCCCGGCGAGCATGCCGGGATACAGATAGCTTTCAAAGGCCGGGGCACCGTCGGGCTTGGCGCGGAGCCAATACCGGTGATCCATGAAATCGCCGGAACCGTCCTCATTGTGGGCGATCACCGCCGGGATGCCGTTGGCATAATCCCCGGCCGAGATCACCGTGGTGCAGGCGTCGTGCATGGCATCGAGACGGGCTTGCGCGGTATCCGGCGGAAACCGGAGATCGCCCCGGCAGTTCCACAAGAACAACGTTTCCGGATCGGTGCCGATGGCGGCGGCCATGGCTTCAAGCTCGCGCATGTGGTGTGGATAGGCGCCCTCGGCGGCATCCCTGAGTGCCTGCAGGTAGTCACTGCCGGCGAACAGGCTCTGCGTCGCGGTGAACTCGTGGTTGCGTGTCACGGCGTCGTTGAACGATGCGGCGACGGCGGTGCCGATGGCATGGCCGATGTCTTCGGGCGAGCCGGCAGCTTCGATGATCTTGATCGGAGCGCTCATCGTTGGCTCACAGAAAACGTTCGATATAGCGGTGAAAGGCGCCGACGCGGCTCGGATGCTGGCGAAAATCGCGCAATACCTGACCGCAGGATTCCTTGGACTTGGTGCCTTGTTCCTTCATGCCCTTGGCGCGTGCCGCCTTGAAGGCCGCCAGTGCCTTGGACGATTCCTGGTCGTTGGCGGTGACGTAGCTGAACATACGGCCGATTTTTGTCGTCAGCGGCTCCACGTCCTCGCCGCATACCTCGGCCCGTCCCGTAAGCACGCCAAGCGCGCGCGCTGCCTTTATCGCATCGGCGACCGAGACGACCGGTCTCGCCGTTACCGGCACGGGACGCATCGTGGTGAAGCGGGGATGCGCGTGGACGAGGGCCGGGTCGCACTTGTCGGCAAGGGTGTTGCAGACGCTGATCCGGGTAAAATACGTCGCCCATTGCTGCCCGGTCTTGGGGGAATTCGCCGGGCTGCCGGGATCGTCCTTATGGCCGAGCCAGGTTCGCTGCACGGCAAAGGTATAGAAGTCGCCGACCAACACCTTGCCCATGGCGAACAGGGTGGTGTCGGCAGGGCTATCCTTGACCGACGGACACTGCGCGGTGAATGCCGCAAAAGTGCCGAGCGGCGCTTTTTCATTCTTGATTTTGGACACCGTCGGCTTTGGGCAATTGGCGGTAATGGCTTTTGCCAATTCGCCGGCTGCTTGTGCGGCTGCCCGGCCAGCGCGCTTCTCGCTGCGCAGGATAACCACCCGTTCGATGACGCCGTTTTCGGTCAGGAAGTTTCGGCGCCATTCACGCTGCACGCCTTTGTCTGTTTTTTCCGGCGTGCCGCCCGTCCAGTTGGGCGGCGGTGGGGCGATCAGGACTTCACCATTGAAGTTGGATTGTGCATGGCAAAGCCCCGGAACGAAGAGCAGTGCGGCGGTGAGCGCAAGGTGTGGAAGGCACAGTTTCATAGTCCACTTATACGCGTCCCAAACGGCGATGAGAAGGGCAAGCGCACCGCGCCCGGCGCAAAAAAAGGGAGGTCCACCGGACCTCCCTCACTAACCGTGTCGTCGATGTCTTAGTGGAGACGCGACGGCAATTGCTGGATGGCGTCGTTGACCAGCGAATCGGCCTTATCGGCGCTCAGGCTGTCTGCCAGCACCTGACCGGTGGCGGCAACGGCAACGTCAACGGCGCGCGAGCGAACCCGCTCGACGGCTTGCTGCTCGGCCATCTGGATTCGATCCATGGCGAGTTTCTCGCGGCGTTCCAGCGATGCCTTAAGGCGTTCGCGGCCTTCGCGGTCCATACGCTCGGCTTCTTCCTTGGCGTGCTGGATGATCGCCTCGGCTTCACCGGCGGCTTCACGCTGTTTGCGCTGATACTGGGCCAGCAGATCCTGCGCTTCGTTGCGCAGACGTTCGGCGTCGTCCAGCTCTTTCTTGATCTTCTCGGCGCGTTCGTCGAGGCCCTTGCTCGCCATTTTGCCGACCGGCTTGGCGATCAGGATGACGAAAAGAACCAGGGCGATGGCAACCCAAAATGCGGGATCGTGTAGCATGACGTTTTCCCTCAGCCCTTCAGAACGCCGTCGACGGCGCTTTCGACCTTGTTGCCCGCAGGCGCTTCACCGGTCAGTTTTTCGATCGCGTCGGCCGCAACATCAATGGCCACGTCGCGAACGCTTTCCATGGCCTTATCGACTTCTGCGGCAATGGCTTTTTCGCTCTCGGCGATCTTGGCGTCGAGTTTCGCGCCCAGCTCGGCTTCTTCCTTGGCGGCGGCTTCCTGGAGCTGCTGCTGGATTTTCTGAATGTCGGCGTGCGCTTCGGCGCGCGCGTCGGCAAGAGCCTTTTCATAGGCGGCAAGCGTTGCTTCTGCTTCCCGCTTCAGATCGTCGGCTTTCTTCAGATTGTCTTCCAGCCGCATCTGCCGGGTTTCCAGCGCATCGGAGATCTTCGGCACCGCGATTTTCCACATGATGAGGAACATCGCGGCAAACGTGATCGCCAGCCAGACCAGCTGAGGTGCGAATGTGGTGACGTCTAACTGAGGCATGACATCCCCGCTTCAAGCGGCGGATTTCGCGGGGGACACGACGGTCCCCCAGAAACCAGCCTTAATCAACCGAACAGAATGACCAGTGCGATAACCAGCGCGAACAGCGCGATGGCTTCGACGAGCGCGAAGCCCAGCATGGTCATCGGGAACACCGCGCCCTGAGCGGACGGGTTGCGGCCAACGGCCTGGATGAACGATGCGAAGATGTTACCGATACCGATACCGGAACCGATAACACCGATAACGGCGAGGCCGGCGCCGAGGAGCTTTGCAGCTTCAAGTTCCATGGGTCAGATCCTTTCTAGTTTAGTTCAAAAAGTTAAAACGTTATCTGCGTGACTTAGTGAAGATGCAGCGCATCGTTCAGGTAAAGGCACGTCAGAATGGTGAACACGAACGCCTGCAGGAAGGCGATCACGAATTCGAGGCCCGTCAGCGCGACGACGAAGACGAACGGCAGCCAGCCCGCCGCGATACCGAGCGAGATGATGAAGCCGGCGAACACCTTCAACAGCGTGTGACCCGCCAGCATGTTGGCGAACAGACGCACGGAAAGGCTGATCGGGCGCGACAGGTAAGAGATGATTTCAATCGGGACCAGCAGCGGCGCCATCACGATCGGCACGCCCGGCGGCATGAAGAAGGCCAGGAAGTGCAGCTTGTGCTTGGCAATGGCGATCAGGGTCACGCCGATGAAAATAAAGAACGCCATCGCGAACGTGACGGCGATATGGCTCGTAAAGGTGAACGAGTAAGGCATCATGCCCCACATGTTGCCGACCAGAACGAACATGAAAATCGTGAAGATGAAGGGGAAGTAGGGGCGGCCTTCGCTGCCGACCGTATCCTTCAGCATATTGGCGATGAAGATGTAACTGAGCTCGGCCATCGATTGCCAGCGCCCGGGTACGGTTTCGCTTCTCCGCATGCCGCCGACAAGGAACAGGGTCACGGTCGCGACCGTCAGTACCATGAACAGCGAGGAATTGGTGAATGATGCGTCGATGCCCGCGATATTGATATCTACGAGCTTCTTGATCTCGAACTGTGCGAGTGGGGAATGTCCCTCAGCCACGTCGATCTTTCCCTTTCTCGGGCGTCTGGGATGCTTCGGGCCCGGACGCGTCGTCTTTTTGTCTATAGCCCATGGTCGTACTCATACCAGAGGCCATGCGATAAACATTCATCACACCGGCGGCGAACCCTAAAACGATGAACACCACCATGACCCAAGGACGCGTATCAAGCCACTCGTCGAGGACCCAGCCAATTGCCAGCCCCACGGCCACGGCGGAAACTAACTCGACAGACACCCGAAAAGCAAGCCCTAGAGCCGTCTGAGGCGGCCTATTTACGTCACTTTTCCACAGTCGCCGCGATTCCTCGGTTTCCCGGGCTTTTTGCAGCTTCTGCCCGAATGCATCGAGGTCACTCGGCGGCGCCTTCGAGGTGTCGTCATCGGATGCCATTGGTACCCCCCGAAGCGTTAACCCGCTTCAAAAATCGACCATGTCACCCCTGTTCGTCCCCTTTGGTCATGGGTGTTGTAGCAAAATACCCCGGCCCCGCAAGCTTTGATTTCGCGGGTGCGAGATTCGCCGATCAAAAGCAATCGTCATCCCGGCCGAAGCGTCAGTGGCGCGGAGAGCCGGGACCCATGGCAAAATCAGTTCTAGCTTAGAAATAGGTCCCGGATCGTAAGGCTTTCGTCCGCAGCCAGAAGGCTGCGGGTTCGCCTAACGTCCGGGATGACGTGCTTTTGTTTACGCCGTCTGGCGAATCTGCTCGGCTTTCTGCAGGTCGACCGAGACCAACTGCGAGACGCCGCGTTCCGACATCGTCACCCCGTACAGCCGGTCCATGCGGGCCATGGTCATGCGGTGGTGGGTGATGACCAGGAAGCGCGTGCTTTCCTGCTTCGACATATGTTCCAGCATGGCGCAGAAACGGTCGACGTTGGCGTCATCGAGCGGTGCGTCGACCTCGTCGAGCACGCAGATCGGCGACGGGTTGACCAGGAACACCGCGAACAGCAGCGAAAGCGCCGTCAATGCCTGCTCACCACCCGACAGCAGCGTCAGGTTCTGCAGCTTCTTGCCCGGCGGCGAGGCCATGATTTCCAGACCCGCATCGAGCGGATCATCGGCCTCGGTCAATTCAAGGTGCGCATGACCGCCGCCGAACAGCTTCTGGAACAGTTCCTGGAAATGCCCGTTGACTTCCTCGAACGACTGCAGAAGCCGCTGGCGGCCTTCGCGGTTCAACTCCGAAATCCCCCGGCGCAGTTTGTCGATGGCCTTGATCAGGTCCTCGCGCTCGGTGTTCAGCGTTTCGATCTGTTCTTCCAGTTCGCGCATTTCCTGCTCGGCGCGCAGGTTGACCGGTCCCATGGTCTCGCGCTCGCGTTGCAGCCGTTCGACCTTGCGTTCCGTCGGCTCCAGATCGGGCAGCGGTTTTTCCGGATCCAGACCGGCGATCTCGAACAACTGGTCGGGACGGCATTCCAGCCGGTCGTCGACCCGTTCGGCGATGGCGTGACACGTCTGCAATGCCTGTTCGACGTTGCCTTCGGCGCGGACCCGGTTTTCCCGCGCCAGGGCCATGTCGGCCTCGACGGTGCGGAGCTTCTTGTCGGCTTCGGCGAGGCGGGTTTCCGCCGTCTGCAATTTGTCGGCGGCATCGCGGCGGTTTTGCTCGGCGGTTTCGATTTCGCTCAACAGCGCCTGGCGGCGTTCGTTCAGGGCGGCCGGCTTGGCGGCCAGTTCCTCGCGGACGGTTTCCAATTCGGCGCGGCGCCCGGTCAGTTCTTCCAGACGCGCTTCCGAGCCTTGCTTGCGGTCGGTCCATGACTGGGTCTCGCGGGCGATGGCGTCCAGGCGCTGTGCGCGTTCGCGTGCCATCCGTTCGATCTCGTCATGCCGGGCGCGGCATTCCATCAGGTGCGTGCGGCGCTCGGACAATTCGGTGCGCAACGTTTCGATCTGCGCACGGTCGCCGTCGACATCCGGCAGCTGCGCCAGTTCCGCCTGCGCTTCGCCGAGCTGGCCGGTGGCTTCGCCGAGATCGGCTTCCTGCTGCGTGATCTGTTCGTTGACGGCGGCAAGGCGCGAGCCGTGCGCGGCCATGCGCTCCTTGATCGCCGACAGCGCCTCGCGCGCTTCGTTGAGTTGTCTGTCGGCATTGCGCACTTCGTCGCGCGCTGCCTGCACGGCGTCGGCGCAGGCCTGCACGTTGTCGCGGGCGCGCTCGAACGCGGCGTCGGCATCGGCAAGACGCTGATTGGCGCCGACCGCCTGACCTTCGAGTTCGCGGAGCCGGTTGCGTTGTTCCAGCCGGCGTGCTGCGGACGTCGTCGCCCCGGCGGCGACGGTGTAACCGTCCCAACGGATCAGCGCCCCGTCGCGCGTCACCAGGCGCTGACCCGGACGCAACTGACCGACCATGGCGCGCGCGGCATCGACGCTGTCGACGACGCCGATGTGCGACAAACGGCGGGCGAGGGCGGGCGGTGCCTGCACCCATTGACTGAGCGAAGTTGCCCCGGCAGGCAGGTGCGGCGCGTCGGCCAGCGGCGGCAGGGCGCGCCAGTGAATGTCGGCGGCTTCGTCGATCGGCGCTTCGATTTCGTCGCCGAGCGCGGTGCCCAGCGCGACCTCGAAACCGGGTTCGACGGAAACCGCGTCGATCAACGGCGGGAACATGTCGGGATCGCCGGTGTCGAGCAGCTTGGTCAGCGCTTCGCGTTCCGCTGCCATCTTGGTCGCCGCGTCGCGGGCGTCGTTCAGGGTGGCGCGCAGTGTTTCGCGTTCGGCTTCGGCGGTCTTGTGGGTCGCTTCCGCCGCTTCGAGTACGGCATGTGCGTCGGTGACGGCGGTTTGTGTCCGTGCGACGTCGGCTTCGGCATCGCTGAGCGCATCGGCTTCCGGCGCGTCGGCTTCAAGACGCTGACGCTCGGCACTGAGTTCTTCCACCCGTGTCGCGAGCCGCGACTGGCGCAGCGTCAGATCGTCGAGACGGCGTTGCAGCGAGCCGCGCCGAGCTTCCGTGTCGGCGACCCGCTGGGTTAGCCCGGAAAGGGCGGTTTCGTGCGCTTCCACGGCTTCGCCGGCGGCGGCCAGTTCCTGTCCTGCACGGGCGCGGTTTTCCTCTTCTCCCTCGCGCGCCGCTTCGATCCCGGCGTGTTCCTCGGCAAGGCGCGCGTGCGCCGCTTCGGCGTCGGCGATCAGCGACTGTTCGCGCGCCGTGTCGGCGATGGTTTCCTCGATGCGGTGGCGGGTGTCGGCAGCCTGCGCCTCAATCCGCTGCTCTTCCTCGTCCAGCCCGTCGCGGGCGATGACAAGCCGCTGCAGCGCCGCGCCGCATGCCGCTTCGTTGTCACGGAGCGCCGGGATATCGGCGGCGGCTTCGGCCTGTTCGGTGCCCGCTTCGGCGACGATGACGCCGAGCCGGTTGACCTCGGCCTCGACCTCGCTCATGCGCATCCGGTATTGCTCAAGATCCTTTTCCGCCGTCGTCCAGCGCAGATAGAACAGCGTTGCCTCGGCGGTGCGGATCAGGTCCGACAGATTGCGGTAACGCGTTGCCTGACGGGCCTGTTTCTTGAGCCCGTTCATCTGCGCTTCCAGCGTGACGAGAATATCGTCGAGCCGCTCCAGATTGGTTTCCGCGCCCTTGAGCCGCAGTTCGGCCTCGTGGCGGCGTGAATGCAGACCGCGAATCCCGGCGGCTTCTTCGAGCAGCAAACGGCGCTCGGTCGGCTTGGCGGCGATGACGGCGCCGATCTTGCCTTGGCTGACCAGTGCGGTCGAGCGCGAGCCGCTGCCCTGATCGGCGAACAGCAACTGCACGTCGCGAGCGCGGACGTCGGCCCCGTTGATCTTATATAAAGAGCCCTTCTCGCGTTCGATGCGGCGCGCGATTTCCAGGTCGTCGCCCTCGCCGAACTGCACGGGCGCGCCCTTCAGCGCGTTGTCCAGCGTCAGCACCACTTCGGCGACGTTGCGGGGCGGGCGGCGGTCGGTGCCGGAGAAGATCACGTCGTCCATTTCGCCGCCGCGCATCTGCTTTGCCGACGTCTCGCCCATGACCCATTTAAGAGCCTCGACCAGATTGGATTTGCCGCAGCCGTTGGGGCCGACAACACCAGTCAGACCGGCGTCGATGTCCAGCGTCGTCGGTTCGACGAAGGATTTGAACCCGCTGAGGCGCAACTTCTTGAAATGCAGCACGCTCGTTAATGCTCCCAAAACCCGGCCGGGCGGCCCCCAAAACAAGGCCTAAGACCCTGACTATACCGCATAATATGCAAATATGGCGTTTTTTTGTCACATTCGCACAATATGTGGTGGGACTATAGGGGCGTGTTTCGACCCGAGTCGAGCTATTTCAGCATACATTTCTGGGGATAAGTCGGCCAAAATGCCGTGTCCCCCGCCGATGCCGCTATTCCGGCACCCGGATCGCCGCGGCATCCAGTTTGATAAGATTGTCCAGCGTCACCCGCAAACCGCCGTCCTCGTAGGCGATGGCCTTGGCAAGCCGGTCGCTGGGGGGCGCGTCGGCGACACGGGAGACGGCGGCGATACCTTCCGCATTCAGCGATTGCCCGTCGCTGAACTCCAGGGTCGGCACCTTGCCGTTGGCGCCGCCGCGCACAAGGATGCCGTCGCCCTTGCCGCCGACGTTGATCATCAGATCTTCGCCGTATTGCACGATATCCAGATCGTCGGCACTCACGCCGGGACCGAACTGGACGTTACTCGATTGCAGGGCATTGGATGCATCCATGATATCGAGGCCGTCACCGGCGTCGTAAAGGATCGTGGCGTTTGAATTGACGAGAATATAGTCGTCGCCTTCGCCACCGCGGACCACGGAATCCGTATAAGCGACGATGTGGTCGTCGCCTTCGCCGCCGTCGACGATCGAGTGCCGGTCGGCGGTAATGTAATCGTCGCCGCTGCCGCCGTTGACGACGGCATTGATGCCGGCGCGGATGCGGTCATCGCCTTCACCGCCGTCGACGCGGTTGTTCTTGCCCGTCGCGTCGACATAGTCGTCACCGCTGCCGAGCGAGATGGTCGCATTCGAATAGACGTAGACCTTGTCGTCGCCGGATCCGGCGTTGACGGTGGCGTTGTCATAGGCGTTGATGCGGTCGTTCCCGGCGCCGCCGTTGACCACGACATTGTCGTAGCCGTCGATCACGTCGTCGCCTTCGCCGCCGTCGGCGCGCAGATTGTTATACCCGGAGATGTAGTCGTTCCCCTGTCCGCCGTGCGCGCGCAGATTGTCGTAACCGTAAATCTGATCGTTGCCGTCGTTCCCGTTGGCTTGCGTGTTGTCGTAGCCGGATATGTAATCGTCGCCGTCACCGCCCAGTGCGAACAGCCTATCGTAACCGCTGATCCGGTCGTTTCCGGCGCCGCCTGACGCCATCAGGTCGTCGTAGCCTTCGATCTCGTCGTCGCCGTCACCGCCAAAGGCCGACGTCGCCACACCGTTCGAATCATAAGTGACCTCGGATTCCGCACCGTCCTCGGCGCTCGCCATGTATTCTTCCAGCATCGCCAGGAAGTTCTTGATCCGCGCCCCGGCGGGACCGCTGATCAGGCCTTCGTTGCCGCTGGTCCCGGACACGGCGAAAAGCGATTTGGTCAACTTTTCGCTGCGCGTGTCGGTGTCTTCCTTGAGCCGGGTGGTGGCGTCGACCATGCGGTTGTGCTGTTCGGTGTACGATGCCCGCTGCGACGGATAAAGGTAGTCGGTGATGCTGGACGACATGGCGGTTCCTTTCTGGGAGGCATGAACAAATTTCTTTGCGTATTTCCAGCAATCGGCATGCCATGTGCGCCGCCGAATAAAATTCGGTGGCCGAGGTGTCGCGATGAAAAAATCGTGCCCCGTGTGGTTAATACGCCGAGAAATCCGGAGTCTGTGCCGAGCGTGCCGGTCAGTTCATTCCCGCCGCCCGGCAGATTTTGCCGGGTTGCGCGGGGCGTTGGCGATGGCTCAGGCGGCTGGTTCGGGCAGCGCCGTCGGCACGATATGGGTTTCCTTGACGCTCGACGCCACTTGTTCTGTCTGTAGGCGCAACACGCCGGGCAGGGATGCGATGCGCTCGGAAACAAGATCGTTCAGCGCCGCCGGAGAGGCAGCGCGGACCTTTAAAAGACAGCTCCATTCACCGCCGATGTGGTGAACTTCCAGAATGTCCGACAGTGCCGCAGCGGTCTCGGCCAACCTCCGGGCATTGGCCGGAATGTCCGTCTGGATGCGGACAAATGCGAGGATCGGATAACCTGCGGCGTCGGCGGAAACGGCGGCGCTCCAGTGGCGCAGGATGCCGGCGGTGGCGAGCTTGTTGAGACGTTCGTGGACGGCTGCCGCCGACAGGCCGACGTGATCGCCCAATCGCGCATAGGGCATCCTGCCGTCGCGTTGTATCAACGCAAGCAAATCCCGGTCGATCCGATCCATGTTTTCTTATTACCCCCAGAACACAAACCGCCACCCGCGATTGCGGCGGGGGCGGTTTTATCCCAGCAGGTTTTATGCCAATTGGCGGTTGCGGCGAGCGCCGCCGTTTACTTTGCGGCTTTGAGCGCGGCGTCGATGGCTTCCTTCAGCTTGTCGACGTCCTGGGCGTGCTCGACCATCTCGCCGGCGACGAAGATCGTCGGCGTCGCGGCGACGCCCATTTCCTCGTGCGCCTTGCGGGCCTTATCCTGGATGCCGTTCATCAGTGCCGAGTTCTTGATGCACTGATCGACGTCATTCGGGCCCAGCCCGGCCATGCGCGCGACCATGCCGAGCGCCTGCAGCGGGTTTTCGGCGCGGCCCCACTGCTGCTGCGTATCGAAGAAGATATCGACCATGCCTTCGTGGCGTTCCGGACCGGCGCAGCGCGCGATCATCGCCGCGGCAAGGCCTGGCGTGTTGGTCGGGAAATCGCGGAAGATGAACTTCACCTTGCCGGTGTCGATGTAGTCTTTCTTGATCACCGGATAGACGTTGGCATGGAAATGTTCGCACGCCGGACACGACAGCGACGCGTACTCGATGATTTCCACCGGCGCGTCCGCCTTGCCGATGACCAGTTCGGTCATGGCGGCTTCGGTGTCGACGATCTTGGCGTGTGCCGCGGGGGCAAGGCCCAGTGCGAGGACACCGGCGGCGAACGTCAAAAGGGTGCGGCGAGAGATCAGCATGAGGGGTACTCCATTCTTGGCGTATTGAGCGTGTGTTATTTATCCATGGCGCGGCGCCGTGCGACATGCTCGCCGAGGCGCACCAGCGCATCCTTGAGCTCGTCATCGCCGACGGCGGCCAGGCTTTGTTCGATTTCGGCGCGCCGTTCCGGGCGGATGGCCGGCAGCGGTGGGCGCTTGTCGCCGCGCGGCTTCGGCAGCGGCCCGTGAATGATCTTGATGTCGCCGACGGCCTTGAAGCCGAAAAAGCGGTTGATGCGTTCCAGCAGCACCGGCTGGAAGTGAATGACTTCGGTCGCCAGCGCGCCGTTTTCGAGCAACAGGTAAAGCGTGCCGGGCTGCTTGCGGTCGCGCGGGAAGCGGATGCGGTCTGGCAGGCTGTGCCGCCCGATCAACTCGCCGGCGATGTTCGGCCATTCGGTGACAATCGCGCTGTCGACGAAGCCGCGCTTGTCCAGCGCCTTGCGTGTCAGGCCGGAAATCATGCGCCCGACCGGTTGCGAACGGGCGCGCCGGGCGGCTTGAAGGCCGGTGGTGTAACCGGATTGCGACATGGCGGGTTTGCGTTCCTGAAGCCGTTGCATCGACATTGTCGGGTCAGTCCCGGATCGTAGGGGCGTGGCCCGCCGGGAGCAAGGGGCGGGACGGCCGCTCGCGATCTTGTGTTCGCTTGCCTGTGGCGGGGTCGGCGGCACAGTATGGCGATCCACCCGAGCGCCGCGAGTTTAAGACACAGAACACATGACATCCGATCCCGGCCACTCCCGCACTCATGACATTCATGCCGCGCTCCTTCGCTGGTACGACGCGCACCGCCGTGATCTGCCGTGGCGCGCAAAACCGGGCAAGCGCCCGGACCCGTATCATGTGTGGCTGTCGGAAATCATGCTGCAACAGACCACGGTGGCGACGGTCGGTCCGTATTTTGGCGATTTTAAGGCGCGTTGGCCCGATGTTGCGGCGCTGGCCGCCGCCGACCTGGACGAGGTTCTGGTCGCGTGGCAGGGACTTGGCTATTACGCGCGGGCCAGAAACCTGCACAAGTGCGCACGCGTCGTCGCGGCGGATCACGGCGGCGTCTTTCCGGATACCTATGACGGCCTGTTGAAGCTGCCGGGGATTGGCCCGTATACGGCGGCCGCGATCGCCGCCATTGCCTTTGACGTTGCGGTGATGCCGGTCGACGGCAACATCGAGCGGGTCACGGCGCGGCTGTTCAATATCGAAACGCCGTTGCCGGGTGGGAAGACGGAGATCGTCGCACGGGCGGAAACGTTCGCCGGCGATACCCGGCCCGGCGATTTCGCGCAGGCAATGATGGACCTTGGCGCCACTGTGTGCACGCCGACGTCGCCGAAGTGTCTTGTGTGTCCGCTATGCGATCACTGCGATGCCCGCGCAAAGGGCGACCCTGCCCGGTTGCCGGTGCGCGCACCGAAAAAGAAGCGGCCCGAACGGCGCTGCGTGATGTTCTGGCTGGAAAACGAGGCGGGCGAGGTTTTGCTGAGAAAACGCCCGGAAAGCGGTCTGCTCGGCGGCATGACGGAATTGCCGTCGACGCCGTGGATCGAGTTCGAGCATGAAGCGGACTGGCCGCAAGCGGTGGACATCGCCGCACATCAACCGCTGGATCGCGACTGGCGGCCGGTGGACGGCGAGGCGGTGCACGTCTTTACGCACTTTCGCCTGACGATCCGCGTCGTGCGGGCGCGGACATCGGCGCGCGCGAATACGGACGGCTTCTGGGTGCGGCCGGACGACTTCGCGGCACACGCGTTGCCGACAGTGATCAAGAAGGCGGTGAAGCTGGTGTTGGAAGACGAATAATCAATTCCGTCATCCCGGACGTTAGCCGAACCCGAAGCCGTTAGGTTGAGGGCGTGAGGCTTACGAGCCGGGACCTGTCTCAGCACCTGCACTTGCGTTCGCCATGGGTCCCGGGTCGCCGTCTTTCCGGGCCTCGCCTACGCTCGACGGAAAATCGCGCCCGGGATGACGAGAGGGGATAGGTTCCAATCAAGTTCGGGACGACGGTGGTTTATTTTGAACTGCTCACCACGCGTTTGAAGGCGGCGAGGTCGTTGGACAGGTTCTGGCGGATGAAGCGGGTCAGCGCCTGCGCCTGCAGGACCGCCTGGCCGCGCTGCGGCAAGTCGAGCACACGGTCCAGTTCGACCACGGCATTGATCAACCGGCGCAACCCGTGCCGTTCCGCCCACGCCTGCAACGTCTGCGTTTCATGGCGAAGTTCCACAATATTGCCGGCGACGGCCAGATCGACCATCCGCCGCACCCGGTCTTCGGGCGCGGGGGTGTCGCTCATCAGTGCGCCGAGCACGCGTTCGGCCCCGTCCTTCGCCACCAGATCATCAATGGCGCGGCGGTCGAGAACGTCCCACGTGGTATCTTCGCGGATACTCATTCGTCGTATTTTATCAAAGCATCGAACGGCACGCCGACTTTTTCGCGTCCGCCGAGGAATGTCAGTTCAATAATGCACGCCGCGCCGACGACCTTGGCGCCGACCTTGTCGAACAGCGCCAGTGATGCGCCCATGGTGCCGCCGGTCGCGAGAAGATCGTCGAGCACGACGACACGCTGGCCCGGTGCCACGGCGTCGGCCTGTATCTGGATGGTGTCGGAGCCGTATTCCAGCTCATAGTCGTGGCTGATGACCTCTCCCGGCAGTTTGCCCGGCTTGCGCACCATGCAAAACCCGAGACCGAGTTTCGATGCCAGCGGCGCAGCGACCAGAAAGCCGCGTGATTCCACGCCGGCCAGCACATCGGGCTGGTACGCGGATACGAGCCGCGCCAGACGCCCGAGCGCGACCTGCCACGCATCCGGATGCGCCAGCAGGGTCGAAATATCGTAAAAGAGGATCCCGGGCTTCGGGAAATCCGGAATGCCCCGGATGTGTTCTTTGAGGTCCATAAACGTCTCCATGTATTGAGCGCGCATCCTATCATGGCCGGGTCGGGGCGCAATTACAGAGTGTCGCATGCAACATTGCGCGGTGCGATTAAACATGGTTCGCTTCTGCTTGCATTTGACCGAGGGAGTTCCGAGTTATGTCATCCGATACACACGTTTTTCACCGCGCGCCGAAATCGGCGTTGCCGACGGCAGTCAAAGGTGACGGCATCTATGTCATCGACAGCGCGGGAAAGCGATATCTGGATGGCTCCGGCGGCGCGGCGGTGTCGTGTCTTGGACACTCAGACCCCGACGTGATCGCCGCGGTAAAGGCGCAGCTGGATGAAATTCCGTTCGCGCACACCGGCTTCTTCACATCCGCCCCGGCCGAGGAACTGGCCGATTACCTGATCGAGCGGGCGCCGCGCGACGACAAGCGTGGCATGCGCGCCGCGTACTTCGTGTCCGGCGGTTCGGAAGCGGTCGAGGCCGCCCTGAAGATGGCGCGCCAGTATCATCTGGAACGCGGCGAGCCGTCGCGGGCGCGCTACATCGCCCGGCGCCAGAGCTATCACGGCAACACGTTGGGCGCGCTGGGGGTCGGCGGCAATGTCTGGCGGCGTGAACCGTATGCGCCGATCCTGGTGGAAACGTCGCTGATTGCGCCGTGCTATCCGTATCGCGATCAGAACAGTGACGAAAGCGAAGAAGAATACGGCCTTCGCATCGCCAATGAACTGGAAGCCGAAATCCTGCGTCTCGGCGCCGAAAACGTGTCGGCGTTCATTGCCGAAACGGTCGGTGGCGCGACGGCGGGGGTTTTGCCGCCGGTCAAGGGCTACCTGAAGCGTATCCGCGAAATCTGCGACCAGTACGGCGTCGTCATGATCCTCGACGAGGTCATGAGCGGCATGGGCCGCACCGGCCATCTGTTCGCCTGTGCCGAGGACGGGGTGGTGCCCGACATTATATGTATCGCCAAGGGACTGGGCGCCGGCTATCAGCCGATCGGCGCGACGCTGGTCACGGATCAGATATATGACGCCTTCATATCCGGTTCCGGCGCGTTCCAGCACGGCCACACATATATGGGGCACCCGGCGGCCTGCGCGGGGGCGCTGGCGGTACAGAAAAAGATCGACGATCAAGATCTGCTGGCGGCGGTCAAGCGCCAGGGCGCGGCGCTGGTCGACAAACTGCACGAACGCTTCGGCAATCACGCGCACGTCGGCGATATTCGCGGGCGCGGTCTGTTTATCGGCATCGAACTGGTCAAGGACCGGGCGACGAAAGAAACGTTCGACCCGGCGCTCAAGCTGCACGCGCGGATCAAGAAGCACGCTTTCGAGGGCGGCCTGATCTGTTATCCAGGCGGCGGCACGGCGGACGGCGCACGCGGCGACCATATCCTGATCGCCCCGCCGTTCATTATCACGGATGCGCAACTGGACGAGTTGGTGGACAAACTCGCAGCCGCCGTCGAGACCTCGCTTGCCGAGGTAAAGGGCTGAAAAGCATCGGCTTTCAGTTGCAGAAGCGGCGGCTTGCGCCAATCGAGTGCTGTGCTACACTTTTTCTCAATAAATGACAGACGGGATTGAAATGACCGCGTCAGGGAGACAGAAACCAAAGGCAGCCCGCAACGTCATGGACAGCATGGCGCATGATGTGCATAATACCATGATTCATGGTGTTGGGAGGCGCCGCGTTATCAATCATTCAATGGAATTCGCTCGTTGGCCGATGCCCTTCGCTGGGCATGCGACGAACGATTGGCCGGACATTGCGCCCGGTCGTTGAAGGGTCGGTCAAAAAGGCCGTCCGTCATTCGGCATAGTCGTATCGGGGTAACCCGTTATCGGTTCGATGCCTTAAATGATTTGGAGCGTTAAACTAAATCAAAATCTCAAGGAGGAGTCACAGTATGCACTTCAAGAAAACTCTGGCGGTGAGTGCTGCCGTTATCGGCATTTCGCTCGGCGCAGGTTCGGCGGATGCCGCGCAGAAATTTATCTCGATCGGCACCGGCGGTGTCACCGGGGTGTATTACCCGACCGGTGGTGCGATTTGCCGTCTGGTAAACAAGAGCCGCAAGGAACACGGTATCCGCTGCTCGGTGGAATCCACCGGCGGGTCCGTTTACAACATCAACACCATTCGCGCCGGCGAACTGGACATGGGCGTCGCCCAGTCGGATTGGCAGTATCACGCCTATCACGGCACGTCGAAGTTCAAGGACCAGGGTCCGTTCAAGGAACTGCGCGCGGTGTTTTCCGTGCACGCCGAGCCGGTGACGATCGTTGCCCGCAAGGACGCCAACGTTAAGCAGGTCATGGACCTCAAGGGCAAGCGCGTGAACATCGGTAACCCGGGTTCGGGTACCCGTGCTTCGTGGGAAGTCATGGCCGATGCGCTGGGCTTCGGTTCCGATGCGCTGGCGCTGGCGACCGAGTTCAAGTCGTCCGAACAGTCGCAGGCACTTTGCGATAACAAGATCGATGCCTTCTTCTTCCTCGTCGGTCACCCGTCGGGTTCGATCAAGGAAGCGACCACGTCGTGCGAAGCGAACATGGTCGTTGTTGACGGCCCGGCCATCGACAAGCTGGTTGCGGATGCGCCGTACTATCGTAAGGCGACGATCCCGGGCGGCATGTACACCGGCACGCCGAACGACACCGCGACGTATGGTGTCGGCGCAACGTTCGTCAGCTCGACCAAGACCACTGACGATACGGTGTACGCCGTCGTCAAGGCCGTGTTCGAGAATTTCGACACGTTCAAGAAGCTGCACCCGGCGTTCGCCCATCTGAAGAAAGAAGAAATGGTGAAGGACGCGCTGTCTGCACCGCTTCATGGTGGCGCTGCCAAGTACTACAAGGAAGCCGGTCTGATCAAATAAGGCCGGTGATCGGGGGCGGGCGTAGGTCCGCCCCCGGTTCCTTTTGCGCAATATCGTACGACGTAATTCTTTTGGTTGTTAAAATTGCCGGAAAACCGGCGTGTTAAAAAAAGCAAACGACAGCGGCAATAACCGCCGCGCACAGGCATAACAGGGGTGCTTTACGGGGCCGCATAGATCGGCCGGGGCGAGAAGGAAAAACGAGAATGAGCGAACAGAATTCGACGGCGGCAAAGCCGGAAATCGATCTCGACGAACTTGTTGCGTCATCGGATACCGGTGGCCGCAATCCCGAAGGGGGGGTCGGCAAGTTCCTGACCATCGTGGCGATTGCCTGGTCCGTCTATCAACTCTGGATCGCATCGCCGCTGCCGTACATTTTCGCGGATATCATTCCGATCCCGAATAACTCGCACACGCGTCCGACGCACCTGAGCTTTGCGATCTTCCTGGCCTTCATGGCCTATCCGGCGTTCGCCAACTCGCCGAAGGACCGTATCCCCGTCGTCGACTGGGTGCTGGCCATCGTCGGCACTTGCTGCGCTGCGTATCTGGCGGTGTTCGCGACGTCGCTTGCCGACCGTCCGGGACTGCCGAATACCGCCGATCTGACGGTTTCCGCGATCGGTCTTGTGTGTCTTCTCGAAGCGACACGCCGGGCGCTCGGCCCGCCGCTGATGGTCGTCGCGATGATCTTCGCGTCGTATATTTTCTTCGGTGAATACGCACCGGAAATCATTGCTTGGCAGGGGGCGTCGTTTAACAAGGCGATGTCACACCTGTGGATCACGCAGGAAGGTGTGTTCGGGATCGCGCTTGGGGTTTCCACCAGCTTCGTGTTCCTGTTCGTGTTGTTCGGTGCGCTGTTGGACAAGGCCGGCGCCGGCAACTACTTCATCAAGGTCGCATTCGCGGCGCTGGGTCACCTGCGCGGCGGTCCGGCCAAGGCGGCGGTGCTGGCCTCGGCCATGACCGGGCTGATCTCCGGCTCGTCCATCGCCAACGTGGTGACGACCGGGACCTTCACGATCCCGCTGATGAAGCGGGTCGGGTTCACGGCGGAAAAGGCCGGTTCGGTCGAGGTGGCGTCCTCGGTCAACGGCCAGATCATGCCGCCGGTCATGGGGGCGGCTGCGTTCCTGATGGTGGAATACGTCGGCATCTCGTATCAGGAAGTCGTCAAGCATGCCTTCCTGCCGGCCGTTATTTCGTACATTGCGCTGTTTTATCTGGTCGACCTCGAAGCCGCCAAGAACGGCATGAAGGGGCTGCCCAAGTCGGGTCCGATGCGCTCCGCCATGCAAAAGGTCAACGGCTTTTTGATCGGCATCGCCGTGACCGCGGTGCTTGCCGCGATCACCTATTACGGCATCGGTTGGATGAAAGACCTGTTCGGTGACAACGCCGGGCTGGCGCTGACGGTTATTCTGTTGGCGATCTATGTCTTGCTGATCAAGTTCGCCGCGCAGTATCCGGATCTGGAACTGGACGATCCAAATGCCGAGGTCGTCGAGTTGCCGGAAATGGGACCGACCGCGAAAACCGGTTTCCATTACCTGCTGCCGATTGTGGTGCTGGTATGGTTCTTGATGATCGAGCGTAAATCGCCGGGTTTGTCCGCATTCTGGGCGACGGCGCTGCTGATCTTCCAGGTGCTGACGCAAAAACCGCTGAAGGCGTTCTTCCGTGGTGAAAGCGATTATGCGGGCGCTTTCAAATCCGGTGTTGCCGATCTGCTGGCCGGGATGGCCGACGGCGCGCGGAACATGATCGGCATCGGTGTCGCGACCGCGACCGCCGGCATTATCGTCGGTGCGGTATCGTTGACCGGTATCGGTCAGGTCATGGCGGAACTCGTTGAATTCCTTTCCGGCGGGCACCTGATGGTGATGCTGGTCCTGGTGGCGATCATCAGCCTGATCCTCGGCATGGGTCTGCCGACGACCGCGAACTACATCGTCGTGTCGTCGCTGATGGCCGGTGTCGTGGTGCAGCTGGGGGCGCAGGAAGGTCTGATTGTGCCGCTGATCGCGGTGCACCTGTTCGTGTTCTACTTCGGCATCATGGCGGATGTGACACCACCGGTGGGGCTTGCGTCATTCGCGGCGGCGGCGGTTTCGGGCGGTGATCCGCTCAAGACCGGGTTTGTCGCATTCTTCTACAGCCTGCGCACCGTGATGCTGCCGTTCCTGTTCATCTTCAACACCGATCTGTTGCTGATCGATGTCGGATGGGTCGACGGTATCATCGTCTTCATCGTCGCCACGGCGGCCATGTTGGTGTTCGCGGCGGGGACGCAGGGATACTTCTTTGCGCGCTCCAAGATCTATGAATCGATCCTTCTGATCCTGATCGCGTTCACCCTGTTCCGGCCCGGTTTCTGGCTGGATATGGTGTGGTCGCCGTATCACCAGGTCGACGCCACCAAGATCGACGAGCTGGCGGCGGACATGCCCGCCGGTGCGGATATCCGCGTCAAGGTCGGGGGTGAGGATCTGGCGACCGGACAGCGGGTCGAGAAGTTCGTCGTCCTGCCGCTCGGCGAGAAGATGGACGACGGTCACGAGCGGCTGATGTCGCAGACGGGTCTCGGCCTCGAGGAACAAGACGGCAAGATGATCGTCGCCGATGTCGGTTTCGGCAGCCCGGCGGAGAAAGCCAAGATCGACTTCGACTGGGAGGTGCTGATCGTCGAACTGCCGACGGACCGCTTGCCGAAGGAAGTGTTCTGGCTGCCGGCGCTCGGTTTGCTGGGACTGATCATCGTGATGCAGCGCCGCCGCAACAAGGCCGCGACGGCATAGCCTGTCTTCACACGGATGCCGGAAACGCCGCGCCTTCGGGTGCGGCGTTTTTCGTTGCGCGGCGGGGCGCTCATCCTTCGAGACGGCTCTTTGAGCCTCCTCAGGATGAGGGAGGAAACCTGAACCTCATCCTGAGGAGCGGCGATGCCGCGTCTCGAAGGATGAGTGGAAGTTCACTGGCGTGGCCGTGCCAGTTCTTCCCACACCGACTGGCCTTTGATGAACTGCCGCCAGGATTTGCGGATACGTGAATAGGGGCGGCTGGATTTCTGCATTTCCTGCGCCGTGGCGTTCCACGCGTTCTGCATGGCGTCGACGATTTCATCGGGCCAGGGCCGGACGTCGGCGCCTTTCTTGATGATTTCCTTGAGCGCTTCGAACTGCAGCGTTTCGCCGTTGGCAATGGCGTGGCGGATGTTGTCGCCGCACGCGGTGGCAAGCTGCGCGCGCTGCACTTCGGAAAGCGCTGCCCACTTTTCCTTTTGCATCAACAAAACGAAGACCCGTGCCGGCGTGCGCCAGCCCGGCATGTAATACGTCCAGCCGTCGCGTACCGCGCCCAGCGCCAGATCGACGTGCGGGGCGGACAGTTGCGCCCCGTCGACAAGCCCGGACTCCATGGCGATCAGGGTCTCGGCAAACGAAAAGTCGACCACATCGGCGCCCAGTTTCCGGTACAGATCGGCCTGCGGGCCGGTGGCGCGGATTCGCTTGCCTTTGATATCGTCCACTGTCGTCAGCGGTTTGCGGAACCACCCGCCGGCGGCATGCGGCACAATGCCGCACAGCGCACCGCCAAGACCGAGTTCGTCCAGCCGCGCGCTCAAATTCTCGCCGCCGCCGGCCGCCATCCAGCCCAGGTAGGATGCGACCGAAGCGCCGAACGGCGGCCCCGCGAGCAACGTCATCGCCGGATCGCGCGCGACGAGTGCATCCATATCGGTGTAATAGGCGTCAATCGCGCCCGAGGTCACGGCATCCAGCGCATCGGCTTCCTTGACCAGTGCGCCCGGCGGATGGAACCGCAGATCGAGCGTGCCGTCGGAAATGCGCCAGACCGTCTTTTCCAGCCGCTTGGCGAGCGTGCCGTGCGCAGCCAGACCTTCGGCGTAGGCACTGGCCATGTTGATCCGCCGCGCCGGTGCAGCGGCGGGCGCTGCGGGTTCTTCGGGCATGGCTGCGGTGACGGCGGGCGCGTCGGCGGCGGGGGGCTCGGCGGCGGCGAGACCGATTTCCTGCTTCACGTTCTTCGCAAGGCGCGGCGCGATGACCGTCGTGCCGAGCACGATTCCGGCGACGATCCCGATAATCAGGCCGATAACGGCGTTGCGCATGTGACCTCCCTGTGGCCGATTTTGACAAGGCGGCTTCAGCCGCTCTCAGCGGCTCATCGATAGCATTGTTGAGGGGGTGACTTCCAGCGCCGAGGTGCGGGGGACGCCGGGCGGCGCTACAGTAGGTTGAGCGGCAGCTTGAGGTAACTGGTGCCGTTGTCTTCGGGCGGGGGCAGCTGCCCGGCGCTGATATTGACCTGCACGCTCGGCAAAATCAGCACCGGCATCGACAGCGTCGCATCCTTTTCGGCGCGCATCTTTGCATACGCTTTCGCATCGGCGGCGGCTTGCAGGTGGATATTGGTGTCGCGTTGTGCGGCCACGGTGGTATGCGTCACCACGTCTCGCCCGCCCGGCTGATAATCGTGGCACAGGAACAGCCGCGTTGCGTCGGGCAGCGAGAGAATTTTCTGGATCGAGCCGAACAGCGTTTCCCCGTCGCCACCCGGAAAATCGCAGCGTGCGCTGCCGTAATCCGGCGCGAACAGCGTATCGCCAATGAACGCCGCATCGCCGAACACATAGGTGCCGCAGGCCGGGGTATGGCCCGGCGTGAACATCATGTATCCGGCAAGATTGCCGAAATGGATTTCCTCGCCATCGGCGAACAGATGGTCGAACTGGCGGCCGTCGGTGGGCACATCGGGCAGGTTGAAAACGCCGGTGAAGGTCTTTTGCACGGTACGGACATTTGCACCGATGCCGATCTTCGCCCCGGTCTTTTCACGGATGTAATCGCCCGCGCTCAGATGGTCGGCATGAACGTGCGTTTCCAGAACCCATTCCAGCGCCAGACCGAGCGCCGCGATGCGTGCCAGCGCCGCGTCGGCGCTTTTCGTCGACGTGCGCCCGGACTTCGGATCGAAGTCGAGGACCGGGTCGACAAGTGCACACTTGCCGCTTGTCGGGTCGCTCAGCAGATGCGTCAGAGTGTATGTGTCGGGGTCGAAAAAGGTTTCGACGTCGGTGCGTGTGTCGTTGTGCGTATCCATGTCGGCAGTGTAACAGTGCGCGTCCAAAATTACAGCGAAATATTGTGCTTTAAGTCAAATAAATGGCTAAAAACCGGACCGCCGCTGTACCCAAAATCCGGGTTTGCCCGTTGCGGCACGTTTCAAAAAACGGCCATACTCCGACCGTGGACTGTTCGCGAAAACACCAATAAGGCGAATTTTAAAGTAAACTGCATATTGAATTTATAAGACCTTGTCGAGGGGGCGCTTTGACGGGAAAAACCGGACGTTATCTGCGCGTGGCGGCACTGTCGTGCCTTGTCGCCGTGTATCGCCCGATCCTTGGGATCGGGGCGATGGCGGTCGATCTGGCGTGGCGTCCGGATCGGCTGGTCACGCGGTGATGCGCACGCACTCGTTTAGCATAAGGATACTGTTGTTTGCGGTTGCGCTGATATTCAGCGCCAGCGCGTTTTTCGGGCTGTCGGAAATTCACCGTTTGCAGGCGCAGGTCCGCACCGATCCCATTGCCAGGGCGGCAGTACCAAATACCGATGCCGCGCGCGATGGCGGCGACACGGGGCAAGTGGCGTTGAGCCGCACCGACGACGTGCATGCGACGGTTACCAACTGGACATATATCGTCGCCGCGTCGATGTTCGTCGTGTTGCTGTCGGGCGGCGGCGCGATCTTCTTGCTTTATCTGGAAAACCGGGGCGCGACGCGGGAAATGCGGCACCGCGCACATGCCGAAATCCGTCTGCGCGCGGCAAAGATCGAAGCCGAGCGCGGCAATCAGGCAAAGTCCGCGTTCCTCGCCAATATGAGCCACGAACTTCGGACGCCGCTCAACGCCGTCATCGGCTTTGCCGAATTGATCAAGATGATGGCGACAAACGACGGTGCGCGAGGCGACAACGACGACGGCAAGATACACGAATACGCCGACGACATTCGCAGCTCGGGCACATACTTGCTGGAACTACTGTCGGATATTCTCGACCTCTCGGCGATCGAAGCCGGAAAATTCGAAATGCACGAAACCGAATTCGACCTTGGCGAGTTTCTGCGCAAGTGCGCGGTCGATTACGAACAGACCCTGAGCGGCCCGTTGAGCGCCTTCAAGATCGATATCCCCGGCGCACCGATGCCGTTTCGTGGCGACCGCCGGCGCATCAAGCAGGTGCTGACGAACTTGCTCTCCAACGCGCTCAAGTTCACGCCCGCCGACGGCATCGTCGTGCTGGCATTGCGCCGTGCCGACGACGGTGGCGCGGTGATGACGGTCACCGACACCGGGCCGGGCATCCCGGCCGACATGCTCGATGTGGTCTTCCGGCCGTTCCGGCAAATCTCCGACGACGCAATGAAGTCGCAGATGGGCACCGGCCTCGGCCTCGGCATCGTCAAGCAACTGGTCGAAATGCACCAGGGCGCGGTCATGATCGAAAGCAATCTGGGTTCCGGGACGCGCGTCCTCGTCAACTTCCCCGCGGAGCGCTGCAGCTGAAGCGCCCGATCAGACGCCCGCTCAGGCGTTGGCGCTGACGAATCCGTCCATCGGACGCACGACCTCGCCACGGACCATCGGCATGCAGTCCTCGGGGAAGTCCTGGCGGTATTCGACGCCGATCTCTTCGAGCGCGTCGAGGAAGCGCGAAAGGTGCGCCATCGCGCCGGTGTCCATGTCGTGAATGACGATGACCGACCAGTCCTGTTCGGCCAGTGTCGCCAGCGCGGTATCGACCCAGCCGGATGCGTCTTTCCAGTCGCCGGGCACATTGTTCCAGAGCACGCACGAATAACCGCCGTCCTTGAGAAAATCGAAGCATGGCCGGTTCAACAGGCATGGCCCCAGATTGCCGCCGCCGCCGAACGGGCGGAACAGCTTGTCGGCGTGCGCCAGGTCGCCGATGACGGCCTGCGTCGCGCCGATCTCGTTCTCGGCGATGTCCGGGTCGCCGGCAATGTCGCCGAGCGGCGTTTTGTGGTTCCACGTGTGGTTGCCGATGATGTGGCCTTCGCCGTGCGCGCGCGCCGCCGCCGCTTGCCCGTCGGGCGTGTCGAGCTTGCGGCCCATGACGAAGAACACGGCCTTGATGCCGCGTGCCGCCAGCTCGTCCAGCACGGCGTGGGTAATGGCGGGTTCGGGCCCGTTATCGAAAGTCAGCGTGACGCGTTTCATCGGTGGATGCTCCCTGTTTCATGCAGTGTAGAACGTTTCGCCGATGGCGTGAACAACGGCGAGGGTGGGAAAAGAAAAAGGCCCCCGGCGGATGCCGAGGGCCTTTGTTCGTTGGTCGGAGTGAGAGGATTTGAACCTCCGGCCCCTGCCTCCCGAAATCATGTCCTGCCTGAACTTTCCCGGTTTTCCGCGCCTGTTTGCCTGCGTTTGCCGCAGATGGAGGCGTCTGGCGCTGTCCAATACGTCCCCATAACGACTCCATTATATTTAAAGCGAGTATATACTGATCAACATTAAGCAAGTTGATTCTCATTTCCGATACGGACACCGAGGCGCATGATCGTATCACGATGGATGCCGGTTAGACGTTCGGTTGCTCGGATGCTGCACCCTTCGGAGAGGGTCTTGGTGTCGTGCAGTGGCCGGAAACGCTTACAGAAGCAAGTTACAAGGTGTTTGAGCAGTTCGTCCAATTAGCTCTTATGCAAGCCAAGTCTTCGGTTCAGTCGGCAGGTGAAGAAAAGCCAAAGCCACACGATGAAATGGAAAAGCCCACCGAGCAGGTGGGCTTCTTTTTTTTAGATATCACGTGATATCAAGCTAACGCCTTGAAATTAAGTCGATTTAAGCGACTTTCTTTTCGGCGGCAGTCTGGGTTGTATTTTTTGCCATCTGCCAATTAAAGAGGAAGCATGACATCTGCTTATAGCTATCGCCCAACTGTGCGACAGCCTCAACGCACGCCGATTTAATGGCGGCTTCTAATTGCGGTGACATCTTGTTGCCCTCCTAGGCTCTTAAACCCATGATATATATAACCAGTTGCCGCGCACAATAGCTTTTATTTGCATACCTGGTATGCCGCTGATTATGCGAGAGAAATTTCTGCCAAACTGTTGATCAATGGGGTTGCCTAAAAACATTCGTATTGGCGGGTTTTTCCCGTGATCCTCGGAAAGCCCTAGAGCACCATTAATAAAGGCGCTCTGGATATCACCAACCTCTTCCCTAAGATCCTCAAACTGGTATTTGGGAGCGATGCGGTTCCAAACAAGCCGGATTTCAGCAGCGCTCGTCTTAGGAAGCTTAAAATTGACGTGAACGAACCCTTCATAGGGCGTCGATGGGTTGCCTTCACGCGATCCACAAGCCACGTAAATTCCGTAGCGAGCTTCTTGTGGCGACTCCGCTACAATACTTCTTGCATGCTCTAAGTAAGGCTTTGCCCAATCCTGGGGGGCATCGTGCGTTTCCAGTTGAGATTGCCACGCTTTTTCTAAACGGGACCATATGCCGTTTTGGGGCGTTGCCCGCACGAGTTGCAGTTTCGCCATAAAGACGCCCCCCCTTTGCTACAACTCATAGAACTCGAAAAGATGGGGGCATTGCAACCTTAAATTCAGGACACACTCCGATCCGACTTAGGACACTGAGGGCCGAATTAGGAGAGCACCCCAACACCACTGTATAAATTTAGTGAAGCAAGAATCCTGTCTGATCTTCCGCCAGGAATGGATCATCTTCGATGGACTATGGATGTTCTCACGGACCATGACTGCGAGATGTCGCTAAAGGCAAAATATCCGGAGTGGGATGGCAAACATCGAATTAAAACTCGCCCGCATGAGCTTACCCGGCTGATCGCAAAAATTGGTTACGTTACCAAGACGTCACCAAAGCTGTGGGCCAATGGCAATTAGCTTTCTACCTCGTTACCACCCGATTTGCCGCGCCTTGCATGGCGGCGTTCTTCGGCCAGCTGAAGCCTTTTGGGTTCGGTAAACAGTCGCTCCAATAGGGCTTCAGTAAAATCGAGAAGATCCTCGGAATCTTCTTTGGTTAGTGTCGCGGTATGTGCGCCATCGTTCCCATCTTCTCGAATGCACTTAGAAAGCTCACGGAGATCATTCGGCAGCTTCCCATTATCGAACAGCCAATGAAGCCTCAACCCCAAGTCGCGCCTTGTACGCCGGTTTAGACCTTCCACTTCTTCCTCTGGGAGCATTGGACGAGTTGAGAGATCGACGCAGGTTCTAAACATTGTCCCCGCCGCGTTGTAGCACTCGACTGAAAGGCAAGTAGCGCCTTCAATATAACAGTCGTGGACATCCTTTGGGAGGTGCTCGGGCGGCTGGTGGGCAATATTCTCTCTAAGCCCAACGTACCGGACCACATCCAGCCACGGGTTAATTGAGGCGTCAATTTGCATGAAGCGTTTGTCGTCCCGAAACAATTCTCGGTCATCGATTTTTCTTTGCTCTACAACAAAGATCGTCGGTTTGTGGCAGTTTCTGCAGATCGAAAATAGTTCGTATTCTTTTTGCCAGCCGTAGTAGATCGCCACATGGACAGCATTTGGAACATCAAAGGTCATGTTCCTTGCCCCGCATCTTGGGCAGTCCGTGACTAGCTGTGGCATTTTCTGTCCTCCTAGTTGTCGCCATTGCATCGGGCGAGATGCTTGAGGGGTGCGAGTATGGAGCGCGAACTATGAAAAGCAAAAGCACAAGAAAATCCCTGGTCGTTCACTGTCCTACAGAGACAGTGAACGGGGGAGAACTTTTTCCTATCTGATCAATAGGTTGTGGCCTGCGTCGCAGTTTGACGCTTTCTGTCGCACGTTACGTACCCTTTACAACTCCAAGCAAAAAACAAGGGCCTAGATGTTTCCACCTAAGCCCTTGTTTTTATTGGTCGGAGTGAGAGGATTTGAACCTCCGGCCCCTGCCTCCCGAAGACAGTGCTCTACCAGGCTGAGCTACACTCCGTCTGGACCGGCGCGCTTTATAGACCCGCGTGCGCCCAAGAGCAAGAACCGCTGCGGCTTGTCCGCGAAAAAATCGTCACCGGCCCACAGGCGGCGAATATTGCGCGCATCTGCTTGAGAATCCGCACTCGGTGCGTAAAATTGGCGCAATGTCATATTTCTGATATATGACACCGGGGATGTGAGCATGGGCGGCAAACGATGAACGGCAAGAAATTCAAGAAGTGGCGCAAAGGCCGCAAGCTGTCGCAGAAGAAAGCGGCGGAGATGCTGGGCCTGAAACCGCGCATGATCCAGTACTATGAAAAGGGCGAGCGCGACGGCAAAAGCGTGCAGATCCCGAAGTCGGTCCGTCTTGCGTGCTACGCGCTGGATGCCGGGGTCGTCGATTACGACGGCGAGGACGCCCAGAGAGACTGAGCGGCTCTCGTGACATACTTCTTTGCTTCATCCTTCGAGACGCGGCCATGCCGCTCCTCAGGATGAGGCGCGCAATATATGACTTTTAGAAAGACCTCATCCTGAGGAGGCGCGAAGCGCCGTCTCGAAGGATGGTGCAGCCGCCGCTCAGTGCACGCGCTGAATACAGAAATCGATCAGGTTGATCAGGGCGCGCTTTTCCGGGCAATCCTTGAAGATGCCGAGCGCATCGCGGGCAATGGCGCCGTAATGCCGGGCGCGGTCGACGCTGTCCGACAGCGCGGCGTGCTTTTCCATCAACTCGATGGCGCGTTCCAGATCGCCGTCTTCCTGTTCGAGGTCTTCGAGGCAGCGCCGCCAGAACGTGCGCTCTTCTTCGGTGCCGCGGCGGAAGGCGAGAATGACCGGCAGTGTGATCTTGCCTTCGCGGAAATCGTCACCGACGGTCTTGCCCAGTTTGGCTTCCTCGGCGCGGTAATCGAGCACATCGTCGATCAGCTGGAAGACGATCCCCAGGTTCATGCCGAAGGCTTCGAGCGCATCTTCCTCGACCTTCGGGCGGTCGGAGACCACGGCGCCAATGCGGCACGCGGCGGCGAACAACTGTGCGGTCTTGGACTTGATGACTTCCAGATACTGGGTTTCGCCGGTTTCCGTGTCGTTGGTCGTCAGTAACTGCAGCACCTCGCCCTCGGCAATCACCGATGACGCGCGGCTGAGAATTTCCAGAACCTTCAGCGAGCCGTCCTCGACCATCAGCTCGAAAGAGCGCGAGAACAGAAAGTCGCCGACCAGCACGCTCGCCTTGTTGCCGAAGATGGCGTTGGCGGATTGCATGCCGCGCCGCAGTTCGCTTTCGTCGACGACGTCGTCGTGCAGAAGCGTCGCGGTGTGAATGAATTCGACGCAGGTCGCCAGTGTGACATGGCGCTGGCCGGAATAACCGCACAGTTCCGCCGACGCCAACGTCAGCATCGGGCGCAGCCGCTTGCCACCGGCGGCAACGATATGCGAGGCCAGTTGCGGGATCAGCGCCACCGGGCTTTGCATGCGTTTGACGATCTCTTCGTTGACGGCCTTCAGATCGTCGGCAATCAGATCGTGCAATTCATCGAGCGACGGACGCTTGTCGCGCTCTCCGTCCAGACTTACGACGACACCCACGGATTTATCCTCATCCGGTTAACGTTTCCCGGCGTTTCCGCCGAACAGGTTTGAAAGCATACGGACCGGGTTTACAGTGGGCAAGAACAGAGAATAACAGGATTTTCATGCGCGAAATCGCCCGTTCCAACGACCCGGTGTTCCTGTCGTACCTGCAGGCCGAACTGGCCGCCGACGGGATCGATTATCTGGTGCTGGATGCGTTCGCGTCGAGCATGCTTGAGCCGATGAATATGACAGCCTTGCAGCGCGTCATGGTCGTCGAGGACGACTATTGGGCGGCGTGGGCGGTCGTCGAGGAGGCCGAGGCGCGCATCAGCGAGGATTCCGTTCTGGACGGCCGGGTGACGCTTTTGCAGCCGAAGTCCGGTTTCCGCGCCGCCATTGATCCGATTCTGCTCGCGGCCAGCGTGCCCGTCGGCAGCAAGGATCAGGTGCTGGATTGCGGCACCGGCACCGGGGCCGCAGCGCTGGCGCTGGCGGCACGAATCGAAGACGCGTCGATTATGGGGGTCGACGTGCAGCCGGGGCTGGTGGCGTTGGCGGTACGCGCGGCGGAGCGCAACGGCTTTGACGAACGGGTCCGTTTCACGGCCATGGACATCGCCGATCCGCCGGCGTCCTTTGCGCGGCAGATGTTCGATCACGTGATGTCGAACCCGCCGTTTCTGGCGGCAACGAACGGGCAGACACCGGCCGATCCGGCACGCGCCCTGGCGACCGTCGAAAGCACGGCCGACCTCGCGGCATGGATTGGCTTCATGGCCGGCCGGCTGCGCGACGGCGGGACGCTGAGCGTCATTCACCGCCATGACAGGGTGGATGAGATCGCAGCCGAGCTGGCCGGTGACTTCGGCGACATCCGTTGCCTCGATCTGGTGCCGGTCGATGACGGTCGCGCGATCAAGCGCGCCATCGTGCAGGCGGTGAAGGGCGGGGCATCCGGCGATATCCGCCGCAGCCGTCTTGTCCTGCACAATGCGGACGGCGGCTTCACGCAAGCGGCGGACGCGGTGTTGCGGGATGCAAAAGCGCTGCCCATCTCCTAAGCTATAGCCAGGGAGAATATTGAATGGATTTCATCACCGAGACCGTCCTGCCGAAACTCCGCGAAATCGCAACCGGCGACAAGCCGCCGGTCGTACCCGTGGTGCCGCTCAAGGGCGTCATCGGCAACATGGGTCCGATGCGCAAGGGGCTGACGCTGGAAGGCACCGCGGAAATCCTGGAACGCGCCTTCAAGGTCAAACGCGCCGACGCCGTCGCGCTGGTTATCAATTCTCCCGGCGGCTCGCCCGTGCAATCGGCGCTGATCGCCAAACGCATCCGCAGTCTTGCTGCCGAACACGACAAGAAGGTCATCGCCTTTTGCGAAGACGTGGCGGCTTCGGGCGGCTACTGGCTGGCCGCGAGCGCCGACGAGATCATCGTCGACGACAATTCCATCGTCGGCTCCATCGGTGTCATTTCATCGAGCCTCGGTTTCGTTGAGGCGATCAAGAAGATCGGTGTCGAGCGGCGTCTGCATACGGCGGGCGAGAGCAAATCCTTCATGGACCCGTTCCTGCCGGAGAAAAAAGCCGATGTGGCACGGCTCAAGGAAATACAGGGCGACATGCATGAAAGCTTCAAGGACTACGTGCGCGAGCGCCGGGCAGACAAGCTGGCCGACGATCCGAAACTGTTCACCGGTGCGTTTTGGACCGGGCGGCGCGCGGTCGAACTGGGGCTTGCCGACGACACCGGGGAAATCCGCGAGACGCTTCGCTTGCGTTATGGCGAGCGGGTCCGTATGCCGGTCTTCAAGCAGCGTCAAGGCTGGCTGAGCCGCCGTTTCGGTGCAAAAAGCGAAGCCGACGTTGGTATCTGGGCCGACAGCCTGATCTGCGCCGTGGAAGAACGCCTGATCTGGGACCGCTACCGGTTATAGGGCTGTGTTCGCTGAAGCGGTGGGGCGCGTCGTTATTCTTGACGGGCCATCAATCCGTCAATAATGCCGTGAACGACCTGCGTGATATCGTCAGCCGGTATCCCGGCATTGATGTTCAGGGCGGCGCTGTCGAATACGGAGCTTAGGATTTCAATCAACGCGTTCGGCGGCAGGGAAACAATGTCACCGGCCGCCATCGCTTCGGCGATCCCGCTGCGCAGTGTCTTGCGGGTATGGCGGTCTTCGATTTCCAGCAGCTTTTCCCGGCCAAGCACGGTTGGTGCTTCAATAAGGATCAGCCGGGTTCGACCGTCAGCCGCCATCGCCGAAATAAACGCGTCGGCCCCTTGCTTCAGGGCGTCGATGGCGTTCAGCGCATCCATGCTGTCATCGTTGATCTGGCGGGCCACAGCGGCACATTCATCCTCGATGATCTCGGCGAACAGGGCTTTCTTGTCGGCGTAATGATGATACAGCGCGCCGCGCGTGACGTTGGCATGGCGTACGATCTCGGGGGTGCCGGTCTCGCTGTAGCCGTTTTCCAAAATGAGCTTACGCGCCGCTGCCTTGAGGGCGGTCTTTGTGTTCTCGGTCCGGGTCTTGTTGGGACGGGAGGTATTTGTGTGTTGCATACATGCAGCCTGTATGTTTATGTGTGAATACATACACAGTGTATGTTTTTGGCAAGAGGTGCAACCACTATGAAAACAACCAGCTATTACCCCGTGATCCAGACCGCCGACGTTGCCCGAACAGCCGGTTTCTACAGGGAGCATTTCCGGTTCGTCGCTTTGTTTGAGATAGATTGGTACGTGCACCTGCAATCTAGCGAAGATGAAAGTGTCAATCTGGCAATCCTGCGATACGACCACGAAACGATCCCGGACGAGGCCCGGAAGCTGTCGCAAGGCCTGATATTGAATTTTGAAGTTGAAGACCCCGACACGGTTTATGCGGCCGCGCAGCGTGCCGGTTTGCCGATATTGAGGTCACTACGTGACGAAGAATTCGGTCAGCGCCATTTTATCACCAAAGACCCGAACGGCGTACTCATCGACGTCATCAAGCCGATACCGCCCAGTGAGGTCTTCGCCGACAGCTATGCAGAAGATGCCGCGGCAACATAAATTTACATCTGCTTTGCCGGTTTCATTTACGGATGAATCATGTTTGTCTCGAAGGGGTAAGCTCCGCCTGAGAGAGGTAGGGCGTTTCCGGATTCACAGCCGGCGCTTGGCATCGTTGCAGTGTGCCGGCTGATCCGCCCTCGTTTGCGGGGATAGGACGGTAAAGATTGGCGAATATTGCAATCCGTAAGGCGCGGGAAGATGAAGGCGAGGTGCTGACGGCGCTTTCGATGCGCGCCAAGCAATCCAACGGCTACGACGATGCCTTCATGGCGCGGTGCCGCGACGAACTGGCGGTGACGGCGACGCGCCTCGCCGCCGACGAATACTGGGTCGCGGAAAGTGACCGCGTGTGCGGCTGTGCATCGCTCTCTGTCCGGCCCGACGGCAAAACGGCGCAAATCCACTCTTTTTTCGTCGAACCCGACTTTCATGGCATGGGCGTCGGTAAGATGTTATGGAGCAAGTTACGTGATCGCGCGGAGGCCCTTTCTCTGGACAGCCTGTGCCTGGATGCTGACCCGAACGCGGAGCCTTTTTATATCAAGATGGGGTTCAGCCGGATCGGCGAGGTCGCATCCGGGTCCATCGCAGGAAGAACCATTCCGCACATGAAACTCGATCTGAAAGTAGTTCAATGAAGTTTATTTCGAAGAACGTAGACGATCTCCTGAAGCCGGGCCGCGATGATATCGATGCGCATTACCGCGCGGACGAAACCGAATGCGTCGAACGGCTGCTGGGCGAACTTGATCTCGGCGCCGAAGCGCTCTCGGGGATCGACAGCTACGCCCACAAGCTTGTGCAGGCGGTCCGCGACAAGACCGAACACAAGGGCGGCATCGACGCGTTTCTGCACGAATACGGCCTGTCGACGCAGGAAGGCGTGCTTTTGATGTGCGTCGCCGAGGCGCTTTTGCGCATACCCGACGACGACACCCGCGAAGCATTGATCCGCGACAAGCTGGGCTCCGCCGACTGGAAGAAGCATTTGGGCGCGTCGTCGTCGCTATTCGTCAACGCGTCCACATGGGCGCTGATGATGACCGGCCAGGTCGTCAACATGCACGGCTACAAGGGCCGTTCGCCCGATGCCGCGGTGCGCAGGCTGGTCGCAAGGCTGGGTGAGCCGGTGGTGCGCGAAAGCGTCAATCAGGCGATGCGCGTCATGGGCAAGCAGTTCGTCATGGGCCGCACCATCGAAGAAGCGCTGGAACGGGCCCGTGACTGGGAAGCGCGGGGCTACAGCTATTCCTATGACATGCTGGGCGAAGCCGCGCGGACCATGGACGACGCCAAACGCTATTTTCAGGCATACAAGACCGCCATCCGCAAGATTGGCGAGACCGCTGACGGACGCGGGCCGTACAAGGGGCCGGGCATTTCCGTAAAGTTGTCTGCGTTGCATCCCAGATACGAACTGGCGCAGGTCGGACGTGTCATGGACGAGCTGGTGCCGCGTTTACGCGCGTTGTGTCTCGATGCGGCGAAATACGACATCGGCCTCAACATCGATGCCGAGGAAGCCGACCGGCTCGACCTGTCGCTGGACTGTTTCGAGGCGATTTCCGGCGATCCGGAACTGAAGGACTGGCAAGGCTTCGGCGTCGTCGTGCAGGCGTATCAGAAACGCGCGCCCTTCGTGCTCGACCATCTGGCCGACATGGGCAAACGCCACGGGCGGCGCTTCATGGTGCGCCTCGTCAAGGGTGCGTACTGGGACATGGAAATCAAGCGCGCGCAGGAACTGGGGCTGAAGGGCTATCCGGTGTTCACGCGCAAGGCCAACACCGATGTCTCATATCTGGCATGCGCGAAAAAGCTGTTCGCCAATGCCGACGTCTTTTACCCGCAACTGGCGACGCACAACGCGCATTCGATTTCCGCGGTGCTGAACTTTGCCGGCAACAACCGCGATTTCGAGTTTCAGCGTCTGCATGGCATGGGCGAGGAGCTGTACGAGCAGGCCATCGAAGGCGACAAGGTCGGCACCGGCTGCCGTATCTATGCGCCGGTCGGCCAGCACGAAGACCTGCTCGCCTATCTGGTGCGGCGCTTGCTGGAAAACGGCGCCAACTCGTCGTTCGTTAACCGCGTGCAGGATGCGGAAACGCCGATCGCCGAGATCATCGCCGATCCGGTCGCGCAGGTGCGCGGCTATGCCCACAAACCGCATCCGCGCATTCCGATGCCGCGCGACATCTATGGCGCGGGCCGGGTCAACGCCAAGGGTATGGACCTGACCGACCGTGCGGTTCTCAGGGACTTGGCAGTCGAGATGCCGAAGGTTTTTGATGCCGAATGGAAAGCCGGACCCATCGTCGACGGCACCGAAGGCGCTGGCGAACAATCGCGCGACGTCGTCTCGCCGCAGAATTTCGATCAGCGTATCGGCACGGCTTCCGAAGCCACCGACGCCGATATCGACAAGGCCATTGCCTCCGCCGTCAAGGCCGCCTCGGCATGGGCCGCGCGCCCGGCCGAGGAACGCGCACTTTGCCTGGAACGTGCTGCGGACCTGATGGAAGAAGACATGGCCCGGCTCATGTCGCTGTGTACCCTCGAAGCGGGCAAGACGGTGCTGGACGGAGTCGCGGAAATTCGCGAGGCCGTCGATTTCTGCCGCTATTACGCGAACCGGGCGCGTGACGACCTTGGTGCCGGTGTGCGTCTGCGTGCGCCCGATGCGGGCGGCCGCATGGCGGAATTTACGGGCGGGCGGGTGTTTACCTGCATTTCGCCGTGGAACTTCCCGTTCGCGATCTTTTGCGGCCAGGTGACGGCGGCGCTGGCGGCGGGCAATGCAGTGCTGGCCAAGCCCGCCGAACAGACCCCGGTGATCGCCGCCGAAGCGGTGAAGCTGTTGCACAAGGCGGGCATCCCCGCAGACGTGTTGCATTTGTTGCCGGGCGACGGCGCGCGTGTCGGTGCGGCGCTGGTCCGCGACGAACGAGTTGGCGGCGTGTGCTTCACCGGTTCGACCGAGGTCGCACGTCTGATCAACCGTACGCTGGCGGGCCGTGACGGCACCATGCCGCCGCTGATCGCCGAGACCGGCGGGCAGAATGCAATGATCGTCGATTCCACGGCGCTTTCCGAGCAGGTCACGCGCGACGTCATGATGTCGTCGTTCCAGAGCGCCGGGCAGCGTTGTTCGGCGCTGCGCGTCATGTTCGTGCAGGACGACGTGGCGGACCGCACGATCAAGATGATCGCCGGCGCGATGGAGGAACTGAACGTCTCCGACCCGGCCTATATCTCGACCGACGTCGGGCCGGTGATCGACGCCGAAGCGCGCGACATGCTGAACGGCCACATCAAGCGGATGCTGGGCGAAGGCAACGAGATCATGCGCACCAAGCTGGGCGCGGGCACCGAGCACGGCTGCTTCGTCACCCCGGCGGCGTTCGAGATCGACAGCCTGTCGCAGCTTCAGCGCGAAGTGTTCGGTCCCGTCCTGCATGTGGTGCGCTTCAAATCGCACAAGATGAACGCCGTGGTCGAGGCCATCAACGCCACCGGCTATGGGCTGACCATGGGCATCCACACGCGGATCGACGACAACTGGCGGCGCATCTATGCCGCCGCGCATGTCGGCAACACCTATGTGAACCGCAACCAGATCGGCGCCATCGTCGGCGTGCAGCCGTTCGGCGGACAGGGACTCTCCGGCACCGGGCCGAAGGCGGGCGGGCCGCACTATCTGCACCGTTTCGTTTCCGAAACCGGCGATAGCGCCCCCGGCGGGGAATGGGCGGCGGCATCGCTGGACGATGCCTGTATCGACCGCGCGCAGCTTGCCGGGCTGGTTACCGACGCCGGAACGTGGGCGGAATCGGTGACGCGGCGCTGCGACGTCATCGAGGACGTGGCCGACGCGCTGGAACAGGGCGACATCCGGGGCATCGCGCCGGACGAGGCGGCGCACGCGGCACAGTACCTGCGCGCCTATGCGGCGCACGTCGATGCCGATTTCACTGAGCCCGCGGCCTTGCCCGGCCCGACCGGGGAGCGGAACGAGCTGAGCCTGACGCCACGCGGCCCGGTGCTGTGCATGGCGAGCGGCGGTGCGGGCAGTGCCGCGGCGCTGATTGCCGAAGCCGGTGCGGCGCTGGCGGCGGGCAACGCGGCGATCCTGTGGCATCCCGACTCCGAAATCGCGTCGGCCATCGCCACGACGTTCCATGATGCGGGCGTCAGCCGCGCCGCGCTGGCCAGCGTGGCGGCTGGCAATGACGCGACGCTTGGCGATCTGGTCAGCGTGCCGGGGATCGAGGCGATTGCCGTCGCCGCACCGCTGGTGTTCGTTTCCGCGATCAATGCCGCGCTTGCCGGTTCGGACGCGGCGATCCGCCCGGTCATCGCGTTCCGCGAAGATCCGGCCAGCGATATCGGCGCCGGACAACCGCTCGCGGGCAGCCCGCATTACCTGCACCGTTTCGTGCACGAACGCTCGCTTTCCATCGACACCACGGCATCGGGCGGTAATGCCTCGCTGTTGTCGATCGAGGACGGTTCGTCGACCCTGCCGGGCGAGGCTTAAGTCATCACGTCATCCCGGCCGAAGGCCCGGCATTGCCGGGACGGAGAGCCGGGACCCATGGATATGCCTGGCTTGCTGTAAGAATGGGTCCCGGATCGCAAGCCTCACCGCCGAGAACCGTCGGTTCTCGGGATCGCCTAACGTCCGGGATGACGCTTTAAGTAAGCGTCGAATCCCTTGACCGCGAATCGCTCAGGCACGTAAAACAACGGATGTTCGGATTTTCCCTCCCCAAGCTGTTCGTTCTCGGCATGATCATCTTTGCCGTGTGGCAAGGCTTTAAGTACCTGCAGCGCCGCCAGGAAGTCACCGACAGGAAGCGCCACGAAAAGGTCCGCGAGGCCCGGCGCGAGACCGAAGGCAGCGCTGACCCGGTCGAGGACATGGTCCGCTGCACCGTCTGCGATGCCTTTGTTGCCGGTGTCGGCGCCAAATCCTGCGGGCGCAAGGACTGCCCGTATCCGGGCTGAGTCCCGCTGTCATGCTTCGAGACGCACGCGATGCGTGCTCCTCAGCATGAGGGATATATTCCAACCTCATCGTGAGGCGTGGCGTGAGCGGAGCGGGGCGTAGGCCGCAGCACGTCTCGAAGGATAAATTTACTGGTCCCTAATCCTTGATCAGCGGCGCGGCGGCCCGTATGTTGCGCTGCACCGAAACGAGGCCGAACACCCCATCGATGGCGCACGTACCGAACAAAGACACCTGCTTCCAGAATCTGATCCTGAAGCTGCAAGCTTACTGGGCCGAGCAGGGCTGCGTGATCCTGCAGCCGTTCGACATGGAAGTCGGCGCCGGGACCTTCCATCCGGCGACGACGCTGCGCGCGTTAGGCCGCGCTGACGACGTCTGGAACTGTGCTTACGTGCAGCCCTCACGCCGCCCGACCGATGGCCGTTACGGCGAGAACCCGAACCGGCTGCAGCATTATTACCAGTATCAGGTCCTGATGAAGCCGTCGCCCGCCGACCCGCAGAAGCTGTATCTCGAAAGCCTGCGCGTGCTTGGCATCGACCCCGACATGCACGACATCCGCTTTGTCGAGGACGACTGGGAAAGCCCGACGCTGGGTGCGTGGGGTCTCGGCTGGGAAGTCTGGTGCGACGGCATGGAAGTGACTCAATTTACGTATTTCCAGCAGGTCGGCGGCTATGACTGCAATCCGGTGCCGGTCGAACTGACCTACGGGCTGGAACGCCTGGCGATGTACGTGCAGGGCGTCGAAAACGTTTACGATCTGGACTGGAACGGCCTGCCCAAGGATCAGGGCGGCAAGTCATACGGCGATGTGTTCCACCGCGCCGAGGTCGAATATTCCGCCTACAATTTCGAGCACGCCAACACCGAGATGGTGCGCAGGCACTTCGAGGATGCGGAAGCCGAGTGCATGGCGGTGCTGGGCGCGGGCGATAACAAGGAACTGGTGCTGCCGGCTTACGACCAGTGCCTGAAGGCATCGCACCTGTTTAACCTTTTGGATGCGCGCGGTGTCATTTCCGTGACCGAGCGCCAGAGCTACATCGGCCGTGTGCGCGCGCTCGCCAAGGGCTGCGCCGATGCATGGATGCGCCAGCACGGCGCGCTGGAGGAGGGATCGTGATGACTCGCCCCCTCACCTGTCCTCTCCCCCACTTTGTAGGGGAGAGGGACTCTCGCGGCAATGCAACGTTCCACTTTTCCCTCTCCCCCTTGCAGGGGGAGAGGTTAGGTGAGGGGGGGGCGCATGCCTGAGTTGCTTCTCGAAATCCTGTCGGAAGAAATTCCCGCCCGCATGCAGGCCCGCGCGGCGGACGATCTCAAGCGGCTGGTGACGGATGGCCTCAAGGCCGCCGGTCTGGAATTTACGTCGGCCGAATCGTATGTGACGCCGCGCCGTCTGGTGCTGGTCGTCGACGGCCTGCCTACCGAAATCGAAGGAAAATCCGAAGAAAGGCGTGGCCCCAAGGTCGATGCGCCCGAGCAGGCCATAAACGGCTTCAAGGGCTCGCTCCCCGAGGGTGCGGTGATCGAGGAACGCGAAACCCCCAAAGGGACGTTCTTTTATGCTTCTGTCAGTGTTCCGGGCAGAAAGGCGGCCTATGTTCTGGGTGACATCATTGGCGATATGCTGATTTCCTTGCCATGGCCGAAGTCCATGAAGTGGTCGGCGCAGGATTTCGTTTGGGTCCGACCGATACATGGCCTTCTTGGCTTATTCAGCGGCGAAAAGCTCCCGTTCCACCTTGCTATGAATATGCGGGGTAAGAAGCGTTCGTGGGCGGAGCATGAGACCATGTTTGAAGACTCCGAGCGCCCGATTTTGTCTGCTGGTAACACCTCCGTCGGGCATCGTTTCCTCGCGCCCGATGCGTTTGAGGTTAAGGACTTTGCCGACTACAAAAAGAAACTCGAAGCCGCCAAGGTCATGCTCGACCCGGCGGAACGCCGCCAAAAGATCGAGCTTGAGGCCAAGGCGCTGTGCGAAAAGGAAGGGCTGTCGCTGAAAGACGATCCGGGCTTGCTGGATGAAGTCACGGGCCTCGTCGAATGGCCGGTGGTCCTGATGGGCACCATCGACGATGACTTCATGGCGTTGCCGGACGAGGTCTTGTCGACCTCCATGCGCTCGCACCAGAAATACTTCTCGACGCTGGGTGCGGACGGCAAGCTGGCGAATAAGTTCATCGTCGTCGCCAACACGGAAACCAAGGACGGCGGCGCACAGGTGGTGGCCGGGAACGAGCGCGTGCTGCGCGCCCGGCTGTCCGACGCCAAGTTCTTCTGGGATCAGGACCGGTCGGAGACGCTGGCATCCCGTGCCCCGGCGCTGAAAGACCGAGTGTTTCACGCCAAGCTCGGCACACTGGATGAAAAAGTCGACCGCATGCAGGCATTGGCCGCGACGCTGACGACATTCGTGCCGGAAGCCGACAAGGACAAGGTGCGCTCCGCCGCGCGTCTCGCCAAGGCCGATCTTTCGACCGGCATGGTTGGCGAATTCCCCGAGCTTCAGGGTCTGATGGGTCGTTATTACGCGCAGCACGACGGCGAAGATACGGCGGTGTGCGATGCCATCGCCGAGCATTATTCGCCGCTGGGCCCGAACGATAGTTGCCCGACCAACCCGATTAGTGTCTGTGTGGCCTTGGCCGACAAGATCGACACGCTGGTCGGGTTCTTCGCCATTGATGAAAAGCCGACGGGGTCGAAAGACCCGTACGCGCTCCGCCGTGCTGCCCTCGGCGTGATCCGGCTTGTGCTGGAAAACGGCCTGCGGCTGCCGCTCACGAAGGTGTTTGCCGAAGCGCACGGTACGCTCGGCGCTGGAAACAACCCGGCTGATGACCTGATGGCGTTCTTCGCCGACCGGCTCAAGGTACACCTGCGCGAGCAGGGTGTGCGTCACGATCTGATCGACGCGGTGTTTGCGCTGGGTGGCGAAGATGACCTTGTGCGTTTGATTAAGCGGGTCGAGGCGCTGCAATCCTTCCTCGCGACCGAGGACGGCGAAAACCTGCTGACCGCTTACAAGCGCGCCGCCAACATTCTCCGCGCCGAGGAAAAGAAAGACGGCAAAAGCTACAAAGATGCGCCCGACGCAGGGCTGCTGTCGGACGACGCCGAAAAGGCGCTGGCCGACGCACTCGACCATGCCAAACCGGCCATCGACAATGCCCTGGCAGCCGAGGATTTCGTTGCCGCCATGCAGGCGCTGGCCGGGCTGCGCGCGCCGGTCGATACGTTTTTTGACGACGTGACGGTGAACGCCGACGACGCGGCACTGCGCGCAAACCGGTTGAAACTGTTGAATGGCATCCGCGCCTCGTTGGACGGGGTTGCCGACTTTTCGAAGATCGAGGGTAAGTAAATGCCCGTCATCCCCGCGCAAGCGGGGACCCAGGGCACCGGTTAATCATTTCTGGGTTCCCGCTTGCGCGGGAATGACGGGATAGAGAAACAAAATCATGTCGTCACCCTGAACTTGATTCAGGGTCCATGACGACACGACGGGACGAACGCCGACAAATTATGGGTCCTGAATCCGGTTCAGGACGACGGGCTCATTTTTTAGCGAAGACGGATCAAGTATTTAACGAGGATAGACCATGACCAAGTGGGTATACGCATTCGGGGACGGATCGGCCGACGGCAGCGCCGACATGAAGGACCTGTTGGGCGGCAAGGGCGCCAATCTGGCGGAAATGTCGAGCCTTGGATTGCCGGTGCCGCCGGGCTTCACGATCTCGACCGGGGTCTGCACCCATTATTACGACAATGCGAAATCCTATCCGGATGATCTGGACGCGCAGGTCACCGACGCGCTTGGCAAGGTCGAGGGCATCCTTGGCCGCAGCTTTGGCTCCGTCGACAAGCCGTTGCTGGTGTCGGTGCGCTCCGGCGCCCGGGCTTCCATGCCGGGCATGATGGACACGGTCCTCAACCTCGGCCTCAACGACGAGACGGTCGAAGCGCTGGCCGCCGAGTCCGGTGATGCGCGCTTCGCCTATGACAGCTACCGCCGTTTCATCACCATGTATTCCGACGTCGTGCTCGGCGTCGATCATGGCGAGTTCGAGGAAATTCTCGACAACTACAAGGTCGACCGCGGCTACCGTCTGGACACCGATCTGACGGCGGACGACTGGAAAGCGCTGGTGCCGATGTACAAGGAACGCGTTGTCGAGGTGCTCGACGAGCCGTTCCCGCAGGATGCCAAGGCGCAGCTTTGGGGCGCGATCAGCGCCGTGTTCGGCTCGTGGATGAACCCGCGCGCGGAAACGTATCGCCGCTTGCACGACATCCCGGCAAGCTGGGGCACGGCGGTCAACGTACAGGCCATGGTGTTCGGCAACATGGGCGAGGATTGCGCCACGGGCGTGTGCTTCTCGCGCAATCCGGCGACGGGCGAGAACGCATTTTACGGTGAATACCTGATCAATGCGCAGGGCGAGGACGTGGTCGCCGGGATCCGCACGCCACAGAACCTGACCAAGGCCGAGCGCGAGGCAGCCGGTTCCGATCTGCCGTCGATGGAAGAGGCAATGCCGGAGACCTATGCCGAGCTGTGTGCCTTCCGCGACCGTCTCGAAGCACATTACAAAGACATGCAGGACATGGAATTCACCATCCAGCAGAACCGTCTGTGGATGCTGCAGACCCGGTCCGGCAAGCGCACCGCGCGCGCCGCGCTGAAGATTGCCTGCGACATGGTCGACGAGGGCGTGATTTCCAAGGTCGACGCCGTCAACCGCATTGATCCGATGCAGCTCGATCAGCTTTTGCACCCGATGCTCGATCCCAATGCGGAAAAAGACGTCGTCGGGCGCGGTCTGCCGGCATCGCCGGGCGCGGCGACGGGGGCCATCGTCTTTACCGCCGAGGACGCCGAAGCGTGGAAGGCGGAAGGCAAGGCGGTCGTTCTGGTCCGCACCGAAACCTCGCCGGAAGATATCGGCGGTATGCACGCCGCCGAAGGTATTCTGACGACGCGGGGCGGTATGACGTCGCACGCCGCCGTGGTGGCCCGGGGCATGGGCCGTCCGTGCGTGTCGGGCGCCGGTGAAATGCGCGTCGATGCCGCCAACAAGACGCTGACGTGCATGGGCCGGACCTATGGCGAGGGCGAGATCATCACCCTCGACGGGACGACCGGGCAGATCATGCACGGCGCCGTCGAAATGATCCTGCCGGAACTGACCGGCGACTTCGGCAAGTTGATGGCGTGGGTCGACGAGTTCCGCACCATGGGCGTGCGCGCCAACGCGGAAACGCCGCTGGATGCGGAAACCGCGGTCAAGTTCGGCGCCGAGGGCATCGGGCTTTCGCGCACCGAGCACATGTTCTTCGATCCGGAGCGTATTCTGCACATGCGCGAAATGATCATGTCGGCGAACGAGGAACAGCGCCGTGTCGCGCTCGACAAGCTGCTGCCGTATCAGCGCGACGACTTCGAGAACCTGTTCCGGATCATGGAAGGCCGGCCGATCACGATCCGCCTTCTGGACCCGCCGCTGAACGAGTTCCTGCCGCATTCCGACGAAGAGCTGGCCGAGGTCGCCAAGGCCGCCGGCGTGACCTTGAAAGACATCAAGATCCGCAAGAACCAGCTCGACGAAGCCAACCCGATGCTAGGCCACCGGGGCTGCCGTCTCGGCATCACGTATCCGGAAGTCTATGAGATGCAGGCCCGCGCCATTTTCGAGGCGCAGGTCAAGGTCATGGCCGATGGCGTCACCGCGGTGCCGGAAGTGATGATCCCGCTGGTCGGCATGAAATCCGAACTGGACGCCATGGCCGACGTCGTCAACGCGACGGCGAATGCGGTCAAGGAAGAGAGCGGCAAGGACTTCGACTACATGGTCGGCACCATGATCGAATTGCCGCGCGCCTGTCTGGCGGCCGAGGAAATCGCCGAAACGGCGGAATTCTTCTCGTTCGGGACCAACGACCTGACGCAGACGACGTTCGGTTTCTCGCGCGATGACGCGGCGCCGTTCCTCGACGTCTATCACCGCAAGGGCATCATGGAGGACGATCCGTTCATGACCATTGACGCCGACGGAGTCGGCGAGTTGGTGAAGATCGGCATCGAACGCGGCCGCAAGGCACGCCCGGATATCAAGCTCGGTATCTGCGGCGAACACGGCGGCGACCCGGCGTCGGTGCATTTCTGCCACCAGGTCGGCCTGACGTATGTGTCGTGCTCGCCCTACCGCGTACCGATTGCGCGTCTGGCGGCGGCGCAGGCGGCGCTGGCCGACAAGGAGTAAAGTGGCGCACGGTCTTTTATCAGACCCATGCGTCATTCCGGCGCAAGCCGGAATCCAGGTTGTTGCGCACTGGACCCCGGCTTGCGCCGGCGTGACGGGATTGCGAATGAAGCTGATACGGAGCTGACCAATGCCAGAGCACCTGATTGACGACTGTGTTTTTTGCAAGATCATCCGGGGCGAAATTCCCAGCTTCAAGGTGTGGGAAGACGCGAAAACGTTCGCTTTCATGGATATCAACCCCATCGCCACCGGCCATGCGCTGATCATCCCCAAGTTCCACACGCCGAATATCTATGAAGCGCCCGAAGAATGGCTCGGACCGGTCATGGGGGCCGTCAGCCGCGTCGCGCGGGCGGTCAAGGCCGAGGTCGCGCCGGACGGCATGAACATTTTGCAGGCCAACGACAAGGGCGCATTGCAGTCTGTTTTCCACATCCATTTTCATGTGATCCCGCGCTTTATCGATGACGGGCTGACCATGAACTGGGACATGGTGCCGGGCGATATGGCGGAAATCGGCGCGCTGGCCGAGAAGATCGCCGCGCGCACCGCCGCCGATCCCGGCTGATTCCCGCCACTATTTAGAAATTTCTAATAAATCGCGTTTGTAATCTTCAAGTCAGGCTTTGTGGTCATACTCCCACGATCGCTCAGACATGGAGAAAACCATGAACGCTTTACAGAACCAGGATCAGAAGACCCGGAACGTTCTGTTCGTGTGCGCGGATAATGCCCGCCACTCACTTATCGCCGAATCCCTTTTGCGCAGCCATCGGGTGCACGGCATTCGCGCCTTCAGCGCCGGTCTGCAACCGGCCGACAAGGCGGATCCCTTTGCGCTGTCGGCGCTGACGCTGGCCGGTCTCGGCAACGAAGGCCTGTGGCCCAAGCACTGGGACGGCTTCGCCAATCCGAAATGCACGACGATCGATCTGGTTGTGATGATCGGCGAGGAAACGGCAGCCAGCATGCCGCGCACGTTCCCGGGTGATCCCGAATACATTGCCTGGAAGTTCGACGGCGATACATCGCTCCGCTTCCATCACGGGGTATGGCGCGATATTCAGGTGTTGCGGCCGTATGTCGACGCACTCGCCGATGATCTGCGTGAAACCGGTCGCGCACCGATGCGCGAATCCATGGCCGCAGCGGCGGAATAAGCCACCGCCCTCATCCTTCGAGACGTCCCTTCGGTCCTCCTCAGGATGAGGAGATTCCGCTAACCTCATGCTGAGGAGGGTGCAAAGCACCCGTCACGAAGCATGCGCCTAGCGTCTGACGAAGAACGTCATGTCCGGCATCGGGCTTTCGTCGAATACTTCGACATCCTCGGACAGATATTTGTGGCAGAACCGCAGCACTTTCTCCGCGTCCGTGTAATACAGCCCCTCGTAGCGCTCCTCCTCGTCATCGCGCAGCATGTTGAAGGCCATGGCCTTTCCGGTGCGGTGCCAGAGCTGGCGCAGACTGGCCTGGACGTATTCCCACCACGCGTCGTCATCGGCGCTGCCGTGCAGGTTATAGGTTCCGGACGCAAAGCTGTAATCGGCGCGCTTGGTCGCCCACATCTTGCGATGGAACGACGCGCGCGGGTCGGTAATGCCGTCGCGGCATGCGGCGATCATTTCCTGTGAAATGTCATAGCCGTAATAGCGGCTGTCGCGGAGCACGGGGTATTCCGTCAGATAGGTGAAGAATGCGCCGTAGCCACAGCCGAAGTCGTTGATGGTGACGCCGCCCGATGCCATGTCGGCGTCGGTGAAAATTTCCGTCAGACGCTCGAAACGGCGGCGTTGCCATGTCTCGCCCCGCCAGAACACGCCCTTGGCGTTGGCGCCGCACTGATCCAGCCTGCGTCCGTAGATGCGGGCGACCGGTGCCAGAAGTTTCGGCGCGCGTCTGAGAATTTGAATGATCACGTCAAAAGGCTATCCGCTCGCGGCGGCGCTGCCAATCGGTTGTTTCAGGATTATCACCTCGTCCTTCGAGACGCCGCTGCGCGGCTCCTCAGGATGAGGTGATAATGGAGCCTCATGCTGAGGAGGGCGTGAAACGCCCGTCTCGAAGCATGATGCAGGGAATCATGGGCGCTGAATCAAGTTCAGGACGACGATACAACTAATACCCTCAAGCCTCGGCGTCGTCGCTTTCCGGCAGTTGCACCCAGGCGGGGACCTGCGGGGTCAGGGTGACGTCGCCGGCACTCAGTCCGCTGCCCGCATGGATTGCACCGAGGCGCAGCATGGCCAAGCCGATATCGCCGTGCACCGAGCGCAGATCGCCGACGCGCTTGCCGTCCTGCATGACGTCCGTGCCGGGTTCGGCGGCGCCGTCGATGGCGACGGGGACCAGCCGTTTCTTGATCAGGCCCCGGTATTTGGTCCGCGCGGTCAGTTCCTGACCCATGTAGCAGCCTTTTTTCCAGTCGACGCCGGACAACTCGTCGAAGCCGCTTTCCAGCAGGATCGATTTTTCCTTTTCCAGATCGAGCGGCGCTTCCGGAAGACCGAGCGCGATGCGGTGGCGCTGATAGTCGTCGTCCGTCGCGGCCTCGCCGCCGAGCGTGCTTGCATCCCAGCCCTTGGGGGCAATTGCGCGGACCCCAGCGCCGGGCAGGCGCGGATCGGCATAAAGGAGTGCACCGTCGGCGGTTGTCGTCTGCTTGCCGTCCGCGAGCACCGCACCCGCATCGTCGCCGTATAACGCATAGACGTCATAGGTGTCGCGCGCGTCTTCCAGCGTCACCTTCGAGCGCAGCTTGAACATGGTCAGCTTCTTGATCAGCGCTTCGCTATCGGCGCCGAGCACGTCCATCAGCAAAGCATCGCCATCGGTGGTAATGAAGAAATCGAACAGGTATTTGCCCTGCGGCGTCAGCAACGCGGCGTACAGGCCCTGCGTGCCGTCGGCGCGCGCGATATCGTTGGATATCAGGCCCTGCAGGAAGGGGCGGGCGTCGTCGCCGGTGATGCGGATAATGCTCCGCTGGCTCAGGTGTATGCGTTTCATGGCGCCCTCTTTATAGCATCTGGGTGTAAGATGGGAACGGTGGGGGCGGCTTCGCAAGGGGCGGGCTATGAGCTGGCCTTTGCATCGTCGCCTGACCCCCTTATAAGGGGGCTGAATCAGGGGTTAAGCCGTATTATGCATGCGTTATTCGTCACATCGACACGGGTTGGGGATGCCATCCTTTCCACAGGCGTTCTGTCCAGGATTCTGGACGAGAATCCGGGCCTGAAGGTGACGGTTGCCTGCGGGCCTGCGGCAGCCAGCCTGTTCGAGGCCGTGCCGGGTCTGGAGCGAATCATCGTCCTCGACAAGATGCTGGGTTCGCTGCACTGGGCGTATCTGCTGGGTCAGACCGTGGGCCGGCGCTGGGACATACTGGTCGACCTTCGGAACGCGCCCGCGACCTATCTGATCCGCGCCAAGAAGCGCTATCGGCTGACGCGCACGCGCGAAAGCGGCCATCGCATCCGCACGCTGGCCCGGGTGCTGAACGAACAGGACAATCCGCCGAGCCCGAAAGTGTGGCTCGACGATGCGCGCCGGGAAGTCGCGAAACGGCTGATCCCGGACGGGCCGCCCGTGCTGGCGGTCGGGCCGACGGCGAACTGGCGCGGCAAGCAATGGCGTGGGCAATCGTTCGCCGAGCTGATCGCGCGGCTGACGGCGCCGGACGGTATTCTGCCGGGTGCGCGCGTGGCGATTTTCGGACGCGATGACGAACGCCCGATGGCGCTGCCGGTCATCGAATCGGTCGGCGAGGACCGGCTCCTCGATCTGGTCGGAAGGATCGATCTGCTGACGGTCTGCGCCTGCATGGAACGGGCCGCGTTTTATGTCGGCAACGATTCCGGCCTGATGCATCTGGCGGCGGCGAGCGGCATTCCGACGCTGGGTCTGTTCGGCCCGTCACCGGCCGATCAGTACGCACCGTGGGGGCCGCTGTGCGATCACGTGCAGGCCAGCCTCGGCTTCGACGAGATTTTCCCCGAAGACTTCGATCACCGAAACACCGGTACCCTGATGGACAGCCTCAGCGTCGATCAGGCCGAGGAAGCGGCGAACGACTTGTGGGCGCGGGCCCGGGATGCGGCGGCGTGAGTGAGGAAATCGTCCTGTCCGCCGTGATCAGCGTGCACAACGAGGCGCACCAGCTTCGCGACTGTCTGGCGACACTGGGGTTTGCCGACGAGATCGTGGTGCTTCTGGATAAGTGCACCGACGGCTCGAAGGCAATTGCCGAAGAATTTACCGACCGCATCGTCGAAGGCGCGTGGACCATCGAAGGCGAGCGCCGCAATGCCGGCATCGCGGCGTGCCGCGGCACATGGATTTTCGAAATCGACGCCGATGAGCGGGTTCCGGACCCGTTGGCCCGGGAAATCCGCAAGGCCGTCGAGACCACGTCCGCCGACTGGCACGAAATCCTCGTCGATAACTATGTCGGCGAGCGCCTCGTGCGCTGGGGCTGGGGGGCGTCGTTCGGCAAGGCAGCTTACCCGGGGCTGTTCAAGAAGGGCGTCAAGGAATGGGGCATGCAGCGCGTGCATCCGTCGCTGAAATGGTCGGGGCAAAAGGGCGCGATGCTGGAAAACCGCCTCGTGCATTACGTGGATCGCGACATCTCCGACATGATCAAGCGTCTGAACAGCTATTCGACGGCGCGCGCCAATGACCTGATCGACAGCGGCGACATCGGCTCCATGGCCAACAACGTGCGCCGCTTCTTCTCGCGTTTTTTCAAGTGCTATGTGTCCCGCAAGGGATACCGCGAAGGCGGGCTGGGGTTGCTGATCGCGATCTGTGCCGGGTTGTTTCCGCTGCTGTCGTATATCAAGGCCGCCGATATGCGGAAGGATAGCTGAGCATGGCTGTGATCGTACTGGCGGATGACGGGATCGTTTTCGACGGCAAGACACCGGAGCAGGGGCCGCTTGGCGGGGCCGAAAGCTCGGTCATTCAACTGGTCGAGATTCTTGCCGAGCGCGGTCACGACGTCACCGTCTACAACAAGTGCGAAGCCGCGCTCGATTACAAGGGCGTCAAATGGCGGCCGATTTCCGATGGTGTGCCGGACACCGCCGATCTGTATATCGCCAACCGCGGCGACAAGCTTCTGAAGCTGTGCGAAGGGGCGAAGAATACCGTGTTCTGGACGCACAACCCGTGCGGCTACATGCTCAAGGCGCGCTATCTGTGGCAGTTCTGGCGCCGCCGCCCGGTGATCGTTTTCATCGGCGATTATCACGCGACGACGTTGCCGGGTTGGGTGCCCGACGGCGGACGGGCGACGATCCCGTACGGTCTGCCGGATTTGTTCTGTGACGCGGAACCGGCTCGCGATATACCGGGGCCGCGCGCGATCTTCACGTCGAACCCGCTCAGGGGGTTGGACTGGTTGTTGGATTTGTGGGCGCGCGAAATCGAACCCGAGGTACCGGGCGCCGAGCTGCACATCTTTTCAGGCGCCGCCACCTATGGCGCCGCCGGGGCGCGCAAGGGCGACGCCATGGGCCAGGTGCTCGACAAGGCGGAGGCGCTGCAAGCACAGGGGGTGCGGCTGCGCGCGCCGCTCGACAAGGCGCGGCTGATCGACGAACTGCGGCTGTCGCGGGTCATGCTTTATAAGGGCGACATCAACGAAACTTTTTGCCTCGCCGTCGCCGAGGCGCAGTGTCTGGGCATTCCCTGCGTGGTGCAGCCCATTGGCTCGATGGTCGAGCGCGTGCGCAACGATGAAACCGGATTTGTCGCGGGCGATGACGCCGCCTTCGCCCTTGCCGCGAAGCGGTTGCTCACCGATGATGCGTTGTGGCGCGCCCAGCATGTACGCGCACTGGAAACCCAACGCACATGGCGCTGGCCGGATGCGGCGGCGGCATTCGAGGAGTTGATCAAAGCCTCATGAAGGTACTGCAAGCCATGGCCGGTGCGGAATTTGGCGGCGCCGAAGCGTTTTTCGTGCGCCTCGCGATCGGTCTGCATCGCGCCGGACTGGATCAAAAGGTCATCATCCGCAAGCACCCGGTGCGCGCCAGGATGTTCCGCGAGGCCGGCATTGAGCCGGTCGAGCTGGCGTTCGGCGGACGTTTCGATTTCGCCACGCCGCGTGCCCTGAAACGCGAGATCGCCGCCTATAAGCCCGATGTGGTGCTGACGTGGATGAACCGCGCGTCGTCCATGTGTCCGAAAGGCGATTTCGTCCATGTGGCGCGCCAGGGTGGCTACTACGATCTGAAATACTATGCCAAATGCGATCATCTGATCGGTAATACCCGCGATATCGTCGAGTACCTGGTGGAACACGGCTGGCCCAAGGAAAAGGCGCATTACCTGCCGAACTTCGTTTCGGCGGAGCAGGGCGAACCGCTGGATCGGGGCGCGTTCTATACGCCGAAGGGTGTGCCGCTGATCGTCGCGCTCGGCCGGTTGCATGAAAACAAGGCGTTCGATGTGTTGTTGCGTGCACTGGCGCGGGTGCCGAATGCGTATCTTTGGCTGGCCGGTGAAGGGCCGCTCAAGGATGAACTGATGACGCTCGCCGAGGAATTGGCGATCAAGCCGCGCGTGCGTTTTCTCGGTTGGCGCGAGGATACGGCAAATCTGCTGGCGTCGGCCGACCTGTTTGTCTGTCCGTCGCGCCACGAGCCGCTCGGCAACGTCGTGATCGAGGCATGGGCGCAGGGGCTGCCGGTGGTCGCTGCCGATTCCATGGGGCCGGGGACGCTGATCGAAAATGGCGAGACGGGTATACTGGTGCCGGTCGACGATGAAAAACTGATGGCGCGCGCCATTCGCGGTGTGCTCGACGACGAGAACCTTGCCGAGCGCATCGCCCGCAAGGGTCACAAGGCGTACCAGGACAACTTCACCGAGGCGCAGGTGGTGGATCAGTACCTCAGATTCTTCGACAAGGTCGCGGGCTGAACGATGTGCGGGATTGCCGGAGCGATGTCGGCAGACGGCTCCGCCCCGGCGGGGAGCGTTCTGGACCGCATGGCCGCGGCAATTGCGCATCGCGGCCCCGACGGGCGCGGCGATTATGCCGATGCGGACGTCGCCATGGTGCAGACGCGCCTTGCCATCATCGACCTCGAAACCGGCGATCAGCCGTTGTATGCGGAGGCCGAGGACGAGCACGGCAAGCTGGCGCTGGTCGCCAACGGCGAGATTTATAATTACGTCGAACTGCGCCAGACGATGAATAACATCGATTACGCGACCGGGTCGGATTGCGAATCGATGCTGTATTTGTACCGTGAGCACGGGCTGGATTTCGCCGAGTATCTGCGCGGCATGTACGCCGTCGCCATTCACGATCCGGCGGATGGGGCGTTGGTGCTGGCGCGCGATCCGTTCGGTATCAAGCCGCTGTATTACGGTGTCGCCGAGGACGGTTTCGTCTTTGCCTCCGAGCCGCAGGCACTGCTTGCGGCGGGATTGGCGACGCGCGCCGTCCAACCGGCGAAGCGTGACGAGTTGTTGGCGTTGCAGTTCACGACCGGAGCGGAAACGGTGTTTCCGGGTATTTACCGTGTCCTGCCGGGCGAAACGCTGATCGTTCGGGGCGGGCGGATCGCCGAGCGCGTGCGGCTGTCGTCGCTACCGCCGGGCGCGCCCGTCCGAATGCCACGTGATCAGGCCCTCGACGAATTCGACCGCGTCATCAGTGAAGCGGTCAACGTGCACCAGCGCGCCGACGTGCCGTACGGCATGTTCTTGTCGGGCGGCATCGATTCATCGGTCATTCTGGCCGTCATGCGCAGGCTCAACCCGACGCCGGTGCATGCGTTGACGGCGGGCTTCCCCGGCACCGGGGTGCATGACGAGCGCGAACACGCGCGCGACGTGGCCCATGCATGCGGGGCCGAACACGAGGAAATCACCGTCACCGAAGAAGATTTTTGGCGCGAGCTGCCGGCGATTGCCGCTTGCATGGACGACCCGGCGGCGGATTACGCCATCGTGCCGAGCTACATGCTGGCCCGGCGTGCGCGCGAAAGCGGGCTCAAGGTCGTGCTGTCGGGCGAGGGCGGGGACGAGCTGTTCGCCGGGTACGGGCGCTATCGTCGCCAGAAGCGACCGGCGATTATCGGTGGCCGCAAGATGCGCCACCAGGCGATTTTGGCCGGAACCGGCGTGCTGCGCGAAGAACCTGTGCACTGGCGTGACGGCTTTGCGCAGGCCGAAGCCGAAGCCCGTGGCTATGGCCGTAATGCGTTGCAGACGGCACAGGCGACGGACATCGCGGACTGGCTGCCGAACGATCTGCTGACCAAGCTGGACCGCTGCTTGATGGCGCACGGGGTCGAGGGGCGGGTGCCGTTCCTGGACCCGTTCGTCGCCAATTTTGCGTTCCAACTGCCGGATTCATTGAAGGTGAAGCACGGCAACGGCAAGTGGTTGCTGCGGAAGTGGCTGGAAACGGCGCTGCCGGAAAGCAAGCCGTTTACCAAGAAGCGCGGCTTCACGGTGCCGGTCGGTGACTGGATCGCCGGGCGCGGTGCGGCGCTCGGCCCGCTGGTCGCCGCACAGCAGGGCGTTGCCGAGGTGTGCGACGCCGATGCCGTCAAGCGTCTGTTCGCGGCCGGGCGCGAACACGGACATGCGCAATGGATATTGCTGTTCTATGCGCTGTGGCACCAACGCCATATCATCGGTGCCGACGCGGCAAGCGATGTGTTCGGGGTGCTTGAAACATAATACGGTATCGTCGTCCTGAACTTGATTCAGGACCCATGTCTTCACGTCGCGATTGTGCCGGGTTTTATGGATCCTGAATTAAATTCAGGATGACGGCGAGGCGTATCGCAAATGACGCCTAAATTCCCTTCGCCGTGATCCGCTTGATGATGAAGTCGCCGCCGGTGTCGGAAATCCGCACGCCGTCGAACGGATCGGAAAACGCCCGGTCCGAAGTCGCCAGCACTTCCGCACCGTCGACATGTACGCGCATCGTCCCGTCGGTGCCGCGGGTCCACGTGATCTGGTGGAAGTTCTTGTCTTCGAGCGTTAGCGCGTCCGAGGTCGCGACGACGCTGGAGCCGGTGCCGCCGACGCGGTGCAACTGCACGCCCTTGCCGCTGTTGTACAAAAGCCGGTAGCCGATGTTGGCGTTCTGGCCCTGAAAGACGCCGACCTCGAAGCGGCCGTCCGGCTGCCACGACGACATTTCCATATCCACCGAGAACGCGTTGCTGATCTGCGTACGTGTAACGATGAGGTTCTGCGTCGGGCTGCTTGTCGTACCTTTTGTGCCGGCGGCACGCTTCAGGATTTGCCCGAGAAGAACCTTGGCCAGATCGTCGCCACCGCTGCCCGATGACTGCTGGGTCTGTTGTGCCGTGATCAGCTTGTTGCGCAGTCCCCAACCGGTTTCGATGAAGTATTCGCCGCTCAACACCTCCCACACCGGGTTGGTGGTGAAGTTGCCGTCGGCGAAGCTGTCGTCCAGCACAACGGTGTTCCACGGTGTCTTCGAGCCGTTCGCCAGATTGCGCAGGTCCTGCAGGAACACGGGATCGGCGGCCTTGGCCTTTTCCGCTTCGTCGATCAGCTTATTCAGTTTCTCGATAAACTCGTCGAGCGTCGCACCCGGCGTGCCCGACGCCGACGGGTCGGACCACGTCGAATAACGCGTGCTCTGCGCACTCAGTGGCGCGGGCAGGATACTGGCGGCGATAATGCAGACGGCAAACAATCGGGCAGTGGCGGTCATGGACGTCATCGGCGGTTTCCTCCGGATCTTTCGGCTATGCTAGCACAAAGCGCCACCGCGCAAAGCGGTCTTCGCTGGACAGGGCGGCGCAAACATGCGAGCTAAAAATCATGACTGATACAGACCGCATTACCCTGAAACGCCCCGATGACTGGCATGCGCATTTCCGCGATGCGGACATGATGCAGGCCGTGGTGCCCGATACCGCGCGCCAGTTCGCCCGCGCCATCGTCATGCCCAACCTCGTGCCGCCGGTGACCAGCATCGATGCCGCGCGTGCTTACCGCGAGCGTATCGCCGCCGCGGTTCCGGCTGGGTGCGACTTCACACCGTTGATGACGGCGTACCTGACCGACGAGACCGATCCGGCGATGCTCAGGGAAGGTTTTGACACCGGCGTGTTCACGGCGGTGAAGCTGTATCCCGCCGGGGCGACGACGAATTCCGCATCGGGTGTCACCGATGTCGCCAACGTCATGCCGGTGTTGGAGACGATGCAGGAAATCGGCATGCCGCTGCTGATCCACGGTGAAGTGACGGACGCGGACATTGATATCTTCGACCGCGAGGCCGTGTTCATCGACCGTATCCTGTCGCCGATGGTAGCGCATTTGCCGGGGCTCAAGGTTGTGTTGGAGCACGTGACGACGTCCAACGCCGTCGATTTCGTCGACGCAGGGGACGCATCGCGGCTGGCGGCAACGATCACCGCGCACCATCTGGTGATCAATCGCTCGGACATTTTCAAGGGCGGCATTCGCCCGCATCTGTATTGTCTGCCGATCGCCAAGCGCGAAGCGCACCGTCAGGCATTGCGCCGTGCTGCAACGTCCGGCGATCCCCGGTATTTTCTCGGCACCGACACCGCGCCGCATGCCCGCCACGCCAAGGAAGCCGCGTGCGGCTGCGCCGGGATTTACACGGCCCCGGTCGCGATGGAGGTCTATGCCCAGGTCTTCGACGAAGAAGGCGCGCTGGACAAGCTGGAAGCCTTCGCCTCGCTGAATGGCCCGGCGTTTTACGGTATGGACGCGAACGCCGACACCGTCACGCTGGTGCGGGCGCCGTGGCAGGTGCCGGACAGCATCGAGGCCGGCTCGGAAACGCTGGTCCCGTTCATGGCCGGCGAGACGCTGGACTGGAAGCTGGAAGGCTAGCGCGCATCGCCCCATCCTTCGAGATGCGTCTTCGACGCCCCTCAGGATGAGGTGTTTTCCATGCGTTTGACCGCCTCATCCTGAGGAGGCCCCGGTAATACTTTGGGGGGCGTCTCGAAGGATGCGTGCCGGGCTTAAAGGGTTTTCTTGATCGTCGCGCCGCTTTCGTTGCGCAAGCGCCGCATCAGCGTATTCAGCATGGCGACGACGATCGGGTTGCTCTGTTTCAGCACCCGGTCGAAAATCCGTTTCGGCACGACGATACACACGGTCTTGGACATGGCGCGCGCGGTGGCCATACGTTGGCTGCGGTCGACCAAGGCCATTTCGCCGACCAGTTCGCCTTCGCCGATGACGGCGACGACCAGTTCGGCGGTGCCGTCGCCGACGGCGATCTCGACCTTGCCGGACTGCACGATGAAGCCTTCCTCACCCATCTCGCCCTGTGCGAAGATGACCTGCCCGGGTTTGTATTCGCGGTATTCCAGTTCGGCTTCGCCCACGCGCGTTCTCCTGCTGTTGCCAGCATAGGTAATCGCAGGGCGGGCGGCAACGATTGGGTGCGCTGCAACACGCGGCATTGACCTTGGCGGCGCGTCGCGTAAGGTCAAAAAAAACACGATACCCAGGAGAGAAAACATGAGCGATACGGAATTCAACGCCCTTTTGCTGAGCGCCGACGACGACGGCAAGGTTTCGAGCAGCTTCGAAACCCTGCCCAATGACCGCCTGCCCGAAGGCGACGTCACGGTGGCCGTCAAATACACCACGCTGAACTACAAGGACGGCATGATCCTGAACGGGTTGGGCAAGCTGGTACGCGACTATCCGCACGTACCGGGGATCGATTTTTCCGGTGTCGTCGAGGATTCCGCGCATCCCGATTTCAAGCCCGGCGACGAGGTCATTCTGACCGGCTGGCGCGTCGGCGAAGTGCACTGGGGCGGGTTTGCAACGCGCGCCCGGGTCAGCGGCGACTGGCTGGTGCCGTTGCCCAAGGGGTTGACGCTGGAACAGTCCATGGCCATCGGCACCGCCGGCTTCACGGCGATGCTGGCGATCATGACGCTCGAAGAACACAAGCTGACGACCGACACCGACAAGGAAGTGCTGGTCACCGGCGGCGCCGGGGGCGTTGGCTCGGTTGCCGTGTCGGTGCTCTCCAACCTCGGCTACAAGGTCGCCGCCTCGACGGGCCGTGCCGAGCAGCATGATTATCTCAAGGGTCTCGGTGCGACGACCATTGTCGAGCGCGACGAGCTGATCGAACCGCCGCGCGGACCGCTCGGCCGTGAACGCTGGGCCGGGGCCATCGACAACGTCGGCGGCCCGACGTTGCACCATGTGCTGGCGACGCTGGGTTACTGGGGGGCGTGCGCATCGGTCGGCAATGCCGGGTCGTTCAAGCTCGATACCACGGTGCTGCCGTTCCTGCTGCGTGGCATCAATCTTTGCGGCATCGACAGCGCGACGTGCCCGAAAGACCGTCGTATCGTCGCCTGGGACCGTCTTTCGACGCAGTTGCCGCTGGAAAAGCTTGAAGAAGTCACCAACCGGGCAGGCTTTGCCGAGTTGCCCGACCTGGCAGGTAAGATTCTCAAGGGCCAGATCCGGGGCCGCATGGTGATCGACGTTAACGGTTAAACGTTAACGCCCGTTAACTTATTGAATTCAAAAGAAAGCCGCTGCGGATAACTGTCCGTGGCGGCTTTTTTGCGCGCGCGCCGTCGATTGGCACCGTTCGTGCATTTATGACCTTGTCACAATATCAGGAGGTCAAAATGCTCAGGAAACTCGGAATTGCGCTGGTCTTCGCGGTGTCGCTCTCGGCGTGCGGCCATGTCGACGAGTACGAGCGCCACGTCGCCGATATGGAGCCGGTGTATTGCTATAAATCGCTGGCGGCGACGGCGTGTTACAAGGAACCGAAGCATTCGGACAGCCTGCGCCTGGTGAACTATTTCGGCCCGCACCCGAGCCGCTATGACGCCCCCGAGCCGCTGCCCGAGCCGAATTTCAAGGCCCCGGAAATGGTCAATTACTGGGTCAAGGATCCGGAACCGATCCCGCGACCGATGCCCAAGGGCGACCTTGCCGACCGGCCGTGGCTGACCGCGGACGGGCGGGCGGCGCAGCGATCGCTGGAGGAAATGACGGCGCTCCGCAGTTCCGACGTCGGCACGCATGCGCTGCTGAGACGGATTTCGCTGGGCGCGTCCGCGATCCAGGACGGTTCGGACGGGGCTGGCGAAAAAGCCACCCTGCCGTCGCCCGATCTCAAGGTGGAGTAAGCCATTGGCATCTCCCTGTTTCGTCGTCCTGAACTTGATTCAGGACCTATGAAACCGGCAAGTCGGTGGTGGGTAAATATGGATCCTGAATCAAGTTCACGATGACGGGCGCGCCTGGATCGCGCGGGGATGGCAAGGCTTGCCGCCGCCGCATCAAGACGATCCCGAAAATCATTTCCTGGGAGTGTCCGACGCCTTGACAGGCGCGCGGGAACGCCGTAAATCCCCGGTCTCCATAGTTATGGCGGAGTAGCTCAGCTGGTTAGAGCAGCGGAATCATAATCCGCGTGTCGGGGGTTCAAGTCCCTCCTCCGCTACCAATTTAAGAAATAACCCCTTGAAATCAAAGGGGTTATTTTTTTGCCTTTAATTGGCCCCACATTGAGCCCCTCATTTAGGTTCTGCTTAAAGTGCAAGAATCACGCTGAAATCTCATAACCAAGAGAGGATGCCAGTATCTCAGTCTTGAAATAGCAGACGAGATCACATTTCCTCAGTCCGAGAACAGACTAGCCATGGATCGCAGACTCGTCAGGGGGAGCAGGTCAGTCAGCTGGATATTGCCACCGCCTAAATTTTTCCGCCGACACCCTTAAATTTCTCAACGAACGCAGAGATGCGCTGGAACACATCTCTTTTCTTGGTCAAATACTGTGGATTGAGGGGGCTCATTTTTGGCAGGATCGAGTTCAGCTCCGTACCGTTTTCGCTCGCATATTCTCGCTTAATCGATGTCGCAATATATCGCTTCGCAGCGTCCGGATTCAGCTTTTCATCAGAAATGAGCTCTTCCGCCTCCCGGCGTTGCGCCGCTTGTGCAAAAGCGAAGAAGGCTTCGATTACTCCAGCTTTGTCGCCAAGTTCATCCAAGTTGGTTTGATTGATGAAATCTACGACCAGGCTTTCTTTGGCCCGGTTGCCGATACTCGCGCGGATGACGCGGCGAATTTCTTCAACGAGCTCCGACTTGCTTTTCGTCTTTTTACTATGCTCGAAGATCAGCTCTAGGATGTAATCAAGATTGATTTCCTGCGATTTCAGTAGGTCTACCTCAAAGACGACATCGTCCCAATCGATCGTTGACTCGATTTGCTCCGCGCTCGCCTTTTCTCGACGAAGCCAGTCACGGATATCGTTATAGGTCGAACGGTAGTCCTGGATCCTCCGGTCTGCGGGCATTTTGATAGTCTTCAGATTTTCAACGTCATCATCGCTCAGATGATGCTGTTCTTTGAAGGCTGTCAGAGCTTCAGCATCGTCCAAGTCGATCTCCTGAAGTTCTCTGAGGCTCGCAAACTCATCGTAGTTCTGGAGGATATTCTCGACACGGAGATACTCACCAAACAGCTTCGCAAAGGCTTTCTTGTCAGCCTCTTTCTCAATCGCCGTAGGGTCGGGGAACCGCTCTTCAAGCTCCTTCACAACATCTATGAAGCCGCGCCTTGCTTCTCCGGTCGTCTGGTCCGTAAAGCCATCCATGTATTCCGAATAGCTTTTTTCAAGGACGACGTTCTTGGTGTTGGCGTTGCCAAACAGCGTGATCGCTTTGACGGTCGCCTCTTCGAGATCGCGGAAAGTGACGATGTTTCCGAAAGATTTGGTCGCATCATAAATGCGGTTGGTGCGGGAATAGGCCTGGATGAGACCGTGAAAGCGAAGGTTCTTGTCCACGAACAGGGTGTTAAGCGTCGGCGCATCAAAGCCGGTTAGGAACATGCCCACCACGATGAGCAGGTCCACTTCCTTGGACTTCACCCGTTTCGCCAGATCCCGATAGTAGTTCTGGAAGCCTTTGCTATCGACGCTGAAGTTTGTGCGGAAATAGGCATTGTAGTCAGCGATAGCTGCGCTCAGGAATTCTTTGGCGCTGCTGTTGAGGGCGGAAACCTCAAAGCTCTCATCGGGGATGTCGCCTATTGCGTCCTGCTCTTCGTTTGCGGCAAACGAAAAAATCGTCGCGATTTTTAGCGGTTTGTCGCTGCCCTCCTGCAGTTGATTCAGTTTCTCATAATAGAGCTTTGCCGCCTCGACACTGCTCACCGCGAACAGGGCGTTGAAGCCCTTGTTGTCTCCATAAAGTCGATGAGTCTTGCGGCGAAAATTGTCGAGGATGTACTGGGAAATCTCAGCGATACGCTCAGGATGCTGAAGGGCCTGCCTGTTCTCAGCGGCTGTGAGTTTATTCTCGTCTTGTTCAGTCTCAATGGCCTTAAACTGCGGGCGCACGTCATTGTAATCGACCTTGAACTTCAGCACCTTTTCATCGCGGATCGCGTCGGTAATCACATAGGAATGAAGCTCGCTTCCGAACACGCTGGCGGTTGTCTCCGCACCCGAAGCATTTTCTGGAAAGATCGGCGTGCCGGTGAAGCCAAACTGGCAGAAGGATTTGAATTTGCGTTTGAGGTTCTTCTGCGCCTCACCAAACTGACTGCGGTGACACTCATCGAAAATGAAGACAGCGCGTTGGCTATATACCGGCAGGTCGCCCTCGCTTTTCATCAGATTGTTGAGCTTTTGAATCGTCGTGACGATGATCTTGTTGTCGTCCTTGGACAGGTTTCGCTTCAATCCTGCGGTACTGTCAGAGCCGTTGACGCTGTCCGGCGAGAAGCGCTGATACTCTTTCATCGTCTGGTAATCGAGGTCCTTGCGGTCTACCACGAAAAAGACCTTGTCGATGGACTCGAGATCGGTGGCCAGACGGGCCGCCTTAAAGCTGGTCAGCGTCTTGCCCGAGCCTGTCGTGTGCCAGATATACCCGCCGCTTTCCGGCTTGCTCAGCGTCTTGCCTTCGAACGAGCTTCTGATCTTGCGCAGGATGCGTTCTGTCGCTGCAATCTGATAGGGCCGCATCACCAGAAGCGTGTCGCTGACATCGAACACCGAATAGTCCAGGAGCACTTTCAACAGTGTGCGCTTCTCGAAGAACGTCGCCGTGAAGTCTTTTAGATCCTTGATCAGGCTATTATCGGCCTGCGCCCAGTTCATCGTGAAGTCGAAGCTGTTCTTGTCGCGCTTAGTCGTATTGGCGAAATAGCGCGTATCCGTGCCATTGGAGATCACGAAGACCTGGAGATACTTGAAGAGCGAGCTGTCTGAGTTGAAGCTCTCCTTGCTGTAGCGGTGTATCTGGTTGAACGCCTCGCGTATGGCGACGCCGCGCTTCTTCAGCTCGACCTGCACCAGCGGCAGACCGTTGACCAGGATCGTCACATCGTAGCGGTTGGCATGCGTCCCGGCCTGCTCGAACTGCTTGATGACCTGAACCTTGTTGCGGCAGACATTGGTCTTGTCGATCAGATAGATGTTCTGAATGCGGCCATCATCGAAAACAAAATCGAAGATGTAGTCGTCATGGAGCTTGCGCGCTTTGTCCGTGGCGCTGTCGCTGGGCTTGTTCAAATAGGTCTCGACGAAGCGCGCCCACTCCTTATCGCTAAACTGAACTTCATTGAGCGCTTGCAGCTGGGTACGCACATTTGCCAGCATGGCGTCGGTTGACTTCAGATCGGCGAGATACTCATAGCCCTGATTGCGCAAATCCTGGACAAGCTCACGCTCAAGATCGGCCTCAGACTGATAGCTGTCCGCCGCTTCCCAGGCGCGCACATATCTATCGAGCACGATGAAGCGATTGGTCTCGGCGATCGGTGACATCTGCTCAGCCATCCGGCACCTCCTCCTGCCAATAGCCGTAATTTCTTATCAGATTGTCGAATAGCAGTTTAACCGTCTGTTTTTCCTCCGTCGTAGGCTCGCGAACCTGCTCCCCTGAAAGGTTTGAATGGCTGGCGAATTGCATCACCCTGTTGAGATACCCTCGCTTGGCACCGGGGGCATCCACACCAGGCACAGTATCCAGTAAATCACCCCATTCACGATAGCCTAGGAATGCGGCCGTCTTCTCGTAGAGATTGCGTAGGAGCATAAAATGAAAGCGCTCGATTTGGTTTTGATCGATGGCGTCGGAAAGAACTCGGCGCAGATATAGGTGATAAGAAAAGCTTCTATTCGCATCGCCGTGCTTGATGTCTAGCTTGAAAGTTCCGTCCTCCAACCGCTCTAAAAGACGACATCCTTCTCTCTTCCCCCTTCGGTTCAGCTTCAGTTCGTTGTGCAGCACATTGTAGAAAAGTGGGCTGTGCGTGGTGATAATGAACTTTAGACCGTTCGTGCTTTCACTTCTCTCGATTAGGTCGGCGACATCGACGGCAAGCTGAATGAGGTGGTTCTCATCCAGCGAGCTGACTGGGTCGTCGATGAAGATATATTCGAGATCATTAAACTGGTCCGTTTCGCGATCATCGAGCTCGGCCACGTTTCGGGTGCTGATCACCTGATCTAATAGACAATAGAAGATGCTCCAGATGAAGTTGCTCTCTTCGCCCTTGGAGATTTTAAGATTGTCGGTGCTCGTGTCGGTTCCGCGCTCGAGCGAAAAGGTAACTTCTGAAAACGCGGGGACGGTGACGTCTTTTCCGTCCTTGTCTTTGATATTGTACTCCTGGTTGAAGCGGGGCGTCAGGTTCGGTTGGGTATAGCGCTGAAATACGGTGATGACATTGATGTCGAGGCCGAGGTCTTCAAAGGCGGATTTCGTGTAAGCATTCGGATGAATGCAAAGCTTCCGTTCGATATCGCCGGTGAGGTCATTGTCCCAGAAGAACAAGTCTTCAGTGAAGGCGTTGTAGTAAAGCAATTTTGGCCGATAATCGTCGTCCCGTTCGTTGGTTTTCGGGTCAATCAGCTCCCTGAATTCACCTGACAAGCGGGTCTTGCCAGAGGCGTTGAACGCGTAGATCAGCTGTACCTTCTTGTCGGTGTCTTGCAGCATCTTCGCGATTTCTGTCAGCGTCTGCCCCATTTAGGCTGCCACTTCGTCAGGCTTTGGGAAGCTCAGGAGGTGATCACGGTACCAGGCATATTGCTTCTCGCGCAGCTCGATCTCTCGGGGCAGGCCTTCGGTGAGGGAGGTCGTCAGCGTGTCGAACTTATCCAGGATCGCGACGATGCGGGCTTGTTCTTCTAGCGATTTTTGGGGGTCGTCGGGATACGGGACTGCAATCGAAGTCTTCTTGATGTTGTCATTGTATAGACGCTTGATCACACCACCATCTGAAACGTGCCATTTCGCTATCTGGTAGAAGTAGAAAAGGTACTTGTTTAGAACCTTACTCTCATCATTTTCGAGCCAAACGATGTTGCTGTCTTGGAAATACGCCTCTTCACCATCAAATATCACTGTCCGGCCGATAGTGCCGCTTGCAGATATCAAGACGTCACCAACCTTAGGATAACTATATTTTTTTCTGAATTCCTCGAATAGCTCTCTGGGAATAAACGCATTTGGCTCCCGACCAAACGTCCCAATTTTGAAAAACGGGATGTCCCCCGCATCTGACGTTTGGTTCTTCATCACTCTTTTGCACATGCGTACTTCACCAACCCAGCCAAGAGGCTTCCATGCCATGTTCCCAGAAGGGTGGCTTAGAAGCTGATCTCGGTAGTGGTTGTATTGCTTTTTGCGGGCGGTCAGCTCGGCGGTCAGCTCGGCGGTCAGCTCGGCGAATGTGTCCAGTATCCGGACAATCTCCCCCTGTATCGCCAGCGACTTCTTCGGATGATCGGGGCATGGGATTGGGACGGCAATCTTGTTCAGAATTGCCTGAGTTAAGCTAGGCCGTCCGGCGCCTGTATCCATCGACATCATATCGAGGGTGCAGACAAAGTAATAAAAAAACTTTGGAACTATCTGCGAATGATCGATCTCGGTGTAATAAATGGTATCGAGATTCCAGAAAGGTGTCTCAACATAAAAGATATTGGTAATTGATCCTTTTCTGGGGATGAGGACCGTGGGTTTGTCGTAAGAGTAATCATCGACATAGCCCATAATTCCGCCAGAACCGTAAACAGGGATATCCCCGTCATTAAGATGCTTCCAATCTCGACCATGTTTAATGGTCGCAACTGCTTCTAGTGGCTTCCAAACCACCTCAGCCCCATCCAGTAGCTTCTCCAGTAAGCCCGCCGCGCTCATGCGTCGATCTCCGCAATGATGGCGTCGATATCCGTGCGCAGCCGGTTGATCTTCTCAACCGTGGTTCTGATCTCTTCATTTAGCTCATCGATGTTTACAACCTCGCGCGTGTCGCGCGGCTCCACATAGGAGCTGACCGATAGGTTATAGCCGCGCTCCACGATGGTCTCGTACGGCGCCGAGGCGGCGACATGGGGGACGTCTTCCTTGCTGTCAAAGATCTCTATCACGCGAGCGATGTGATCGTCCGTCATCAGGTTGGTGTTGGTGGATTTTTTGAAGAACTCTTCACCGGTCGCATCGATGAACTGCGTGGCCGTGTCGGTCTTGTTTTTGGCCAGCACAAGGATCGTCACAGCGATGGTCGTGCCGTAGAAGAGGTTGGAGGCGAGCGCGATCACCGTCTCGACATAGTTGTTATCAACCAGATATTGCCGGATCTTCTTCTCCGCGCCGTCGCGATAGAAGATTCCCGGGAAGCATACGATCGCCGCGCGGCCCTTGGCCGACAGATAGCTGAGCGCATGCAGCACAAAAGCAAAATCGGCCTTTGATTTGGGCGCAAGTACGCCCGCCGGTGCGAACCGGTCATCATTGATCAACGTGGGATCATCCGAGCCGATCCACTTCACCGAATAGGGCGGGTTGGAGACGATGGCGTCAAAGGGTTTGTCGTCTTGAAAATGTGGCTGGGTGAGCGTATCGCCGCGCTGGATGTTGAACTTGTCGTAATTGATGTTGTGCAGGAACATGTTCATGCGGGCGAGGTTGTAGGTCGTGTGGTTGATCTCCTGCCCGAAGAATCCCTCTTCGATGATGTGCGCGTCGAAGTGCTTCTTGGCCTGCAGCAGCAGCGAGCCAGAGCCGCAGGCCGGGTCGTAAATCTTGTTGACCTTCTCCTGCCCATGCATGGCGAGCTGTGCGATCAGCTTTGAGACATGCTGCGGGGTGAAAAACTCCCCGCCGGATTTGCCCGCATTGGCGGCGTAGTTCGAGATCAAGAATTCATAAGCATCGCCGAACAGATCAATCTGGCTGTCGTGAAAGTCCCCGAAATAGAGCTCCGCAACGCGCTTAAGCACCTTGGCGAGGCGGCTGTTTTTCTCTGTGACGGTATTGCCAAGCCGCGTGCTGGTCGTGTCGAAGTCGGCAAACAGGCCCTTGATGTCCTGCTCGGAGGGATAGCCATTGGCGGAGGATTCGATCGCCGCAAAAACCTGAGCGAGGTCGGTGTTGAGGCTTTCGTTCGTGTTGGCGCCTTTCGCGACATTGGCGAACAGCTGGCTGGGATAGATGAAATAGCCCTTGGTCTTGATGGCGTCATCTTTGATGTCATCGGTGATCACGTCGTCGGGCAGATCGGCATAGGTGATGCTTTCGTCATCGGCCTCGATATAGGCGGCGAAATTTTCGCTGATGAAGCGGTAGAAGAGCGTTCCCAGGACATACTGCTTGAAGTCCCAGCCATCGACGGAGCCGCGCACATCGTTTGCGATGTCCCAGATTTTCCGTTGTAGTGCCGCGCGTTGCTCTGGCCCCGTCATTTCTTCTTATCCTTGTTCGCATTCGCTTCGCGAATGATGCTGTCCTCAGTATTCATACGCCGAAGAGGCGCGGTTTCACTGATCGTGAAACCTGACAACTTGGTGTCGGTCGCACGTCGGTTCCTTCATCAATTGTCATGACGTTAGCAGCGGCGCGGCGCAATTGCACAAATCAATTTTGGGAGATTTGTATAGATATTTTTCAATGACGGCGAAAAAGGGGCCTCTTTTTCGGAGCAAGAAGCGCGGTGCTGACCTTCAGAAACCTTCAATCGAGGTGAAGGTCAAATTCATTTGGCCTTCTGCCGCCCGGCGAGGGTGGGGGTAGCAAACGGAATTGAAATCGGGCAGAGCCGGGTTGCGAAGTGAGCGAGGCTTACAGCCTTGCGAGTCAGCGACCCTGCTTTGCTGTAGATTGCGATTCCGTGCGCGAGGGGCGACGCCCCTTAGTTGTCTTCCTGGTTAAACATTTGCTTGATTTCGAACCATGAAATTTAATGGTTGTGTTGATTGACAAGTATGTTCTGCGAAGGGGCGGCCGTTGTTTCATTTATGTAGATTTATCTGCTTGCTCGTTCTCTTAGCGGGGTGCGTTACCACTAATGACCTCTCCGAGCATGAAACCGAGGCTTATGAGTTGAATGTTCGATTGAGTGAGATCGAGCCTAGCCCAGAAACAAACAACGTCGCTCAGTATAGATGGGTTCAGCCGAAAAACCTCGAGGTTGATTGCAAGGTCCTTATAAAGAAGGAGCTAGCAATACTTGCCGCATCCGACTCGTTGGCATTGTATTGGGATGGAGGCTGTAAGAGCGGGTATGCACGAGGTTTGGGGCGAGAGTTTTTTATTGGGTCCCCCAATGGTGACCCAAGAGTCAATCTCTATTACTTGAGTGATTATTACGGCAATCCCGGAGATCAGCTGGCCCGATATGTTGAACATGATTTCATAAATGGCAGCAGCAAAGAGGGAGACTTAATTGCAGGCTACTACGTTCAAAATTTCTTGTCAGATCGCGATACTCACACGTACGAAATATCTCCTTGGCTGGCGAATATCGGAGTTAATTCGGAATTCGTCGGAAGGTTGTCTTTTGGCTATGTGGAAGGAACCACCGTATCAGTTTTGACGGAACTTTTGGGATTCGCTCAGATTAGACGTTCGATTAAAAATCACGATGGCACCAGTCTAGAAATAATCAGAAATTTGGGCGATAGCCCTTCCTATCAGCAAGTATTGTCGACAACCTATTTTACTCCGAAATTGCCGACGCGAAATTTGAGTGAGATTGAATTGAATCTCCCAAAAATGAGGTTTTTTAGCTCCTTAAAAAGGACGTTAGAGCCAGGAACGGTTTTCAAACGCTCGGGAGATGCCTCTACCTACAAACCTTCAGGAGAAGCCCCTATAAACGGTACCCCAGTGTCGGATAAATATTGGCGCGGATTAGAAAACATAGAATGGAAAATTGCCAAAGAATCCGAGATAGCATTAAACGAGAGATGGGTATCGTTGCTGATGAAATCAGTCTACTTGGAATCAATTTGTGGCGATAAAAAAGGACGGATTCCGGATAATGGAATAAAATACAATGAGATATGTGAGTCGATTGATAAAGATGAAAAAGTAAACAGATTTATTTTTAATATTGATAAGATACGAAAGAACAAAGAGGTTCTGGCTGAGTATTTTATTGCGGATTACAATGACAGTATTAACAAGTTCGCTTTGAACGCTCCTACGCCGATGCTGCTCCATTTAGTGCAACTTAGCGTACCTGTGACGGTCACTGTACCAGAGCCGCTGCGTAAATATCTCCCCAAACAGAACGTGCCTTCATATATATACCAGGCGCTGTTTGCCAATGAGGTGCCAACCGATGGAGAGGTAAAGTGGAAAGACGAAGGTAATGCCGTCCCGAGCTGGTCGGCTCCAAGTGTCAAGTATGACCTCCAATCTCCAGAGGGTAGAGCTAAATACCGGAATTTCATTCGGTCAAAATTAAGGGACGCGATGAATAGTTCACGGGGTAGTGGGAATGATGGCGGCCACCTAGAAGCCGGGTCTGGAATTTTTTATTTCACGCAAAGAATAAAATAAGAGCGGAGATGGCCGTCGTCAGGATAATTGGGCCACGCGAGCATTTGTTTTAACCGGGGCTCTCTCCATCACTCGTTGTGTAAAAAAAACGGGAGCCCGAAGGCCCCCATGAGTTATTGCACTGCTCTCAGCTTTGCGATTTCTTCGTCCGTGAGATTTGATGAGCCAATGAGCCTGTTTAGTTCGCTTTTGGCTTCGATCTCTTGCTCCTGACGAGCGGCGAAACAAGCCTCGCGGTACATCTTAGATAGTTCGTTCGTGCCCTCGGTGAAGTTATCGAGAACATGCAAAAGGTTAATCATCGAGTTGGTAAAGGCCTTCCAGAGTTTCATTTCACCCTCCGTAGTTAATGGATCAATCCCAAGTGGCGGAAGCCACCCTTGTGTAAAAGATCGTTAGGGGACGATGCCGGGGGGTATTCATTGGGCTTCAGCACCCCAGTGAGTGTTCCTCAGCCGTACGCCGATGAGAGAAATTCTCTACGGCAAAAATCGATATTTAAAGCAGCTCAAACTCTTAGTCGGGCACAGTCTCCCCAACAGTGAATTCTTAAGCCATTCCAACAATGCTTCGAAGCCAGTGTATGCCGATGTTTGTGGATGGCATCCAGGGACGCGGAGCTAAGAATTAAGCGGCATTAAGTGGGGCTTATGGGACGGTTTTCTGGGTTTCGTATTTTATTTATTTTGGTACCCGAACCGTAGCGTACCCACCCCCTATGGGGGTGGGAGTACGTACGGTTCGGTACTGCCAATTGAAGTGTATCAACCATCTGTATCAGGTTTTTCAGCGTCCTTGTTGTTTCCAAGATCAAGTAGACCTTGGTCCAACACCTGCAAAATTTTATCTTCGTTAGACATTTTAATAGCCTCATCATTTAAGAGCTTCGTCTTGAAGCGATTGAATTCAGCCCGTTTAGAGTCTTGGGATGAACAGTTGCTGTTCTGGTAAGCGTATTCGCGCCAGTCCTCGAGAGGGATTTGATTGAAGTTTCCGTGAATGCTCAAGGCACCCTTCAAGCTGCCATAAGCAGCGCTGGAACTATTATCCGAACCATTCCCATCGAGTTCTGTGACAAAGGCATCCCACTCAATAACGGCTGCATTAACAGGCCTGCCATTGTCTTGCTGAAGACCGACCAATTCAATTGGTGTAAGATTGAAGGCCCGCTTCGGATATAACGGTCCTTCCTTATTCTTGGTGCCTTCAAATGTCCGTGGACCATTCTTAGGGGGCTTCAACAAAAACTCAAAATCAAGTGCCGCATAGAAGGCACTAGCCCCTCGTGCACGATTTGAATTATCTGAGCTGTGACCAGTGTGGTGCATAATGATAAAAGTACATCCATATTCGTCACGGATCTTATCTAGCTGCTTGATGAAATCGCCCATTGCAGTATTGCTGTTTTCTTCACCACACATATGCCGAGCCAAGGTATCGACAATTACAAGATCGACGCCTGATCCGATTTTTTCTAGAGCGGACAGGATCTCCTCAGCTCCAGTAGTATCTAGCGAAATTATTTTAGAACTGATTTGTATGCGACCGGGAGGAATTTGAATGTCATTATGTTGCATCCAACCAGCAAAGCGCCTAGTGATTCCATTCTGTCCTTCTCCAGCCAGATACAGGACTGACCCTAGTTTAGCCGCCTTGCCAGCAAACTTGGTGCCCGCAGCGACAGCACAAGCAATGTCTACCCCCATGAAGCTTTTGCATGCCCCCGATGGACCAATAAAGCCTCCGATAGCATCGCGTTCAATGAGACCATCAATCAAATAGTCAGGTGGCGCGAGATCTTTGGTTAGGTCGGCAAGGTCAGTAAATAGGCTCCCAGAGCGTTTAGCCTTTTTGATTTTAGGCTTAAGGGCGCTCTCAACAGCCTTCAGACCGTAAACTTGATGGTAATCATTCCAATCGGTTAGCTTCCCATACTTTCTGATGTCAGGGTCTTTAAAGCGTGGATAAGCAACGTCTGCAGATAAAATCTCTGCTGCTTCACGTGCCTTGCTGAGACCTGGATTGCCAGTTGTGAATTGATCGTTATCAGCACAGCTCACAAAACGGGTATCTGGATACGCTTCCTTCAGCCTCATTGCGACCTTGGAAAGATTGTTAGCATTGAATGCCACGATGGTGGGGAGACCTGTTGCTTCATGGAGGCTGGCACCTGTGGCATAACCTTCGCAAAGAAGCATTACAGGTCCTGCGATGCCAATCAGGAAGCTTCCGCCGGACACCTTGCCGCCGGGGCGAAAGCTTTTGCATCCATCTTCATTGATCCCCTGAAGTGATGAAATTTTTCCGTCGATATAGATTGGGATGATGAGACCGTTATCAGTGGGATGAACTTTAATGCCGTGGGCTTTCACGCCTTTGGATTTGAGATATGAGTGATCATCAGAGGCACTAGAGATCGCATTCCATAGCTCTTGGCATTTGCTGGAAATCTCTTCCTGTTGTTCCCTGCGTTCTTCTCCAAGCCGCTTTAAAGAAGCCTCCATGATCGCCTTTATATTACGTTTTTCTGCCTCGCTTACGCTTGTTTTCCCCCAAGAATTCCAACGGTATGTTTCACCTTCGCTCCAATCGCCATAGAAGGCATACGCAAATACTCCAGTGGTATGGCAAGCGTACCAGCCTTTCTGATCACATGTTTTATCAACATCAAACCGATGTATATCCCCATCGGGGATAATTGCATCAGGGGATGCTTGGATGGTCTTATCCATTTCCAACAAAAGCGATTTGTAATTCAAATCGAGAGGGTTTGTGTCTGGATGACTAGTCGCTTTTTGAGTGCTGTGATGTTCATCTTTTGCTACAGTCTCTTTGTCGATATTGAGAGCCTCAGCATTCGCCGTCTCGGCAGTGTTGGGGTTTTTCATTTTCAAACCCCCCGCTTTCGTTGATCAAGCCAGGCATCTATCTCTTCACGCTCCCATGCCCGGATTCCAGGGGAGAGCATGTATCCCGAAGGAAAGCTGCCTTCTTTGATACATTGGTAGATGTAAGCGCGTGACAGAGCTGTATAGTCTGTTAGCTGACGCATGCGCATCATACGTGGGTGATTTGGATTGTTCATTTATAGTCTCCATTTGAACGTTGAGAACAAATGCAAACTGCCTTGAACAGGGGGGCGTTACAGATCGTTCAACCGGAATTTATTTTGGTCGACCAGATCAATTTTAGGGCTCTCGTTTAAGAAATTTCCGTCAGATCAGATGTTTAGACCGGTCTACTAAATTGATCATTTTTTTGGTGGATTGACCTGAACTTTCCGCCAATTGGCCACCGTAGCGATGGTTTTGATCATGCTGTCTTTCAAGCTTAGCCCCATGCCTGCTAGCCTATCTTCCATCCATATCCTCGGTGTCTTGCCCTCAACTTTGTTGGTTTTTGGATCTCGCTTCTCCAGAGCTTCACGATAAACCTGATTAGCTAGCTCCAAATGCGGGGCTATTAGTTCTTTGTCGATTGAAGGCTCGTAGTTGCCACCTAGACGTCGATTTTCTTCTTTTAAACGCTCGATCTGCTCCTCGAGAGATTGTATTCGAGTGTTCTTCACATATAGCTGACCAGCATTATCCTGATTAAAGCCATACGAAAAAATGTCGTGGTTATTTGGTTTCTTATAAAACTCTTCGGCTGCTTCGATTGGTGATCTGGGATCAAATATATCCGCATAATCTCCGAGGGCTGAGATAGCGGCGTTGATAACAGGCTTTGAACGGCCATCTTCCGCTGGTGCTGCCTCCCATTCGTGCCATCGCGTTCGCACGTAAACGCCGTATTCCTCAATCATTCGTTTAACGTCAGCGACCTTCCTTTTGTCATTCTCAACAAGCTCGCCAAGCGTTTTGATACTTAGTTCCGTCATGATCATTTAACCTTGTGCAAAGCTATGACATTTGATGATCCTGAGGTTGAGCAGGCGAAGTTACTCCATGCCTCCATCATCACTCGACGTTGATCCAATAAATCTGTCCTGTGGTAGGCAGCTTCCGTGGCGTTGTTGATCGTATGGGCAAGAGCTCGCTCTGCTAGATCACGAGAGTATCCGTTTTCCGAAGCCCAATCGCGGAAGCTCGAACGAAAACCATGAGCGGTAGCTGTCCGACCTGGATCACTGCTTTTTACGCTTTGATCACGGAGAAATTTACTGAGGATTGCGTCGCTTGGAGTTTTGCCGCGAACGGAGGGGAAAACGATGCCGCTACCTCCCGTCTCTTTTTTCTGGTGTTCGAGTATTTCCATCGCGCGGCCTGACAGTGGTACCCGATGATCAAGTTTAGCTTTCATGCGCACTGCCGGGACAGTCCATGTGGCAGTCTCAAAGTCTACCTCGTCCCATGTCATTGCCCGAACCTCGCCAGAACGAGCGGCGGTCAATATTAAGAATTCCAGCAGTGATCTGCTCAAGTTGCGCTTTCCATTATGCAGTAGGTCTTTAACAAGGGCAGGAACGTCTCTCCAGGGTACTGAAGGTTGGTGCTGAACTCGCTCACGGGCTCCAGGTTGTTTGGAAAGTAGCTTGTCTACAACGCCTACTGGATTTCCCTCGATAATCTCCTCAGCTACGCACCAATCCATAATGACGCTGCACCGCTGCTTTATCCTCGATGCTGTGTCCGCTTTCTTGATCCAGATTGGCCTTAACGTATCTGCGAAGTCCTTTGCTTTTAGGTCTGTGACCTTTCGGCGGCCCAGACTGGGAAAGACATACATCTCCAAAGACGAAATCCAATTTTCCGCGTGTCGAGTGCTGCTCCATCCATCCTTTAGGTTCTCGTGAACGACCTCAGCTGCTTCTTTGAACGTATAAATTTTGGATTGCGCCCGTTGGGCTTGCTTCTTGGCTACTCGATCATCAATGGGGTCTATTCCTTGACGAATTAGATCTCGCGCGGACAACGCATGCTTTCGTGCGTCTGAGATAGTTACCTCAGGATAGGTGCTTAAACCCATGTCTCTTCGTTTGCCGGTTGCAGGGGAGATGAACCGCAAAGTCCACTTCCCTCGTCCTTTAGCTTGGCCTGGTTCAAGTCGTAGGCCAGGAACCGTGCCGTCAGATAGAGGGCGGTCCTTGGGTTTGATATTCTTCGCCTTTAGATCAGTTAGATTGCTCATTACAGCCCCACATTCAGCCCCACATTTATATCTGGATACTATCAGAATAGATTGGACGGGGATATTCAAAAGATAGTATTAAAACAATAATTTATGAGTTATCTGATGAATTCATTAGACTGTATTGGATTGTAAAATGGTAGCCTCCTCCGCTACCATTAAAAACCCCGCTGCGCCGGAGCTCAGCGGGGTTTTTCGTTGCAAGGACCCGGCGCGGATTATTGGGCGCTGGTCGTCTGCACCGGCTGCGGCGGGTTGGCCGGCATCTGCGGCGCGCTCGGCTTCAACAGATCGATCAGGATGCTTCGATATCCGCTGTTGGGCAGCCCGGCACCCATGCCGAGGAACGAGTCACAGAACGACTTGGCGCTGTCCGAGGCATTGTCGCCCTGTTTCAGCACGTCGTGGCAGAACCGCATGCCCGCCGATCGTTGGCCGATCCGCAACTCCATCTCCCGCAGTGCGACCTGCGTCACGTGCTGCGTGCGGATCTGGTCCTGGATGCCTTCCATGTTCTTTTCGCACCACTTGGCGAAGTTCGACTGCTCGGTTGCCGAGAATGGGGAGAGGCGCTCCGCCTTTTCATTCAAGCTGGTTTCCTCGGCAATCGATTTCTCCAGTTCGGTCTCGGCGGAAAGAAGCTCTTTCCGCTTGGCGGCCATATCCGCCTCGACAGCCGTCCTTTGGTCTCTCAGCGCCTTCAGTTGCTCTTGAAGATTCTCGATCTGTCCTTCCAGCTTGCTGGCCTGATTGTTTCGTTCTTCGAGGAGCCGGCGGAAATGCCGTTCGGCATTTAAAAACGCGTCGCGGGTACTGGTCCGGGCAGAGTCAAATTGAGCGAACGTCGCATTCAGCGATTCGAGCTTGCTGCGGGCATCCTTTAGTTCCGCGAGTTGGTTCGGCGTCGGTTCTTTCAGGCTGGCAAGCGTTTCTGCACGCCCTTTGAGGACTTCGATCCTCTCGTCCAGAGTCCGGTAATTGTAGTATGCCGTTTCCGCTTCACGGCTGGCTTTTCTTCTGGCTTCTTCCGCCTTATTCAATTCCGTATCGTCGAGTTGAAACTGGGACTGGACTTCGAGTTTGGAAACGATCGCTTCCTGTTGCTTGTTCAGGCTTGTCAGTTTTGCTTGAAGTATGTCGAACTCGTCACGGATCAAGCGCAGATCCCCACGCTTCTGGGTAATGTTCGTGCGCGCTGCGGTTAGTTTACCTTCGACGGCCTTGAGTTCCGTGGCCTCGTCCTTGTTCCGTTGCGAGATGATCAGTCGGTCCGTGGCGCTGATGCATGCCGACAGCAGGATGCCGAGATCGTCCTCGTCCAGATAATTGCGTTGCAGGCCGGTGATCTCGGCGGCGATCAGGTGGCGGTTGGTGTCGCTGCGCCCGGGGATCGACCCCGGGGTGCCGCGCGCATTCGCGGTGGCGGCGGCCGCGGCATGAACGGTCATCTGTTCGAAAAGCAGCGCGTTCTTGGTGTTGAAGTCGCCAAGCGCGGCATCATATGCGGCCTTCTCGGTGGTTGCGGCGGCGGCGCCGTTCGCTTTGACCGCGGCGTCATAGGCGGCGCGCTTGCCTTCCATGTCCGTGCGCGCGTCCTGAACGTCCTTGTACGCTTTATCCAGTGCCGCCTGGTCGGCCTGGCGGCCAGGCTGTGCCGACGATGCGCTGGACAGTGAGGTCAACTCGCGACCGAACGCGCCGGCCGACATTTCCGCCATCAACAGCGTGACCATTTTCTTGTCGAGGCGATTGAGCCGCAGCGTGTACGTGGTCGTCGAGACGGAGCCGTTCGCATAGGCACGGCACAGGTGTGACAGTTCGTCACGCAGCAATTGAATCGTGGCCAGTCGTTCCACCAGTTGTCCGAGGCTCACAGCCGACGACAGGCCGGCGCTGCCGGACGGCCCTGTTGCCGGCCCCGCCTTGGCGACGATGCTCAGCGCATTGGAGAATATCTGTGCCACATCGGGGCTGGGCTCAAGACAGACGATACGGTCGGGGACATTGATACCGGGGCTGTTTTCATTCACGGAAGCCTTGGTGTTGGTGACGATCCGCTGTTGGGCGTCCGTAACGACGGAGGCGCCTTCATCGAGGTTCGTGGTTCGGAATACGGTCGAAAACTCGGCGCATCCCGCAACCAAGGCCACGGTCGCGAACGCGGAAACAATTCGAACTGCCGGGTACATGACGTATCCCCCCTGTCGATTTCGCACAAATCTGTTTCTGTCGTCTTCCTTTTGAACGGACGTTTTTTTACTTTTTGTATTTCGTGAGTATTAACCATAAACCCCCAAAAATCAACGCGAAGAGGTGTTTGGGAAAAGTTTCCCGTACTGCGTATGCCGGTGCGACGTTTCGCGACGGTTACACAGCGACGCACGGCATGGCTTTGTCCGCCCGGCGGATGTGTTCAAAACGGACGCAATGGCGCGCGGATGATTGGCTTTCGCCCGGCGGAAGGACTAACACGGCCGAGGGAGGCGACGTCGGGGGCACAGAGCGCCGCAACCGTCCAGTTAACGCCGCCGGAACGTTTAGAACCCGCACCGCTTCTCGTCGTTTGATTCAATCCTGTCCGACACCGCTTGCCAGGTATTTTCGCCGTTGCCCGGATTGCCGACGACCATCAGCGACAGCACCGCATTATTTCCACGGTAATCGCAGTGCGCCGTATCCGGCGTTTCCAAGCCGTAATCGCCGAAGAACGGCGGGGTGAACGTCCAGTCGTTCGAGACGATAACGTTCACAAGCCGCGCTTTGCTGGAGATGTGATCGTTCAAAAGGCGATACGACAGGACGTCGTTGGGATCGCTGAACGCGACGACGACGGGCTTGCCGGTAAATTGTACGCTGGCGTTGCGATATGCGCGGATCCGCGAAATAAGCTGCGCCAGCGATGTCTTTGCGGGCGACCCCGGCGCTGTCACGCCTGTAATCCCGGGCTGGACCAGTGGACCGGCGAGGTCGAGGATGGGGATCTGGTTCGCCAACAGGAATATCTGCTTGATTGACGCAATGCGGTTGCCGAATTCCGCTTTCGCGGCGTCCGAACCGCCCGGCTTCAAGGCCCAGACGGCGTCGGCGATGATCTTGCTGCCAAGGCTCTCGGCGACAATGATGCGCGACGTGCCTTCTTCGCGCGTTTCCGGCACCGTGCAGGTCACGCTGTCGGCATGCAGTGCGCCGCCGAGATACTTGCACACGTTTTTCCGAGCATCCGTGTACAGTTCGGTGCGGCTCGGGCCGGAAACGATCACCGCGTCGGCCAGGCACTCGTTCATGATGATCTTTTTGAGCATGGCGTTGGCGCCCGCCCGCTTGTACGGAAACTGCGGCTCGGCGCGATCCGGTTTGTTCGAGGTGTCATCGTAATCGGTGCGGTTTCCGTCGGAAAACCTGTACTCCGTCCCCGTCGGGGCGTCGAAATACAGGTCGCGTTTCCGCTTACGGGTGATATCGGACCAGACATAGGTCCACAGTTCGAGGTCCGGCCGCATCCTGAAAACGAGCCGCTCCGACTTCGCCGCCTTATTCGTGGTGATGCCGGACGAATTCAGCGCCTGTTTAAACAAGCTGTACGTGTTCAGCGCCCATCGGGCATCGTGGTTGCACATGCCGTGCGTCCAGAAAACCTTGAGCTTTCGGCCGGTGCCCAGTTCCTGTGCGATCCCCGTGAACGTTTTGTCGCCGACCGCAGGTAACCCATCCCGGGTTTTACCCATCGTCGGAATCCCGGCATCGAACTCGGGTGTGGCATACGGTTTGGTGCAGGCTGATACCGCCAATGACAGTGCCGCCGCGAGTAAAAACGATCTCATGAAATATCCCCCCGAATACAACCAGATGTAGAGTGTAGCAGAATTTCCAGTTAGGGGGAATGAAGGCGGCGACGTGCCGGTCCATTGATTTCCGGCCGGCTTTGCCGCATCGTTTCGTGCAACGAATAAAAAACATTCGCGGAGGAAACCATGACTATCCAGGTGGGCGATCGTGTGCCCGATGTAAACGTCGGCGTCATGACCGACGACGGACCCGGCGTGATCAAAAGCGGCGCGCTTTTCGCCGGCAAGACGGTGGCGATATTCGGGCTGCCGGGGGCCTTTACCAAGACCTGCTCGGCGCAGCACCTGCCGGGCTTCGTTGCCAACGCGGACGCGCTGAAGGCGCGCGGCGTCGATGAGATCGTCTGCCTTTCGGTCAACGACCCATGGGTCATGGACGCCTGGGGCAAAAGTCAGAACACAGCCGGCAAGGTCACCATGATCGGCGACGGCGCGTTGAATTTCACCCGCGCTGCCGGGCTCGACGTCGATCTCTCGGACAAGTGCTATGGGCCGCGCTGCAAGCGCTTCTCGGCGCTGGTCGTCGACGGGGTCGTCAAGACGCTGCATTTCGAAGACGGTGGGTTCGGTGAAACCAGCGCCGAGCGATTGCTTGAGGACGTGAATTGAGCGGCCTCGCGCCGGGCAGGAGTGAATAACATGGCCAATACGTTGATTATTACCTTCATCGCCGGTGACCGGCCGGGCCTGGTCGAGCAGCTGTCGGAAATCGTCGAGGCGCATGGCGGCAACTGGCTGGAAAGCCGCATGGCGCACCTGGCGGAAACCTTTGCCGGGGTGGCGCGCGTGCAAGTGCCGAAGGCCGGGTCGGATGACTTGAGCGCGGCGCTCACGGCGCTGAGCGGTGACGGCTTTCAGATCATGGTGCGCGGTGCCGGCGACGGCGCGGCGGCAAGCGGCCCGGTGATCGCGTTCGCAATCGTCGGCCCCGACCATCCGGGGATCGTGCACGAGCTGACGCGCACCATCGCCGCGTAGGGCGCCAGCGTCGAGGAAATGGAAACCCGCATCGAAGGCGCGCCGCACGGCGGCGGCATGCTGTTCCACGCCGACACCAAGGTGCGTCTGCCCGCCGGTCTGTCTGAGCAAGACTTCCAAAGCGCCCTCGAAGACAGCGCCAACGCGCTGGTCGTCGATATCGTCATCGCCGAGGAGTAGGGGCTTCGCCGGATCCAAGAGGTTCCGTCTACCCCGGGCTTGATCCGGGGCCTATCGTTCGACCGGCGCAACGCGCTGCGAGGTAAAATGGGTCCCGGATACTGCGCTGCGCGCGGTTCCGGAATAGACGGTGTTCTTGTCAGATGACGCCCTTGTCCTTCAATGCGGCGATCTGTTCGTCCGTGAGGCCGATCTCGCGCATCACGGCATCGTTGGCCTCGCCGAGCGCGGGGCCGGTTTTGTGTACGTTACCGGGCGTGCGCGAAAAGCCGGGGGTCACGCCCTGCATTTTCAACGTGCCGAGTTCTGCGTCTTCGACATCGATCAGCATTTTGTTGGCGTGCACCTGTTCTTCTTCGAACAGCTCGTCGATGGTGCGCACGCGGACCGCGCTGACGTCGAAGCTTTCCATATGCGCACAGGCATCGTCGGCATCGCGCTCGGCAAACCATGCGGCGACGATGGCGTCCAACTCGTCGGTATGCGCGAGGCGTTGCACGTTGTCGGTGAAGCGGGGATCGTCGATCAGTTCGGGCCGCGCGATGGCGCGGCACAAGCGCTCGAAAATCGACTGCGCACTCGCCGCCAGCGTGACCCACTTGCCGTCCTTTGAGCGGAACACGTTGCCCGGCGCGGCATAGGGATTGCGGTTGCCGTAGCGCCCGCGCACCT